>Ga0209784_100192_pt1 | contig 47302 bp, 41 predicted proteins | sample AraplaCvi_mLB_r2_2_FD_184284 | JGI IMG/M metagenome (GOLD analysis project Ga0209784, IMG submission 184284) | Arabidopsis root microbial communities from North Carolina, USA - plate scrape CL_Cvi_mLB_r2 (SPAdes) (version 2) | ecosystem: Host-associated > Plants > Roots > Endosphere | place: USA...
GTCGGGTAACCGGCGCGAGGGTTCAAATCCCTCCTTCTCCGCCATTGGCCCGTTGGTCAAGTGGTTAAGACACCGCCCTTTCACGGCGGTAACACGGGTTCGAATCCCGTACGGGTCATACTGAAATGCAGTAGATGTACATTACATCTACTGCATTTTTTTTATGGTACTTTATCAAACTACGAAAATTCCTTTCCGTCGTACCGCTGTTGCAGCTAGAATGCTCGTTCCATCGAGTCCGCTTATTCATTATTCTTCTGCTTATCACGTTTAGAGATAATCGTGTATAACCTTCATTTGGCCTTGGCTCTACACTTTCTAAAAAGCTAAAAAACAACCTTAAGATCCGCGTCCCTCTCATAAATAAAACAATAAAATTAGGCAATTCATTTAGAAAAAATTAATATATTTAGTATTTGCTTTGTGTTCACTATTGAATTGGACAAATAATCCATGGTAAATGGTCATAATATTGGTATATCCTTTGGAATATATCTATCTTTCTTTTATAATGGGAATGAATAGAATTCATAGGAGGTAATAAATGTGAAAAAAAAGCAGAGTAAATGGATTATGAGTGCAGCTTCTGCTGCTTTAATTGCTGCAGCAGTTGTTCCTACTGCAAGTGCGGCTAATTTTACAGACATAGCAAAAAGTGACCATAAAGAGGCCATTTTGGCACTAGCAGATGCAAAAATTGTAGCTGGATATCCAGATGGTTCATTTAAGCCAAACGGGGTCCTTACGAAAGGCAATGTAACGAAATTTTTAGGGAAATGGCTAGTATTAGAACACTTCCAAGTGCCAGCAGACTACAATAAAAAAGTACGCTTTACAGACATGCCTACATCTTCAAAAGATAAAGAGTTACTACAGTATGCAGCGCTTATAAATGATAATGGTATTTTCAAAGGGACTAACAATAAGTTATTACCTTCCGAGTATATCTCGCGCGAACAAATGGCTTCTATTTTAGTACGTGCAATTGAAAAAGTTTACGATATCGATTTAATTGCAATGTATAAAAAAGAAAACTTTAAATCATCTATTACAGATTTAAAAGTAGCTTCACCAGAAAATCATGAGGCTATCATCGCATTAGAATATGCAAAAATTACAAATGTAACGACATTTAATCCGAAAAAAACACTAACACGTGGTCAATTTTCGTCATTTTTACATCGTTCAATGACGAATATCGGTGAAATGGTAAGAGGGCCTGAAGTGTCCATCCAAACAGTTAAAGTTATAGATGCAAAAACACTACAGGTAACATTAACAGATGGGACAAGCCATAAGGTAACATTAGCGACACCGCTTACTGAAAATGTGGAAACGAAGGTAGATTTCAAAATTAATGACAAGCCATATTCCGCTGTTGTTACATATGAAGTAAATGAGTTAAATGTACAATCAATTGAGGGTATTAATGCTTCACAGATTAAAGTTGTTTTCAACCAAGCGATTGATCCACTTTCTGTGATAAAAGCAGATGGGAAATTACAGGATAATGTTGTAGCTTTCTCTAATGTCGATACTTTAAGAGCACTATCGGTTATAAAAACAGAAATCAGTGCTGATAAAAAATCAATCATCTTTACAATGAATGAACCATTAAAAGGTACACATCGTTATGTGTTCAGTAACATCAAAGCGGAAAAGGGCACAGTGCTTCAAAAAGTAGATGCGAATTTTGTTATTGCTGGAGATACACAAGCGCCTACGATTTTAGGCACAACGCAAGGAAAAAATTCTTCAATCGTTAAAGTGCAGTTTTCTAAGCCAATGGCAGCATTTCCAAATGAGCGCATTCAATTTACATTAGCAAATGGTACAAAGGTATCGAATGTAGTTGGAAGCATTGAGCAAAACTCAACTGAAGCAACATTTGACTTATCAGCTGCAACAATGAATGGTGTGTATTTAGCGCCTGGTACAGCTGTTCAAATTACATTCGTAGCGGCAACAGATATGGCAGGGAATATAATTTCACCGAACCCTTCTACTGTAACAGTGAAAAAGGGAGATAAGGATGGTGTTCCGCCGACACTATCTTCTGTTACACAAACTGGACCAAATACGTTCCAGCTATTGTTCTCAGAGGAGATTCAACCACTTTATTCATATGACCTTTCAGTGAAAAGCGGCCAGACTTCAATTTCTGTGAATTCTGTAGAGAAAGATCCTAAAAATGGTCGTTTATTTAATGTTACGGTGGATCCAAAAAGCTCGCTTCAAGGAATTACAACGATTGGGACAGCTTCTAGTCGTGTAATAACCGACTTATCAGGTGAAACGGCAACGTTCTCAACAGCGTATAACTTTATAAGAGATGACAAAGCGCCAGCGCTAATGAATTCTGAAATTGTTTACGGTGATAGTGTAGAATATTTACAATTAACTTTCGATAAGCCAGTACAGTTAGGCGCAAACGCTAAAGCGTCATTTACTGGGAAATTCGTCAATAATTACATTTTATATGAGGTATCAAGAGGACCTCAAAGTGATATTCAGATTGTAAAAGATCAACCTACGAAATTACGTGTTAAAATGGCAGGACTGTTAGGCATGTATGATACAAAGGGAGCTCTTTACGACGGCAAATTAAATTTATATAATGTTACTAATTTATACGGTGTGCCAGTCACTGAAGTGCCAAACGTTAAATTTACACGTAACGGTGATTTAAATATAAATGGCAATAAATTAGCTTTATCGCAATACAATGCAATTCAAACATCTGCAACAGATTATTCTATTAAAGATAATAATATTGTTTATTTAAATTTCAATTATCCTGTTGATCCAGCTCTTGCTCAAAATGTTCAAAATTATAGTATTGATAATGCTCAGGTAGAAAGTGCAGTTGTAGAGGGATCCAATTTAAATCGTATTAAGCTCACATTGAAAAAAGATTCAAATTATTTTAATGGCACACGCAACTTCACGATTAAAGGCTTAAGAGCAGCAAACTCTATGGAACCATTTGATGAGGTGCGTACATCTATTAACCTTAAAGAAAATAATGCACCAAAGGTTGTAACTGTTAATGTTAGTAATTCACAAACATTAGAGCTTGTTTTCAGTGAACCAGTAATAAACGTTAATAATTTGGATTTTAATATTACTGTGAATGGTTCTTCGGTAGCAGCAACTACCTATCCACAAGGTAATGATAGAGTATTAATTACAATACCTCAGAATAGCTATTTATTTGAAAACGGCAGAAGTGTTACGATTCAAGCTTCACCTCGTAATGACATTATGGATGTCAATGGGAATAAATTAGATTTCATATCTCAAACAATTACAGTACAAAGATAATTTATCTTTAATAAAAAAATAGCATGCTGGATATATCCTCAGCATGCTATTTTCTATCTTTTTATTGCGATTCCACTAATGCGAGATAAACGGTGCTTTATGCACGTATTTTGTATTATCAATATGATCAATGATAAAAGTGGCTATATCTTGATTCGTAATTTTTGTACCAGGCATATCCGTCAGGTTTTCCTTTATCTGACTGGATATTAAGCTATCTTTTACAAATGGTAATCTAATTAGTGTCCATTTGATCTGTTTATTATTTAATAAATATTCCCATTCCAATTTTTTATCTTGCATCATTTTTGAAAGGAAAACTTCAAATATCTTTGCCCCTAAACGATTCATTATGCTTTTTTCGTCCTCTTTAATCGTTAGAGAACCACCTGAAACACCTATATAACGACTAATGTTTAATTCTTTCATCACATTAAAAATATTATTTGTAACTTTGCTATATATAGGTTCCTCTTTCGTTGGTTGACCAAATGTATTAATAACAACTTGACTATCTTTAAGAAGTTCTCGGATGTTTTCTATATCCTGTACCTGTCCTTTCACTATTTCAATTGCATCATTTTTATACAGTAACTTTTCAGGATTTCTAACAAGCATCCGAACATGATATCCTTTTTGTATGGCTTGAGCAGCTATATGCCTTCCTACTTTCCCTGTTCCTCCTATTATCGCTATCTTATATGAATTATCCATTATATACCTCCTATTTAATATGTTGGTAAATATACGATATATCCTATCAAAAGGATTCAAATTTTTCTTTTTTTACTAAAGTATGTAATATAGTTTTGTTTTGCAAATCTATAAGCTAAGATGAAAATAGTACAAAAACTAGGGGGATATAGATGGGGAAATTATTGTGGACTAACAACCAACAATATTTGTTACAGAAGAATGTAGAACAAGTAGTACCTTTTCTACGTCATTTTTCACCAGAACAAGTAAATCGCGTTAGTAAATTTCAGCGTACATATGAGAAATTTGAAAGTACGCCATTACGATGCTTAAATTCTTTTGCATCATTCGTAGGGGTACAAAGTATTGTGGTAAAAGATGAATCTTATCGATTTGGCTTAAATGCATTTAAAGTACTTGGTGGCGTGTATGCAATTGGGCAGTACGTTGCTAAAAAGTTAGATAGAAATATTGATGAGCTATCGTTTGACCAGCTTAAATCACCAGAGGTAAAGGAGCAGTTAGGGGACGTAACGTTTATTTCAACGACAGATGGCAATCATGGTCGAGGAGTGGCATGGGCTGCTAGAGAGCTTGGTTTGAAAGCACGCATTTATATGCCTGCTGGTAGTGCAGAGGAGCGCCTCCAAAATATTCAAAAAGAAGGTGCATATGCTGAAATAACAACAATGAATTATGATGATACCGTTCGCTATACATCACAACTAGCAACAGAAAATGGATGGGTCGTTATTCAAGATACGATGTGGGAAGGCTATGAAGAAATTCCATTATGGATAATGCAAGGCTATACAACACTAATAAACGAAGCTGCTCTACAGTTGGAAAAAGCACCTACCCATGTATTTTTGCAAGCTGGAGTTGGATCTTTTGCAGGGGCCGTTGTAGCTTTCTTACAACAATACTATGAGCAAGAAATTACATTTGTCTTAGTTGAGCCTTTTGTAGCGAATTGCTATTATGAAAGCTTTAAAGCAGGAGATGACCAGTTTGTAACGGTCGGTGGAGAGATGCAAACAATTATGGCAGGTCTTGCTTGTGGTGAGCCGAATCCACTTGCTTGGGACCTGTTAAAGACTTATACGAAGGTAAGTATTTGCTGTGATGAAGAAGTAGCTGCAATAGGTATGCGCATTTTAGGACATCCACTAGCGACAGATGCACGAATTATTGCTGGAGAATCGGGAGCTGCCCCAGTTGGATGTTTTTATGAATTGATGACGAATGAGCAATATACAGAGCTGAAGGAAACATTACAATTAGATGAAAATTCTCGAGTGTTGTTTATTAACACTGAAGGTGACACAGATGTAGAAAACTATAGAAATATTGTGTGGCATGGCAAGTATGCAAAAATTTAACTTCTTGCAGTGGATGTCCAAACATCTGTACCTGTCGCTACGCATACGCACAGAGAACTATGTTGCTGGCGCTGCGCTTTCGCACAAAAAACTTTTGTTGGCCTAAACCCAACGGATTATGCCGAGGCATAATTGATTTTAAAGAAAAAGCAAACTAGTGTTTATAAAACGTTCTAGTTTGCTTTTTTTATTTACTGGGTTGGATTATCGAGCGCCAGTCGGAACGGAAATCAACCTAACGTTTTTTCTTAATTTTCTTCTTGACCTTAACGTTGCGTAAACATTTACAGTAGCATTAATGGAGGTGAAAAATATGGAATATACAATTCAAGAGCTTGCTCAATTATCCGGGGTTAGCACAAGAACACTGCGTTATTATGATGAAATTGAATTACTAAAGCCTGCAAGAACGAATGAGGCTGGCTATCGATTTTATGGACAGTTTGAAGTTGATATGCTCCAGCAAATTTTATTTTATAGAGCATTAGATATGAAGCTAGCAACCATTAAGGAAATTATTAAAGCGCCTGATTTTCAACATACAGAGGCACTCAAAACACATCGTACTGCTTTACTGAAACGCAAGGAGCAGCTGGAAAAGATATTACAAACAGTAGAAAAAACTATTCAATCAATTGAGGAGGAACAACCGATGGCAAATGAAGAGAAATTTAATGGACTAAAAGAGAAGTTAATCGAGGAAAATGAAAAGCAATATGGTCAAGAAATTCGTGCAAAATATGGTGATAAAACAGTTGATGCATCGAATGCAAAGGTAATGAATATGACAGAGGAACAGTATGAAGCAATGCAACAACTAGAACAGCAATTATTTAATCGTTTAAAAGAAGCGATGGAAATCGGCGATACGAACAACGATGTGGCAATGGAGGTTGCAGAGCTTCATAAGCGTTGGCTTTGCTTTACATGGTCACAATATTCTAAAGAGGCACATGCAGGTATAGCTCAGATGTATATAGCGGATGAACGCTTTTCAGCATATTACGATGAGCGTGTTTCTAAAGGAGCAGCACAATTTTTACATGATGCCATCATCAATTATACTCTGGCGTAAATGTACTGAATGAAGATAAAAAAATAAGTGATTCATCCACATGCTTTCATGTTTTAGAAATATTAATTTAGGAAAAAATGAAGGCATGAGGAGGAGATTTTTTTGAACCCACAAGTAATGGAAAAATTAAGAAAGCAATTAGAGCAAGAATTACAGGAAATAGAGAAGCGACTTGAGGAATCCGAGCGTCCACAAGCGACAGAGCTATCTAATTATGATAATCATCCAGCTGACAATGCGAGTGATCTAACAGATCAGCTAACGGAAATGGCGATTGACGAGCACCGGGGTGACGATGCTGAAGAAATAAAAGCTGCACTACAAGCGATGGAGGACGGTACGTATGGTAAATGTGCTGTATGTGGTGAAGAGATTCCTATTGGTCGCTTAGAAGCTATGCCGAAAGCATTGACATGTGTTGAGCACGCAGAGCATAAAGAAGAAAATTTAAGGCCAGTAGAGGAAGATGTGTTGTCTTCTACGCCAAGATCGGATGATTTCATAGAACTTGAGGAATTTGGCTCTTCTGATACACCTCAAGATAAAAGTTAGTAAGCAATTTCGCTCACAGGCAGTATAATAGCTGTATGGGGTGAGGATATGGACATAATTGATTTACACTGCGATGCTCTTTTGAAATTAACAACTTTAGAAGCGGCAAAATTTGAAGATGATGTACGTTTGCAAGCTAATCGACAGAGATTACAATTAGGGCGTGTTAAGGCACAAGTATTTGCTATTTTTATTAATCCTAAAATTCCGCAAAGTATGCGATTTTTAGAAGCAGTGCGGCAAATTGAAGCCTTCCATTCACATGTATTACAAACTGAGGGCATGGTGCATATTACGGATTGGTCGCAATTAGATGCTTTAGCTCCGCATGAAATTGGTGCAATTTTGAGCTTAGAGGGCTGTGGTCCAATCGGTGAAGATTTAGCAAAGCTTTCTGCAATATTAGATGCAGGAGTGAAGCTAGTCGGCTTAACGTGGAATGAAGAAAATGCTGTGGCCCACGGTGCTGATCAAGATGCAAGCCTTGGTTTAAAATCATTTGGTAAAGAGGTTATAGACTTGCTAAATGAGCGAGATATTATTATCGATGTCTCGCATTTAAATGAACAGAGTTTCTGGGATGTCTTACCACTAGCGAAGCATATTATTGCGAGTCATAGCAATGCACGTGCGATTTGTGATCATCCAAGAAATTTAACGGACGCGCAGGCAAAAGCACTTGTCGAGCATGGAGGGCATATTCATGTTGTTTACTACCCGCCTTTTATCCATGACAATGCTACAATAGATGATTTAGTAGCGCATATGAAGCATTTAGCGAATATAGTAGGGGTAGAGCACCTTGGATTAGGTTCAGACTTCGATGGAATAGATGCAACTGTAAAAGGATTAGCACACGCAGGAGAGGTACAAAATTTGTTAGAGGCGTTACGTGAACATTTTTCAACCGAAGAAGTTCGAGGTATTGCAAGTGAAAATTTTAGATGCTATGTAAAAAATGCAGCAGCCCGTTAAAGCTGCTGCATCTGTAACCAATTAAGCCGAGGCATAATTGATTAATATTAATAAAAGAAATATTGAATTAATAAACCGATTCCTAAGAGGAAGCCGAAGAATGTATTTGTTTGCGCTGTAAATTTCATCGCAGGCATAACTTCTTTCGCTTCTTTTTTATCGCGGAAAATTTGGATTGCACGAAGCGGTTTTGGAACGCTTAAGAAAATGATTAGAGCCCAAAAAGTAATTCCATCAATTGCTACAAGAGCAATTACCCATAAATATGAAACGATAAAAAAGCCAGATAGTACAGAAATGGCATTATCTCGACCTACTAAAATAGCAAGCGTTCTTCGACCACCCTCTGTATCGCCAACGATATCACGGATATTGTTGGACAACATGATAGCTCCAACTAAAATCATACTTGGTACTGAAAGCAAAACAGCGTCTAATGTCACAGTAAGTGTTTGAATATAAAATGCGATTAAAACAATTCCCATTCCCATAACAGCGCCAGATACAATTTCTCCAAATGGTGAATAGGCTATTGGGTATGGTCCGCCAGTATATAAAAAACCAATAAGCATACAAACAAGCCCAACAGCAGCAAGCCACCAAGAGGTTGAGGCACATATGTAAATGCCGAGCAGCATAGCGATTGCGTAAAAGCTTAAGGCAATCATCATGATTGTTTTTGGTTGAACACCGTGACGCACAATCGTTCCGCCGATACCGACAGAATTTTCATTGTCCAATCCTAATTTGTAATCGTAATATTCATTGAACATATTTGTTGCTGCTTGTATAAGCATACTTGCAATGAGCATAGCAAAAAATAGTCCAAAATCAATTGTTTGTTTTTCAATTGCTAAAGCAATCGCTGTTCCTAAAAATACTGGAACGAATGAAGCGGTTAAAGTATGTGGACGTGTTAAATGCCACCAAACTTTAAAACCCCTATCAGCTTCAATGACTTTGGTCATAAGGTCTTTCTCTCCTTCGAATGTTGTAGACTATTCTTATTTTATACGAAGAATGAGAAAATGGATAGGTTCACAGCTTATTACATACAGTTCAGATCAATTATGCCTTGGCATAATTGCGTCCGGAATCGGCTTTGTGCTTGCACAAAGAACTCCTTTCCGATTACGTGACATCCGCCGGAGGCTTTTAACTTCTTTCAGCGGCTGTTTGGACACCCGCTGAAGAGTAGCTTAAATCCGCATTCATTTCACCACCTATAGAGGAGGGAGTCTTCTGCTGAAAGAAGTTAAAAAAAATGATACAATAGAACATGCATTTATGAACTGAAAACAATCATTAAGATAATAGCAACAGTACGAAGAATAGGCTAGCAAATAAAAAATGACGGCTATTTTAAGAAAAAATATGATGCGAAAAAGTACAAATGCTCATGTCATTCTACAAAGTTTTGGTCAATTGTTCTAAAGAAAAAGTTCATCACCAAAAGTTTGGATGACATTTGTTAAAACGTCTACTAAGAACGAGTACAAAACATGCATCATTCATTATGTACATTGCAACAACGGAGGTAATTTTCATGCAACAGAAGTGGTACCAAGCCACAGAGGTAGAAGTGGACTCTTTGGGCCAAAGCCTTCATTTTTATATGGAAACAATTGAAGTTAGTCGCTTATCGGCGCTCGCATTTTATGCAGCGGGCGAGGAGCATTATAAAGGTGAACGATTTTATTGGCAAAATAGAGAAAAAACGATGACATTAGTAGGGCTAGGACATGCCTATACAATTCAAAATAACGCCAAAAATGATCGCTTCGATGCTGTAGAAGCAGAGTGGAAAAATTTAACGAAAAACTGTGTGAAGGGACAAACCGAGCTACAGCCAATTTTGTTTGGCGGCTTTACATTCGATCCACAAAATGAAGTAACTGGGGAATGGACAGACTTTCCAGAGGCTTATTTTGCACTTGCAACTTACCAGCTTGTTATTCGTGATGACAAAGCGTTTGTAAGTATTCATCTTATTTCAAAAAATGAGCAAGCAGCATCTCAATTTGAAGCGTTACGTAAAGAGCGAGATCATTTAATTCATGCAGCTCAAGTAAAAGAAGTGAAAACGTATTCAAAGCCTGAAATCACAAGTTACTTTGAGCCATACAAGGAGCCGTATTTAGCTTCGATTGACCAAGTAACAGCATTGATTAAGCAGAAGAAAGCAGATAAAGTCGTTATTGCACGCTCACTAGCATTGCAATTTAAAGAACAAGTTTCTTCACCACAGGTACTCTCACAAATTATTCATGAGCAGCCAGAGAGCTATTTATTTGGTTTAGAACGTCAACAATTATTGTTCTTTGGTGCGTCCCCTGAACGTCTTGTAAAAGTAGAAGAGGGACGAGCCTTTTCATCTTGTGTGGCAGGCTCTATTAAACGTGGTAAGACAGCAGAGGAAGATGAAGCCTTTGGACAAAGCTTATTAAATGATTCGAAAAATGGTGGCGAGCATCAATATGTTGTCGATATGATTGCGGAAACATTCCGTAAAAATTGTATAGAGATGACAATACCTGATGGCCCACGCTTACTAAAAATTAGAGATATACAACATTTATATACACCTGTTGAAGGTCAGTTAAATAATGAGGCAACAATATTACAACTGACAAAATCTTTGCATCCAACGCCAGCTTTAGGCGGTGTGCCAAGGAAAGAGGCAATGGCAGCTATACGTAAGTATGAGCCTATGAATCGTGGGCTTTACGCTGCTCCAATTGGTTGGGTAGATGCTGATGGCAATGGGGAATTTGCAGTGGCCATTCGTTCGGCTGCTTTACTTAAGGACAAAGCTTATTTATATGCTGGTGGCGGTATTGTAGCAGATTCAGAGCCACAATCTGAATATGAGGAAACATTAGTAAAATTCCGTCCAATGCTTCGTGCGCTAGGAGGACAATTACATGAGTGAACGGAAAATTTTAACGGATTATGTTTATAAAATGGTAGCATCACTAGTACAAGCTGGTGTTGAAAACGTTGTTGTCAGCCCTGGCTCACGTTCGACACCTTTAGCTTATGCATTTGCTTCAACGAAACAGCTTCATATGTATCGTCAAGTTGATGAACGATCAGCTGCCTTTTTTGCGCTAGGAATTGCAAAGGCTACAGCAAAACCTGTTGTTCTTTTATGTACATCGGGAACAGCTGCGGCAAACTATTTTCCTGCCATTGTTGAGGCAAGTTATGCTCGTGTACCGTTAATCGTCATTACAGCTGATCGTCCTCATGAATTGCGAGAGGTAGGTGCACCTCAGGCTATTAATCAACCGAATTTATATGGTACGAATGTCAAATGGAGCGTGGATTTCCCTTTGGCAGATGGTGCCGCACCAACCTTGCCGTTTATTGAGCGTCATACTGCACGTGCGGTGGCAGTGGCAATGAGCGCACCATTTGGACCAGTGCATATTAATGTACCGTTCAGAGAACCTTTGTTGATTGATTTTCAAGAGGAACTTCCAGAAGCGATATTTAAGCAGAGCAGTATGGGTCAGTTAGTACCTTCAAAGGAGACTCAACAAGAGCTATCGGACATTTTACGTGCAACCAAAAGAGGTTTTATTATTATTGGTGAGCTAGCACTCGGTACAGATTTAACAATTATGTGGGACTTTATTCGCCAATTAAAATGGCCGGTCATTGTCGAGAGTTTATCTAATATGCGGTCGTCTGTCCCAGAAGATTGTCTGCCTTATATGATCACGACGTATGATGCCATTATGAAAAGTGAAGATTTTAAAGCATTAGTTGAACCAGATACGGTGCTACGTTTAGGAGCACAGCCTGTTTCTAAATTTATCATGCAATTTATTACGAAATGTCAGCCCGATGCTTATATTGTTGTCGATGAAGATCCGATGTTCCGTGATTCTACAGGTGTGTCTACTCATTTTGTTCATGCTAATGTTGGTGAGTGGCTCACGCAATTAGCAATCTCTGAAACAGCACTAGAAACAGCGTATTTAGCTGAGTGGCAGGATGCTAATGATATTGCACTTGAGTATATTGAACATTATGCTGACGGTGCGATTGATGAGGGTGCAATGGTAAGTCGATTACTAAAATTGATTCCGAATGGCAGTGATATTTTTGTTAGTAGCAGTATGCCAGTGCGTGATATTGATACGTTTTTAATGGCGACACCGAAGGATATTCGGATTGTTGCGAATCGTGGAACGAATGGTATTGACGGTGTCGTATCAACTGCAATGGGCTTTAGTCAAGGGAATAACCGTGAAACCTACCTGCTTATTGGCGATTTAGCCTTTTTACATGATGTCAACGGTCTCATTGCTTCAAGATATCAGGAATGCAATTTGACAATAATCGTTATGAATAATGATGGTGGCGGTATTTTCTCTTATTTACCACAATCTACAGTTGAGGCGCATTATGAAGATTTATTTGGTACGCCTACAGCCCTTAAATTCAATGATATTGCCAATATGTACGATATGGATTATATACGAGTAGATGATATTTCAGAGCTATCAGTAAAGTTTACTACGATGAAAAAACGACCAATGCGCTTAATAGAAATTTTCACGAATCGTGAGGAAAATGTATATGCGCATCGTGCGTTATGGAATCGCATAAACGCAGGGTTAAAAGCATGGCAAAGCTAATGATTCGAGGGCTTGAAACATACGTAGAAATCTGGAATGAAGAAGCGGAGCAAACACTCGTTGCATTGCACGGTTTTACAGGTAGTACAGCTACATGGCGAAATTTAGCGAAAGCTCTGCCAAGTGTAAGAGTTATTGCCATTGATTTAATTGGCCATGGCCAAACAGCTATACCTCAACAAATTAGTCGTTTCTCTATGCAAGAACAAATCCAAGATTTAGAGGAAGTTTTTGGCCAGCTACAGCTCAAGAAATTTACACTACTAGGCTATTCAATGGGAGGAAGAGTTGCGTTATCGTATTCAACCTTCTACCCAGAACGTATTGACAAGCTCATTTTAGAAAGCGCTTCTCCAGGCTTACGAACTACTAAGGAGCGTGCTGAACGCTGTCAGAGAGATAACGCTCTAGCTGAAAAAATAATTAGTAACGGTTTGTTATCATTTGTTAATGCGTGGGAAAACATTCCTTTGTTTGAATCTCAAAAGCGTTTATCACATAGTGTACAAGAAGCTATTCGATTAGAACGACTTTCTCAGAAGGAGGAAGGCTTAGCAGGTAGCTTACGAGGGATTGGTACAGGCAGTCAGACATCGAATTGGATGTCATTGGAGAAGCTTGAATTGCCTGTACTATTAATTACAGGCTCACTCGATGAGAAATTTTGTAAAATCGCACTAGAAATGAAAGCGTTATTAAAAAATGCCAAGCATGCGATGGTAAATGACGCAGGACATGCAATTCATGTGGAAAATCCCGCTGAGTTTGCTACAATAGTAGAGGAGTATTTAACGTAATATAATTTTTACGTTATCGCCTCGATTTTGAACGAGACGAATTTAATTATTAGGAGGCAATTCAATGACACGTCAATGGACAAGTTTACATACTTATGAAGACATTAAGTATGAGTTCTATAACGGTATCGCAAAAATTACGATCAACCGTCCAGAAGTGCGCAACGCATTCCGACCAAAAACGGTAATGGAAATGATCGATGCTTTTTCACGTGCACGTGATGACAAAAATGTTGGGGTTATCATTTTAACTGGTGAAGGTGAGCATGCCTTCTGTTCAGGTGGAGACCAAAAAGTACGCGGCCATGGCGGCTACGTTGGTGAAGATGAAATCCCACGTCTAAACGTTCTTGATTTACAACGTTTAATCCGTGTTATTCCAAAACCTGTAGTAGCAATGGTTGCAGGTTATGCAATCGGTGGAGGACACGTATTACACGTTGTCTGTGACTTAACAATTGCTGCTGACAATGCTCGTTTTGGACAAACTGGACCAAAAGTTGGTTCATTCGATGCTGGGTATGGCTCAGGCTATCTTGCACGTATTATCGGACATAAAAAGGCGCGTGAAATTTGGTACCTTTGCCGTCAATATGATGCACAGCAAGCACTTGATATGGGATTAGTTAACACGGTTGTTCCTTATGAGCAACTAGAAGATGAAACTGTACAATGGTGTGAAGAAATGCTACAAATGTCTCCAACTGCTCTACGCTTCTTAAAAGCAGCGATGAATGCAGATACAGACGGTTTAGCAGGTCTTCAACAAATGGCTGGCGACGCTACTCTTCTTTACTACACAACAGATGAAGCTAAAGAAGGTCGTGACGCATTCAAAGAAAAACGTCAACCAGATTTCGGTCAATTCCCAAGATTCCCTTGATTATCTGAAACGTTGAACGGCTCGTATCTTAATGAGATACGAGCTTTTTGTATATCTAAAGGAACGAGACGGATAAACTTGCTAGAGTGATGGAAAGTTATGGCTAGCGACGGAACATGATGTATTAGCGACGGAACAAGATGCTTTAGCGACGGAAACTCATGCTTTAGCAGCGGAACAGCATGTCAAGTGACTTAAATTGCATAATCAAGTAGCAGAAAATCGTGTCGGAGTACCGAATAGACGGATGATGCGATAAAGCGGTAAGATTAGGCTGATTGGAGGAATAATGAGATGTATTTAAATTGGATTTTACAGCGAGCGTATTTAACACCTTTACGAAACGGTTTAACATATAATGGGCAGACTTGGACATTTCAAGAATTAAATGATTTATCGTTAAAACGTGCACGTCAACTTACAGCACTGGATATTAAGCAAGGAGACCGTATTGCTATAATGGGGCCGAGTAAGCCTTCCTTGGTCATTATGATGTACGCGTGTATGCATTTACAATGTGAAATGGTCATGCTAAATCGTAGGCTAACACAGAATGAAATTGCCTATCAGCTAGAGGATTCAAAAGCTATGGCAGTATTAATTGCAGATGAGGATGTTGAAAAATTACCATCACATACGTCTTATTATTTATTTTCTACTATAGAAAAAAGTACGGAAGCGGCTATTGATATTACGAAAGAATGGTCTTTAAACCAAACGACATCGATTATGTATACATCTGGCACTACTGGTTTTCCAAAGGGCGTTTGTCAAACTGTCGGAAATCACCAGGCAAGTGCAACGGCATCCGTTTTAAATATTGGTTTGCATGCGGATGATACTTGGTTATGTGCTGTACCCCTTTTTCATATTAGTGGCTTTTCTATTTTAGTGCGCTCACTATTGTACGGCAATAAAGTGCATTTATATGATCAATTTGATGCAGAAGCCATTTCCAAAAATATTATGGATGGCGAGGTTACACATATGTCGGTAGTCGCTGTCACATTGGAAAGGATTTTACATACCCTTGAAAAGAAAAACGCACAAGCCTCACCGAAATTTAAAATGATGCTAGCAGGTGGTGGACCAGTGCCAGAAAATTATTTAAAGAGAGCACATAAATTAAATTTAGCTGTAGCTCAAACGTATGGTATGACTGAAACTTCGTCACAAACTGCAACATTAGCTAATGAGGATGCGATGCGAAAAATTGGTTCTGCGGGAAAACCGTTATTTTTCAATCAAATTCGCATTGCTGAGCCGAATGACAAAGGTGAAGGAGAAATTTGCATACGTGGCCCACATGTTACACCGGGGTATATTGGTCGGTTTGCCGACAAAACTGCAACGATTGATGGATGGCTTCATACCGGGGATATTGGTTATATAGACGAAGATGGTTATTTATTTGTCATTGATCGTCGGGCTGATTTAATTATTTCAGGTGGCGAAAATATTTATCCTGCTGAAATCGAAAATGTACTACTTACACACCCTGCTGTTAAAGAAGCGGGAGTATGTGGGATTGATGATGATGCTTGGGGGCAAGTACCAATCGCCTTTGTTGTATTAAAAGAAGAAGTACAGGTAGAGCAAATACGAGCATTTTGTCAAAAGAAGCTTGCGAAATATAAAATACCAAAAGATATTATTGTTACGGACGAGCTCCCTCGAAACGGTGCCAATAAGCTACTTCGTAGAAAATTAATGCACGAATAACAAAAAGAAGCCTCCGTTATAAGTGTTTGACATTAAGGATTTAACAAAATAGGGGTAAAGCAATGAATTTTCAAGATTTGATGAAATTTAAAGGATCTATTTATTTAAACAAATTGTTTGAACCAGAATGAGAGTACTTATCGATAGGTGTAATGTGAACAATACCAAGGAGTTCGTGTAAATTACAGATAAAGTTGAAATAGAAGCATCCTCAATTGATGTTGATGATAATCTACCAATTTTGCAATTGGATTTTGAAACATATATTGCTTACTCCATTATTAATGAATCTTTTACGGTAATGGATGATTACGAAATTTCCGATGGTAATCTTTTTAGAATTTACTCTAAATCAAGATATGTGGATTTTATTAAAGAGGGAACAATTGTTGAAGTTATTTTTCCTGAAAAGCAGTTTGTTCACTATCACTATCAAATTCCTTGTTTAAACCATACAATCGATATTATTTCATATGATGAACCTAAAATTACTGAGACAAAAAGAATTTAATAAATTTTCACAATAAAGAGCATCGGAATCGATGCTCTTTATTATGAAATATTGCTAAAAAGTAATGAAAGAATTTGTGGGTTTAAAATAACTCGCCTTCAAGTGAACCCATTAGCATTAGTTAAAAAGGTTCCTTTGTAATTGTCATTGAAAATAAAATGAGAGAGGGGATCTTTATATTCGCTTTTGCACAGATGAACCCTCTAAATGGATTCATTATATGAATTGGTTGATTTCGGTTCCATATGGCGCCTTCAAGGGGCATCCGATGAGTCACTTTGGGCCAACATGTTTTTTTCGCTAAAGTGTAGGCTAATATAAGCGGAGGGAGTTGCTTGATACTCTCCAACAGAATTAGTTTTTCTTAGGTCTATGGGGGTTAGTAATAGATTAATGCGCTCTCTTTTTTTAAAAAACTTATTTATATCAAAATTGGATAAATGATACAATTGCAACATAACGAGGAAAGGTGTGATAACGATGAAACATAATCATTTCAACAAGGTGATTGAAAAGTAGAGGAAAATCTTCTTTTCAATCAATGAATTAAAAAAATATTGGAAAGAGGAATTGTATGTACAAAGATAACGAATTAATAATCCGTCCAATTGAGGAGCAAGACTTATCGAAACTATGGGAGTTAATTTATAAAGAAGATGCACCAGAATGGAAGAAATGGGATGCACCTTACTTTCCGCATAAATCTATTCCATTTGAAAAATTTATGGAAACTGCACCAACATGGGTTGGTAAAGAAAATATGTGGGTTATCACAGTAGATGAAGCTGTATGTGGGATTGTTTCTTATTATTTTGAAGATGAACAATCTGTCTGGTTGGAAATAGGTATTGTTATACACGAAGGTCAAAATTGGAATAAAGGAATAGGAACTCGTTCACTAAAACTTTGGCTTAACCATATATTTAATTCATTACCACTTCAAAGAGTAGGTTTAACTACTTGGTCAGGGAATGATAGAATGATTCGGGTTGGAGAGAAGTTAGGTATGCAAATGGAAGCTCGTATCAGAAAAGTACGCTTTTATGAAGACAAATATTATGATTCTATTCGTATGGGCATTTTAAGAGAAGAATGGGAAGCATTAAAACCTGCTTTGGAAATTTAAGTAAGCAGGGTTGGCTTAACAACTCATGTTTTATAAAAAATAAAATTGTGAAATTTGCACTTAAAGGGTTAATTGAATAAGTATTATAAAAAAGCCTGTATCAATGATTACTTGGTAATCAACGATACAGGCTTTACTATATAAATTTAGTTTCAAAGAAGGCTTCTTTTAATCGTTTTAACTTCTTTCAATGGGTGTCCAAACATTCGCTGAGATAGAGGAAATCAGTTTAAGAACGCCGCGTCCTGTGGCAACGACCGAGTGACCCTCATCACTGTTGCCGCCGCCGCTTCGCTTTCGCGCAAAAAACATTTGTTGGCCAAAAGCCTCCGACGGATGTCACAGAATCGGCTTTGTGCAAGAACAAAGCCGATTCTGGACGCAATTATGCCGAGGCATAATTTTGATAAGTCATTTTTAGTAAATTTTTACGATTAAATTAATCATTCATTAACATAATAAGAAATAACACGCATAAACTAGTTATTAAAGGAGAAAGACTCATATGAGAAAATATATATATAATGTTGTCATTATATTATTTGTTCTACAAATGAGTCATGTGCAAGTATTCGCAAACTATGAACAAAAGAATATCGCAACGGCCAATACAATAGAAACACTACAACATCTCATTCAAAAACAAGTTATGCAATTATCTACTGAATTTGATATTCGTTATACTGGTAATACGTCAGAAATAAAAGATGAACTATCAGAGCTTGTAAAAAAAGCTATTCGGGATCCATATATTTACGCCAATATTTCTAGTTTTAAATGGAAATATGATGGTTATGCCAATAATATTGTCATTAGTTTTGTGTTTACCTATCATATTACACAGGAAGAGGAGGCATTCGTAGAACAGACTTTGACAAATATTATTACACCTATGCATGGATTAAGTGAATTGCAGAAAATACAGGCTGCACATGATTTTATCGTTCTATCTGCTGAATATTCGAAGGACACGAAAGGAAGTCAATATTCTCCCTACACATTACTTACGGAGAACAAGGGAGTTTGTCAGGCATACGCTCTAGTGCTTTATCGAATGCTAGAGAAGCTAGGCTTTGAAGTACAATATGTACCAGGAAATGTAGGGGAACAATTACACGCCTGGGTTTTAGTGAAGCTTGATAATGAATGGTATCATATCGATGTTACATGGGATGATCCATTGCCTGATCGTAAGGGTGAGGTCCGTTATCATTATTTTTTAGTGTCTGATCGCCAATTAGCTCAGGATCACTCTTGGGACTATGCGAGTTTCCCAGCTGCTACAAGTGAAGCTTATGTTGATTTACAAAAAACGGATAAGGTTGAAGTTGTTACGAAACCAATACTGGATAGTCATTTTGCCTTTGATAAAGGGCTATTCATTTTAAGTAACAATAAACAAACAGTAAAACAATTAATTGAACAGTCTAGACTGCTTTTAAAAAGTAATAACAGCGATAATGCTGTTCAGGTGCATTTAAATGAATGGGAACCAATCATTTTAGAAAAAAGTAATATAGCCCAAGTAAAGGGTAATCGAAAGATAATACAAAATGCTATCCATAAGAAAAAAGGGCTAAGTAGTATTTATAGAGTGAAAAAAAGAATGCCACAAGAAAAGTACGTCATAATAAAGGAGGTGCCTTATTTTGTTCGGGGCACCTCCTTACTCATTTATTTTTGTTCATGTCCAAACGATTATTTCATTGCAGTATTTAAAGTTCTAATATTTCTCTTCATAAGGGTGAAGTAAGTTTCATTATTCTTTACATCATCTGCTGTTAAAACACTTAAATTATGCAAAACAAGAGATTCTGCTCCAACTTCTTTTTGGATAACTTCAGCTAATTTAGAAGAGACATTTTGCTCGAATAAAATGTAGTGAATATGCAATTTATTTGCTTTATCAACAATCGCCGTAAGTTCTTTTTGAGAAGGCTCGTTTTGTGAATTTAACCCGGCTATTGGAACTTGCTTTAAGCCGTATTGTCCTGCGATATAGCCAAATGCTGCATGAGATACGAAGAACGTTTTCTCTTGCGCTTTATCCGCCATAGCTTTAAATTCATTGTCTAAATCTTGTAGTTCTTTTACTAATGCCTCGTAGTTAGCTGTAAATGTAGCTTCTTGTGCTGGCATTTTTTCAACTAGAGTGTTTTTAATGGAAAGTGCTAAGTCTTGACTAATAGTTGGAGATAGCCAAACATGTGGATCTACATTACCGTGATCATGGTCCTCATGTCCGTGTCCATCTTCATGTCCGTGTCCATCTTCATGTCCGTGTTCATCTTCATCTTCGTGATCATCATGTGAGTGACCTGTGCTCACAGCTAATTTTTCATCTGAAACCTGATCTGCAGTTGCTACCAGTGTTACATCTTCATTAGCTAGAGTCTTTTTAGCATTTTCAACAAAGCCTTCTAGCCCTAAGCCTATATAGAAAAATATATCGGCATCTGCTAATTTCATCATATCTTTTTGTGTTGGCTCAAATGTGTGCTCATTGGCGCCGGCAGGGTAAATTGAAGAAACCTCTACAAAATCGCCACCAATTCGTTGTGCAAAATAACTTAATGGATAGACGGTTGTATAAATTGTTAATTTATCCTTTGTCTCTGACTGTTTGGATGTTGCTGATTTATCCCCACAGGCAGCAGTGAATAGGGCAAGAACTGTAACTAAAAATAACAAAAATACTTTTTTCATCTTATAGCATACCTCTTTCAAATAGTAATCATTACGATTTATTTTTTAGAACAGTTCCTATAATAACGCACATCTGATAAAAGCACAAGAAAAAATGACCCTCGAAAATTAATTCTTTTTCGAAGGCCATTTTTCCGGTACTGGATCAAAGCCACCTGGATGGAACGGATGGCATTTTGATATACGTTTAATTGTTAAATAGAATCCTTTAATGGCACCATGTTTTTGAAAAGCTTCAAGTCCATAGGAGGAGCATGTAGGATGGAAGCGACAGGATGGCGGTGTCATAGGTGATATAAATTTTCTGTAAAACTTAATGAGCCATATAAAGGGATATTTCATAGTTGTTTATCCTTTTGTTGAGCGTTGATTTGCTTAGGCTTAGCATCGATAGTTTGGGTAAAGGAATTGCTTTTTTTCTTCAACAAGACAATTACAGAAACGCCAAACATAAGCATCATCATTGCGATCATAATGATTATTGGTAATGGTACTCCCATTGCGTTCACTCCAAATTCTATTGTTAATAATATTATAAAAGAATGTCTAAAAAAAATGTACTAAATGAACTAGTCATCATCTTGATGAAAGCTTTGCTGTGGTTTATCATCGACTGTATGTTTAAAAGCATACGCACGGTTGACACTTAAAATAGTCGCGACCGTTACTAGTATTACGATGATTGCTGCTACAACTAAGAGTGTGATTAAACTCATGGCATTCACTCCGTTCCTTATTCATACTTTCTATTATAAATTAGATAATCTTACTTAGTTGTGAAGGAAGTTTGACATTCCAGCGAATAAAACAGTCCTTTTACCACCATACTATGATAAAAGGAGTGTTTCGTAGAGATGGATCGTCAACGTGTATATTTTTCACTTGCCAATAGAACGTATTATACAAATCCATATGCAGGACAGTGGAACTTTGAACTCAACATAGATCGCCAAGCATTAGATGTATTTGAAAAGATTTTTCAGCAAATGCAAATGTTAGAAATAGCGAATGCGTGGCGAGCACAATTGCCATATATACAGTATCATCTTGATAGAGAAAATGATGAAATTGATTTGCGATTAAAAAAAATCTATGCACTTGTTCATGAGTATGGGGATGCAGATACGAAGGCATTTGTTGAACAACTTCCATATTTCAATAAACGTGTCTAAAGGTAGGGTCACTGAAAAACATCAGTGACTCTTTTTTTATTGTTGAAAGCTAATTTCTCTTGGCACATGTTTTTAGGCAAAAAACATGATAGTTTGTGGGCACTCGAGATCGAATGAACATAATAGTAGATGTCGTATTATCTCTTGTTATATAGACGCCTAACGCATCGTTTAATGAAGTAATATTAGTGATTTTATTTGTTGATTGTACATACATGAATACTCTATAGTGAAATAAAAGGTCATCATGGTAACGCTGATTCGACTCAGTGTATGAATTTAGAATAAGGAGTTGAAGAGCATGTTTACATTTACAGATTTAAATGGTTTACAAGTGGATTTAAGTTTTAAAAGAGGCGAATTGGACACGGAGCCTAAGCATGTACTTGTGTTATTAAAACATGAAAATAAGTGGTTATGTACGATTCATAAACGTCGTGGTGTCGAGGTTCCAGGTGGAAAGCAAGAACCTGGGGAAACATTGGAGCAGGCAGCAATTAGGGAAGTATTCGAGGAGACTGGTGTGCATGTGAAAAATCTTAGATGGTTTGCAGAATACGCCGTTCATGATGACATCTTATTTTGTAAAACGGTCTTTACCGCGCAGTTTGCGGGACAGGAGGACATTGCATTCGATTTAGAAACTTCAGGGATGATTTGGCTAACGGATGAAGAATTTGCTCACCATCCACATTTAAGCTTTCATATGAAGGATGCAGGAATGCAAAAAATGCTGGAGGAGTTGAAGCATTATGATCAATGGTAAGATCGTTGGAAAACGTCCTTATCCTTCGCCTAATCCAGCTATTCGTTTAACGGAAATCACGTATATATCACATGGCCTACGTGTGAAGGGATTACTAGCGGAACCTAAGGCAGAGGGTACATATGATGGCTTTTTATATTTACGGGGAGGCATGCAAAGCATTGGCATGGTTAGACCTTCGCGTGTCGCGCAATTTGCAGCTCAAGGCTTTATCGTTTTTGCTCCATATTACCGTGGCAATCGAGGTGGAGAAGGTCGAGATGAATTTGCAGGAGCTGATCGGTATGACGCTGTATACGCAGTAGACGTGCTAAAACAGTTTTGCAATGATAATATTCATGTCTTTGGCTTTTCACGTGGTGGCATTATGGCCCTTTGGACTGCTATTTTACGTAGAGATATTACATCTGTTGTGACATGGGCAGGCGTATCTGATGCAACAGCTACATATTGGGAGCGGACAGATATGCGCAGGATGATGAAGCGGGTTATTGGCGGGACGCCTAATCGTGTACCAGATGCTTATGATGCACGAACACCACTTTTTGAGATAGGGCACATTACGGCTCCAGTACTTATTATTCATGGCTATCGTGATGAAAATGTAGATATTGAGCATGCGAGACAATTAGAATTTTATTTAAAGGATGCTAATAAAAGGTATGAAACATGGTATGATCCTCGCCATGCTCATCAGTTTCCACCGGCCGAAAATCGAGCAACAGTACATGCACTGTGTGAATGGATGAAACGTCAGTAGATAACGCTTTGAACTTTTTTGTTTAAAAAACTGCTCAGCGAGCCCGAAGAATGGCTCAGGTAGACTAAAAAACCGTACAGGTGCTTCCTGTACGGTAGAAAAAAATATTTACTCTGTATATTTTGCTAAGAAGTTATTAATAGTTTTCCAGTAAGCGTCTCCAGCAACGCTTTGTGCAAGGCTATGTCCGGCACCTTCAACTATAAATTTCTCCTTTGGTACATTGGCAGCCTCGTATACTTGATCTAGCATATCAGATGGAACAAATGTATCATTACTTCCATGAATGAATAGCATAGGTGTTTTCGATTTTGCTACTTGCTTGAGGCTATCAGCTTCACCAAGTGTATAGTCAGCTTTTATCTTCGTTACAATTGAAGAAAACTGCATAATGGGGAATTCAGGTAAATTAAAGAGTGCTTGCAATTGATAGGAGAATTCATCCCAAACTGAGGAATAACCACAATCCTCAATAATAGCCTTAACATTGCTAGGTAGATCCTCTCCTGAGGCCATCATCACTGTAGCACCTCCCATGGAAACACCATACAAAACAATTTCAGCGTTTTTATCAGCACTGATCACATTATTAATCCAAGAGACTACATCAAGTCGATCATGCCAACCCATACCGATATAGTCACCCTCACTTTTTCCATGAGCCCTTGCATCAGGTACGAGAACATTGTAGCCTGTATCATAAAAATGCTTAGCATACTTTGTCATTTGTGAGCCATCAGATGAATATCCATGGAAAACAATTGCCCATTTATTTGTTTCATTTGTATTTTTAAGTGTATAGGCATGTAATTTTAAATCATCGAAAGAATGTATATAAGAGTCCTTGTAATTGTCTTTAAACCACTTCTCGCTTTCTTCTTTTTCTTTAGCATCCTTAGGACTAACAGCAATAGAATTGTGCGGAGCATTAAACACATCTGATTTATCAGTATTAGGATTTAAGGCAAAATTATAAAAATAATTCCCTGCAAAAAATCCAGCCACCACAAACAATACTAATAGCAGACTAACAATTGTAATTATCACTTTATATTTTTTTTTCATAACTATCCCCCTAAAACTACTATTATGAATTATACACAAAGTTACTAATATGAAAAGTAGATTTTCTAAAATAGGGAAATAAAAAAAGGGAACGACTGAAATCGTTCCCTTTGCTTAGTAAATTATTTTAATGGACCGCCAAGTTTAGTAATAGCTTCAGAAACATTTGAGAATTTCTTGAAGTTTTCGTTGAATAAACCAGCAAGTTCAGCAGCTTTTTTATCATAAGCAGCTTTGTCTGCCCATGCATCACGAGGATTTAACACTTCTGTCGGTACACCTTCAATAGAAGTTGGAATGTTTAAACCGAATACTGAATCTTGAATTGTTTCAACATCAGTTAATTTGCCATCAATGGCTGCACGTACCATTGCACGAGTGTAAGAAAGCTTCATTCGGCTACCAGTACCATATTCGCCACCAGTCCAACCAGTGTTCACTAAGAATACTTGTGCACCGTGTTCGTCAATTTTTTGACCTAACATTTCAGCATAAACTGTTGCTGGAAGTGGAAGGAATGGAGAACCGAAGCAAGTTGAGAATACTGGTTCTGGCTCTGTTACACCACGTTCTGTACCAGCAAGTTTAGATGTGAATCCGCTTAGGAAGTGGTACATTGCTTGCTCTTTTGTTAATTTACTGATTGGAGGTAATACACCAAATGCATCAGCTGTTAAGAAGATGATTGTTTTTGGGTGACCTGCAACAGATGGATCAACAATATTTTCGATGTATTGAATTGGATAAGCTACACGCGTATTTTCTGTTAATGAACCATCATCATAGTCACAAACTCGAGTTTCCAGATCAACAGCTACGTTTTCTAGAACAGAACCGAAGCGGATTGCGTTGTAGATTTCTGGTTCTTTTTCAGCAGAAAGGTTAATTGTTTTTGCATAGCAACCGCCCTCAATGTTGAATACACCGTTATCAGACCAACCGTGTTCATCGTCACCGATAAGCTTACGGTCAGGATCAGCTGATAAAGTTGTTTTACCAGTACCAGATAAACCGAAGAATAATGCAACATCTCCAGCTTCACCAACGTTTGCTGAGCAGTGCATTGAAAGGATGCCTTGTTGTGGTAACAAGTAATTCATAATACCGAAAATAGATTTTTTGATTTCACCAGCGTATTCAGTACCACCGATTAGGATAATTTTCTTTTCAAGTGATACAATGATGAATGTTTCAGAAGCAGTACCATCAATAGCAGGATCTGCTTTAAAGTTAGGAGCTGAGATAACTGTGAAGTCAGCAACATGAGAAGCCAATTCTTCTGCAGTTGGACGGATAAATAATTGATGAGCGAAAAGATTGTGCCAAGCGTATTCATTGATTACTTGGATGCTTAATTGTGAATCTTTGTCAGCACCAGCAAAGCCTTTGAATACGAATAATTCGTCACGTTCTTTTAAATATTTTACTACTTTTACATATAAGTTATCGAACACTTCAGAAGAAATTGGTCGGTTAACTTTTCCCCAGTCAATTTTATCCTTTGTGCTCTCTTCTTCTACCGTATATTTATCTTTAGGTGAACGACCAGTGTATTTGCCAGTTTCTGCACGAACTGCGCCATCTACTGTTAACATAGCTTCACCACGAGATGTTGCTTTTTCAGCTAATTGTGGTACTGAAAGTTGAACATTAATGTTACCGCCGTTTAATAATTCCTTCAGTTCGTTTGCAATTTCTACTGAATTCATCGATTAAATACCATCCTTTTTTATAGTATTCCCTTGAGTCTGAGGGAGATTTTCTTAATTTCAAAAATAGTATAACACAATTGCTTAAATAATCTATACTAATTCAGAAATTATTTTTCAGATTTTATTACTTTTCAAGAAAACGACAAAAAGTAAATTGATTCGTTTTGATAATGCTTTTTACCCTATTTATAAGTGATCACACATTCACTTTCGACACAGCAAAATTGTGTTTGGAAGCTTAGCTGACATGGGGTTCGCACAGGATGTGAAGTTTTAGCTTGTTTTTGTAGTTGGAGCGTGTCTTCGACTAAAAAGGGGCTACAATTTTTTCATCCACCACATGTTCTGTAGCTAACGCCTTGCTTTTGCTACAAAATGTACTGTAAAGGGTTACACATATGTTAACACATGATGTGAGGTGGAGAGTAGGGATTATTTTGTTTTAATTTACAGCATAAGGAAAATTCTTTGCTGGATAAAGCCCATACTTTCTTTATAAGAATACAATCAATTATGCCACAGCATAATTTCGACCAGAGACTTTAAATGGTTTTCGCATAAAAGCTGGAAGAAGATAAAAATATTTGACAATGTTCGACCATTTACGTATTATGAGATATTGAACGGATACTCTTATCCCGAGCTGGTGGAGGGTCAGGCCCTGTGAAACCCGGCAACCTGCATGAACTATTTCACGACATGCGCTGGTGCCAATCTGATGCAAGGGGAAACTCCCTTGAACGATAAGAGTGAAAGGTTACGAAGTCATTATTCCTTTCCTCATGTTAAGTAAGCGTGAGAAAAGGATTTTTTTATTGTTAAAAACGAATTAAAGGTAAGTATACAGTCCTTTCCTTATTATAATGACGGATCTTTCGAAAATCCTCGTGTTAAAAGCAGCAGCAGCTGTTTAGTTGTGCGAAAGTGCAACGACAGCAACAACGGCTTGAGAGTTCAATCCTTATGGGCGAACTTGACATGGGTAATGAGTACCGTATTAATTCGCAAATATTATTTGTAAAAGTAATTAGGAGGAAAATCAAATGACAAACCGTCGACTGTTTACATCAGAGAGTGTAACAGAAGGACATCCAGACAAAATTTGTGACCAAATCTCGGATGCCATTTTAGATGCTATTTTAGCAGAAGATCCAAACGCACGTGTAGCGTGTGAAACAACAGTAACAACAGGCTTAGCGTTAGTAGCAGGAGAAATTACTACTTCTACATATGTAGATATTAAAGGTATCGTTCGTGATACTGTAGCAGAAATCGGTTATACACGTGGGAAGTATGGCTTTGATGCTGAAAACCTAGCAGTACTTGTTGCGATTGGCGAGCAATCACCTGATATTGCCCAAGGCGTTGACCAAGCATTAGAGGCGCGTGAAGGCTCTATGACAGACGCTGACATTGAAGCAATTGGTGCAGGTGACCAAGGTTTAATGTTCGGTTATGCATGCAACGAAACGCCAGAGCTTATGCCATTACCAATTAGTTTGGCGCATAAATTAGCTCGTCGTTTAACGGAAGTACGTAAATCTGGTGAATTAGCATATTTACGCCCAGATGGAAAAACGCAAGTAACGGTTGAATATGATGAAAACAATGTACCAGTACGCGTTGATACGATTGTAATTTCAACACAGCATGATGAAGAAGCTACACTTGAGCAAATTCAAGCAGACTTAAAAGAATTCGTTATTGCTCCAGTTGTTCCAAGTGAATTACTAGATGCCGATACTAAATATTTCATCAACCCAACTGGCCGATTCGTAATTGGTGGTCCTAAAGGGGATGCTGGTTTAACTGGACGTAAAATCATCGTTGATACATACGGTGGCTATGCACGTCATGGTGGAGGTGCTTTCTCAGGTAAGGACGCAACTAAGGTAGACCGTTCAGCGGCATATGCAGCACGCTATGTGGCGAAAAATATCGTAGCTGCTGGTTTAGCTGATCGAGCTGAAGTACAACTTGCTTATGCGATTGGTGTTGCTCAACCTGTATCTATTGCTGTTGATACATTTGGGACAGGAAAAGTTACAGAAAGTGAAATTGTAAAATGGGTACGCGAGCTATTTGATTTACGCCCAGCGGGGATTATTAAAATGCTTAACCTTCGTCGTCCTATTTATAAGCAAACTGCCGCATATGGTCACTTTGGTCGTACAGATTTAAATGTACCTTGGGAACAAACAGACAAAGCTGACGCATTAAAAGAAAAAGCAGGTTTATAAACTATTCAGCTAAAGCGATGAAGTGTTTGGAAAAATATTTTAAAATACTATTACAGAAAGGGGCTCAATATTCTTATAGCCCCTTTCACTGTTTTTAACGAAAAAAAAAGCTCCTAATCATAATCATGGAGGGCTTGGTTACCCAAGAAAACGTGGAGCTGCTTTGATTTAGTTAAGTTAATCTTTTGGTTGAAGAGATTTATAGTATTGACCCTTTTCTACATATTCACGTATGATGCGTTCCATATCTTCTTTATCTTCATCATTTAATTCTCTTACAACCTTTGCAGGACGGCCAAGTGCTAAGCTATTTGGAGGAATTACTTTACCTGGAGGAACTAGACTACCCGCCCCAATGAATGCACCCTCTCCAATCTCCGCTCCGTCTAATACTATAGAGCCCATACCTATTAAGGCTTTTTTTCGAATCGTACAGCTATGTAAAGTTACTTGATGTCCTACTGTTACTTCATCTTCAATAATGAGTGGATATTTGGGACTTTGATGTAAGCAACAGAGGTCTTGAATACTAACTCTTTTTCCTATAATTGTTGGTGATACATCTCCTCGAATAACTGTGTTAAACCAAATGGTTGTTTCAGCACCTATTGTAACGTCGCCAGTAACTGTTGCATAATCAGCAATGAAAACAGAAGGATCGATATTGGGTTTTTTACCTTTAAATGGATAGATCATGAGTATCGCCTCTTTTCTTTCTATGATGTAATATTATCGTATCAAATACGCAACATGATGGAAATATAAAATTAAAATGATCTAGATATTCCGATATAATCATTGTGTAATTATTTTTTTAGGAGGACTATGTGAAATGTGGAAATGGGAAGCTGATGGACAAGCAAAGGCTGTGGTTGCTATTCTTCATGGTGCATATGAAAATCACCGTTGGTATGCATGGCTTATAGAAAAACTTAGATTGGAAGGCTTCCACATAGTCATGGGGGATTTACCTAATCATGGAGTAAATGTAGGATATTCAAAAATTCACGATGAAGATTTTAAAGAATACAACAAATATACAAGAAATTTAATCGAGAATGCATTTTCGTATAATTTACCTGTCATTTTAATAGGACACGGGCTTGGCGCGACTCTATTACTACATACCATGCAAAAACGAAAATATGAATGTGCAGGAATTATTTTAACTTCACCATGGCTTCATTTAAAGCTATTGCCAGGTAAACTCTCAAATGCTCTAACAAGTTTAAGTGCCTTGACTGCCAATGTGAAACTGACCCATGAAATTACATTAGAATCATTAACGCGCAGTATAGAAGGTAGAGATGAGATGAAGGATGAAGTTCCTTTTTCATCTGTTGTTTCAGTGAAATGGTATCGCGAGCTACAACAAATGATGCGCAATTTAGTGTTATTGCCTAAGGCTGAATTCCCAAATAGGCCGATGTTAGTTATGACCGCTGAAAAAGATAATATTACGGAAACTAAACAAACAAGGAATTGGCTTTATCAGATGGAATTTACAGAGTTTCAATTCAAAGAATGGGCAAACTGTTATCATAATCTATTTCATGAAGTAGAACGTGACGAGATTTTTGTTTATATACGAGATTTTATTAATAATGCTCTGCGCAGAATTGGCTATATAATTGAATAGTGAATTTCCTCTCCAATTAACTAGAAAAATTACTAACTTTTTGTTTCTTAAATATAATGTTGTAATTTTCAGAAAAGTGTAATACTATAATGACTTAAAGTGATGCTTTTCAAATTGGAGGGGTAAGATGGAAACAATCGTTGGGAAAATTAATGAGATTTTATGGGGACCGTGGTTTATTTATGGCATTTTGTTAATTGGGCTCTTCTTTTCAATCATTACACGATTCCTACAAGTAAGACATATTAAAGATATGTTTGTTTTAATGTTTAAAGGCGAAAAATCGGATAAGGGGATTTCCTCTTTCCAAGCAATGTCTATTGCATTATCTGGTCGAGTAGGTACAGGTAATATTGCCGGCACTGCTACAGCAATCGGGATGGGGGGACCTGGTGCTGTTTTTTGGATGTGGGCAATCGCCTTTATCGGTGCGGCAACTGCTTACGTGGAGTCGACGTTGGCTCAAATTTATAAAGAAGAGAAAGATACAGAATATCGTGGCGGGCCAGCTTTTTACATAGAAAAAGGAATGGGGCAAAAGTGGTTTGCAGTTATTTTTGCTGTTGCCGCATTAGCTGCCATGTTAATTTTGATGCCAGGTGTTCAATCGAATGCAATTGCGACAGCAGTTGAAAACGCTTTCGATGTTAAAACTTGGATAACAGGACTTATTATTGTCGTATTATTAGGTACGATTATTATCGGTGGTGTAAAATGGATTGCCAATGCTGCACAGGTCATTGTACCGTTTATGGCATTAGCATATATTTTGATGGCCATCGTCATTATTGTCATGAATATTAAAGAAGTACCAGCTGTATTTTCGTTAATTTTTTCTAGCGCATTTGGAGCGCAAGAAATTTTTGGTGGTATTATTGGCTCCGCTATTGCATGGGGTGTTAAACGAGGTATTTATTCAAATGAAGCAGGTCAAGGGACAGGCGCGCATCCGGCAGCGGCAGCAGAAGTATCACACCCTGCTAAACAAGGTATCGTTCAAGCAGCTTCTGTGTATATTGATACGCTATTAATCTGTTCAGCTACAGCATTTATGATTTTATTTACGGGTATGTATAATGTACACGATGAAAAAGCGGGCGCTGATTCATTTGTTTATGTTGGCGATTTCAATAAAGGCGAATTAACTGGAGAAGAACAAATCACATTTGCGAAAAGTATTAAAGAAGGCGCAGCATACACACAATATGCAGTTGACTCTTCACTACCAGGTTTTGGTGGACCATTCGTAGCGATTGCCTTATTCTTCTTTGCTTTTACGACAATTATGGCATACTACTACATTGCCGAAACAAATGTAGCTTATCTATTCTCAGGAACTACAGAAAAAGTCGTCATATGGCTGGCTAAATTTGCAATTTTAATTTCTGCATTTTACGGTACAATCCGTACATCCGATCTTGCTTGGGCAATGGGGGATGTGGGGCTAGGTCTAATGGTTTGGATTAATGTGTTAGCGATATTAATTATTATGAAGCCTGCTATAGTCGCTTTAAAGGACTATGAGAAACAGAAAAAAGAAGGAAAAGATCCTGTTTTTGATCCTCGTAAACTAGGAATTAAAGGAGCAGATTTCTGGATAGACTATAATGACAAACGTAAAAATAAATAGATAAAAAAGAGAAAGCTATCTAATAGATTTTAATAGTCTATTAGATAGCTTTTTTGATTTTATAAAAAGAAAATAAATTTTCTGTTGACTGCAATAGAAAAAGAAGGTATATTTTGTTTTAAGGAAATTATCTTTCCTTTAAGAAACTTTTTGGGAGGAGGTGAAAAGATGACTGTGTTCCATTTACCGAAACTATCATATGATTATGATCAGTTGGAGCCTTATATTGATGCTAGAACATTAGAAATTCATCATTCTAAGCATCATGCTACGTATGTAAATAATTTAAATGTGGTCTTGGAAGGTCATAAAGACTTGCAAAATCGGTCATTAGAGGATTTATTACGCAACCTTGATGTACTTCCAGCTGACATTCAAACAGCTGTACAAAATAATGGTGGAGGTCACTATTGCCACAGTTTATTTTGGGAATTGATGAGTCCCTGTGGTGGTGGCAAAGCGACTGCAGATATGGGAAAGGCGATTGATTATTATTTTAAAACGTTTGATAATTTTCAGGATCAGCTTTCTAAAGCAGCAATTGCCCGCTTTGGAAGTGGGTATGGCTGGCTAGTGCTAGATGGCGAACAATTAACCATTATGAGTACAGCTAACCAAGACACACCTTTAAAAGAAGGGAAAATTCCGTTACTCGTTATTGATGTATGGGAACATGCATATTATTTGAAATATCAAAATCGCCGACCTGAATTTGTTACGAATTGGTGGAATACTGTCGATTGGGATAAAGTCAATCAACGATATGTGGATGCAATGAAACAACAAACACTTTTAAAATCTAACTAAGCGAAGTTAATTAAGGTAATTTGACATGAAAGTAATAATTAAGTACTCCTCCCTATCCCCCGCGCCATCGGGGGATATTTTCTTGTCAAAATTAAAAGGCTGATTCCAATGTTCTATCGGAATCACGCCTTATATCGAAACGTTCTATTTAACTTTACGAGTAATCTTTCATTTTCTCCAAAGCTATCACAAAGGGTGGATCATTTTGTTGATTTAGAAACTCGTATTTTAATACATGTACATATTTTTGGGGAAGTTGACTGACATATTCTATCACTGCATCTCGTTCTTCCTTACCACCTGGATGACCGTGATAAATGACAAGGACAATAAGACCACCGATTTTGAGCAGCTTTAGCAAATCTTCAATTGCTTGTATCGTTGTATTTGGCTGTGTAACGATGTCGTGATTACTACCAGGCAAATACCCAAGGTTGAAAATGGCAGCAGCTACCGGCTTGTGTACATAGTTGGCTACTTCTTCATGCCCTCTGTGCAAAACAAGGGCACGGTGCTCTAAGCCATTATCTAAAAGGCGGTGGAGAGTTGCATCAACAGCGCTCTTTTGAACATCAAATGCGTACACTTGCCCTTCATCGCCGACAAGCTGTGCTAAAAACAATGTGTCGTGGCCGTTACCCGCTGTGGCATCTACGACAGTGTCTCCCTCTTCAACTGTATCTGTTAGTAGCTGTTGTGCATATTGTAAAACACGTTGTAGCTTCATTTGGCTACCTCAGCACGATAAAATTTCCCTTGCCAGCTTCCGCGTTTCTCAAGCTCAGCATCAATGCCATTTAATACTTCCCATTTATTAACACTCCACATTGGGCCAATCATTAAATCAATTGGTCCATCGCCTGTGATACGGTGAATAACCATATCCGGTGGTAGAATTTCAAGTTGATCTGCTACAAGCTTTGTATAAACGTCCTGATCTAAAAACTCTAACATGCCCTTTTCATATTGCTTAACCATTGGTGTACCTTTTAAAAGGTGTAGTAAATGAATTTTGATGCCTTGTACATCAAGTTTTGCAACTTCACGAGCAGTTTCCATCATCATGTCATAGTCCTCAAGTGGAAGACCATTAATAATGTGCGAGCATACGCGAATACCATGCTTTCGTAGCTTGTTAACACCTTCCACATATGTTGCATAATCGTGGGCGCGGTTGATAAGATTTGCGGTTTTTTCATGCACAGTCTGAAGTCCGAGCTCAATCCATAAATAGGTACGCTCGTTTAATTCAGCTAAATATTCAACTACATCATCTGGCAGACAATCTGGGCGCGTTGCAATGGATAATCCAACAACACCCTCTTGAGCCAACGCAGCTTCAAATTTTTCCTTTAATACAGGAAGTGGTGCATGTGTATTTGTATATGCCTGGAAGTAGGCCATGTATTTGCCGTCTTTCCATTTTTGATGCATTTTGTCACGAATTTCAGCAAATTGTACCTCGATAGGATCAACTTTATTGCCTGCAAAATCACCTGAACCTGCTGCACTACAAAACGTACAACCTCCGAAGGCAACAGTACCATCACGATTTGGACAGTCAAAGCCTGCGTCTAGTGCTACTTTAAAAACTTTATGACCAAATTGCTCACGTAAATAGCGATTCCATGTATAATATCTTTTCCCATCTGAAGGAAAAGGAAAGTTTGTCTCTGTCATTTATTTCACTCCTCTAACATTATATTTTATCACGTGCTAGTGCTTCCGTCATGATTTATGTGAATGACTCCGAGCAAATCATGAGGAGTACCGAACGAAACCTACATTATTCTAAAGCCTAAGTAAAAAGAGTAAATTTATTTTTCTTGTGCTTTTGTATTTTTCAACATAAACTAACTATTTAGAGTAGCGAAACAATGGAGGTCGTTCTATGCCAAAAAGTGTTTGGTTTTTAATTATCGGAATGTTTGTGAACACAACAGGCAACTCATTTTTATGGCCTTTAAACGCCATTTATATGCACGATTATTTAGGGAAATCACTTGCGATGGCGGGCTTTGTGTTGATGCTGAATTCTGCTGCCGGCGTATTAGGAAATCTCTTAGGTGGTTACTTATTTGATAGAATAGGTGGCTATAAATCAACAATGTTGGGCATTCTTTTGACAATTTCCTCATTAGTAGCTTTAACGATTTGGCACGGCTGGCCACATTATGTGTGGATTTTAACGATACTTGGCTTTAGTGGGGGTATTGTTTTCCCAGGAATGTTTGCTTTAGCTGGAACTGCGTGGCCTGAGGGCGGACGAAAGGCTTTTAACGCAATTTATTTAGCTCAAAATGTAGGAGTGGCGATTGGTCCTGCACTTGCCGGTGTTGTTGCTGATTATAAATTTGACTACGTCTTTATTGTCAACTTAGCTATGTATATATTGTTCTTTTTTATAGCGTTTTTTACTTTTAAACGATTTGAAGAAGGAAGCATTGCACCGAAGAATGTCGTGAGTGAAAGTAAGCGAATTATTAATAAAGCACCGTTTTATGCACTATTAATTATTAGTTCATCCTCTGTGTTATGCTGGCTAGCTTATTCACAATGGAGTGCGACTATTTCTTCCTATACGCAAGATTTAGGATTAGGGTTGAAACAGTACAGCTTACTTTGGACAATTAATGGCCTACTTATTGTTTTAGGGCAACCGCTAATTGCACCGCTAGTGAAACGTTGGGAAAATAAATTGAAGCGTCAATTAGTTTTTGGCGTTACCTTAATCGCAATATCCTTTGGCATCATTGCATTTGCGAGTGATTTTAAAATGTTTGGAGCAGCAATGGTTGTGCTAACTTTTGGTGAAATGTTTTATACGCCTGCTTTACCTACCATCGCCAATCATCTTGCACCAAAAGGGCGTCAGGGCTTTTATCAAGGGATTATTAATAGTGCGGCAACTACAGGTCGTATGATTGGCCCTCTATTTGGTGGTATTATGGTTGACCAGTTTGGCATGATTGCACTCGTATTAATGCTAGTAATTATTGTATTGTTTGCGATTATTCCATGCCTTATCTATGATTATCCTTTACGAAATAAGAAAACAGTGACAAATTAGTAGTTAAATTTAACGAAAATATTTTCAAAACGAGCAAAAAATGTGTGGGAAACACGTTTTTTGCTCGTTTTTTAATAATTGATATTGAAAGTTAACAAATTGTGGCGTACAATCTATCATACATATTCAAATATTTGAATATATGAAATTGAAGTTGCTTGGAGGGGTTTATGTGGAAGAGAGCTTGCAGCAATTTAAGGCAGATTTTTTTAAAGCTTTAGCACATCCATTACGAATCAGAATTCTAGAATTACTAGTAGATGGTAAAAAAAACGTCAATGAAATTCAAAGCTGCTTAGAAAAAGAGGGCTCAGCTGTTTCTCAGCAATTAAGTGTATTGCGAGGCAAAAATATTGTGCATGGGACGAAAGAGGGGAAAAAAGTTTACTATTCTTTAAGCGATCCGATGATTGGGGAATTACTTGGTGTTGCAAAGGATATTTTCAACAATCATTTGATAAATACAATTTCAAGATTAGAAGAAATGACGATTAACGAAAATAATGAAGAGGATTAAATTAATTTTGTAGACTGTGTTCTTATGAAACATTTACCTTGCTTATTATTTTGAAGGGAAGATTTATAGATGAAGTCACTGTTTACAGGACGATATGAAGGATATTCTGTTCATCATTTGAAAAAAGATTTAATATCAGGAGTCATTGTCGGCATTGTGGCAATACCGCTGGCAATGTCTTTTGCTATTGCGTCAGGTGTTAAGCCTGAGTATGGAATATATACAGCTTTTATTGCTGGAATACTTATTTCTCTTTTGGGTGGTTCGAAATATCAAATCGGGGGACCTACAGGTGCGTTTGTGCCAATTCTGCTAGGGGTAGTCATTTCGTATGGCTATGAAAACTTACTAATCGCTGGGTTAATGGCAGGAATTATGTTGTGCTTAATGGGGATATTTAAACTTGGCTCATTAATAAAATTTATCCCGCGACCCGTGACAATAGGATTTACAGCAGGAATTGCCGTTATTATTTTTACAGGCCAAATCGCTAATTTCTTAGGTTTGACTAATATTAAAAGGCATGAGTATTTTATTGACAATGTAAAAGAAATTGTTATGCATATTGGCACAACAAACTTTTATAGTGTTTTAATAGCAATCATTAGTCTTATCATTATTTTGATAACACCTAAAGTTTTACCCAAAGTTCCAGGGGCGTTAGTTGGCATTGTTGTTTCTACATTAGTGGCAACGTTCTTTTTTTCTGGACAAGTTGCCACAATCGCAACGGCCTATGGTCAAATTCCAAATACATTACCGAATTTTGCAATTCCAGATATCACATTAGAACGCATACAGCTACTTATTGGACCAGCCTTTGTGATCGCCATGTTAGGTGGCATTGAATCACTTCTATCGGCAGTAGTAGCAGATGGTATGACAAATACAAAACATAATAGTAATCGAGAACTTGTTGGTCAAGGGATTGCTAATATCGTCACTCCTTTCTTTGGAGGAATCCCTGCGACAGGGGCTATTGCTCGAACTGCAACAAATATTAAAACAGGTGCCGTATCACCGGTATCAGGGGTTATTCACGGTGTATTTGTCTTAGTCACTTTATTAATACTAGCGCCCTTTGCTTCACATATTCCGTTAGCAAGTATGGCTCCAGTTTTAATGGTTGTAGCTTGGAATATGAGTGAGCAAAAGCATTTTGCGCATATTGTTAAATTAAAATCTGGCGATTCCCTCGTTTTAATGATTACGTTTTTACTGACTGTTTTTACGAGCTTAACATTAGCTGTAGAGGTTGGACTTGTGTTAGCGGTCATATTGTTTGCGAAGCGTATGAGCGAAAAGCTTGTCGTAACAAAAGTATTACCGGATCATTCGAAAGAAAGTGGGAAGGTACAATCACATGTTGTTCATCAGAAACGTGACTGTCCACAAATTAGTATTTATACAATTGAAGGTCCTCTTTTCTTTGGCGCAGCTCAAACTTTTGAGGAGGCCATAGTAAGTTCCATTCAACAACAACAGAAAGTTTTGATCTTACGGATGAGTAAAGTACCCTTTTTAGATACGACAGGTGAGACATATTTTGGTAATGTCATCCGGAATTTTAAAGCTCAAGGTGGCACTATTTTAGTTACAGGTGTGCAAGATGAAGTGGAATTGACACTACAAAAAAATGGTTTATATGCTGAAATTGGTGAAGATAATTTCTATCAGCGTACAGGAGAAGCGATTAATAAGGCTTTAAGTTATTTAGATACAAATAAATGTATTGGATGTAAGCATTTTGCTTTTCATGAATGTCAGGAATTATCCCGCGTTAACGGGCAGTAAATTATTCTCACCGAAAGCGAAGTAACATGCTGGGGCAAAAGTATTTTAGCTAAAGTAAAACCCGAATAAATGGCAAGACACTCATACGGTGTTTTGCCATTGTTTGGGTTTTCTTAATTTATTTGAAAGAATTCGGCTTTCGCAAAGATCCTAAACTGCTTGAGAGGTCATGACAATCATCTCTACAACATAAAAAAAGCCGAGTGTCTTTAGCCAAATCGTTCATTTTGTCCTTCTGAGATAAAGCGCTTTCATTTTACTATAATGAATAACAATATGCTTTCAAAATCATAGCAGAAATCGCTTATGAATAATTATAGAAGTATGGATAGGGATAGGTTATGAACAATGTAACCAAGCTTACTGGGGAGGAATAAAAATGAAAAAAATTATAAATCAACCTGAAACTCTCGTTATGGAAATGTGCAATGGGATGGTTATGGCTCATCCGGAACTTGAGTTGTTAAAAAAATATAAAATAATGAAGAAAAAAGAAATGAATGACAATAAGGTAACTTTAATTAGCGGTGGCGGTAGTGGTCATGAACCGGCACATGCCGGATTGGTAGGGAAAGGAATGCTTGATGCTGCAGTATGCGGTGACGTATTTGCTTCTCCTTCGCAAATACAGGTATATCAAGCCATTAAAGCAACAGCCAGCAAAAAAGGTACATTGCTCATCATTAAAAATTACAGCGGAGATATTATGAACTTTAAAAATGGTGCCTACTTAGCTACTGAGGATGGCATTCGAGTAGAGTACGTTCGCGTAAATGATGATATTGCAGTAGAGGATAGTCTTTATACAGTAGGAAGACGCGGCGTTGCAGGGGTTGTGTTAGTGCATAAAATCGCTGGTGCGGCAGCAGAAGAAGGTATGAATTTGCTACAGGTGAAAGCTGTTGCGGAAAAAGCGGCGGCAAATGTTCGAACAATTGGTCTAGCACTAACTTCCTGTACGGTTCCAGCTAGTGGATCACCGACTTTTAAATTGGGTGAAGATGAGATGGAATATGGCGTCGGTATTCATGGAGAGCCCGGGAGAAAACGTGAAAAAATTATGACTGCAGATGAATTAGCTATTCGTATGACAAATGACCTTGTGAAAGATTTAGCATTAGATAAAGGTGTTGAAATTGCTGTTCTAGTAAATGGCTTTGGCGGTACACCGCTTCAAGAACTTTATCTGTTTAACAATGCAGTTACTAGAGAATTAAGTAAAAGAAAGATACGAATCAATAGAACGTTTGTCGGCAATTACATGACTAGTATTGATATGGCTGGGATTTCTTTAACAGTAATGAAACTAGATAATGAGCTGAAAACATTACTATCGAAAGAATGTAATACACCTGCATTTAAGGTAGAGGGACCCGTTGATAGTGTAGAATACGTAGATATTCATGACAATATAGAAGAGAAACGAGTTTTCTTTGAGACGGAAACAGTGGAAGAACACGCTATTATCAAGAGTGAGGTCATCACCTTAAATAATATGATTTATCTCGTAGATAAAATGAGCGAAATTATTATCAAGAACGAAGTACCTTTCTGCGAATTAGATACACATGCAGGTGATGGCGATTTCGGAATGAGCGTCGCTAAAGGATTTAAGCAATTAAAACGAGAATGGGGCTCAATTGTAGGTCAGGAACATTTAACTATTGGGACTTTCCTTGATGCGTGTTCTATGGTGATTATGGAGCATTGTGGAGGCGCTTCTGGACCCATTTGGGGAGGGGCTTTCCGAGCTGCGGGGAAAACTGTAGCAGGAAAAATGAAATTAACGGTCGGAGAGTTTGCTGAAATGTTACAAGCAGCGCTTAAAGGTATACAGTCTATCGGTGAGCGCTCTTTCGGAAGAGGGGCAGAGGTAGGCGATAAAACGCTTGTAGATGCGCTTGCACCTTGTGTAAATGTTTGGGCAGAAAGTGCGTTTGCTTGTGTGGATTTTAAAACTGCCTTTGAAAAAGGGGCAGAGGCTGCTGTTAAAGGAGCGGAATATACAAAAGAAATCGTTGCTCGTATGGGTCGCGCTGGTACAGTTGGTGAAAGAAGCCTAGGTTATCCGGATGCTGGTGCTTATGCGCTAGGCGTTATTTTTACGGAGCTTTCTCGTAGTTTAAAATAGCTGCAGTTTCACAAATAGGCATTGAATTGTTCAAAAATGGGTAGTATGTAAACAAAGTCTTGTGCTTTTTAGTACTTTCCATTAGAATAAATGCAATACTTGTAAAGACAGCGATTTAGGAATAGTAAATTTGTGGTTCTTTTTAGAGAGCTAGCGGTTGGTGGGAGCTAGTAGGAAAGCAAATTGAACTCGCCTTCTGAGTCTGCCCGCGTGAAATAGCGCGTGCCGTTCATTTCCGCGTTAAGGAAGCAAGAGCCGAGTGTAATCACTAATGTGGGTGGTACCGCGGGAGATACGAATTCTCTCGTCCCTTTCTGACTAAGAAAGGGGCGAGTTTTTTTATTTTTTAAATATTTTGTCAATTCTTTAAGTGAAAAGTATGACGCATTCAAAGGAGGAAAAATAATGAGTTTTAATCATCAACAAATTGAAAAAAAGTGGCAGCAATATTGGGCTGATAACAAAACTTTCAAAACTGAAAATGAAACAGAAAAACCGAAATTTTATGCATTAGATATGTTCCCGTACCCATCTGGTGCAGGTCTTCATGTAGGACATCCAGAGGGTTACACAGCGACAGACATCCTTTCACGCTTCAAGCGCATGCAAGGCTATAACGTCCTACATCCTATGGGGTGGGATGCATTCGGTTTACCAGCAGAACAGTATGCACTAGATACAGGAAATGACCCAGCTGAATTTACAGCGAAAAATATTGCGACATTCAAGCGTCAAATCCAAGAGTTAGGTTTTAGTTATGACTGGGATCGTGAAATTAACACAACAGATCCAGAATATTATAAATGGACACAATGGATCTTTATCCAACTTTATAAAAAAGGTTTAGCCTATGTAGATGAAGTAGCTGTAAACTGGTGTCCAGCACTTGGAACAGTACTTGCCAACGAAGAAGTTATTGATGGAAAATCAGAGCGTGGTGGTCACCCTGTAGAACGTCGTCCGATGAAGCAATGGATGCTTAAAATTACTGCCTATGCTGATCGTTTAATCGATGACTTAGAGGAAGTTGATTGGCCAGAGTCTATTAAGGATATGCAACGTAACTGGATTGGTCGTTCAGAAGGGGCAGAAGTAACATTTGATATAGAAGGAACAGATGAAAACTTCACAGTATTTACAACTCGTCCTGATACATTATTTGGTGCTACATACTGTGTGATTGCACCTGAGCATAAATTAGTGGATCAAATTACAACTGCTGGACAACGACAAGCTGTTGAAGCTTATTTAGATAAAGTAAAATTGAAATCTGATTTAGAACGCACAGATTTAGCGAAAGAAAAAACAGGCGTATTCACAGGTGCCTATGCAATTAATCCGATTAACGGTAAAAAAATGCCGATTTGGGTAGCGGACTATGTATTAGTATCATATGGTACTGGTGCAATTATGGCAGTTCCAGCACATGATGAGCGCGACTATGAATTCGCTACAGAATTTGGTTTAGAAATTATTCCTGTCCTTGAAGGTGGAGACATTAGCAAAGAAGCCTTCACAGGTGATGGTAAACATATTAACTCTGACTTCCTTGATGGCTTAAACAAAGAGGAAGGTATTGCTAAGGCAATTCAATGGCTTGAAGAAAAAGGTGTAGGAGAGAAGAAAATCTCTTACCGTCTTCGCGACTGGTTATTCTCTCGTCAACGTTACTGGGGTGAGCCAATCCCGATGATTCATTGGGAAGATGGTACAACGACGCCAGTGCCAGAATCAGAATTACCATTAGTACTACCAAAAACAGATAATATTCGTCCTTCTGGTACGGGTGAATCTCCGTTAGCGAACATTTCTGAATGGGTAAATGTTGTTGATCCTGAAACAGGCAAAAAAGGTCGTCGCGAAACGAATACGATGCCACAGTGGGCAGGTTCTAGCTGGTACTTCATTCGTTATATTGACCCAACAAATAAAGAAGCAATCGCAGACCCAGAATTACTGAAACGCTGGTTACCAGTTGATATTTATATCGGTGGGGCAGAGCATGCCGTATTACACTTACTATATGCTCGCTTCTGGCATAAAGTATTATACGATTTAGGTGTTGTACACACGAAAGAGCCATTCCATAAATTATTTAACCAAGGGATGATTCTTGGTGAAGGTAACGAAAAAATGTCTAAATCAAAAGGGAATGTCGTGAACCCGGATGAAATCATTTCTTCACACGGTGCTGATACTTTACGTCTATATGAAATGTTTATGGGTCCACTTGAAGCATCTGTTGCATGGTCAACAAATGGCTTGGACGGAGCACGTCGCTTCTTAGATCGTATTTGGCGCCTATTTGTCAATGAAGAAGATGGCACAATCGCTGGGAAAATTCAAGCTTCTGATGACAAAACACTAGAAAAATCATATCATCAAACGGTGAAAAAAGTGACAGAGGATTATGAAGGTATTCGCTTCAATACAGCTATTTCACAAATGATGGTATTCATCAATGATTGCTACAAAGCAGATGTAATTCCAACAGAATATGCTGAAGGCTTTGTGAAAATGCTAGCTCCAATGGTTCCTCACGTTGCTGAAGAGCTATGGCAAATATTAGGTCATGGTGAAACACTTTCATATGCGCAATGGCCAACATATGATGAGTCTAAACTTGTTGATGATGAAGTGGAAATCGTCGTACAAGTACTTGGCAAAGTACGCGCAAAAATCATCGTAGCGAAAGATGCTTCAAAAGAGGAAATCGAAAAAGTAGCACTTGCAGATGACAAAGTACAAGAGTATATAGCAGGCAAAAACGTTGTAAAAATTATTGTCATTCCAGGCAAACTTGTTAACATCGTCGTGAAATAATAATGCGGAAAAGTGTCCAATATTTGGGCACTTTTTTCTTTTCTGCTGAAACCATCTAAGATTTTGATACGACTATAGTGTGAATAGGAGGTGTTTGTTTGAGTGAGCATTTAGCAAGGGTTATGGAAGATCATGGTGAATATTGTCTTCGTGTAGCCTATCTTTATGTTAAAGACTGGGCTATTGCAGAAGAAATTGTTCAAGATGTATTTTTCGCCTATTATCAGCAGCAGGAGCGCTTTGAACAACGATCCTCACTAAAAACATATTTAGTCAAAATAACCGTACATAAAAGTCATGACTATTTACGAAGCTGGAAAAATAAGCGTCACGTTTTATTTGAAAAGCTGCACATTGGGGTGAGTAAACGATCGCCAGAAACAAGTTTGCTTGAAAAGGATGAACGAAAAATTGTGACAGCAGCATTGTTTGAACTTCCTATAATCTATCGAGAAGTAATTATTCTTTATTATTACCAAGAATTAAAAGTTCGTGAGATAGCGGAAGTACTTGCATGTGCAGAAAATACAGTGAAAACAAGACTGCGTAGAGCAAGGCAAATTTTGCAGGAAAAACTGGACAAAAATCATTGGGAGGTGCTAGAAGATGACATCTTTTAAGGATAAAGTGGATAAAGAGCTTGGAGAAGCCCCACGTTTCTCACAACAATTGCAGGAGCGTATTTTGCACGATGTAGTTCAGCAAAATAAACAACCTCGTAGATGGCAATATCCAATGATTTTCATAGGAGCAGTCGTGACGATCCTCATCTTAATTGTAATTGGGCCATGGAATCAAGTAGAGACATCTAAGCATGCTTCGATTGTTGAGCTAGCCCGGCATGAGGTTAAACAGTTTACTAGTGCGTATAATTGGGAGGAGGATACCTTTAAGGCCGGAAGAACTGGCTGGATTTTAGGGCAACAGTCTTATAAAAATGATTCGGAAACAAAGCTCATTGCCAATACGCTTCAAAAGGCAGTTATTTCGAAGAAGGATGATGATTACTATGCATACCGTGATGTATGGGTAGAGTTTAACAATGGGCAGGCTGTGCAGCTAAAAATGTTCTTAAACGATGGGCAGCTAGCTTTCAGCGATCGACATACAAATGTCTTTTACAAAGTGCAAGATGACGATACTGCCTCAGCGTTTATTGCGCTTATGGAAGATGAAAAAGATTTTAGTTTTGGTAAGATCTTTACTTTTTTAATAATGGCTCTCTTACTAGGATGGCTTTTAGAAAAAGCTATTCGAAAGAAGTTTAGTATTCCAAAGGAACCAAAATATATAAATACAAGCCATCAACGTACAACGTATATTGCTAAGTTTATACAAGGGGCGACCTTAATTTTATTTAATATAAATGGGTGGTTTTTATATACAGCTGCATTTTGGATATTTTTAACTGTCGCTATAGTAAGCAATTTTTTGATTGACTATTATTATGGACGTGAAGAAAAAAGACATTATGTTTCGATAGGGTCATTTGTACTAGTGCTACTAATTATTATATTTATCATTTATTTTCTATAGAAAAGGAAAAACGAAAGAAAAGAGATGCTCACGTTATTCGAGAGCATCTCTTTTTGATGGATGACTAGAAATTGAAAACTTGTTTTGAAATATACCGACAAAAATACTAAATTAACATCGTTCTAAAAAGTACTTTTTTACTTGTATGTTTTTTGTTATAACTGATTGGTTTAGTTGCTTTTAAGTTAAAAAGCATTACTAGCTAGAGTCTAAAAAATTTGTAGGATTCATTTTAAGTGAAAAAATATATATTTGAATAATAAAAATGAATGGGTAGTGATTATTCATTTTGAAATATACAAAAAGTGTATTGGATTTATTTTATTGAATATCCATTAAAAGTTAAATAGATCATTTAACAGTGTTTTTTAGCATCCTTTTACGAGGAAGAAATTCATTTATTTAAGCTGCAAAATTCTCTCTTATTCTAAAAATTTCTACATAGTGATTCCCTTTTTGTGCCCTATCCAAGAAATATGTTGGGTTAATGAGAGTAAGGGAAAAAGGAATATACATAGATTGCATGTGAAAATATGCACAAAATTAATTATATCAAAATAATTTTTGTGCAACTTGATAATAGAGTAGAAAAATAATATTAGCTAAAAAATGTTACGGTTTTCGTTTAATAAACATCTATTTACTTAGAGGCTGTAGGGTTTTTGTTATAAAATCACTAGGGTGAAAAATAAAATACTTTTTGGAGAAATAATATTTTTTAAAAAAACATCTTGCATTTGAATAATTCTAAGTGTTAAATTGTTTTCAGGGACGTTCATAAAACTTTCACAGGTAGCAAAAGAGGGGAGAAAAGAGAAATTATGAATAAAAATAGATGGTTAATTGCATTATCCGCAATCGCTATTCATCTTTCGATCGGTGGAGCATATGCATACAGTGTATACAAGCTACCGATTGTCAAAGAGATGGGATGGAGTGAAACAAACGTAACGGTTGCCTTCACAATAATGATGGGGCTTGCTGGTTTTTCAGCAGCATTGTTCGGTAACTTAGTAGAAAAAATGGGGCCACGTAAATCTGCCATGATAGCAGCTGTTCTATTTGGAGCAGGACAAGCTGGTGCGGGTGTAGCGATTTCAATGGATTCCGTAACATTGTATTGGTTAACATATGGTTTACTAAGTGGCTTGGGTATGGGTATTGGTTATATTGCGCCAGTATCGACATTGGTAAAATGGTTCCCAGATCGCCGCGGTTTAGCAACGGGTATGGCTGTACTTGGATTTGGTTCAGGGGCACTTATTACAGCGCCAGTCGCAGCTAACTTAATGGAGGCTGTAGGTATTTCTACAACGTACTTTATTTTAGGGGCAAGTTATTTCACGTTAATGATTTTAGGGGCTTCATATATAGCACCGCCTAAACCTGGTTATATGCCAGCGAATATGAAGGCTGCTGCAGATAATGGTAAAGAAGTTGTGAAAAAAGATTTAGCTGTCATGTCAGCACGTGAAGCTGTGAAAACTAAGCATTTCTGGATGCTTTGGTCGATGCATTTAGTAAACGTAACAGCAGGTATTATGATGATTTCTGTTGCATCTCCAATGGCTCAAGAAATTGTAGGATTATCAGTTGCGGGAGCCGCAGCAATGGTAGGAATAATGGGATTATTTAATGGTGGTGGTCGTTTAATATGGGCTGCTGTGTCTGACTATATTGGTCGTTCGAACGTCTTTGTCATTTTCTTTATCGCACAGCTTGTTACTTTTATCGTCTTACCACATACTACAAACGTTATTATTTTCCAAGCACTTATTTTCTTAGTTGTTAGTTGCTATGGTGGAGGTTTCTCGAATCTACCTGCATTTGCAAGTGATTTATTCGGTACGAAACAACTTGGCGTTATTCATGGTTATTTATTAACGACTTGGTCTTTAGGTGGTATTTTTGGACCGCTTTTAGTAAGCACAATTAAAAACGCTTATGGAAGTTATATTCCAGTATTCTATGTATTTACAGGGTTAATTGCAGCTTCGTTAATTATTGCTTTAACGTTACGTGCAGATGTACGTAAACGAACAGCATTAAAAGAAGCTTCTCAAAAGGTTGGAGACGTCTCCGCTACACAATAAAATAATACTTTCAATTCGCACTTGAAAGTAGGCCATATGAGTGTCATTTCGCACATGACGCTTGTATGGTCTTTTTTTTGTAGCTGTTGTTATATAACACTTGATTAATCTTTGTTTAATGTATAACAGTCGATGTCTGCTGTCAATATCATTACAGGAAATAAAGTGATTTCGCTACCAAAAGAGAAATTTTGCAACGGAAAGCGAATGAGGGGTTCATTTTCAAGAGGGAGATACGCTCCTTTAAATTATTGATTTGATTGAATCTTTTCATATGCTAAAACGTATATAAAATAAATAAGGAGGCAATGTAATATGGGGAAATTTTCTTTAAATGAATTTATCAATAAAACACAGCAAGACGACAACGAAAATGAATACTTCGAGTTAGAAACTGAGCGTGTATTAGAGGTTAACCTAGATGGCGAGGTTTGGTCGAAAATGGGCGCGATGATTTCTTACATAGGAGATATTAAGTTTGAGCGTGAGCGTGTGCTGGAACATGGACTCGGTAAAATGTTTAAAAAAGCATTAACAGGCGAAGGTACACAACTTATGAAAGCGAAAGGTAAAGGGCGACTTTATTTAGCCGATCAAGGGAAAAAAATAACGGTTTTCGATTTAAAGGATGAAAGTATTTGTGTAAACGGCAATGATTTACTTGCCTTTGAGCCAAGTATTAATTGGGATATTCATTTAATGCGTAAAATGGCAGGAGTCATGTCAGGCGGGTTGTTTAATGTAACCTTACAAGGAAGAGGGAAGGTAGCTATCACAACTCATTTTGAGCCGTTAACATTGTTAGTGAAGCCTGGTGAAACGGTCTATACAGATCCGCATGCTACAGTAGCGTGGTCAGGTAATCTGGCACCAGAGTTTAAAACAGATATTAGCTTCCGAACATTTATCGGTCGTGGTAGCGGTGAATCCATTCAAATGGCATTTTCAGGTGAGGGATTTGTCATCATTCAACCATTTGAGGAAGTATATATGTCTAAAGATAGCTAAAAAAAGCGTGTCCATTTTGGGAGGGCACTGAAAAAGTCCATATCTTCTCACATTGCGAGGTATTCAACGATTTAATCGTTGAATACCTCGCTTTTTTCATTTGGCACTGTGACTCTACTGTTGTTTTCCGAAGCATTCCGC
>Ga0209784_100194_pt1 | contig 47086 bp, 46 predicted proteins | sample AraplaCvi_mLB_r2_2_FD_184284 | JGI IMG/M metagenome (GOLD analysis project Ga0209784, IMG submission 184284) | Arabidopsis root microbial communities from North Carolina, USA - plate scrape CL_Cvi_mLB_r2 (SPAdes) (version 2) | ecosystem: Host-associated > Plants > Roots > Endosphere | place: USA...
ACACGGGTTTTGTCTGTGCGAAAGCGAAGCGACAGCAACACGGGTTTTGTCTGTGCGAAAGCGAAGCGACAGCAACACGGGTTTTGTCTGTGCGAAAGCGAAGCGACAGCAACAACACACGCCTGAGTGACCAACATCATGCTGCTGACGCTGCGTTAGCACTACGCTTTCGCGCAAAAAAACATCATGCTGCTGACGCTGCGTTAGCACTACGCTTTCGTGCAAAAAACATCTGTTGGTCGTATGTCACAGAATCGAAAATGGAGTTCTTTGTGCTTGCACAAAGCCGATTCCAGATGCAATTATGCCGAGGTATGGATTGATATACTAATTTTTTCAAAAGGAGGTAAGATTATGGGAGGTCTTGGAGCAATTGGGGTACCTGGGTTAATCATCATTTTAGTCATTGTTTTAATCGTGTTTGGTCCAAAAAAATTGCCGGAAATCGGTGGTGCAGTCGGTAAAACATTTGCAGAGTTCAAAAAGTCCACGAAGGGGCTTATCGATGATGAGGATGATTCAGTGAAAAAAGAAGAAAAAAAATCTGACGCTTCGTAGGAGGTTGTCCTATGGATCCATATGAAGAAGGAAAAAGAAAATATTTAAGTCCACTTGATAAGAAAGAAGCTGAGCCTCTCACACCTGTGGAGGCTTTTGTTGAAATTCCAGTTGAGACAAGTGAACCGGATACGGAAGCCGGTGGGTCCCTTTTTCCAATAGCCTCATTGCTTGAACATCTTACAGAACTACGAAAACAAATTTTTAAAGGGCTTATCGTATTTATTTTATTTTTTATTATCGTATTCTCTACTATTAATAGTTGGTTCCCTTATGTAACTCGAGGACATTCACTAATTATTTTAGGGCCGTTAGAGGTTGTCAAATTTTATATGACGATTTCCACAACATTAGCATTTGGGCTATCAATGCCATTTTTAGTTCATTTTTTGTGGAGTTTCGTAAAGCCAGGTTTAAAAGAAGAAGAAAGCCGTTTCCTCGGTCTTTATGCCCCTGTCATGCTTTTACTCTTTTTATTAGGCGTAGCTTTCGGTTACTTTATTGTGAATCCACTTAGCTATTCATTTTTAGTAAGTGTTGGAGCAGCTAATTTTGATGTGATGGTGTCCGCAAATGAATACATGCATTTTTTAGTGATGACAACTGTACCACTCGGACTACTCTTTGAATTACCAATTGTAGCTCTCTTTTTATCATCCATTGGTGTACTAACGGCTGAATCCATGAAAAAAATACGAGGCTGGTCTTATATCGGGATGGGCATTGGTTCTGCTGTAATTACACCACCCGATTTTATTAGTCAGCTACTCGTTTTAATTCCGATGATTATTTTATATGAAATAAGTATCTATCTTGTTAAACGTATAGAGCGTAAACAAATAGAAAGCACTGCGTAGCAAAGACGCAGTGCTTATTTTTTCTTTAATTCCATGACAACAATCTCTGGTGGATTAAAAACCCGCATAGGTACTGTACTATTGCCTAATCCTCGACTAACGGCCATAGTTGTTGTGCCTTCTTTAGAAAGACCAGCCGTATATTTCGGGAATATTCCCTGTCCTCGTGCGAAAAGACCGCCAATACCAGGAATTCGAACTTGTCCACCATGCGCATGTCCTGCAAATACTAAATCAATTCCAAACTCTACATACGTATTAAACACTTCTGGTCGATGTGCTAGTAATATCGTTAATATATTTGGTGGAACATTTTTAGTTGCTATTTCTAGCATTTCTTTCGTTGTTCTACCTGATAACGGATCTTCTATGCCAACAATCGCCAAGCGCTCCCCGTCGCGCTCAATGAAGGTCGATTCATTGGACAACACATGTACACCTAACGATGATAGCTCCTCATAAATTTCATTCACTTTATTCGTCGCTACTTCATGGTTTCCTAGTACATAATAGACATCCGCTAATTTAACTAATCCTCTAGCGGCTTGCAAGCTTCGCTCCAAATCATAACGATTACTATCAACTAAATCACCTGTAATAAAAATTAGGTCAGGATTTGTTGCTTTCACCTTTGCTATGAGCTTCTCTTGCTGTTCGCCAAAGAGAGCATCCTGTAAATCTGATATTTGTGTAATGCGTAGCCCATCGAAGCTAGCAGGCACTTTTTCTGACTCGAATTCATACTTGCTTACAACCAGCCAGTGATTGTTTACGTACAAAAAAATGACTATAAAAACAACAAAAAAAGCTACATATAATAATTTTTTCAATCGCAATCGCTCACCCTAGGCTACTTTTTCATCAGATCAATTTCGCCTTGGCGTAATCTCCGCTAACGCTTTGCTTCGCGCAAATAAACAATGCGTCCGGATTTTCCACAATTCAATCCTTTAAAAATCCGTGACATCCGCCGGAGGCTTTGGCCAACATATGTTGGTCACTCAGTCGTGTGCTGTTGTTGTTGTTGTTGTTGCTGTCGCTTCGCTTTCGCACAGACAAAACCCGTGTTGCTGTCGCTTCGCTTTCGCACAGACAAAACCCGTGTTGCTGTCGCTTCGCTTTCGCACAGACAACTTGCCACAGGACGTGGCGTTCTTAGCTTAAGTTCCTCTATTTCAGTAGATACTCACTGAAAAGGAACACATGCACATTCACCTCATCACCTTGGAGAGGTGGGAGATTCTACTGAAATGAAGATAAAAATCTGACCCTCCTATTATAAGCATAAAACAAAATAATTGTAAGCACATACACATAAAATCATTAGATTGAACGAAAGAGGTAACCCAAAAGTGCTACATTTAAAGGTTACTCTAAAGTAGGGCAAGAATGAACAAGATTATTTTTGAACTCTTCCAAACATAATAAACCGAGTGATAAAAGCTTATCTACTCAGGCTTAAACATCACTAACTTGAAATGCCTACTTGCTCTTCAAATCTATGACTATCGAAATATTTTTTGCTATTACAAACAAAATACTGTAGATATGAAATTCTATGTTTGCAACATCTTCTAGAATGTTAAATCTTTTTAGATAACTCGAGCTCATTACCTTCATTCATTTTTTCATACCCGTTAAAACTATAAATAGTGCATTCTTTAACAGTATTTCCCTTATTGAAAAAACACGGTTTTTCACTTCGTAAAACAGCCAATCTATCATAATTTTCTGATAAATACATCATAATAAAATGTATAATAAAAGTATTAAAAAATTATGAATAGGTGGTGCTTTATTTGTTAAAAAATACAACTATAATATCTTTTGCTTTAGTACTCCTCATTTTTTGTATCGGATGTTCTAATAATGCCCAAAAAATTATATTGGATATAGCCGATGACAAAGGAAATTATAAAGAACGTATAGAAATTCTAGATAAAGACCAAGTTTCAATCGTACATAAAATTCTTAATAACGCTGAATGGGAAGAAGAAAACGAGGCATCATTTGGGTTATTAAAATATAGAATGTCTTTTGCTTTTATAGATTCCAATAAAGAGGTTAAGTCTTCTTACTATTTAATTTATATTTATTCAAATGAACAATTAATTTTGGTAGAGAATGACGCGAAGTTTACTAAATTATCAATAGAAGATTCGAAAAAATTATTTGATATACTACCTAGCGACACAGAATCGCTAAGGACTACTGTAGCTAATTTCCACACACACATAGCCGTAGAAAGTTACGGGGCCCCGAAGAGATAAAATAAAATGAATACCTCAACAAAAACAAAAAGCGCATTTAGACACTCCTTTTAGAAAGTCTAAATGCGTTATGTCGTTTATAATACTTTTTCTAAGAAATCCTTTGCACGCTGGGTAGATGGTGCGGCGAAAAACTGTTCTGGTGATGTATCCTCAATTAACTTTCCGCCATCAAGGAATAGTATACGGTCAGCCACTTCACGTGCAAAGCCCATCTCATGCGTTACGATTAACATCGTCATCCCAGTATCAGCAAGATTTTTCATTACCGCTAATACCTCTTTTACCATTTCAGGATCAAGAGCAGAAGTAGGCTCATCAAATAACATTACTTTTGGATCCATTGCAAGTGCTCGGGCAATGGCAACACGTTGCTTCTGCCCTCCTGATAGACGGTTTGGATATTCATTGCGTTTTTCAAATAGGCCTACCTTCGTTAATAAATCTTCAGCCTTTTTAATCGCAGCTGCCTTATCCATTCCCTTCACATTAATCGGTGCATATGTTAAATTTTCAAGTACCGTTTTATGAGGGAAAAGATGAAAATGTTGAAATACCATACCGACTTCTTCACGGATCTTCATAATGTTTGTCCCTTTGTCCATTAGAACGTCGCCAGCAATTGTAATCTTTCCGCTCGTTGGCTCTTCTAATAAATTTAAGCAGCGCAGGAATGTTGATTTACCAGACCCTGATGGTCCAATAATAGCAATTACTTCTTTTTCTTTAATTTCTGTTGAAATACCTTTTAGTACTTCATTTTTTCCATATGATTTGTGTAAATCTTCAATTTTAATCACTTTTTCTCATTCCTTTCTCGATTCGTTTGCCAAGGAACGTTAATACAAGTGTCATAATGTAGTAGATTACACCTGCAAATAGTAAAGGTTCTAGATAGCGATATGTTGCACCACCAACAATGTAAGCACGGCGCATAATATCAAGTGCACTAATAACTGTGACAACAGCTGTTTCTTTATTTAATGTAATAAACTCATTGACTAAAGATGGCAAAATATTTTTTATTGCTTGTGGGATAATAATATCCTTCATCATTTTTGCATACGGAATACCAAGTGCTTGTGCCGCTTCCATCTGTCCTTTATCTACCGCATTAATACCAGCGCGAATGATTTCAGAAATATAAGCACCTGAGTTTAACCCAAATGCAATAATAGCCGTTGGAACTGGGTCAATTTGAATATCTAATAACTGTGGCACTGCATAGTAAATAATCATTAATTGTAATACGAGCGGTGTGCCACGGAAGATCGATGTATAAAAATCTGCAAACCAACGCAAAACATTTACTTTACCAATTTTACATAACGCTAGTAATATACCAATTATAAAACCGATGATTGAAGCACCGATTGCAATTTGAAGTGTAACACCTATCCCTTTTAATATGTAAGGAATAGAGGGAATGATAGCTGTAAAATCTAAATTCACAGTGCCCCCTCCTTTCTTGGGTTCTTTTAAGGAAATGAAAGTATAAGCGATAGCTCGAAATAGAGCTATCGCAGTCCAACTTGCTTATTTAACTTTTAACCATTTTTCTTCTAGCTCTTTAATTTTGCCTTCAGCAGCTAATTCTTTTAATGCTTTGTTAATTTTATCTTTAAGATCGCTACCTTTTTGAACAGCGATTGCTTTGAAGTCTTCAGGTTGCTCTTTAACAAGGAACGCCTCAAGTTTATCATTCGTATCAAGATAACCTTTTGCTACACCACTTTCTACAATTCCAGCATCTAAACGTTTAGACATCATGTCTTGAATAATTTCAGGAATTCGTGTACGTCCTTCAACTGTTGCATCTACTTCTGTAGCAATTTTGTTGCCTAATTTTTCTTGAATTGAAGCGTTTTGAACACCAATTTTTTTACCAGCTAAATCAGCTTCTTTTTTAATTCCACTATCCTTTTTCACGATAAACACTTGCTCTGTTTGATTGTATTTATCAGAGAAATCTACAACTTTTTCACGTTCTTTATCAGGAGACATACCAGAAATAACAACATCCACTTTACCTGCTTGTAGAGCTGGTACTAGACTATTGAAGTCAATATCTTGAACTTGCATTTCTGCACCAATCTTGTCACCAACTAATTTAATTAAATCGATATCAAAACCAATAATGTCTTCACCTTTTGCAGCGTCAACATACTCAAATGGTGCATAATCAGATGAAGTACCTACTTTTAATACTTGCTTTTCTTCTGTGCCTTCGCTTGCATTTGTTTTTTTATCGCTTGCCTTATCATCTTTTGCGCCACATGCTGCTAATACACCAATTACTAGCACAAGCATTAGCATAAAAATTTTGTTTTTCATATTCACGATCCCCTTTTAATTGTATTTTTTGTCTATAAAAATCTACGTTCTCGAAATTAATCAAATGGATATTTATTCACTTTAGAGAATAAAAAATCTATCTGCTAATAAGATATACCCTTTTGAAGTAATAATCAAGCAAAACTAAAAATTTTCCGATAAAACATTTTACACTTAATTTTCAGATAAATCAATCTACTCAGACAAATGCAGCAGTTATATTCAACAAAGGACCCCCAAAAATGGGGGTCCGCCACTAATGTTATTTTTCATCTGGAAATAGCTTTTCCTTCAACTCATCCTCTCCAGACCCTTCTGCTAAAGGTACTCGAGAGCGATACGCTGCACGACATATTAAATGCCCTGCTACAGGAGCTGTTACGAAAACGAAGATAATTCCTAAAATTAAACGTACACTTACATATCCATCATGCACCCAAAAGTAAATAAATGCACCCAGTAGGCATGTTAAGACCGACAATGTTGAACTTTTCGTTGCGGCATGTGAGCGTGTGTAAACGTCCGGCAAACGAATCATCCCAAATGCACTAATAACACTTACAATGGAGCCAATCAATATAAGGATAACTGCTGCCCATTCAATCATTTGATTTACGTTCAACAATCACACCTCTTTCAATATATTTCGTAAATGCAATCGTGCCGATAAAAGCTAAAATACCTAATATTAAAATAGCTTCTAAATACGCCTTTGTTTTCAATATAATGGAGACGATAGCGATTGCTGAAAGTAAATTAACACCTATTGTATCCAGTGCTATGGCACGGTCGGGCAACGAAGGACCTCGAATCACGCGAAACAGCGACAACGCAATCGATACACTGAATAACGCCAGAGCCAATAACAAAATTTTTTCAGTCATTAACGTGTCACCTCCATGATTGCTTGTTCAAATTTCCCTATAGAACGAATGACAGCTTCTTTTGATTGTTCAATATCCATTGCATGAATATAAAACATGTCTCCCTCTTCACAAACTTCCATCACTACTGAGCCCGGCGTAAGAGTGAGCAACAACGCAAGGGCTGTTATTTCCCAATCTCCTTTAAGCACTGTTTTATACGTAAATATACCAGGCGTAATCTTGAGCTTCGGCGTAGTAATTTGTCTTATTACGCTATAACTCGATAATAGTAGCTCCCAATTAAAGAGCCATAATAATTTAATGATTGAAAATACACGTCGTAAATAAAATTGCGTGCCGTAAAAGCGATGCATAGCATATAAAATTCCTATTCCGACGATAAACCCCATTAAAAATGTCGAAAACTGCGGGATAACTTCATCCTGTAACAAGAGCCAAAGTGTTGCGATAAATAAATTTAAGATAAATTGCATCGCCATTATTTATTCACCTCACCTTTCCACGTCGTACCATCCAGGACTGCATCAATATAGATGGATGGTGTGTAAAGCGTTTTTGCTGCATCTGTTACATACGGAGCCAGCCATTCAGCTCCAATTCCTAAGCCAATTGTACAAGCTGCCAATAATGTTAGTGGCAAGACCATACGCTTTGGTAACGGCTTTTCATCCTCTAGACTAATAATGGTTTCTCCAAAGAATGAGGAGAGGAATATTCGTAATAGTGAATACAAAACAATTAAACTAGATAAAAATCCTAATCCTAGTAGAACAAAATTTCCGCCCTCAATAGCTCCTTGTCCAATTAAAACCTTCCCTAAAAAGCCACTTAATGGTGGTATTCCAGCAAGGGAACACATGACAATAAAGAATAACCAACCAAAAAGAGGGTAATTTCGAATGAGCCCACTCATTTTATCAATAACCGTTTCGCCAGTAACGTACATCATCATTCCAACTGCTAAAAACAGCATGGCCTTAGCTACCATATCATGCATCAAGTAATAGGTTACACCCTGTAAAGCTGACTCCGTACCGATCGCTAGACCAGCTACTATAAAGCCGACACCAATTAGGACATTATAAGAGGCAATTGTTCTTACATCTCGCCCTGCTAATGCTCCCATACATCCAGCAATAATCGTAACTCCCGCCATAATTCCTAGCACCATATGAGTCACTTCAGTATTCGTTGGGAAAAGTAATGTAAAGGTGCGAACGAGTGCATAAATGCCAACCTTCGTTAATAATGCTGCAAAAAGTGCAGCTATAGCTGTTGGAGGTACACTGTATGAGCCCGGAAGCCAGAAAAATAATAGGAGGCCAGCTTTCAAGCTAAAAACAATTAAGAAAATAAGAGCCACAGTCGTTATTAATGGATTAGCTCCTGCCTCCATAACACGGACAGAAATATGTGCCATATTCAACGTTCCAACTGTTCCATATAAAAAAGCTAATGCCACTAGGAAAATCCAAGATGCAACAATATTAATCAGCACATATTTTAACGCCTCGCGCAGTTGAACTTTATCGCCACCTAAACTAATAAGTGCATAAGAAGCAAGTAACATAACCTCAAAGCACACAAACAAGTTAAAAATATCCCCTGTTAGAAACGAACCGTTAACTCCCGCTACCATAAGTAGGACAAACGGATAAAAGTACATCTTTTCAAAGCTCTTACCGATTGAAAAAATGGCATACAGCAAACAAATGGCTGCGACAATATTCGCTACTAATACAAGAAGCATTGCGAATGAATCTGCAACAAATAAAATGCCGAACGGTGGTGCCCAGCCACTAAAATCAATACGCATCACACCTTGTTTTTGAATCTCTAGCAATAATATGACACTAATAAGAACAACAAAACTTAATGTCAATAAACTAATAATGCGCTGCAAAAAAACATTTTCACGTAAAAATACAAGTAAAATCGCCGTAATAACCGGCACAATTAATGGTAAGACAATCATATTACTCATCCGGCGTACCTCTCAATTCATCAAAATTCGCCGAATCGTTCGTTTTATACGCTCGGTAACCAAGAACGAGTACGAACGCCGTTACTGCAAAGCTAATGACGATTGCAGTTAAAATTAATGCTTGCGGCAAAGCATCTGTATAAGGACCTTCTGATTCTTCTAAGAGTGGTACATCCCCTTTTTTCAGTCCACCCATCGTTAATATCAGTAAATGTGCCGCATGCGATAAGACTGCAGTTCCTAAAATCACACGTAATAACTGTTTCGAGAGGATTAAGTACGTCGCAACAGCTACTAATACACCAACTAACACTAGTATTAAAGACTCCATTGGCTACTCATCCTCACTTATACTTAAAATTATTGTGACTACAACACCTACTACCGTTAAAGCTACGCCAGCCTCGAAAATTGTTACAGTCGAAAAGCCCATTTTCCCAAATATCGGTACATTTATATAACTATGTGTCTGCGTTAAAAACGGAACATCGAAAAATAATGAGCCGATTGCTGTGCCTGTCGCAAGTAATACGCCAAGCGCCGCAACTTTTTTAAAATCCAATGGCATTCCTTTATGCACCGTTTCAATGTCATATGCTAAATACAACAGAACAATGCCAGAGGCCAGCACGAGACCACCTATAAAACCTCCACCAGGAGCATGATGCCCTGCAAAGAATAGATAAATACCAAGGGTTAAAATAATGAAGACGACCGTCTTTGTGATAGTACGCAAGATGACGTCATTGATTTTCATGATCCGTTTCCTCCTTTCGTGGCTTTAGCTTTGTTAATGTATATACTCCTAAGCCTGCAATCAGAAGAACGACCACTTCTAGCATCGTATCAAATGCACGGAAATCGCCTAATATTGTGTTGACAATATTTGAGCCACCCGCGAGTTCGTAGGAATCATTGAAGTAAGTAGCCACTGGCTTAAAGCGATCAAAATGGACAACCGCTAAGCCAATTAAAGTAACTGTGGCGCCAACGAAAATGGATATAATCGCCTTAGACCATTGCTTTTTTTTCCGCGAAGCTTCAGGCATTAAATCGGGTAAATATTTAAAGCATAGAAGGAATAATGCAGTTGTTACAGATTCAACGACTAATTGGGTTAATGCTAAATCAGGGGCACGGAAAATAACAAAGAAAAATGCAATTGAATAGCCGAGTACGCCATTTAATAACATGGCTGTTACACGTCCTTTAGCGAAAATTATCCATACTGCTGCGAACATCATCACAAATACTAAAATGAGCTCATAAGACTCAATTGTGGAATCCTTCGCAAAATTAAATGCACTAGCATCTGACCAAATAAAATATCCTGCAATTAGCGCAACAAAAAATACATAGATATAAACAAAATAATGCGTTAAATTGCCTGTCATATAACGATTAGTAAGCTTCGCAGAACTATTTTCACTAAACTCAATCATACGATTGTAATACATATTAAACGTATATCTTTGCGGGAATATCCGATACAAAGGCTTCCAGCTTTTTAACGTTTTAAATAAGATGACCCCAATAATAATTACACCGAGCGTCATTAACAATTCTGCATTTATGCCATGCCAAGCATGAATATGTGGCGTTAATTCACTCGTTGATGGGAATGTTGGATAAATGCTCGCCATAGCAGGCTCTAAAATATAATGCCCTAGCACGTTCGGGAAAAAGAAAATCCCAACTACAAAAAGGCACAGAATGATTGGCGAAAATAGCATCCCTAACGGAGCTTCATGCGGTTTTTTATCCAACTTATCTAGCCGTAGTTTTCCGAAAAATGTTCGGCTGATCAAAATCATACAGTAAACAAATGTAAAGATACTTGCCACCCATGCCACTATTGGAAAGAGTAGTCCCAAATCAGCAATTGAAAATGCCTCTACGTTGCGCATCGCTAGTACCGCTGCGAAAAACATTTCTTTACTTAAGAAGCCATTAAAGGGAGGTAAGCCTGCCATAGAAAATCCACCAATGACTGCAATTGTGAAAGTTATCGGCATTATGGCCATTAGCCCTCCGAGACGGCGAATATCGCGTGTGCCTGCTTCATGATCGACAATACCAACCATCATGAATAGTGCACCTTTAAACGTGGAGTGATTAATAAGATGGAACAACGCTGCAAAGCTTGCCTGCGTATAAAGAACAGTATCTGGCGCATAACCGTAATAATGACCTACCGATCCTAGCCCAAATAAGCTCATAATCAATCCAAGCTGACTAATCGTTGAAAAGGCCAATAACGCCTTTAAATCCGTCTGACGCACAGCATTAAACGAACCCCAGAACAACGTTAGAAGGCCAATCACACTTACTAGCCAGAACCAAACAGCCTCTCCTCCAAATACTGGGGAAAAACGTGCAACTAAATATATACCGGCTTTTACCATCGTTGCCGAGTGTAAATAAGCACTAACCGGTGTTGGCGCCTCCATCGCATCTGGTAACCAAATATGGAAAGGAAACTGTGCGGATTTTGTAAATGCACCAATTAGAATAAGGATTAATGCTGGGCTAAACAGTGTATGATCTCGTATAATGCCTACATTGGCTACGATTTCGCGAATACTAAATGTACCTGAAGCTACATAGAGCATCAAAAAGCCCGCTAACATTGAAAGGCCACCAAAAACGGTAATTGTCATAGCTTTCCTTGCACCAGCACGAGATGCTTTTCGATGATGCCAAAATGCAATTAACAGGAAAGATGACACACTTGTTAGCTCCCAAAATGTGTATAAGACCATTAAATTATCTGAAAAGACGACGCCAAGCATAGCGCCCATGAATAGTAATAAATAGCAGTAAAAATGGTGAAGAGATTCTTTCGTTGATAAATAAAAAATAGAATATAAAATAACTAAACTACCTACACCCGTAATCAGTAAACCAAAAATCATACTGAGTCCGTCGAGATAAGTTGTGAAATTTATATTAAAAGAGGGAATCCACTCATATGTATGCATAAACGTTTTACCCTCGGCAATTTGAGGAATGTAGCGCGCGAGTAAAAGAAACAAGATGAATGGAACGGATAACACAAACCAGCCTAGATGTGCAACACGCCTTAGTCGCCTATAAAGTAGTGGAATAAGTGCAGCACAGACAATTGGTAAAAGAATCGCAAAGAGAACTGTAACCAAGTGAAAACCTCCTACTAACAATTTCGTTCAGCAACTGTATGATATGGTGCGAAAAAACTGTGTATATGAGAAAATAACCGATAATAAAGTATTCCCAAATCTACTGAAGTTACTACTGTTTTATACTTTGCTTCACGCACAAAAATTTAACAATTGCTGGAGATCCTAAAAAAACTCACTAAAAATGAATAAAGCTAACTAACATATTAGAAATTCTCTTGAAATTTGATTCATGTAATAAAGTGTGTACTCCTTGAATCGGAAAACAAATGGTAAAGATCTAGCTCAATTTATACAGGGAAAAAGTTTCTGGTGATTACACTGCATAAAACAAGGGGAATCTTTCAGGCTATGAACTTTTTTTACTGAGAAGCCTAAATACCGATAACGTATTGCCTTAAAGCCTTTAGAAAATGGCACGACTTTTTGAGAGATAATATGTACACACTATCCATGTCACTATAGTTTTACCAAGTCACTTGACTAACTAATTAACTAACTGCATAATAGTGTGGCATATAGAGGCAATTGGCTTAAATGTACGGAATGCATAATTCAAATAACTGTAAAGTATAGAGATAACCCAGTTTCCTCAAGGTTTTCCCAATATATTATCATTAACTTTTATACGTTTTTTAGTATACAATATAAATGAGCATAATGCACTGTATCAGTATCGATTTTTGCTGTTTTAGGCTATTTTTTTCAAAACCGACTGTAAAAATGACAAAATAACGACAAGATAAGAGGTGTTAATTTTTATGAAGCATGTAAAAGGGCGTTTAGACGAAAGTATATTAGTTTGTGTCTACTATGGACTTAACGGTGAGCGATTAATACGACGTGGTCATAAAATGGCTACAATGTTAGATTGTCCGCTCTATATTCTTTCGGTCGATTCGCAACCCCTTGATGCATTTGATGCAGAGAAATCTAGCTACATTGAGCAATGGAAAAAGTTATCTGATGAGCTTGAAATTGAAAAGTTCATATTACAAGATAATGAGAAGCGCCCCATCCAAAAGGTTATTGCAGAAGTGGCAAAAAATTACGGAATCTCCCAAATTATTGTAGGCCAAAGTGCACAAAGTCGCTGGGAAGAGATTACAAAGGGTTCCTTCTTAAACGTCTTACTAAAAGAGGTTCCTTTTGTTGATTTTCACATTGTAGCTGTCCAACGTCCAACTGACGACGATGCGAACGATACATACGAAAAAGGTGTACGTGCTTATTTAATCCAAGAACACGAAGATTTTAAAGTAGCATTTACATGTCCTAAATATGTATCAATTGAAGGTATATTTTTCAAAGAGATTGGCACTGACTTTGATAATGGTATTTTTAAATTCACTTACAACGATAAAATGCATGAAGTTCACATATCAGAGGGCTATGTACTAGATAAAGAAAAACTTCCGGCTGAATTTTTATCTCCATTACGCCAATAATAAAAACGCGTTTCTCAAACTTGAGAACGCGTTTATTTTATGCCGCCGAAGCAGGTTTATCCTTAGGTAAGAAAAATGCTACTAGTAATAATAAAGGGAGCAAAGATACAACCATCATCGTAAAATCAATACCCCTATGATCCATTAATACACCAATTACCATCGCACCGATTGCGCCCATTCCGAAAGCAAAACCAGTTGTTAAACCAGCCATTGTTCCAATTTTTGTTGGAACAAGCTCCTGTGCATAGACAACTGTTACTGAGAAGCTAATCATAATGAGTGTACCGATAATCACTAAAAATATCATTGCTGCCCATAACGGTACATAAGGCAATGCCAAACAAAATGGCATTGGCACAACAACAGACAGTAAAATTACGTTTTTTCTACCAATTCGATCGGATAATGAACCTCCGAAAAATGTGCCAACGACGCCAAAGGCCATAAAGGTGAAAATTAATATTTGTCCAAGACGAAGACTAACATCATAATGATCCATTAAATAAAACACATAAAAACTTGTAATATTCGTTGTATAAAATGATCTCGCAAAAATAATCGTAAACAGTAACGTTAACGCAATACCTACCTGTTTCTTTGTTAATGGAGGCAAGTTCGAAACTAATACTCGTTTTTTCTTTGCTATACGTTCTTGCTCTAGCTGCTTTCTATACCACGCTGCAATTTTGCTCAATAAAACAATACCTATTGCTGCCACTACTAAGACAATTGCTGCACCACGTTGCCCAAAAATATCAAAAATATAAGCACTAATTAGCGGTGCAAGTGCTTGCCCAGAGTTTCCTCCAACCTGATAAACTGATTGAGCAAGTCCTCTTTTCGAGCCAGCTGCCATGAATGAAACACGAGAACCCTCAGGATGGAAAATAGCTGAGCCAAACCCTAAAAATAATACTGCAATAATAATTATCCAATATTGTGATGTGAACGCTATAATAGCAATGCCTATAAATGAGCTTGCCATCCCAATCGGTAGTGCGTAAGGCATCGGCTTTTTATCGCTAGCAAAACCAACAACAGGCTGCAGAGCAGAAGCAAACATATTTAATGCGAACGAAATAAGACCTATTTGCGTGAAAGTTAGCCCTAAATCACTCTTCAATATCGGGAACATCGCTGGAATAACAGCTTGCATTGTATCATTGATAAGATGGGCAACAGCTATTGCAATCATAATTGGATAGACTGGATTGTTTAAATTCCCATTTTGTTTATTCATACCGCCACCTCCCTTTCTAATCTTTGTAAATTTTCATTATAAGAGATCGTCGCATACAATTGTCCTTTTTGCACAAGCTATTCATTGAAAATAGCAGTTTTAAGGGAGTGATTTATGTATGAATATAGACGAATTTTTTAAAGCCGATTTTTGGGAAATGATACTTAGGGCAACACTTTCCTTCTTTGCTCTACTCATCGTCACCCGATTACTAGGAAAAAAACAGCTTGGGCAACTAACCTTCTTCCACTATACAACAGGTATCACATTCGGTTCCATTGCTTCTGAAATAGCAGCACAGGCTGAAACACCCTTTTTAGATGGCCTTATTGCCCTCATTTGGTGGAGCATCTTAACTTATATTATGACTATCATTACTATTAAATCTAAAAAAGCTCGTGTAATTGTTGATGACAAGCCAACAATCCTAATTCAAAACGGAATTATTTTAGAGTCCGCCTTAAAGAAAAATCGTCTGCATATGGATGAGTTAGCGATGATGCTACGGGAACAGGCCATATTCTCAATACAAGATGTCCAATATGCACTACTTGAAACGACGGGTAAATTAAGTGTGTTACCAAGACCCGCTGAGCAACCGGCTACAAAGCAAGATGTTAAAGCTGATGTTACGCCGCCAACCTATATACCAACAGAAGTGCTTTCTGACGGTAAAGTTATTTATGAAAATTTAGTTGAACTTGAATTGACTGAAGATTGGCTTATGAAAAAGCTGAAAAAGCAAAATGTCCAAGCCGTTGAGGATGTTTATTTTGCTCAGGTTCAAACAAACGGCTCCCTCTATATAAGCATGAAGGATAAAGCAAGACGATCAAGCTCTTAACAGCTTGTCTCGTCTTGCTTAATCTATTTTTACAATATCTAATGGTGTAACAATGCCGATTAGTTTTTGATGTGGTTTACCATGCTCCGTTATTAATAGAGCTTCAAAGCGACGTCCCCGTTCCACACCTTGTTTAAAAATATCTTCGGCCTCGTAAATCGTTATGTATCTACTCACAAATTTATAATTCACCTTATTTTTTTCATGCATCAAAATATCATGTAAAGACGGAATTTTCTTAGGTATTTGATCGCCTCCCATCATCGTAGCTAGCCAATTTGTAATTCCTACTGTCGTTACAAGCCCTTTAAATTGATCTTTATGATATACGGGAAACTGTGTAAATTTGCGATGACGTATAACTTTTAAGACATGTTTTAGTGAATCTCTTTCCTGAAAAATTAATACTTTTTTATGAAACATTTGGCCAACAAGTGTTGGCTTAGCAAGTGTTGCATCTATATATTCAATTCTTTCCACAACATCTATATGTGGTTCAGCGATGACATACTCTAATGATGTGCGATGATGAACAATTGCATTTCGTAAATCTGCATACGAGCGCAAATCGTCTTCGTATTTACGAACTAGTACTTCCTTTTTCTTCGCTTGATCAATAAGACGATAAAAGGGCATAAAGTCCTTTGCGCCAACAATATCTCTTAACCTATGATCTATCCGATTAAACGCTGTAAGAAAGCGATCGGAATTTTCTGTAGCCAATTTTTCCACTTCCTCCTACTTATATTTTCATATTTTCCGAGTTATTAGACAAATTCTGTTTCATAGCTCCATTATATTCCTAAGTTATGGATATTCCAAGATAAGTAATTACATCATATAGCCTTGTTGCCATAACGTGGGGTTGATTTTCGTTCTGCCTGTGCACTTTCCTGGAGGCGTCGAGCTATTTATTTATCTACTTTTTGACAGTGTCCAAACACCTGCTAAAAGAAGATAAACAAGTATACCTAGATTACTTGAAAGTTATGCAAAGTTTTTTGAATATTATTGGATTAGTATGTATAATATTGGTAATAACCAAAAAGGGGGATTTGCTTTTTCTTGTCATTCATAAGCATCTAAACAAACAGAGATTTCCGTTCGGACACTGCGTTATGATAAAGAAATTGGTCTATTATTGCCGACAGCCAAAACAGAAGGATCCACAATCTTTAGAATAGAATCTATTAGGTCGATTGAAGGAATTGAGAAGAAATTATAATGCGGATCAGAATCAGTGCAACGCATTATTAAACGTGAATAAAGAAATTTTCTTTACAGTCTGAACAAATTGAATTGTATCCGTTAGAGGAAGTTTTCATACATTTTATTGAACATGCTTTTACGATATACGAAGTTAAAAGAAGGTGATCTCCAACAATGAGTATAGAGACGTTATCGGTAATTGGTGTCTTAGCTATATTAGATACGTTGAGCCCTGCTATAATCGGTGTGACTGTATATGTATTGCTTGTGGCAAAAAAACAACAAAGTCGACTGCTATTAACTTATTTAACGACAGTGGTTTTATTTTATTTTAGTACCGGCATTTTTTTGATGCTCGGCTTAGATGTTATTTTTGATCCAATTGCAAATGCATTAAATAATCACTCTGCTAGATTAGTAATGATAATTGTAGGGGCGATATTATTTGTCGGAAGTTGGTTAGTACCAAAGAAAAAAACATCGGGATCTCCTAAGCCAAAATCGTTTAGTATAGGAGCAATGATTGCTTTAGGATTTACGACTTCTCTTTTAGAAGTGGCTACAGCTTTACCCTATTTCGCAGCAATAGGTATTTTAACGAGCAATCATTTAGCCTTTTACGAATGGTTGCCCATCATAGCCGGATATAACCTAATAATGATCACGCCAGCAATCCTATTACTCTGCTTACACACACTGTTCAAACGCTTTATGAATAAGCCGTTAAGAAAAATACAAGCGCTTTTTGATAAAAGCACAAGTTCTGCTCTTTCATGGGCAATGTTTTTCGTCGGTCTTATTTTGCTGATGAATGCTCGTATGCTTTAAAAAATAATATAGTAAAAATCCGCTACAGTTTTTGAATCGATAGTGCCGCTGGTTTTAGTGCTCGTGCCCTATATTAAAAGTTTACGCGGATTTTTACCTCCATACTTCCTTTAAATTTTCGTCATCGATGCGTTTTTCTTCATTGTCAAAATTCCTATACCCATACAAATTATAGTGATAACTAATGTAATAGATAGGCTCCACCAATAATCCGACATCTCCATCGTGCCCCTCATTAATTGAACACCATATACCGGTAATTTCCACGGTGATATCGTCCAAAATGTCCCAACTAAAGCATCCAATATTTGCCCAATAAATATGACAGCAAATGCACATGCTGTTGCTACCACTGTTTTAAAAGTTGCACTCATCATTAATGTCACGGCTATCACAAAGAGCAGCCAAGAAAAATACGTAAAAAAGCTTGCTATAAGTGTCCCTATCTCAAATGTCCCATAAAGCACGACCGTATAGTATACGCTCGCGGTAAAACCAGCTAATATACTAACAAGGCCAACAGTACTCATGACGATAAATTTACTCATAAAATAAGCGCCGAACGATATTGGACGGACATACAATAAAGTAGCCATTCCACTTGCTCTTTCTTTACTTATGGTGCCTACGAAAATTGCCATTAATACGAGTAAACCTATCGTCTGAAACTGTCCAATAGAAGCTTGTAATAGATCCACTGGCATTAATTCTGGCATCAACATTTCAAAGCCTTCTGGTACGTTACCAACAGCATTTAAAATATCCATCATATAATAGTTCGTCAGTGGATCGCTCATACCGAGCAAAGCAAATACAAGAGGTATCCATAAAAACTTCCAGCTTCGCCAAGCTTCTCTGAATTCCTTTTGAAGTAGTACAGTAAATCCTCTCATATCTTTCTCGCCACCTTCATAAAAATCTCTTCAAGCGATGCTGTTTGACGCTCTACTTTTCGTATTTCATAAGGACAACTACTCAAATGTTGAAGCAACCCCTGCATACTTGGTTGTTCATCAATAATTTCTATATATACATAACTGCCCTTAGCTTTTCCTATAAGTTCAGATTGACTGGCAAAAAGTTGTGCTTCTTTTTCAGTGCTAAATTCTACAACATAATTTGATTCTTCGAAACGTTGTCGAACTTCACGCAATGTCCCCTGCTCTACTAGCTTTCCATCACGTAAAAACAGTAATTGATCTGTCATCTCCTCAGCATCATTTAAAATATGTGTCGAATATAAAATCGTCGTTTCCTGCTGTAAGCCCTTCAATAAATCAAGAACTTCCCTACGACCTACTGGATCCAATGCAGACACAGGTTCATCTAATAACAGTAATTTAGGCTTATGAACAATTGCCTGGGAAATGCCAAGCCGTTGCTTCATGCCACCAGAAAACGTAGAAATTTTCTTATTTAAATCATCACCGAGACCTACAAACTCAAGTGTTTTTTTGGCTTCTGCTTGTGCTTTTTTTGCTGGCACACCATTTAACTTTGCCGCCATTTCAGTAAACTCTAACGCACTTAACCAAGGATAGAATTGCGGATATTGTGGCAAGAAACCTATATTAGCTCTTAAATGACCATCTAGCATTTTTACACTTCCGGAGGTTGGTTTTAATAAACCTGTTAGCATCGATAATGTCGTTGTTTTGCCAGCGCCATTAGGTCCAATTAAAGCTGTCGATGTATTTTTTTCTAAAGAGAACTCAATCCCATCCACAACTACCTTTTCTGCAAATTGCTTTGTAAGTCCTGCTACCTGAAGTAATATCGTCATGATTGTTTTCTCCCAACTATAAAGTACGCAATCGATCCAATAATATTTGTAAAAATAATAAGAAGCGCCCATAAAACTTTAGGGCCATTTGTTGCATGGACTTTCCGTAAATCAACTAAAGCTACAATCATTAAAATAAATTGAACGACTATTAGTGGTGCGATGACTGCCCATGGAACTTTCGCTAATTCCTCCATCATATAATTCACCTCATCTTTGTTATATTATCACTATAACAAAATCTGTTCTAATGTGTATAGCACAAATTTATGTATCGGCTGTTAAAAATAATCCGGCTAAGCACTTTCTCGGGGCGTCCAATGAGTCGTATCGCTTGCGCTACAAGATCTCATCCGTAACGCTGATCTCCAGGAAGTCACTTAGCCGTCACTCTAATCAATTTAACAAATATCATCCATATGTTTCTTCTACTTAAATCGGGTATGCATTAATTCGACTCAAAACCTTTACAACCATCGACTGCTAAAGCCATTGCTAAAGTGTAGAATGTGCGACGTGCTCCAGCACAGTTTGGAGATTCTTTATCAGTAGTAGTTAGGTCTGTAGCCGAGCTAACGGTTCCATCTGTATTTGAAGCATCGGCTAATATATCTAAGCGAGCTAAATCCCAAAGACCTGAACGACCGTGTGATGGGAAGGCATTTTGACCATGTAATGCTTGACCAACTTCAAGCTGGAGTTTAATTGCTTCCCCGATTTTATTAATACTTGTAAATCCTTGACCTGCGAATCCAGGATAAACATTGAACAATCCGACCATAGCTTGATTGATCCCCTCGCCCTTATTAGGTATTTGCCATGGATTTTTAATCAACTCGGATGAACCTAACATTGCGTTTTCTGGAATGTACATACCCCAATATTTAGCTTGGCTAAACGAATTATTTATTAAAGTATTTTTAATAATTGAATAGTTTGTAAATATATCTTGGTAAGTATTAATCATCTGAACTACCATAATTCCAGAATCTGAATCTGAATTTGGAACAAGATTGTACCATGATGAAACTGTTGGATTTTCAATCAAGCTTGCAAAGATCTGTAAGAATGTTATTGCAAATGTATTATATGCCGGAGAATCAAATCGAGATCGCAGCATATTATTCGTTAAGTTTACTTCGGAATATCCATGAACCGGCAGAACTCTTTTAGCAGTTAATGCATCGTTAAATGGCTCTTGTTGGAAGCACCCTTTAGCATCATTAGCAACTAACGTATTTGAACCCCAATGAGTATAGCTAAGAACATCTCTGATTGCATTTTTCAAGTTATATGCAGGATTTAATGAAGCCCCAGTTTTATTCACTTTTACATCATAAACATGTGCCGCCATCCATAATGCAATTGTATTTAGTGATTCGTTAAGAATAAATCGCTCGTTTTTAGTGTTGAAATAGGAATGGTGATCTAAATAATCTTTATCACTTGTTCCTGGTTGAATACCAGCAAAAGAAACTTGTCCTGAGCTATCAAGAACTGTTGGCATCTCTAAGTATTTTTTTTGAGGATCTGTGGATAAATCTGCGGTAGTTATCCAGTATCCTATTTGACCCGAATATGGTCCAGTAGCAAAACGGTACGCTTTTTCTGAGTCATTATATGTCCAAGCAGACGGAGTCCGATGATACATTAAAGAATAGTTTTCTTTAGAACTTAATACTTCATTAGCAAAATAGCCTCGGTATCGATCTAACAACTCATCTATATTAGAAAGTGATACATCGCTTTGAGACTCATCTAACTTTTTAAGCATCGCTACACCAAGATAAATAAAGCCTGCTAATGGATTGATTGACGGGAAATTATATGTTCTTTTCAAAAGTTTAGGAATAACAGTATTAACCACTTCTTTGTAAACGGCATCACGCTCTCCAACCAATGCCTTTTGTTGAGCGAACTGGGCACAGAACATCATTAATTGCCCAACACCCTGTTGATAGGTGGAAGCATCATTCGTACCATTTAATAAATGATTTTGGAAAAATTTCCGCACTCGTGGATATCGACCTTTATCCTTCTTATAAGGATGGTTTACAGATACCTGCTCGTTAGACAATAGAAAAGCTTCAGTAAAGGCTTGAGCCTCTTGTAAGGGTGTAAATGTAGTCAATTGATTCACTCCTAAATTTGTATTTTTAACTTACATACATAAAAGTGAATGATATTTTCAAAAATAAACCAATTTATTATAAAAAAGAAGATGTACCAAAGTTGAAAAAACTATTGGTACATCTTCTCTTTTATTTGTATAGCTTCTGCAAAGCATCTGCCATTTTTGGACGAATTGTTACTTGTGGACGGGCTTTCTTTACCGCCCCTTCCGCTTCCTCTAGAGAATTGGCCATGCCAAGCTCCATTAATACAGCAGTGGCAGCCACTCCTGCGCGACCTCCCCCGCTTCCGCAATGGAAGTACACTTTTTGTCCATTCTCATAGGCAGAAACAATTTCTTTCGTAACTTTTTCAATTGATGGTGCAACTTCTATGTCCTCATCTGCAATTGGCATATGCTTGTACGCATATGAAGCCGCTTCTTGCTCCTCTTTAGATAAGCCATTTACTCGAACATCAATCACGATATCAACCGATTCTTGTTCAAAAGCTAAATCTGCATCTTTTGCACCGCCAAAGAATAATCGATCCTTCACTAATACATCGTAATTTTTCTCCATTGTATGCACGCTCCAAACGACTATTTAAGTAAATGTTTAATATCATCATAAAATGGAAGAGCTGTTAATGCCCCTGCTTTAGTGGCTGCTAAAGCACCCAGCTTATTGCCAAAGCTTACACAACGAACAAGTTCCTCTTCTGTTGTAGGTAAACCATTGTAATGAACATCGCGTAATACACCAGCCATAAATGCATCTCCAGCACCTGTAGTATCTACTGGCACAACCTTTTCTGTCGGTACATGGATAACCTCACCATTTAATACCGCAAATGTGCCATTTTCCCCTACTGTTACTAAAATAATGGGCACTAAATAACTGTTTAATTGCTCAATGCCCTCTTCCAAGCTAGTTGTTTCTGTTAGGAAAAATAATTCTTCATCAGTAACCTTTAAAATATCTACGTGCTCAAAAAATGACGTGATCGTTTCACGGCAAACCTGCTCACTGCTCCAGCGTAGAGGGCGAATATTCGCGTCCATTGCGATAATTGCCCCTTTTTCCTTTGCCATCTCTACAGCAGCACGTGTAGTATCAAGGGCTGTAGGATGGAACATTGTACCTGAGCACACAGTTAAAGCAGATGCATGTTTAAAAGCTGCTTCATTTAATTGTGTTGCTTCTACTTGTAAATCTGGCGTCTCATCGACATAATCCTTAAAAATTCGCTCACATGCTTCCGTTAAATGTACATAGACACCGCTAACACGCTTCGCAGGGTTAAATACCGCATAATCCAGGCTGACCCCTTCTTGTGCAAGGCCATCTCGAACAAACTGAGATCCTTCGTCATCTCCTGTGATCGTAATTAACGCAGATGGAGCACCGATACGGCTAATTCCCGCAGCAACATTTACTGTTGCACCACCCATATATTTAGTAAAAGATGTATTTGTTACATCATCAGCGATATAGTCAATAAAAGCATCTCCATAAACTAAAATATAATCCTTATCTTCCTTTGTCATTGTTGTCCTCCCGAAACTCTAGTCATTATAGATTAACATGAAAATTGATGTCATATAAAGTTTTAAACTTTCGGAAAAATAATGAATTAAGCTTTAGCATAATTGCGTCTGGAATCGGCTTTGTGCTTGCACAAAGCCGATTCCAAGACATTCGCCGGAGACTTTATCTTCTTACGGCAAGTATTTGGCACCCACCGAAAGAAGTTAATGATGCCATCAAAATATCCCCATTCACTCAAAAACTTGAGTCATCCTCTATCTTTGTTATACTTGCCTATAGAAAGGTAGGGATTTTGACAATGAGTATTACAATTCGACAAGCGCAACCACAGGATGCCCATGCCGTTGTACCATTAATTATTGATGCGATTGGTGATATTGCCAACCGTTTAACAGGTGAACAATCAGCGAAAGCCGTTGAACAAGAACTTACTGTACTATTCAAGCGTGAGGACAATCGACATTCCTATTTAAATACTTTTGTTGCTGCCCAGAAAGAACAAGTATTAGGAATTCTTGTTTTTTATAATGGTGTCGATGCCATTCATATGGATGCAAATCTCGTAAAATGGCTTGAAGAAAAAAATGCGCCATCCATCATCATCGATAAAGAGGCTCATGAAGATGAATATTATATTGATACTATTTGTGTAGCACCAGAAGCTCGTGGTAAAGGAATAGGAACATTATTACTGCAATTTGCCATAGAGGAAACAGAAAAACGAGGCTATACAAAATTATCATTAAATGTTGAAACGGAAAAAGAGGGCGCACGTCGCCTTTATGAACGTATGGGCTTTGTCATTACAGAGCCATGGTCCATAATCGATGAACCCTTTCATCATATGGTGAAGCAATTTTAGGAAGTGAAAAAAACATGAAGAAAAATTTATTTTATCCTCTTTTAATTGTCATTGCTTCTAGTAGCTACGGTGTACTATCGACAATTGTCAAAGTAGCTATGCAGCATGGCTTTACAACAGGAGAGGCAGTATCGAGTCAATATATTATTGGCTTTATGCTGGTTGCAACAATTTTTATAGTGACACAAAGACAATTACCGAAGCTCTCTAAAAAGGGACTGCTTATTTTGGTGTGCGCCGGGATATTTACCGGAACTACAGGAATTATATACGGCGAATCATTAAAGTATCTACCAGCCTCTCTTGCAGTAGTAATGCTCTTCCAATTCACGTGGATTGGCTTATTAATAGATTGTGCCCTTCATAAACGCTTACCAAGTCGGACTGAAGTGATTTCCATCATTGTATTATTTGCTGGAACGATTTTAGCTGCTGGCGTACTAAATGTAGATTTAAGCGATATTCCAATTCAAGGCTGGCTACTAGGTTTTGCTGCTGCCTTTACTTTTGCTTGCTTTATTCAATTTAACTCTCGTCACGTGGAAGGTATTACAACGACCTCACGCGTGTTGATTGTTTCCTTTGTCGCTCTTATCATTATTGGTATTTTCCTAAACCCTGAAGTTCTTTGGAACGGCAAATTATTCGGCGGGGGATTATGGAAATTCGGACTAGCACTAGGGCTATTTGGGATTATTTTGCCAATTTATTTATTCTCTATAGCTGTTCCGAAAGTGGGCGGAGCTCTCGCCTCTATTTTAAGTGCTATGGAGTTGCCTGTTGCTGTAACCGTTTCTGTTATTGTTCTCCATGAGCCATTAACTTCTTTACAAATAGCGGGTATTATTTTAGTTATTTTAGGTATGATGCTACCGACAATTCTTTCGCAGCGACAACAAAAAGGAAAATCTTTAGAGCCTGTCAGTAAGTAAATACTTTAAACTACATTATAGGGAGATGGATCATTTTTTTGATCCATCTCCCTTAATTTCTGTATGAACTAACACTAGGTAATGAAAACGGCAAATTTAGATTACAGTGAGTAGTGCAGCAATATATCTACTCGCCTAGTGTGATGCACCGACTCGCTTAGAAAATTTTGAGGATTCCTATTCTCTCCTTGATAGAGAGCGGATCACAACCGAACCCCTAGAATCATGATTTAGGGATCCCTTTCAACATCAATTGTTCACTTACATTTTCGATATTCTATCCCCAAAACTCTTATACTTGAAATCTTAGCTACGATAATATAATTACAATTTTTTAATTATTCTAACATTAATGCACGGTCTATGGATTATACTGATAGTATGTAAGTTTTTCACTATTAGGGAGGGGGAAGATTATGCAGAAAACACGTATTTTCGGTTTTTTACTTGTGCTGATGCTTCTTGTCTTAGCTGCTTGTAGTAGTGATAAGGCTACTACAAAAGATAGCGACAAAACGTCCAGTTCTGAAAAGACCGATGTAGCAGCTAAGCCATCTGGAAAGCTTGTTATTTATACAGGGCGCGATGAAGAAATGGTGCAAAAAGTAATCGATCAGTTTAATGAAAAGTACCCGGACATTGAAGTGGAATTTTTAACGATGGGCGCACAGCAAATTTTAGAACGCCTACGTGGTGAAAAAGCAAATCCTCAGGCTGATTTTTGGTGGGGCGGTACGCAATCTGCACTAACTGTCGGTGCCAATGAAGGTTTACTTCAAGCTTGGAAGCCTAGTTTTAACGACTCCATTGATGCAGCCTATAAAGATGCGGATGGTCGTTGGTTTGGTGAAATGTTACTGCCAGAAGTTATTATGATTAATAGCGATGTGTTAAAGAAAGAAACAGGTCCACAAGATTGGGATGAATTATTAGATCCAAAGTGGAAAGATAAAATTTTAATTCGTGGTGTGTTAGCATCTGGGACGATGCGTACTATTTATTCATCTATGATTTTACGCCAAGGTGCAGATACACCTGAGAAAGGCTATGATTGGTTATTAAAATTAGATGCCAACACGAAGGAATATACACAAGATCCGAATGCACTTTATTTAAAGATGACAAGACAAGAAGGCAGTGTTTCTTTATGGAATTTGCAAGATATTTTATTAAAGAAATATACGACTGATTATCCGTTTGATTATATTTATCCGAAAAGTGGTGCACCGATTTTAGTTGATGGTGTTGCTGTTGTTAACAATGCTAAAAACTTAGAAAATGCAAAGCTCTTCGTAGAGTTCTTATTTGAAAAAGGAATGGTGACTCAACTAGCAAACGATTACTATCAAATTCCTACTCGCTCAGATATCGATAAAGCTTCAATGCCTGAGTGGTATAAAGAATTAGACTTAAAAACTTTTGATATAGACTGGACACTCATGTCTGATAAAGAAGCAGAATGGATGGAGTATTGGGATAACAATATTAAAGGACGCGGAAAAAAGTGACCGATTATTAAAGATTTTTGACCTCAAAAACACCTACGAATATTGCGCATATTTTTAAGCCTCGAGTATATGTTTGCTCGAGGCTTCATGTAACTAATTTTTTAACGAGAAAGGAGCATTTCAGTTGAAAAGTGTCAAAATAAAAAATGTCTCTAAGAAATTCGGTCACATCCATGGCGTAAAAAATTTAGATCTTCATATTAAAGCTGGTGAATTTTTCACCTTCCTCGGCCCAAGTGGTTGTGGGAAAACGACTACACTAAGAATGATAGCCGGCTTTTATTACCCAACAGAAGGGAAAATTCTTTTTGATGATTTTGATGTGACAAGGCTTCAACCTAATAAACGGAATATCGGTATGGTGTTTCAAAATTATGCCCTCTTTCCACATATGACGGTAGATGAAAATATCGCCTTTGGATTACAAGTACGAAAATTTTCGAAGTCGGAAATCAAACAAAAGGTCGACCGTATTAGAGGGCTTGTTCATTTATCGCAATATGGGAATCGGAAGATTAATGAATTATCTGGTGGTCAGCAGCAACGGGTTGCATTGGCAAGAGCACTTGTAATAGAGCCTGATATTTTATTGTTAGACGAGCCATTGTCGAATTTAGATGCTAAATTACGCGAAGAAACGCGCGTAGAAATAAAACGTATTCAATCCGAGCTTGGTGTTACAACCATCTATGTTACGCATGATCAAATGGAGGCTATGTCCATGTCAGATCGGATCATGGTCATGGAAAATGGGAACATCAGACAAATCGGTACTCCGCAAGAAATTTATAATCGACCTTCTAACCGCTTCGTCGCAGATTTTATTGGTGAGACAAACTTAATTGAGGCGACAATTGATGCTGTTAATGGTGACGATATACAAGTAAAAACGACAAGTGGACTTGTTTTGACTGGGCGAAAGCAACAGAGCTCCCCCACTTTAACGCATATGATTGGAGACAAAGTATTTATTTCTATTCGCCCTGAATCCATTAATCAAGGTACTGGTGAAAACACATTAACAGGTAAAATCACTTTTGTTGAATTTACAGGAATAAGTGTGAACTACGTTGTAGAATGTCTAGATTTTTCACTAAAAGTAATGATTATCAATATGAACGGTCAACTTAAAAAAATTGGTGAAGACATCACCTTAAATATAGCCCAAGATTCACTGTATTTTTTAGGAGAATAGGAGGGTAACAACATGGAAAAAACACACCTCAATCCTTCTGAAGGAAATGCATGGACACGACTAACTAGCTCAAATTGGTTTGTCTATATTTTAGTTGCACCTTTATTTTTAGTGTTGTTTGCCTATGTAGTATACCCGTTCTATCAAACTTTTACAGAAAGCTTTTCTGGTGATGATGCACTATCTAATTATAAAAATTTTTTTAATATAGCTAGCCCAGCAAATATAGAAGCATTATGGACTAGTATTTATATATCCGTTATCAGTGTTATTTGCTGTGCAATCGTCGGTGTAACTATGGCATTTTTACTGGAACGCTATGATTTCCCAGGCAGACGGATACTCTCTGTTTTAGTATTGGTACCCATGGCTCTTCCGCCGCTAGTAGGTGTGCTGTCCTTTACATTTTTGTATGGAGAGAGTGGGATTTTCCCACGTGCGTTTCAGCACCTATTCGGTTTAGAGCAAGTTCCATTTTCATTAAAAGGCATATGGGGAGTTATCGTCGTACATACATTCACTATGTACACTTACTTCTACTTAACCGCCTCAGCAGCTATAAAAGGTCTTGATCCAGCTTTAGAAGAAGCCGCAACTAGCTTAGGTGCCGGGCGTGTTCGAATATGGACAAAGATTATTCTACCCATGTTAACACCCTCGATTGTTGCCTCATCCCTACTCGTATTTATGATTTCTATGGCATCCTACACTGCACCTTTAATGTTCGGTGTTGAACGCACGATGACCATGCAAATCTATTTATCACGTACGAATGGGAATTTAAATATGGCAGCGACACAATCTATGATTTTATCCTTTGTGTCCATTACCTTTTTAATTATTATGCGCTGGTATCAAAACCGCCGAAATTACCAAAATCTTAGCAAAGGTATTAGTGTTCATCGATCCGAAGTGTCTTCAAGAGGCATGAAAGTTATGGCGACTATTGCGTCTTTCATAGGTACATTAATTTTAATTTTGCCGATTTTAGTGCTTATATTAATTTCATTTTCCGTTGATGGTGCATGGAAAACGCAAATTCTCCCAACAGATTATACATTAGATCATTATTATGCTCTTTTTACAGATGAACGGACGTGGCGGCCGATTTGGAATTCTGTTCGAATGGGGATTGTTGCCACGCTCGGCAATATCATTTTCGGTGTTGCTGCAGCCTATGCTATGGTGCGCTTAAATTTTAAAGGTAAAACATTACTCGATATTTTAATCATGGTTCCTTGGGCATTGCCGGGTACCGTTGTAGCTGTCAATCTGATCGCAGCCTTTAGTACGGAAAATATATTCTCTTTTAATCAGGTTCTTATCGGGACATTTTGGATTTTGCCGTTAGCTTATTTTATTAGACATTTACCCCTTGTTTTCCGATCGACATCTGCATCACTTGTGCAATTAGATCAATCTATCGAAGAAGCATCACGAAGCTTAGGTGCAACCTGGTGGTATTCATTTAGACGTATTGTACTACCACTTACATTTACGGGCATTTTGGCGGGTACATTACTAGCACTTGTTCAAAGCTTCGGCGAATTCGTAGCGTCTATTCTTCTTTACAGTACGTCAACGATCCCATTATCAGTGGCGATATTTCAAAAATTGTATTCTTTTAAATTTGGTACTGCTTGTGCATACGGTGTCTTACAAATTTGTTTAATTTTAATTGTATTGATTATTTCCGAGAAGTTATCTAAAGGCAGTGCTGGTTCGGCCATATAACTGCTAATCTACTAGGAGGCAATAACTATGTTTGAAGATTTCCGCAACAAGACCCAGCGAGAAGATGGGATGATCTTCCCTTCCAATATTTATCGTAAAATTGTCTTGCAACCGGCTTACGATGAAGCCAAGAAAAACTTTTTAACAATTATGTTGCAAATCAATATTGCACACTTAAAAATGTTAGAAGAACAGGGTTTAGTTAAACAAGAAGAAGCTAAAGAAATTGGTACTGCTTTAAAAAAACTAGACTTGAACTATTATCGTATTGAGGATTACAGCCCGCGATATGAGGATTTGTTTTTCCGCATCGAAAATAAATTAATAGAGCTTGCTGGTGATGTTGCAGGGAATCTTCACATTGGTAGAAGTCGTAATGATATGGGCATTGCCATCTATCGCATGACTTTAAGAAAAAAATTGTTATTGCTTATGCAAGAATTACTGACATTACGAGATGATTTAATCGCAGCGGCTGAGGAGCATGTTGATACGATTATGATTGGCTATACACATACTCAGCAAGCACAGCCAACAACCTTTGCGCATTATTTGAAAGCTGTCATCGATCAACTTGAACGAGATTTTGAACGTTTACAGCATGTCTATAAAACGGTGAATCGCAGTAGTATGGGGGCCGCAGCATTGACGACAACAGGCTTTAATATTAGTCGAGAGCGCATGCGTGAGTTATTGGCATTCGATGATATTATCGAAAATGCGTGGGATGCTGTTGCTGGAGCAGATTATATTGCGGAGGCAGCGAGTATCGTACAACTTGCGGCACTTAATCTTGGCCGCACATCCCAAGATTTCTTACTTTGGGCTACACAGGAATTCAATGCGTTTACGCTAGCAAGCCCGTACGTGCAAGTTAGCTCTATCATGCCACAAAAGCGCAATCCTGTTTCGATAGAGCATACACGTTCATTGCTATCAGCGGTTGTTGGTGATGCTAGTACAGTATTACAAATGGTACATAATACACCTTTTGGAGATATCGTAGACACAGAGGATGATATGCAACCTTATTTATGGCGCGCGATCGACCGTTTAATAGGTATTTACAAACTATTTGGTTCACTTGTTGTCACGATGGATGTAAACAAGAAAAAACTAAGAAATCGAGCAGAAAATAGCTTTGCCAATGTGACAGAGCTCGCAGATACTTTTGTGCGCTCTGAAGGGATTTCCTTCCGCCAAGCACATAGTATTGTTAGTAAATGTATTAAAGTATTGCTCTCTCATGGGGAGGAATCTCTAGCAAGTCTTACATGGGGTCTTGCCAATACACAATCTAAATTAATTACTGGTAAGCCATTAAAAATTTCTGAGGAAGATTTTTATAACACGTTAAAACCAGAAACTTTCGTTGGTGTACGTACATTACTTGGTGGTCCAGCGCCCGCAACGATGAAAGAATCTCTTGAACGCTCCAAGGCCAATACTCATAACCTTAAAGAGTGGGTCAGTTTGAAAGAGTCTAAAATTGTTGAGGCAGAAAAACAATTAACATTAATTTTCGAGGAATGGAATCAATGATGGAATGGCTACTTATTATTGACGGTGGTGCTACAAAAACGGCATGTGCGCTCGTACATGCCGAGTCAGGTGAAATAAAATATACAACATCAAGCAGTGGCTCGAATTATCAAGCGATCGGTGCTATAGCTGCTACAGAAATATTGCAAGCATTATTAGCAAATGTGCAAGGTTTTTTACAACAGCAAGATGACTCAACTATTGCTGTTGCTACCTTTGCAATGGCTGGGATTGATTCTCCCAAAGATCATGAAGCCGTATCAGCAATCGTTCATAGTGCACTATCTACATTACAGTTAAAGATAGATACGCTTATTATAGAAAATGATGCACAAGCCACTTTACTTGGTGTTACTGCTGGACAGGCAGGCGCATTACTCATTGCTGGAACCGGAGCTATTGCGTACGCATATGATGGTACACAAATCGTACGTGCAGGTGGTTGGGGGCACCGTGCAGGAGATGAAGGCAGTGGCTATTGGTTAGGACAAGAAATTATACGCGCCATTTTCCGCATGGAAGACGGGCGTGGTGAGCCGACCATATTAAAAAATGCTGTCTATGATTATTTACAGATCCAAGATGTTACAGAGCTAGCTTCATGGCTATTCCGTCCATCCTACACAAACGCGCAGCTTGCAAAAATGGGTGCATTTTTGGCAGGGGCCGTGACCAAAAAGGATTCATGCGCTATTCAAATATCAATGTGTGCTGCTCATGAATTAGTACTCCTTGCATGCGCTGTGGTGAAAAAAATTGATTATAAGGGCGAAGCATTCAGCCTTTATTGTAATGGTGGTGCCATAAAGCATAATCCATTAATTTTTAAAACTTTTTCACAAGAAATGAAATCGATGTATCCTGAAATTGAGATTTCTTTATGTCAGCACCAGCCTATCCATTATCTTATAGAGCGAACAAAAAAAGCCTATGACAGTTTGTAATGTCATAGGCTCTTCATGTTGTTGAAAACTATTATGTTCAATGAAATCAAGTTGTCTATTTAAACAAAGTACTACTCCTCTGCAAAACGAGGGGTTAATTTCCGTTCCGACTGGACGCTTTGTTGCTGCCGCTTCGCTTTCGCACAGAAAAAAACATTTGTTGCTGCCGCTTCGCTTTCGCACAGAATAAAAAACATTTGTTGCTGCCGCTTCGCTTTCGCTACAGAGCAAAGCTTCCCGGGGCGTCCGCTGAGCCGCTTCACTCGCATTCTCGCTCCAGCATATCATCTGTGAAGCTAATCCCCAAGGAGTCGTCCAATCTCCACTCCAATCAACCACTTCACATACCGTGTATCTGCTGGCATGACACTCATATCTTTTTATTGATCAAGTTAAAGCGCCATTTTTTTCAGTTCATTTGTCGTGAAATATAAATAGTTGTCCTGCACAAATAAATCTTTCGTTTCTTCCCTATTTAATACTTTTTCGCCACTTCCATCCGGGCGAATCTTTGTTAAATACGCTCCTTGTGAATAATTACTAAAATATAGCCAGCCATCTGCATAAACGATGTACTGTGCACGTGATTTAGTGACACGTTTCGATTTACCAGTTTGTAAATCAAGCACGTACAACTTATTATCATCAGCAACATTACTATAAAATATTTGTTGCCCTACTTGTGCAGCGAAATCTACATTATGAAAGTAGCTATATATTGTACTCGTTGCTTTCGGGTAGTCTTTAGCAATCCACGTATGATCCTTTGCCATCGTGCGATCATCCACTAAAAAGTATTGATAGCGAACCGCCCCTTTACGATCAGGCACCGGGTCATTCCATGTTGTATCAAGGTGATACCATCGACCATCCAGCTTTACTAAATTCCAAGCATGTCCTTCCTGTCCGACATAGCCTATGATATATTTCGTTTCTATACCTAGCTTTTGTAACATCGAATGAGCCAACAACGCATAGCCCTGACAAACGCCACCATGCTCTGCAAGCACTGTATATGCGCTATGTGGACTAGAATTCGTTTGATCCGAATAAGCGGTGTTAGCGACGATATAATCATTGACAGCCCTAACCTTCTCTACATCACTTAATGATTTCTTATTGATTGAGGCTACAATCTCTTGCACATTCATTTCAACAAATGATGCCTGTTCTGGTGTCATTAAATAACTTTGCTCTCCAAAGATTTTGGCTGTTTTTCTTCCATATTCAAAACGAATGGAATGCTTACTTATATGTCCATATACATAATCATCTCGTTTTATAGCATTTTCATAGGCTTCTTCCACTAACTGTTCAATTCGTTGTGTATCGCCTTTATATTGAATCTCAAACGTAGGTGAAAAACTACTATAGTACGCATACATCGCATCAGCCATTTCCTTTGCATTTGTTACAACTAACTTTGCTTCAGGTTTTTTAGCTACAGGAGCTGTAACGGCTCCTCCTTCTGGCTTTTCTTCTATAGGTGTGGCCGTTTCAATGGAGGTATTCTCTGAAAGTTTAGCAGTAACATCTATGATTTTGTCCTTTGTTGAAAGAAGCACCGTTTCTATTTCATCATTATTTGCCCACGTTATTACTTGTTGTACAACTGCTTTACCAGCCGTATAAATGGGGTCAATAAAAATAATTAAAATTACAATAATGGCTAATTTTTTCCACAAAATCCTCACCTCCAACCGTTTTCCTGTTTTCATTATATACAAAAAAAGCACAAAGGACTCACTCGGAAGTCCTTTTGTGCTGTCATTTTATAAATAGAAAAGAATATTTGAAGTTTATTTTATTTTAAGCTTCTGTTCTTTGCCATTAACATTATAAACTAAATAATTATCATTAATTCTTAAATCAGAAACTACTTGCTTCACGAGCACCTCAGTTTTTAATGTTTTAAGATTTAATTTTGTTAAATAGCCACTGTTACTGTAATCACTGAAATATAAAAAGTTATCCGCTCCTGTAATATACAAAGCACGTTTATCAATGACCTTTGTTTTGTTACCACTTGCTAAATCGAGCGTATACAATTTATCTTTGTCTGCCGTATTGCTAAAGTACAGCGTATTATTAACCTGATATGCAAAATGAACATTTTGCATATAGTTATATTTTGTACTTGTTGCAGCAGGATAATTTGCTGCTATCCATTTATGATCTTTCTTTAGCTGTGCATCCGTCACTAAAAAATAATCATACGAAGAAGCACCGAAACGATTTGGTAATGGATCATTCCATGTTGTATCTAAATGATACCAGTTACCATCAATCTTCACTAAATTCCATGCATGTGCCTCGTTATTATTAACAGTACCAACAACATATTTTACATCGAATCCAGCTTGTTCTAACATTTTGTAAGCTGTTAACGCGTAGCCCTGACATACAGCTTGTCCTTCCATTAACAATGCATAAGCACTATGAGGACTAGCCTTTGTTTTAGTACCATATGTAGTATTTGACACAATATAATCATTAATCGCTTTTACTTTTTCGAATTCTGTTTTCATTGAAGGCTTAATAATCGTTTTTAATAGTTGATCAACCTTTTTTTGTACAGCCGCTTCTTGCGTTTGGTTTGTCAAATATTTCACTTTAAATGTCACATTACCCATTGAGTCTGCTGAAATAGCCGTACTCTCCATATGACCACTCGCATAGACTGCTTGTTCCTGTGCTTTTTCAAAGGACTTCATAAAATTCTTTTTGAAATCAGTCATTGATCCACTATATGTAATTTTAATTTCAGGAGCGAAATTATTTAATTGCTTTACGATTTCTGTTGTGAATTGATCCCAAGTTGTTACTTTATTATTAGCTACTACATTATAAGCAAACGCAGCGGAAGTATTTACTGAGCGAGCGTCTGCATGTTGAGCATAGGCTGCTGTTGGACTTAACATCAGTAATGCTGCTCCGCTTATCAACCATTTCTTCACAATAAATCACCTTCTATTTGTTATATTCTTGTAATTAGAATAACAGAGAAAGGAACTACAAATCTATCAGACAAGTTCACTATCCATGACTTTTAACTATATGTATAACACATAATCAATAGGCACAAATACCTTGAAATAAAATATAAGTATCAATTAAACTATATTTTTGTAAAAAAAAATAAAAACTCACCTGTTTTAAAGTGAGTTTTATGATGATCTTTTTTATAAGATAGGCTTCCCTTTATTTAACGGCTTTTCACCACTAAATTAACTGCTTCTTGAATGGCTTCATTCATTTTCTCGCCATCACCTTCAGCATTTTGTACACATTCTAAAAGATTCGTACTGACAATAACACCAACTGTACGATCTACTGCTGAGCGTACTGCCGACAATTGAGTAATGACAGCCTTACAGTCCTTTTCTTCTTCCATCATTTTTAAAATTCCACGTAGCTGACCTTCCATCCGTTTCACTCGATTTTTCACTTGATCTGAATATTCCATCATTATAGCTCTCCTTCTTTCTATACTTGCTACGTTCTTGAGTAATTTTTATTCTTTATCCTAGCATATTACTTCACCTATTGTTATTTTCTCTTGGATTTAAATAATTCATAAGCATTTTAACAATAATTGACCTTGCATTTGTTATTTCATCATACTGGATCACTGTATTTTTCTTTATTCGTAGCTGACCTATCTCTACTTCAAAAATTGGACACTTTCTTTTAATGGCCGCAACCAACATATTTGTGTCGTAGTCATACCGTTCACCTTTTACTTTTATCAGCCACGGAAGCTCTTTTTTAGAAATAAAGCGTAAACCAGTTTGTGTATCCATCAGTTTTCTATGATAAAGGATTTCAAAAAACAAACTTGTTGTTCGATTAGCCCAATATGATAAAAACGTGCTGTCCGAGGAATGGAAATTACGTACGCCTAACACAATTCCTTCAGAAAATACCTTTGTCATTGTTAAAACTAGCTTCACATCCTGTAAAGTATGTTGGTTATGAGCACCTACTGTTATAACACCTTGAAACATCCCCCTTTGCTCCATTACATAGGCAAAGGCTGTTTTTAGTGCGCCTCCCTTACCAATATTGTTGTCATGCTTTAGTACTCGACAGCGGTCAATCTTTTGTAATTCTTCAAATACATTTGCATATTTTTGGTCGCTACCATCATTGACAACAATAACTTGACTAATAGCGGTGGCTAATAATTGGTGGACATAGGTTATAAGTGACTGTTGTGGATTATAGGCTGGTATAATTGCTGCAATATTTTTCATCATTTTTATCCCCCGGATAATATGAAACTTTGGCATATGCACTCTCTAATAATCGTTACTGAATTTCAACAAATCTCCTTATAACAAATAGTATCATGTATCGAGGACAATTCAACAATAACGGTATTTTCCCGATATATGAAAAAAGGCTATCATTCGTAGTGTATTGTGATTTCTGCTCCGTTAGCAACAGCAACTGCACGATATTGGTCCAAGGGCGTTATCTAGGAGTGATGTAGCCTTCGTTCCTCTATCGCTAATCCTCAAAAGTTCACCCAGTCGGAACAGAAATCAACTAATAACAAATTAAATATCCAAATTTTTAGTGAAGAGCATACAAAGAAGAATTTTATGAAATAGGTGATTGCTATCGTTGTACAATATGAAATCGTCCAAGATCAATGTAAGAAGTTAAAAGCTTTGTGCCTGGTAAAATTGGCTAATAATTTACAGGATGCTAGCTCGCTTGCCATTGCAAAGCCAGCTCTATCTCTTCAAAAATCACTCCTAGTACTGGAGGAAGTTTTATATGAACTTTATAAGCTGGAAATGCATACTGAACCAAAGCTAAAAAATAGACGATCATTACTCAATAATCGTAGCTTTGTTGCAAAAATTCATCCACGCCGCATTTATTTATTAATGAATCTTGTAAGCAAAATGACTTCTAGTAATAGAAGTGAAGTGGTGGAGGCAAAGGCGGCAAAAATTGTTCTTGATTATATAAGTGATATTGTCGAATGGTTTATCGAACGCTATGACCGTACCTTCAAGGAAAAGTTGATGCGGCAAAGCTCCCGCTTTGAAGATATAACCTCAGCTTTTGATATAAATACGCTACTTCAAGATGACCAATCAACCGAGGCCTATAAAACAGCTGCAGACTGGTTTGAGCTTGCCGCAAAACAAGGGAATGCTAGTGCTCAATATAATTTAGGCGCTCTTTATAATCAAGGGCGTGGTGTAAAGAAAGATTATGCAGTAGCAAAAATGTGGTATGAACGGGCCGCTGCGCAAAATGATGCAAACGCACTTTATAGCTTAGGCGTGTTCTATCATTTAGGACATGGTGTTATGCAAAATTATGAAGAAGCCGCTCACTATTATAAAGCGGCTGCAGATTTAGATAATGCAGATGCGCAGTACAATCTAGGAGTCCTTTACAATCAAGGACTCGGTATGCCACTAAACTTTTCCGAGGCAGCAAAATGGTACATGCTAGCAGCCAATTCAGGAAATACAAGCGCTCAAAATAATCTTGGGTTCCTTTATCACAATGGGACTGGTGTCGAGCAAAGCTATGAGGAAGCTATAACCTATTTTGAAATGGCTGCATTAGCAGGTGATGCTAGTGCTCAATATAATCTTGGCTATATGTACCTTAAAGGTCGTGGCATCTCGCAAAATTTTGAAGAAGCTGCGCAATGGTTCCATTTAGCTGCACTTCAAGACCATACAAATGCAGAATTTCAATTAGCTATGCTATATAACACTGGACAAGGTATTCCTTATGATCGCCTAGAGGCTATAAAATGGTTTAAGCTTGCAGCACATAAAGGACACTTGAATGCCCAATACTGTCTCGGTGTGCTCTATGTTAAAGAAAACGATATAACTTTAGCTAAAAAGTGGTTACAGCTAGCCGCTAGCAACGGACATATAAGTGCGGGCTTTGAGCTTGGACGTATTTATATATACCACCTTCAGCAACCAGAGGAAGCTCTCCCTTACTTCAAAGCGGCTGCTGAAAAGGGTTATGCTGATGCTCAGTACGAGCTAGGATTATTATATGAAGCTGAATTGAATTATGATGAAGCAGTAAAATGGTGGAGGGCCGCTACTGATCAATCCCATATTCAGTCTGAATATCAATTAGGGTTATTATATGAGCACGGATTAGGGGTCGAGCAGGACCTAGAGGAGGCACGACGCTGCTATCGACTCGCTGCAACCCAAGGACATGCCGGTGCTCAATATCAGCTCGGTAATTTATTTGATAAGGGTAAAGGTGTCAAACAGGATTATACGGAGGCTGCGAAATGGATTGAACAAGCTGCCGCTAAGGGACATGCCAAAGCACAATATCAATTGGCTCAAATGCACAGTCATGGGCAAGGGGTACCAAAGGATTTTGCGAAGGCCGCCCAGCTGTATCGACTCGCTGCCAATCAAGGGCATCAAAAAGCACAATTCCAGCTTGGTATGCTTTACAAAAAAGGACACGGTGTTGCACAGGATTATACGGAGGCAACAAAATGGCTTAAGAAGTCCCTTGAAAATATTAAATAAAGGACTCGTTAGCTGAACGTAGGGTTAATTTCCGTATAACGAGCCAAACAAAAAAATACCGTGTCACTCTTATTAAAGATGATGACGCGGTATATTATTTAGTTCTTCTTTTCTATTTTTTAATCTACCATAAATGTTACAACGTTGAATCAAGATAAAGAAAATCATTGTAAATGTTCTGCTCTGGATTCAAATTGTAGAACCACATGCCTAGCGTTAAGGCAAAAATCGCAGCAAGACGAATAAGGCGTATACTCCATTTTTGTTCCAAACGATACCCTAAGCTGTTTCAGCAGTTTATCATGTGAACATTAACTTTACAGGAACTCCTCATTACAGTTTAGGTAAGTGGACACGCACCTTCGTACCGGAATTTATAACACTGTCCATATGAACCGTTCCTCCATGTAGCTCAGCAATTTGCTTCACGATGGCTAGTCCAAGCCCAGTACCTTGCTTTGTTCTGGACGCATCTACTCGATAAAAGCGATCAAATACCTTTTGTAGCTGCTCGGCAGTCATTCCTATGCCGCTATCCTCAATAAGTACTTCAACTGAGGTTGAAGATTGTTGTATGTGAATATGAATTTCTCCACCTTCGACATTGTATTTAATGGCATTTGTCAATAAATTATCCCACACATTTTGTAATAATCCCGCATCGCCATCATATGTTACTGGTTCAAGCTGATACGATAATTGTACATTAGCGTCTTCAAGCTGCCAGCGATATTTTCTTACGGTTTCCTTTAATTGCTCATCTAAACGATAAGGCTCACACTTTAATAGCCTTGTAGATTGATCGAGTGATGTTAGTAATAGTAATTGCTTCGTTAATGTCGACATACGCTTCGTTTCTAGCTCAATAATCGTTGTATATTCCTGCCTCTCCTTGTCGGTCAGCAAGGGATTCTTTAGTAAATCTACATAGCCTTGAATATTCAACAATGGTGACTGAAAATCATGTGATACATTACTGATAAACTCTTTACGTATTCGATCATTTTCCTGTAATTTTTCTGTCATAACATTAAAGCTAACCGCTAATTGTCCAATCTCATCTGCTCGATCTATATCCAGTAGCGTATCGAATTTTTCATGTGCAAGCTGATGTGTTGCCTCTGTTAGTTTTGTAATAGGGCGAATTAGAGCCTTCGCAAAAAGTAGCATTGCCAATAGACTAAGTACTGTCATCGTAAGCATAAGTCCACCAAGTATCGTATGCACTTCAGAGAACAACAAGCGAATATCAGGTCTAATGAACAGTGCATACTGCTTATTTTCATAACTAAACGGTACACCTATCGTATTAATTAACTCATTCGCAAAAAAGCCTGTCACAAAAGTCTCTTTTGGAAAATCGCGCATACCATGATAAATTTCCCCGTTTAAAACACGCTTGACTGTATTTGATGGTAATGTTTTATCACGATACTCACCGCCGAAGAAATGCCCTTCGCCATCAGTTGTTACATAAATTTGATAGCCTATTTCACCAAGAGTCGTTAAATAATTATCTAAATCATTAGGCTTTGAAGACGCAATGTATTTTGCAATATCCTGCGCAATTTTCACATTTTTAGCATCGTTTTTTTCCTTCACAACTTGATGATAATACGTATTTGTCGCTAAAAAGCCGATACATAAGCTGCCAACCATAACGAGCATCGTCGTGACAACAAATCTACTATATAACGTTTTTATCATGTACTAACCTCAAGCTTATAGCCAACACCACGCACTGTTGTAATTTCAACATCTGATTTATAACGATGAAGACGTTCACGAATCCGCTTCACATGTGTATTTAAAGTCTGTTCATCTCCATCGTAATCATAGCCCCACACCTGCTCCATAATAAAGCTACGTGTAAACACCTGATTTGGGCGAGATGCTAGTAATGCCAATAGTTCAAATTCCTTTAAAGGTAGAACAAGTGTATCTTCCCCAATGACAACCTCAAAGCTTCGACGATCAATAACGAGTCTACCCACCTGGATGGTTACCTGATTTTTCTTATCGAATCTACGCAATATCGCGGCTATGCGAAACAGCAATTCTTTAGGTTCAAAAGGCTTTACAACATAGTCGTCTGAGCCTGCCAAAAACCCTCGTTCTTTGTCCTCAAGCTCGCCTTTTGCTGTTAATAACAATACGGGGATATCGTACTCCTGGCTCAATGTCTCGGTTAATGTAAAACCATCCATTCCTGGCATCATAACATCTACAACTGCCAAATCAGGCAAGTTTCCTTCAAGTAGTTTAAGAGCCTGGTGTCCGTTTTCCGCCTGTATCACCTGATAGCCCTCTCTTGTCAGATAAATATTTACTAGCTGTAAAATATGTACATCATCATCTACAACAAGAATTTTCATTCAGGTCAACCTCCATCCAACTTGTTTCTGGTACACTATTTTAACAAAAAATCCGCCGAAAAAAGTTAAAGTCTCCGGCGGATGTCACAAAATTATGCCGAGGCATAATTGATAACTTCATTTTTCATATTATAACGAAAAGAAAGAAATAAACAGCAATATAAGTAATGGCAAACCAATTACGATATAGCCACGTGGATTTGCAAAATTCATCGTCCAACCGACCCCAAAGCGTTTCTCTACAAAAACGGAAGGATCTTGACGATTCACATAAATTAATCCACCCTTCCAATAGCGATCCTCATCAACATCCATTACTTCTGAAACGACATTGTCTCCATAGCTCACCCTCAGCTTGCGTTTCTTCCAGGCATAAACGAGGACTAAGCCAAGAACAAGCAATAAGAACAAAATAAATACCGGTAGTAGACTTTTTGCTGTAGCCATTGAAGGGTAGATGTTGCTTAGCTGTAATACTGTAAATAATATTGTAAAGGCATAGCTTAATAACATAATGCTCCAACTCATATACTTTCGGCTTTTTAACTGCTCTTCCAATGATTCTTCCTTACGGTTAACAGCCAACTTGATTGCTGAATGCTTTATAGAATCTACAATTCCCCACATCATACATTGTATCATCAACATAACAAGTGGCAGTGAAATAGCAGTAAAATATGTTTTGCTTCTCCAAGAATCCGCTTCACCGCTAGGTCCCCAGTGTACAGCAATGTGATCTGGTATTTGATCATAATGGCGGAATGTAAAGATAATTAGAAGCGCTGTAACGCCAAAAGGGATTACATAAAATGGCCACGGAAGCATTTCATCACGACTACGTGCCGTTAAGTCAACAGCACGAACTTGTTTTATAGTTAAGCCCCATTGCCCTTCCTTTTTAAGTTTTAAAATTTTTTGATGGTTTATCCAATATAATGTCATACTGACTGCAAGCATTGCAAATAAGCAGCCAAGCAGTAACATACTTTGCATAGCCTCAAATTGTGCAAAGTAATAATAGCTAAAAATCATTATCATTAATAATAGGACACCAGAAATTCCAACGATTTGAGCATAATGCTTTTTCATATTACATAAAGCGGGATGCTTTACGTTTTGTTCAGGTACAGTAACGCCAAAAATGATTGTCTCTCGTACTATATATGGAACAAATACTTGTAGAGCTAATGTAAAGAGGTAGACGGTTAAGAAAACGAAAAGTAGCATGTGCTACACCCCTTCTGCAGGTATTTGCAAATCAGAAAATACCTTTTTTATCATGTGCTCGATTTGTTCAGCTGTTGCGCCGAGCACCATCCCTTCTACTACAACAGGCTTTAGGCTTTTTTCAATTTGTTGAAATTGTTCAGCAGTTAATGCTCGCTCTTCTGTTGAACGAATAATAGCACCTGATTTGGCTCTTATAGTTATGATCCCCTTTTCCTCCAGCTCATGATAGCTTTTATTAACTGTGTGCATATTAACGCCCAGATCAGCCGCTAAACTACGTACAGATGGTAGGGTATCTCCTGGCTTCATTTCTCCTCTTACAATACCTTCAATAATTTGCCGTGTTACCTGTTCATAGATTGGTACATCAGATTGTGGCTCTATTTGAATAAACATTCATATCATCTCCAAAGTTGTTATATAGCTAATATAACAAATAATCATTTTTTGTGCATAAAAAGTGAGACCAGTTGGATTTTATAGTCAATATGAACAATCAAAAAAAGGAGATATCCCATGATTAATTCAGGACATCCCCTTTCAACGATTGCTAATGCATCATTAATTTCATCAAAAAAAATGCCTTACAAGCTCCCCATCTAAGCTCGTAAGACATCCTTCACCCCATTTAAATCTCTTTTTATAATAGACCCCTTTTTTTGTAACCGTGTTCATTTTTTAGTAAGGAACGAGGGAACAGACCCCGTCCGTTACACTAGTGGAATAAGGTGGACTCCATTCGAGTTTAGTCCACAACAATTTAGGAAAGTTTGGATATGTTCGTTTCGTAGATTCGTATCTCAAATCAATTATGCTAAAAGCAAGTTAAGCTAATTTTTCGTAACCTGGAAGCGTCAAGAATTCCACAAATTCGTCTTGTTCAATTAAAGATTTAAACAGCTCAGCAGCTTCTTCATAGCGTCCGCTGTTATAGGCTTGTTCCCCAACACCCTCTTTAATTTTTACAAGCTCTTCCTCCAAGATATCTAGTACAAAGGCTAATGTAATACCACGGCCATCATCTAAAACACCTTTTGGATGACGAATCCATTGCCATACTTGTGTACGAGAAATTTCTGCAGTTGCAGCATCCTCCATTAAGTTGTTAATCGGTGCAGCTCCGTTGCCTCGTAGCCAAGAAGCAATGTACTGAACCCCTACACTACAGTTAATACGAAGACCTTCAAGTGTAATTGTACCTTCTGGCACAGCTACTAAATCTTCCGCTGTAACATTTACATCCTCGCGCTTTTTATGGATTTGGTTTGGTGTCGTCATAATCGCATCAAACTGTTCCATTGCTGTTGCAACCATACCCGGATGCGCTACCCAAGTTCCATCATGGCCATCTGTTGCCTCACGACGTTTATCTTCTGCAACCTTTGCAAACGCTACAGCATTCGCGTCGTCATCTCCTTTAACAGGGATTTGCGCTGCCATACCGCCCATCGCAGGAGCATTACGTTTATGACATGTTTGAATACATAATGACGTATAGGCCTTCATGAATGGTACAGTCATTGTCACTTGCCCACGGTCTGGTAAAATTACATCAGGCTGATTGCGCAGACGTTTGATATAACTGAAAATGTAATCCCAACGCCCACAATTCAGACCAGCTGAATGTTCGCGTAATTCATATAAAATTTCATCCATTTCAAATGCTGCTAAAATTGTTTCAATTAATACAGTAGCCTTAATTGTCCCTTGTGGAATTCCGATATAATCTTGTGCAAACACAAAGACATCATTCCATAAGCGAGCCTCCAAATGGCTTTCAAGCTTTGGTAGGTAGAAATAAGGTCCTGTACCTTGTGCCAATGCATTTTTAGCATTGTGGAATAAATACAGACCGAAATCAAAGAAGCTACCAGAGATCGGTTCACCATCCACTAGTACATGCTTTTCAAGTAAATGAAGACCACGTGGACGAACTAATAACACAGCTGTGTTTTCGTTTAATTTATACGTTTTACCATTAGATGCTTGTGTAAATTCAATTGTCTTATTAATAGCATCACGCATATTAATTTGACCGCCAATCATATTTTCCCATGTCGGTGCAGATGCATCCTCGAAGCAAGCCATAAACATTCTTGCACCAGAGTTTAATGCATTAATAACCATCTTACGGTCAACAGGACCTGTAATTTCTACACGACGGTCTTGCAAATCTGCTGGAAGTGGTGCAATTGTCCAATCTCCCTCACGGATCTTCTTTGTTTCTGGTAAGAAGTCGAGTTTCTCACCTGCATCAAGACGCTTTTGACGTTCTTGACGAGCCTCTAACAGCTCTTTTCGACGAGCATCAAATTTTTCGTGCAGGGCAAGAACAAACTCAATGGCTTCTGGTGTTAAAATTTCTTTTGTCTGCTCGTTTTGTTCCCCAACAATTTTAAGCTTACCTGTTGTTGCTTGTTCCATCAGTTATTTCCCCCACCTTTGCGAATTTAAGTAGTCATCCCCCGCTTTAGGAGGAGCGGAGGAGACTAATCTATGATTATGAATTTAGGAATACGCGTACTTTGTGACTTAAACGAATTGTTCTGTCTCTGTAGAACCCGCCATTGCCGTCGTAGAAGAAGTACCGCCAGAGATAACTTGAGATACATCATCAAAGTAACCAGTACCTACTTCACGTTGGTGACGTGTAGCTGTATAGCCTTTTGATTCTGATGCAAACTCAGCTTGTTGTAGCTTAGAGTATGCAGCCATACCATTATCCTTATAATCATGTGCAAGCTCAAACATAGAGTGGTTTAATGCGTGGAAACCAGCTAATGTTACGAATTGGAATTTGTAACCCAATTTACCTAGCTCGCGTTGATATTCTGCGATTTCTTCTTCTGATAAATTTGCTTTCCAGTTGAAAGAAGGTGAGCAGTTGTATGCTAGTAATTTACCTGGGAATTCAGCATGAATAGCTGCCGCAAATTCACGAGCTTCTTCAAGAGATGGTTTAGACGTTTCACACCAAATCAAGTCTGCATATGGCGCGTAAGCTAAACCACGAGCAATCGCTTGTTTGATGCCTGGTTTTGTACGGAAGAAGCCTTCTGGAGTACGTTCACCCGTAATAAACTCAGCATCACGCGGATCGATATCAGATGTTACCATATCAGCAGCATCAGCATCTGTACGAGCGATTAAAATCGTATCAACACCCATTACGTCTGTTGCAAGACGAGCAGCGATTAAATTACGAACAGCATTTTGTGTTGGAAGTAACACTTTACCACCTAAGTGACCGCACTTTTTCTCAGAAGCTAATTGGTCTTCTAAGTGAACACCAGCGGCTCCAGCTTCAATCATTCCTTTTACAAGCTCAAATACGTTTAGAGGACCACCGAAGCCAGCTTCAGCATCTGCTACGATTGGAGCGAACCAATCAAATTGATCTACACGTCCTTCAGCATGATCAATTTGGTCTGCACGTTGTAAAGCTTGGTTAATACGCTTCACTACTGCTGGAACAGAGTTTGCTGGATATAAGGATTGATCAGGGTACATTTGACCAGAAAGGTTAGCATCAGCAGCGACTTGCCAGCCCGATAAGTAGATTGCTTTTAATCCTGCTTTTACTTGCTGTACAGCTTGATTACCAGTCAATGCACCTAATGCATTAATGAACGGTTCTTCTTGTAAAGACTTCCAAAGTCGAGCCGCACCTTTAGTTGCTAAAGTTTGTTCAAGTACTACAGAGCCCTGTAGCTTAATAACCTCTTCAGCAGAATATGTGCGTTCAATACCAGCCCAACGAGGGTTCTCTGCCCATTGTTTTTCTAATGCTTGGATTTTTTCTTGACGTGTTGACATATTGAAATTCCACCTTCCCCTTTGTATACAATATACTCTGTTAAAAAACTTTTAATCAGCTGTTCCATAACAGGTTTATTTGTTATAAATTAATATATAACAGTGCATCTGAATTTTCATTATTTTTAGATAAAATACCAAATTTTAATGATAAAACCGCTTTTTTGGGCGACGAAATTTGGTAAACTGTTTACAAACAAGGGGGATATTCACAATGAAAAATGAGTTTAATTCTTTGTCAAAAGATATATCGCAACAGTTTATTTCAATGTTAAAAGACTGGGTACCAGCCAATTCATCCATTGCAATTGCTGCTGAAAACTCCTATATCTATTTTCATTCTGGACATCAAAACATTAACTTGGAAATAGGTCAACAAGTACAGTCTGGTAGCATTGCCGAGCAAGTACTACGCACAAGGAAACGAACAGATGCCGTTTTAGATAATTCCTTATTCGAAACACCCTATTATGGAATAGGTTATCCTATAAACATATTAGATGTGCCTGCTGCACTTGTTGTAGTTTTACCTTCAACCTTTACCGAAAAGAAATTGGAGCCCTTTCAATTTTTAACTGGAAAGCAAGAAGAGGAATGGAATCCTGTTGCAATAGAAAAAATCTCTCATATTGAAAGCCTGCAGAAAAAAACGTGGTTTTATGTAGAGGGGGAACAATTTAAAACAAGTATTACTCTTAAAGAACTTCAAATGCGTCTACCGTCATCTTTTATTCGCATTCACAGGTCTTATATTGTTAATATTCATTTCATAAAAAAAATAGCTCGTGATCTTACTTCTAATTTTGTTGTCACTCTAAAGGATGGCAGTGAACTACCCGTTAGCCAATCTTATTTAAATACTCTTCGAAACGCCCTTGAATTTTAGATTTTGCCTTGCGTAATTGTTGTTGCTGTCGCTTCGCTTTCGCACAGAGAACATTGCTGATTGAAGAAAAAAGGCTGTCCTATACATTTATTGTATAAGACAGCCTAAAAAAATAAAAAAGCCTGAGAAAAAAATCTCAGACTTTAGCTTGCCTAGCGACGTCCTACTCTCACAGGGGGAAGCCCCCAACTACCATCGGCGCTAAAGAGCTTAACTTCCGTGTTCGGTATGGGAACGGGTGTGACCTCTTTGCCATCATCACTAGACATATTGAAAGAATTGCTCTTTCAAAACTGGATAAACGGTGCATTGAATGTTTCAAACGTTTTGGTTAAGTCCTCGATCGATTAGTATTCGTCAGCTCCATGTGTCACCACACTTCCACCTCGAACCTATCTACCTCATCGTCTTTGAGGGATCTTACTTACTTGCGTAATGGGAAATCTCATCTT
>Ga0209784_100196_pt1 | contig 46505 bp, 42 predicted proteins | sample AraplaCvi_mLB_r2_2_FD_184284 | JGI IMG/M metagenome (GOLD analysis project Ga0209784, IMG submission 184284) | Arabidopsis root microbial communities from North Carolina, USA - plate scrape CL_Cvi_mLB_r2 (SPAdes) (version 2) | ecosystem: Host-associated > Plants > Roots > Endosphere | place: USA...
AAGAAGTAAAAAAAGAAATTAAGAGTTATATGATTTATTACAATCATTATCGGGGGCAATGGAATTTAAAAAAGCTGCCGCCTGCAAAATACAGACAGCAGCTTCAAAAAGTTGCCTAACCTTTTTTTAAATGTCCTTTACAAAGGGTACATTTTAATGGCTTCGATCTTTTTTATTTCGGCTTTAATAGAGATTCAAAGAAAAAAGACTATCTGTTTAGTAGATAGCCTCTTTGATAACATAACGACAGTTTTACTCCTCCCAGAACAATTCATCTAGGGTTTTATTTAACGTTTTACATATCGCGATACATAAATTCAAAGTCGGGTTGTATTTACCTAATTCAATTAAACCGATTGTTTGCCTAGTAACCCCCACTTTATCAGCCAATTCACCTTGTGATAAATCATGTTCAATTCGTGCCATTTTTAAGCGTATGTTTTTCACATCGATCACCACTATCTTCATCTTCTAACATTCTTTGAATAACTCGATCACTTTTCTTTTTAGCAAGCCCATAAAATAAGAGTAAAATTCCGGCAATACATGATGCATACAATAACAGTGAAACAAAAAATACCAAAGAGAAAAAATATATTGCTTGTGGAGTACTTTCTGCATAGTTGAATGCACTGTTAACACCCATAATAATTGCAATAACCATGCCAATAGCAACACCGAAAATAATAAATTTAGTACTTAATTTAAATTTACTTGTACTATCGTGAATCTCTACTTCATCAGTAAATATGCCGAGATAGGCTGCTCTGCCACAATAATAAACTGCTGAGAATAATAAAATCAACCGTTCTGTTAATACATTTACTGAGGAAACTCCCTCTGTTATGAATTTTATTAGGATCGATATTAAACATATTACAATGACAAAGAAAAAAATCTCCTTGTAAATTTTATTTTGCTGATTTTTAATTCGTTCATCGACGTGTTTACTTTTCCAAAACATCCATATTTCCCCCCTTTATTTTATGATTTTAATTATACAGAATATCTGTCTTTTTGCAATGTATATATTGCAAAAAGTTGATTATATTTTTCATTAATGAAATGATACCCTTTGTGCGTGCGTCTTCCAGACGTTGGTTTTACAAAAGACAAAACAAAAAACCACTCATTTGTGGAGTGGTCATTATTATTATCTTTATTAGGTTTTAAGCTTTCGATCTATCAGTTAAACCTAAAGTCAATATGCTCGATCGGCCAACAGACGATACTTGTTGTACCCATTATTTTTTCTTTAGGGATGAAACCTAACTCAGGATTTCTACTATCATTACTTACACGACGATTATCACCTAATACAAAGTAATGCCCTTTTGGTACAGTAGTTTCACCTAAGTCTTGTTCTAACGTAAAATCATATGTAAGTGACCCAGGATCTTTTAAATCCTTCTTGTACTGATCTAAATAAGGTTCACTGTACTTTTCTCCGTTTATGTATAATTGTTCATCCTTATACTCGATTTTATCTCCTGGTAGACCAATGATACGTTTAATAATATTTTTTTCTTCATTGTCTATCATCATGTTATTAATAACGACAATGTCAAATCGATCAATTGACTTAAATTTCGGACCGATTTTATTAACAATAACACGATCGCTTTCTTCCAATGTCGGTTCCATAGAAGCACCCTTTACGAGTACTGGCGTAAATAAAAACTGCTTGATTAAAAATGCCACCAATAAAGCGAAAGCAATTGCTTTTACCCATTCCACAAACTCATTTGTCTGTTTTCCCTGTATTTCTTCTCCCAAAATTCCACCTCCTAGTATTTCTCTTAATTAATACGTAAAAAAAGGAAAATAGTTTCAATTTTCTGTTCAAATGATTATATTTTTTGAAACTCAATTACAAACAAAGGTCAAAAAAGCCATTTTATACATTTAACGATGATATCCATTTCTTTAATCACTGTAGCTCAAGCCGCATAATTCATATTTATTGCTGAATTCGCCATAATATCTGCCCTAATTTTTATCTTTGTTTATACTAGTCGACACCGTGGCTCTTTAAAAGCATTTTTGTTCTAAAAAAGATGAAATATTAAAAATTTAATTGAATGAACTATCAAGTTGAATATTTCACACTTGTTATAAACTAAATTTTTTTCATCGTTGCAGTATATAACAATGGACTAAAGAATCTATATGCTATCATTTTCTTTTAGATTTTCATTTTTTTCTACAGGCAACTTTTTAGGTAAATGACGATATTTGCTACCTGTCTGAAATCTTAGTATTATCGGTACAAGAACAAACATTTTGTAAGTATGAGAAAAGCGTTTAATTACTTTTTGTAGCTCGTATGGAAGTTGTTGTGAAATATTAAAAAGTTCTTGCTTTCTTCATTTAGATACTTTTGACAGCTTGCATTTATCGAACTTTAATATTCTATAAATAAAATTGAAATGGTTGGTGAAATCATTTGAACCTTACTAAGAATAACGGTTATGAATTTCTTGATTTTATTAGTATAAAAGAAGAAGAAATGAATTCCTACGAACCCATTGCAGGCTCTTTTGCAGTGTTAAATTGTTCAGGGAAATATCTTATGTGCTATAACACTTGGAGAGAACAATGGGAGTTACCCGCAGGACAAAGGGAAGAAAATGAAACGCCAAAGGAATGTGCTATTAGAGAACTTTATGAGGAAACAGGACAAATCGTAAAAGATTTAGATTTTACCGGCTTACTAAAAGTGAAAAACCTATCCAACGGTAACGTAAAGTATAATCCTGTTTATTTTTCTTTCATAAAAAAACTGCAACCATTTCTGAAGAACTCTGAAACGTCTGAAATAAAATTATGGGATTTAAAAGAGAAGATTGGATTCATTGACGAAGTTGATATTAAAGTATTCGACTATGTTCAGTAGCACGGTTTTATACTTTTATTAAAAATCAACTTCGTACTTTAACTGAGCTACCAAAAACAAATAATCATCTGGATTATTGAAATTATACAATGTAGAATGCTTTACATACTCTTCAACGAGCTATCTCATAGCTTTTTTAAACCCTTCAATATTGAGTCAGTCTATATCATAACCATTGTACTATTTCAATTTTATAAAACTGAAGATGAACCAAATAAGAACATAAAAAAGCCCTCTACAGATAATGTGGAAGGCAATAGAAAAATTTATTTAAAATAAGCACATCTCTCGGCGTATTTTCCTCTTAATACAGAGTTCCAACACTTCTACCGCCGTCATTCTCCCAACGATCAATGTCCCAAACAACATCAACATCTTCCCAGCCGTCTTGTATTTCTCCGTTAGGAAGGGTACCATTTCTTACTATAGAAATAACACATCATCCTTTTTGATAATATTTCATGTTTCTATATTATGTAATGTTATTTGTTTTGTTCATCGCCAAATATGGGGGATGTAAAAAGGAAGGATTACTTTTAGGTCTCAGAGTATTTGTTCCAAATGGATCAATGTTATGAATTTTTATAGCTAATAGGAATTTCCCCTAAGGTAGCGAATGCACATTGTTATTTTAACATTTACATTTTGACTCTTCTTTCCATACCTTTGGTTCTCCTATCCATGGTTTTGGCTCTTCTATCCACGATTTTGATATAAAAGCTGAAATAAATATGTACAAAAATGTTTGTTTAACCAAGTACATTTGTAATTCCCTTTGTTTTTACAACTATACAGGGGGTGGCGAGCATAATAGCCTCGACGGGTTATCCGCCAGTGATATAGCTGGTTTCTAGGCTAGCGAATGATGCGAGTAGAGGCTCCGTGTCAAGTGTAATTATTCACGCATATGTATAGAAACGTAGTTAATTAGCGAAAGTGTACATGATTAGACTAGCAAAAATGTACCTTGTTATTTTGACATTTACAGAGGCTGGGACAAAAGGTTTTAAGCAACTAGAAAAGCCGAACAATTATGCTAACACAGCACTACAATAGTTCAGCTTTTTGTTTTCAAATAAATAAAAAGTGAATTTTACCATTCGCTTTGGACATAGCCTCTTTATAAAAAGAGTGAACTTTGAGGGGCTAATAAGATAGAAACTTTCGTTTTATATTTTTCCAACCTAAAAATTCTTTTATATATTCAGCAGGTGTTATGACAAGTAAACTTTTAAATTCTTTGTAATAATGGGAAGGATCATAGTAACCATATTGGTCAATGTTTACAGGTGTCTCTTCAAAAGAAAAATGTTGAAGTAAGAGTTGAATACGAATGAATTTGCTTAGTTTTTTTGGTCCAAAACCTGTTTTTTTGTAAAAAAGTTCTCGGATATATCGCTCGGAATAACCTGTTTTATGCTGAATTACAGCTGGTAAAAACAGCCCATTATTTTCAATAATAGAATCAAAACAAGTAGCGAATATTTCATCACCCAAGCTTTTATCCTTTTTTTGAGAACCAAAATACTCATTACAAATCTGCACCCTTTGTTCGAAATCTTCTGCTTCAAAAACAGATTGTATAAATTTAGAGTCTAGTGTGCAGCCTAATTCAACATTAACAAACGGTTGTTGAACAATTTGTTTTAATGCGCAATTGTATTGAATAACTGTTTGTTTTGGATTTAGACGAACACCAAAATATTTACCTTTTGGGGTAAATGAATAAATTTCACGTGTAGTCGGGGTATTCCCTAAGACAACCTGTTGATTTTTGCCCATGTAAAACATCAAATCTTGACAGGCATCAGGAATGACATGAATATCACTATTAATGCCTATTGGTTCAAACTCATAATAAAATAGTATATCCTGGTTTAAATGGCTGTTTGGAGCAAGTTCTCTATAAGAATACGTTTTTTGGACCAATTCAGGTTGGATTGGATAATAGCTACTCAATAAACCGCCCCCTCTAGTTCACTCTTAGGTAAAATTAAAAGAATCCTTGCGCTTGTTCATTGTAACTAGCTAAGACACATTTAGTTGATTGATACGATTCTAAAGCTTTTAAATGATTTTCTCGACCGATACCTGACTTTTTATAACCGCCAAATGCTGCACCTGCAGGGTATTGGTGATACGTATTTATCCAAACACGTCCTGCTTGGATCTCTCGACTTGCTTTATAGGTAATGTTTGTATTACGTGACCATACAGCTGCCCCTAATCCATACATCGTATCATTTGCGATTTCAATCGCTTCCTCAAAGGTTTTAAACGCAGTCACTGCCAATACAGGACCGAAAATTTCTTCTTGGAAAATACGCATTTTGTTATGGCCTTTAAAAATAGTTGGTTGAATAAAATAACCATCTAAATTATCAAGGTGATTTTCGGCACCACCGATTAAACATTCTGCACCATCTTGTTTGGCAATTTCAAAATAAGAAAGAATTTTTTTATGTTGTTCTTCTGAAGCCTGTGCACCCATCATTGTTTCAAGTTCGAATGGATTACCAACTTTAATTTGCTTTACTCGTTCAATGGCTTTTTCCATGAAACGATCATAAATAGACTCATGGATCAAGGCTCTAGATGGACAAGTGCAAACTTCACCTTGATTTAAAGCAAACATAACTAATCCTTCAATCGCCTTATCTAGATATCCGTCATCAGCATCCATGACATCTTCAAAGAAGATATTAGGCGATTTGCCACCTAACTCTAGTGTAACGGGAATTAGATTCTCAGATGCATATTTCATAATTAGTTTGCCGACAGCTGTAGAACCCGTAAAGGCCACTTTGCCAATACGTGGGCTTGAAGCTAACTCTTTTCCTGCCTCTATACCAAAACCATTAATGACGTTTAAGACACCTTTTGGTAATAGGTCTTGAATAAGTTCAACTACAAATAAGAATGATACCGGCGTTTGTTCTGCTAATTTTAAGACAACACTATTTCCTGCAGCAAGTGCTGGCGCCAGTTTCCAAGCTGCCATTAAAATAGGAAAGTTCCATGGAATGATTTGGCCAACTACACCAATAGGTTCTTGGTAATGGTAAGCTACTGTATCCCCATCAATAGGTGTCACTTGCCCTTGTTGTGCGCGAATGGCACTTGCAAAATAGCGGAAATTATCAATTGCCAATGGAATATCAGCATACATCGTTTCACGAATCGCTTTCCCATTATCCCAAGTTTCTACCCTTGCAATTTTTTCAAGATTTTCTTCCATACGATCAGCAATGGCTAGTAAGATTCGTGCCCGTTCTGCTACGGGTGTTTTCCCCCAAGTTTTTTGGGCTTTATGAGCGGCATCTAATGCTAGCTCTACATCTTCTTTTGTTGAACGGGCTACTCGTGTAAATACTTCTTTCGTGATAGGTGTACTATTATCGAAATACTCTCCATTTACAGGTGCTACCCATTCACCACCGATAAAATTGTCATATTGCCCTTTGAATTGAATGCCAAACTCTTCAATACTCGGTTTAACATTTACCTTTACCATAATGATCGACCCCCTTAATGATGATTATAATGCTGTTGTTCTTCTTTTACAGGCACCTCATGTTGAATCTCAAAACTACTTACTACTAGTACACAAATCATTACACTAGCCACAATGTAAATATGCTTTGGAATGGCTTTTATAAAGACAGGAAACATTTCACGATTCCATACACCGATTGAAATGATAGCACTTACAATAAACATCATTGTAAAAAAGATAATGCTTAATGTTAAATATTGAGAGGTCATTAATGTTAGCATCACGCCCATCATTGCTCCCATAAAGCTAGATCCTACACTTTCCATTAATAGGGACAATGGTAACCCTATGGATAGTAAATAGCCTAAGGCAATAGCAATAATAATAGATGCTATTGCACCTAGTACCATATCGGAAAGCCAGGTAGCCATGTTCACCCCAACAGCAGTACTCATTGTCATAGAAATCAGCATTATACAACACTTGGCCATGCCATGATTGGCAAAACGCTGTTTTAGTAAACGGTTAGTAATTACCGTAAAAGTAACAATAACCAACATGCTTAGGAATGGTAGCATATAATCACTCCTCGTAAGCGTTTTATTGTAGATGACAAGACGACGTTGTGTGACATTTCTTGGCGGGTCTAGGAACGTCTATGGCTGGGTTTCGATCAAAGAATCCAACCGGTTTTAATTGGAAATTGATGTATGCAGTTGGCATGACAGGCCAATCTTCAGGGCGCGGAATATGATGATGGCCCATTGTGTACCAAACGACGATATCTTCATCATCAATTGAACGGTTATTCTCAACGTATTTTGGGAGTCCATCTCCTCCAGCATGTTGATTTGGATACATACCTGTTGCATATTTTTCATTTTCATCAAATTGCGTAACGTGTAAATGATGTTTAAGGAAACCAGCACGTTTCATAACGCTTGCTTCGTCATGAGCAAATGGGAAGCAATTTTCGCCAGGCAAAATTTTATAGCCAACCGGTTGATTCACTCGGTTAAGTGAGTTTTTATTGATAATTTTCCAAGTACGCTGCGTTTTTAAATCTAAATTACGTAACGCTTCCTTCTCCGTTTTAAAAATACGTGAAATAGGATAGAAACCATTGCCGTTCGGATTGTGTTCTCCCAATGTTTCTGATACTGTTTCTGTTTCCACTACTGAGTTATTTTCACCGTCTAGCATCATATCAAGTCGGAAATTAAAGAAGTGTTGATGATGTGATGCGTTTAATCCTGGAGAAATCTCAGATCCATATTTTGTTTGAATACCATCCTCACATGTACCAGTGTTTAAAATACCTGTAAGTTTGACTTCAGCTTCAATCGTACCGTCTTGGTAGAAGCTCCAATAGAAGCCATAATCATAATTGCCAACTGTACAGAAAAATGAAATCACTAGACGACGAGAGCGCCGTACTTCTACATGGCCTGTACGCCAATCTGTATGTTTCCAACCAATCCCGTAATCTTCTTCGTGTAAGCAAATGGCATTTTTGATCGTACGCGCATTTCCTTTAACATCAGCTACAACACCATCAAAGTATTGAATTTCTCCTAAGCAGTCGCAACCTAGCTCTAACGAATTGGCTAATTGACCCATGCCATATTCACCAGCATCAAAGGCATTTTGTGTGTTATGCGAAAATGTTGGTTCACCATAAGGGACGACCATTTCTGATAATGCTGCACGATAAATAACTGGACGATCCTTGCCTTTGTCATGGTAATTAATTGTGTATAATACAAGGCCTTCTCGTGGAGTAAATCCATAGCGGAAACTCCACTTTTGCCATTTGATCAAATTACCTTCAATTGTAAAGCTTGGACCTTCAGGTTGAATGATTTCCAATGGCTTTAAGTCATTTCTAAACACAATGGATTCATCAGCTTCAGGATGGTAATTCCCTGATGTTGTTGGAATTGGACGTATCCCATGATCTTCTACTTTGTAAACTTCCATTTTGTTTAGGTCTACATACGATACAATACCTGTTAAAGGGTATGCATATCCGTTATCTTCTAATGATTGTTTTTGCCAACAAATCGCACGAAGTAAACGTTTACCTTCATATTCCTGAACGCCAAAATTCCCTGCTGACCAAGGATCAACCATAATTAAATCAGGATTGTCAATGCCACGTTTCCGTAAAGCTGCTACAAAATCAGGGTGGCTCTTTACTAATTCTTCACATTGCTCAAATTCCTCTAGGGCTACATTCGGTTGTACACCAGGGATATGTTCGTAGGAATCAACTGTTTCTGAAGTTAAATTTACAACTGCTTCAAATGTTTTCAATTCTTTATCATCTAAAATCACTAAAAATACTTGGCGATCTACCGTTTTACCTGGTTTGTAATTTAGTACTTCTGATTTTTTAGGTTCATGTAACATGACCGACATAAATCGTACATGTTCAGACAACTGTTGCTGTTCCTTGACAATTTGAACAGCTTTTTCAATTTCTACTTCAGACAATGGTGATAATGGGTGGCTTAGCTCAACGTTTGGATTAACCTTTACTGACATCCTATCAACCCCTTATAATTTGTTCCCTTTCATTATAATCAGAAAATTCAGTGAAGTGATTGTAAATAACGGCATTATTATATATAGGTTGATTTTTAGCTAAAGAAATACATTTTTTTCTACTTTAACCGTTCTGTATTTTTGTAAAAAGTCCCAATTGAGCAGCAGTTAAAGTCATTTGCATTCCAATCTACCAATCTATTTAGAAGCGATCAGACGCGTGACCACCATTTAGTCTTCTTCCATCTTGCCATAGTAATGCTTAATATATGTATCACAAACTCCATGTAATTTCGTTAAATTAAATATGCTTTACTTGTGTGCAAAGGATAGTTATCCTTTTCTCGTTCCGTTGGCTTGTTTTAGAGAAAAACGTAGTATTTGAAAAACGAGTGGAGCAAATGCTTATTTGTAAATATCGAACTATAATACTGTCAATTCTTTAAGGGAAACTTAGTAAGGCATAAAAAAGAGGATAGCGAAAAAATGCTACCCATCTTGTTTCAATTAGCTTTCGGCAATACCGTAAGCAAGTAATAAAATATACCCGATGATACAGATTGCAATAATGTTAAGTATTATTAGTAGCCATTTTAATAAACTTTTTTTTGCTTTTAATCCTAAAAAAGCTCCTAATAATGGGAACAAAAACATTAAAAGAATATATGGTTTACCTAATGCTCCTAACGACACTCCATTCCACATTGTAAAAAACATAACAACGAAGATTACTAAAGTAGTAAGTGAAAGAACACTATATTTATTAATTTGGGTTCACCTTCCCAAAAGTTGGTTTCTATTCCTAATTTATCATATTCAAACCTTTATACAATGACCATTTAATTCCTTTTACGTCATTATAGTATCACAATATAAAAGCGCCAAAGTTTACGAAAACAGCCTCAATAAAAAGACCATCAAAAATGATGGTCCTACTTCACAAACTAACACACAATCATTAATAAACAAAGGACATGATAGCTAATAAAATCCTTCATCTTTAATTTTTTTGTTCCATAATATTTCTAACAAACAATTGCTTATTTTTATGAGCAATTGTACTTATTATCGCAAGTAATAGCCCCGAAATAACAAATACAATTCTAATTCCTAAAAAATCTGCTACTAGCCCCATAATAAGAGAGCCAACGCCAAATATCCCAGTTCCGATAGCACCTAACGAGGTATAAACAGTTGACAACTGTTCTTTTGGCACACTAGTTTGTATAACCGTTTGTTGAGGAATTTTTTTAATTTGTCCAAAAAGCCCTACACAGAGCGATAAAAGTAAGGAAATGATTGGAATGCTGTTTAGGCTAAATAATATTGTGAATAAAAAACTTGCGAATGAACCGAAAAAAATAAAGGTTCCTATTTTCTTTTCAATAAATGAAGAAAATTTAATACAATAAGCACTCCCTAAAATCAGTCCTAAAAAGTTAGCGCCATTGATAAATCCCCACCATTTTTCATCAACGTTCAAAGCATCGTTGACAAACACATATAAAATAGCAGCTATCCAAACCGTTGCAGCAATTGTTTCCAAAAATTCTATCCAAGCAATCCTTCTTAACACCGGAGTGTTAGATAAAGTTTTCCAACCCTCTTTCATCTTTTCTAGTTTCCCTTTTAACTCGGTAGTTTCATAGATTACACTTTCTAAAAGGCAAAGTAATATGCTTGCAATAACAAATAAACATCCAACGAACCAAATAAGTTGTTGAGAACTAATAATAATCAGCAATGAACTTCCTACGAACCACATACATGCTTGTATGACCTGCGTAATAGTTTCTGAAATTCCATTAGCTTGAATTAGATGTTCAGGTTTAACATAGAATGGAGTCAATGTCTGTCGTATTGGATCTGCACATCCGTCAAAAATCCTATTATTAAAAAGATAAAATAATAATTAGCTGCTGTTAAAGCAATTAACACAAACCCTAGAATAAAGAGTAAAATTGTCTTTACAATTTGTGACCCAGCAAGTACCCATTTAAGATTTAATTTCTCAACAAAAAGAGGTGTCAGCAGACTGGATATAAACATAGAAGAAGCAATTGTAAATGACAGACCCTGTTAATACAAAAATTGTACTTATAACACTGACTATATATAATACATCGCCTATATTAGCGAGTGACTGACCCAATAGTAATAAAGAAAAGTTTCTATTCAAATTCATATTATATATCCCCCATTTTTTCAAATTTTGGCTTAATAGGGGAATATTAAATTGGACTATTCATTAAAATTTGACTCCTATCATATATCGGACAAATCTGGAGGACGTAGATTTATCACAAGTTTTGTATCATCCATAAATACTTATATGAATCATAGCATTATTTCGAATTTATTACATTAATACCCATCTATTGAGTATTAAATAAAAGAATCCTATTTAGTTGAAAAGCAACAATCTTTTAGAAAACAACCTATATCTTTTATTACTTAGAAGTTTAAGAAATAGGCTTTATTGTACAATTAATAACTGATATAAGCTCCTTTTAATTTACTGCGACATTGAATTGATTTAAGTGTTGTAGAAAATAGGGTCATCTGTGGTAAAAAAGAGGATAGGTAGAGCTAATTCATTTAAGTACTTCTTTCTTTTTAATTTCTATTCATATAATGTGTGACATTAAATTAGATTTCACTATTTAAAATAGTTTAGCCTATAACTTTACTTTTAATAAACCTATTTGCTTAGCTGGTTTATTTTAAAGTTATTCCTTAATTCTTCCCATAACAATTGTATTATAATAGTTGCCATCTGAAAGGAGTTTATCATTTTTTAAGACACCTTCAACTTCAAAGCCAAGCTTTTTATAGAGCAAAATTGCTTTGTCATTTGTCTCTACAACATTCAAGGCCATTTTTTTTATGTCATTCGTGTCAGCCCATTCAATCGATGCTTTTAGGAGGTTTTTTCCTATTCCATAACGCCAAAATTCCTTTAAAACACCTACACCAAACTCTACTTTATGAGCAAATCTTTTTAATGGAGACCCCTCACATCTAGAAAATCCGACAATGCGATTATCAACTACTGCTACTAAACACAAATTCCTTGGACTTACCGTGTCTTCCTTTATGATTTCTTCAAATCCTGTCGTATCGATAAAGCCTTCCCCTTGTTCTCTATCGAAGTTTTCCGTCTCTCCATCAAGTTGTAGCCTCAGATCTGATAATGCTTGAGCATCTTCTATATTGGCAGATCTAATTGTATAATGAAGTTCATTTATATTAAATTCTTGGCTGTTTATGTGCATTATTGAAACCTCTTTTACTTAGTTTTAAAGATAGTACTTGGCTCAATGATGACGAATCGATTGTGCCAAACGGACTCGTGGTGCTTGATAATTTGTTGTGCGTTTAATACGTGACTATCTAGGGTGGTATGTGCACCTTCCACTAAAATATTATGATGGTATCCATGACTATAGGCATTTCGGATGGTCGTATCCAGACAAAATTCTGTTTGAGCACCAGCGAAAATAAGCTGCTCAATTTGTTGTTCCTGTAAGTATTGCGCTAATTCCGTTTGATAAAATGCATCCCATGTTGTTTTTTGAATTACTTTATCATCTGGTTGTCGTAGAAGTCCGTGATATAGATCCCAGCCTGGTTTGCCAAATGCAAAATCGTCATCTTTATTTGAATCCGTATGCTGGATAAAAATAATTGGAACTTCGTTGTGCCGTGCCCAAGTTATTAACATATTAATGTTTTCTAGTACTTTTTCGTAATCAAATAAGAAGTTTTCACGATCCAAAAAAAATGCTTCCTGCATATCCACTATCATTAATGCCTGCTTCATATAGTTCTCCTTTTGGAATCTGACTTTAATTCTTTTATTGTACAAAAAACTTTTTTCCATTTAAAGAAAATTATGAAAAGAGAGGGAGACTTTCATGCTTGTTCAGGTGGGTGAATAAGGAGTCACGATGTTGGTACGAAGGAATATCACAGGACGTGATGTTTTCCTCTACCCTTGGGATGCAAGTACTAATTTGTCAGCAAGTTTTATATTCTCTTTTAAATAATTTGGTATAGAAGAATTATCGAGTATTTGTTCAGTTGTCATCCACACGACACTGTCAACTTCATCAGGACTCTTTGCAAAAGCTTCTCCGTGCTGATGATGACAAAGAAATACAATGTCTATTACACTAATACCAGCATCTGTCAAGAAGGAGGAACTATTAACATACCTTAGATTTGAAACCTCCACCCCAACTTCTTCGGCAATTTCCCTTATAAGTGTTCTTTCTAAAATATTTATTGAGAACCCTTCCTTTTCGACCTTCCCACCAACAAGAGACAATACTCCCCCTGCATGTTCCTCTTTTTCACTACGTTTTATTAACAGCCATTTTTTATTTTTGTATATTGCAGCTTCCACATTAACGATAAACATATTATCGCCTCCTAAAAAAGTATATTATATGTATTTTCTGCATCAGAAGAGTCTTCTCCTTTTTCGATTTTTTTACCGTAAGTATTTTTCTGCATGGTAGGACGAATGTTAGCAAAAACGATTAAACGGCTTAAGCCCATTAGTTTAAAGGGATTAAGCCGCTCAAAATATTTTCCACTATTTCCTCCGTCACTTGACAAGAAGAAGTTCAATTGTTTTATTTCATTAATTCTTCAACAAATTCAACTGGTACATATGTTTTTGTTGGTTCTAATAAAGCTGGTGCTACTTTAAAATAACGAAGTGCTTTATTATAGCCATATTCTTTTTGATCACGTGTAATTGTATAAGATAATGCGCCTTTAGAAATAATGGCACCATTTCCTGTTGATTCTACTTTAAAGCCCAACTCTTCGGCAATTAAACGTAGTGGTACCATTTTAGTACCTTCGACCTCATAAAAGTCTTTATTAATAATTTCTTGTACTGCAGCTTTAGATGGATCCACTTCTCCTGGCTCTTGTGCAATCGTATCTAAAACGACAACTTTTGAAGGTGGTGTTTGTGCTGGGATACTCATTGTTGCAATTGTATAGAACACTAGTAAATGTTGTTCTGCTAAATCTTCAGCCTTTACTTTTTTACCAGACAGGCTAAGTAATTCCGTTTCTTTACCAACATTTAGTTTTAACGTATTATCAGTATTCACTAATTCTTTATTGAAAAAGTCTACTTCTACAATTCCCATTTCTGTTGTTTCAACAATAATTACCTCTGGATTATATTGTGGTGGATAAATCATCAGCATTGGCTTATTTGCATACGTGTATGCTGTTACTTTATCACCTTTTTGTAGTTTAACTTCTTTACCAGTATTATCGAAAACTAGTGTTTCATCATTTACGACAAAAACATTTGTATTGTCTTCCTCTTTTACAGTGTAGTATGTTGAATCGTCACGTTTTTCAACACTCTCAATTGTTCCAGCTATTTTAATAAAAATAGGTTGAACTTGTGGATTTTGCTCATTATTATCAGTAGCGTTCGTCACAACCGCTTTTCCTTCGTTTGCTGATGCAGTTGGAGCTACTACAGCGCCCCCGATTAATAATGCTGACATGGCAAATGGTACGACTTTCGTCATTTTCATAAAAAAGCATCTCCTTCATTTCACGAATTCATAGTAGTAGTCGGCTATAAAAGAAAAAGGTTACAACATTGCCAACATTTATTCCAATCCGCTAAAAAAGCCGTGATTCTTTTACGGTAAAGAATCACAGCTTTCTCTTATGCTGGCTGGATGATTATTTTGTTCGGTTCGCGAGTATGTCCTTGCTTAGCGCACGTTATAGCGTGTTTAATCATATTAGTTTAAAACATAAATTGAAGAAGATTTAATATACGCTGTAAAAAATATTCCCGCTCGTTTTGTTTCTTCCTTATTTTCAAAGCCATATCTGGGAGATCGGTAATGACGCCATTGACATTTTTCCGAATAAAATTGTGTAATGACTGATCTTTATTTAATGTCCAGACAAACAGTTTAATTTTTTGTTGCTTCATCTCTGAAATCAGCTGATCTGTTACCCACGCTTCCTCAAGTGATATAAAATCAACTGTTTCATCCATCGGCCCGATATTTAATGCATAGACAATCCCTACACGTAAATTCGGCGCCAATTTTTTTAACTGTGACATCATTTGTGGGTCTGATGATTGCACATAATACGTATCGAGCACCTTATAAGCTTTTAGTTTTTCTACTAACTTAGGCAATACATCTTCTGTTTCTTTACCATGAACTTTCAATTCAATCAATAAGGAAACATTTAAAGCTTTTGCTATTTCAATAAAATCATCTAAAGATGAAATTTTGTCATTAAAACCATTAGCATGAATCGTTAACGTCTTTAATTCACCGAGTGTCATATTGGCTATAACACCATTTTTACCTGCAAGTCTTCTTAATGTTCGATCATGAAATACAACGAATTGTCCATCTACCGTTTGCTGAATATCGACCTCGATTAAGTCTGCACCTGCACTTGCTGCGCTGACAAGGCCACTGATTGTATTTTCCACATTACCCTCTGTGTAGCCACGATGAGCAATAATTTTTGTATCTGGTGCATAAACACTTTTCTCTAACGAAATAATATTCATCACACTTAATGCGATAAAAACAAACAAAATGATAAATAACAATGGCTTATAGCGCCTTCTTCGAAATTTCGATGTAAACCTTGTCTTGCTTAAAGGGGTGTAATAAGTAAAAGCCACCATTACTTGTGAAATCATTGCTTGCAGTATACTAAATAGCACGACAAAAACCATTTCTAAAAAAGCAATAGTTATCCCCGCTGCGACAAGGGCTGTACTCGGTATCAAACGCTCCAACATATATAATGGCAAAGTACTTATAAGTGTAATGCCAAGCATCACAAGTAAAAGAACTGTAACTAGCATAGCTAATAATCCAAGAAGCTTTAACAAGTCCCGCTTTGAAAAACGCCAGCTGTATATTAATGAACGACATAGTGATATTTTGGGCTGGATTGTAAAAATCGGCAATGCCAATATACTACGTATGCCCACTATTACTAAAACAAATACCATAGCAAAATAAAATAAACGACCCGTACGACTACTCATTATTTCATCTATCAAAAAGTGCGGAATGGTCATCTCTTGTGTTAACGTTAGTGGAAATATCAATGAAGCTAATGGCAATAAAAGTGCAATATAAATAAATAAAAAAATGATTTGAATACTAAAAAAAGAAAGTACCTTACGATTAAGCTGTTGCCATATGTGTAGATATCGATATCGTATTCCCCGTTGTTGATAAAAAGCCATTAAAAAAAGAAAGCCCATTTCATAATAAATAAATAGAAAAATAAGCACAATCAAAAAAAGAAACATCGAAATGACAAAGGGATGCACCATAAAACTTTGAATATTTTGCTCTGTAATATGTGTGTAGCCCGTTACTCGTAGCATTAGTTTAAATACGATAGCCGTCATTGGAACAATTAATAAAAACTGAAATAACTTAATCAGCGCGAAAACCTGTATATAATCGATGCGATACATATAAATATTGTAGACAGCTTGTCGCATTACTTGTCCCTCTTTATGCATTTACTCACCTCAGTCATACCTATCGTATCCCCTATCTTAAGCATCTTTCCGATTTTTATAAGCTCTTCCTATACGATATGTAAAGTCATTTATTTCCAATTATTTTCTGCTCTTGAAATACAATTTGTTCCATATAATATGCAAGAAAAAATGATAAGATTTCTGTATTTTTAGTGTCTATAAATATTTTTTTGAAACTTTTTTGTATGTAACTCGGTAAATAATAGAATCGATACAAAATAAGGGGGCTAATAATTATGACACAAACAATGTTTCATCTTGGTGATATTATTAGTACAACCGTACTTTTTGTCATTTTCCTAGCGATATTTTTCGTGATGATTCATACGATTAAAAGAATGAAATCGACTGCTCCTTCGCCTCCACAAGAAACACTTCAGCAACAAGTAGAGGATTTAACAGTACGAGTGACAATACTTGAGCAACAATTGGGAAATTTATCAGAAAGACGCTAGCTCCTAAAGAATGAAAAAGAGGCTCGGAGAAATGTGTTTCAGCCAACAAAAATACCGAACTATCCAATGAAACGCTTATGAAGTGTTTCGGTATAGTTCGGTTTTTCTATTCGGCCATTTAGTTTGTCCCAGCCTCTTCATGTTCTTATAAAAATATTATGTCAATGAATTATGATGTTATAAAAGACTCTATGGCAAAACACAGGTTGATTTCCGTTACGACTGCGCTCTTTCCTGCGGGCATCGGGGCAACAAATGCTTTTTTTGCGCGAAAGCGAAGCGACAGCAGAATATGTTTGCTGTGTGAAAGAGTAAAACACTTTGAAAACACAAGCCAGTATCATTTCTTTCACTTGTTTTAAACGAAGTCTTCACTTCTTTTATATTATTTCTTCTATAATATAGTAACGTTCTTTGTTAAATAGATGCATTAAAGTAAAATACAATATGGTTCATTTTTCACTCATTATTACGTTTAACGCTCCAGCTGCTTTTGGCCATCCCACATAAAAGGCCATTTGTGTTATCAAAGCAATAATTTCCTTGTCATTAATTCCATTTTTTTCAGCCAATTGTAGATGAAATCGTATACCTGAAACATGGTCAGATAGAATTCTTAATAGTGGTTATTTAAACGAAGATAGGAGACATGTTGTAACAGGTATCCAGAAAGAATCAAGACAAATTGACCTTTATAGTGAATTATCCTTGATTAAAGTACCTGTATAATTATTAAGGGTGGAACTGATGGTTCACTTTTGAAAGAAATGGAAGTTGAAAAATATAGGAATTACCTTAATGATGTGAACATAATTGAGATAGCTAGTTCGGGACATGAACTATGGGAGCCAGATTTAAATAAATATCTTCAAATAATTAATGAATTCTTAGAAAAATTGGATAGTTCTTGTTAAGCTAGGTCCTGCACCGTAGGGGTGTTTTTATGTTCGATAGAACTCTTTACTTAGGAATCCCCCACTTCTAAACGAAGTGAAAGTGGGGGTAGTTCAATCAATAATTCCAATTTCTAGAGCCTTGTGGACAGCTTCTTCCTTGTTACGCACTCCTAACTTTGAGTAAGCTGTTGAAGCATAGTTCCTGACCGTACCATTCGATAAATATAGCCTTGAAGCTATCGTATTGTATCGAAGTCCTTTTGCTACTAGCTGCAATATTTCTATCTCCCTAGCTGTTAGCTCATAAGCGGTTGCTTTTGATTGTGGTGTCTCTTTTTGCTCATCAAACTTCTCAAATATTTTGTGAGACATCCCCTGATCAATCAGTGTCCCACCTTTGTGAATAAGTCGGATCGTATTAGCTAGCTCCAACGTTTCAATAGATTTGAGTAAAAAACCATCCGCACCGTTGCGAAGCGATTCTAACGCCTGTTCGGTATCTTGAAACGTTGTAAAAATCAATACGCGGATATGTGGCCATTGTTGCTTAATCTTTTTGGTTGCTTCGATTCCATCCATGTGCTGCATATCTAAATCCATAAGTATAACGTGGGGTTGAAGGCGCCCACACAAATCGATGGCTTGATTGCCATCCTCAGCCAAACCGACTACATTTAAATCTTCATATCTATCGAGTAGTGTCCTCAAACTTTCTCGAACAAATGGCTGGTCGTCTACAATTAACAAACGAATAAGTCCATCTTTTATTTCAATTTGTCGCGGTATGGTACATGTAACAAACATTCCTTCCTCTGGCTTTGTATATACAGACAATTGCCCCTGCAAATTCATTGCCCGTTCTTTCATCGCATTCATACCGAAGCCTTCCTGCCATTCTACATTTCCTTTTCCGTTATCTTGAACTTCTAACCTCGTATATTGTTGTTCAAACTGCAATGAAACTATAATTTCAGTCCCCTGACCATGACGTACTGCATTTGTAAGAGATTCTTGTAAGCAACGAATGAATGCGATCTTCGCTTGCTGAGACAGTTGATATTCCTCTCCGAATGTCCTAAAACTTACATTTACCTGAGCGTGCTCCTGAAATTCGGCTCCAAGATTTTGTAGAGATTGAATCAAGGAAGACGATTGACACGGAGAATCCATTTGATGTAGGTAACCTCTCACGTCCTCGATGCTTTTACGTCCCATTTCAAGCAAAGAATCTAGCCTCTGTATACCCATTTCAGTAGCAAGTTCGGTACGCAACGTTTCCATCCCCATAATAATAGAAGTATAAGCGTGACCAACTGTATCATGAAGCTCGCTCGACAGCCTGTTCCGTTCTTCTGCGAGTGTAATACGTTCAATCTGAGACATATATTGCTCAAGTACCGCGTTTTGTTTACGAATAGCTTCATTTTGCTTATGATTGACAATTAATAAATGGAAAGCGAAGCCCATTACATAAGCAAGTCCATGGTAGGTAACCATAATCCAATAGCTATTACTTGGCGCAACCGCATAGAAAATTCCAGTTGTTATAAAAACTGTTGTTGGAGCTGTCCAATAATAGGAAAGATGCTGACTATTCGCAGCAATTAGAAAAACCGATATAAGAAATGTAACGTTAGCTCCCGGAAATAAAGAAGTTAAATATATACACAGTCCCCCATATAGCAGTATTTCTGTGAACAAGTAGTATTTGTAATTGAACAATAAGGCTACCCATGGAATCGAGAAGGCAATAATTTCCCAAAGAATAATAATCCAAAGTGGCAATGTTAAACTATCCTGAAAATCGAATGTGGTTATGGCGATAGAGACACTAACAAGTATACGGACTCCTAACATAATCCAATCGTACCAAACCCAATACTTAACCATATCAAACAAGTCATTTACCCCCTAAATAGCCTACCTTTTTACTTCCTATATTATAAATTAATCCTTCATACATTGTTGTTGTACTTTTTAATTTCACACTGCAATTCTCTCATAGAAGGTAAACTTCTATTGATTTAGTTGCCGGATCATGCTACGTGTATAGCCCCCAATTTTCTTTGTCAAACGATCTACTATTCTACTACTTATGGCGATAAATACTATACCCATAGACATTACAAAGAGTGACTTGGCAAAAGTATCTATCTGTATGAATATAATATTCATTTCGATGTAGCGATAAAGTAGCGGTGCGAACAGCAACATAAGTGGTATTATATAAAAAATGGTTGCACAAATGAGACTAAAAATGCCAATCACAAATTTCTGCATTAACCAATAGACAGCAGACCAATTGCGACGATCGGTAAGCACTAATTTCACCTGAGTCCAGTTCGATGTATCTATTGTTATACTTCTATCATAAGAGTCTGTTGAAATATCTGTATAAATTTTCGTCTGTATGCGCTCGAATTGGATAAAAAGTGTAGTAGTCTGTAGTACGCGTATAACTAGTGGAATCCCAATTACCGAAAATGAAAGGGTGAAGCTGAATAGCAGAGCTATTAGATAAAAACAAAAATAAAACAATCCTGTAACGAAAGTTAGCAATAAAAAATAACCATTCTGGATGAATCTTGATTTCATAAAGTTCTCGCTCCTATCTATGTAATAACCGAATTCTACTGCTTTTTTTGTCATTCTCACTAGTGTAAAAGTGTCATATGACAATTCTAAACGATGCTAAAAAGGGGAGAGTAACCTACTTCTGGTTAAAAAAGATGCTTATATCAATCACCATAAAACAATCCCGTTCTTGCAGATGCAAGAACGGATTGTTTTGTACTTTTATTGAATATGAGATGGACTTGTTTTTCGAATATGAAAAATAATATCAAATTGCTCAAGCAATGACTTATCAAAGTATGCCGATTCGTTCGGTACGAGTCGTGCTCCTATACTTAGTAATGGTCTTTTTGTTTTAACCCATTTCTCTGCTGGTCCTTTAAGGTTACGGTTATCCAATAAAAACATTTTATAGGGTACTTTTCCGAGGGTATAATTGAAACTATTTACATCTTGTGGAATCGGGTCCGTTATAATCTTATCTTGGGTGTCGTTGTATAAGGTGAAATTCCCCTCCGTGGTTGTACTGCCAATTGTGACATAATTATTGTCTAAACGTTCCTTCAAATACTGCCCCGCAACATAAGGGTATAATTTCTCATCGATAATTCCTTTAGCTATATGAATATTGTGTCCCCATACCATCGTTTTACCACCCAATGTCTCTTGTGCCCACATTGCATGATCGGCCAAGTATTGCTCATGTAGCTTTAACATACTTGGATAGTCGTTAGGAATTAGCATTGTGGTAAATTTCTCTATTGCACTTGCCGTTGCTTTCGCCCAGATGTACTCGGGTGAAGCTATTTCTGTGTTGGCTTGCTTATTCTCATCTTTTAATAATCGAGCTACTCTCTCAGCGTTTGCCTTGAACTTTTCTTTTATTTCAGGAGCAAGGTCCATATATTCCTGTGTACTTCCATTAAAAGCCGACAATTCTTTATAATTTTCTTCTACTTCTGCCAGCAAATCTGGTCGATGCAGCCTTACATAATCAATTACTTTATTAAAGCAACCTTGGTCCAACTCCTTTAAGTCGAGCCCAATAAATTGGATCTTTTTTTTATTGGATGGATCAGCATTATAATCTTTCATCCACTCAATCATGGCTATAATTTCATCAGTAGGATATAAATAATTTAAAAATTCCCTAGGGTTTCCTTTCCCTGTTTGGATATATTCATTTAGTTTTAAGCCGTTTCCCCAATCTTCTTCCATTGTGAAATTTGTAAAACCCATCTCAGTAACTAAATATTTCACAAGGCGAAACTTCATAGTGAAAATTTCAGAGCTTCCATGAGTATTCTCTCCTAATCCTACATATTGTGCGCTCCCAATCATTTTCTTAAGTGGTTTTAAATCCTCAAATGATTTTGACGGCTCTATCGTTTTTAATGGATAAGCCTGTGATTGTATTGATTTAACTATATTTTTTTGGATTGATTGGCCTGAATTTTCGACTGCTACTTTTTCGACTGCTGCTGTTTGAGCCTTTCCTACTTCTCCACATCCTGTGACTATTAAAGCTGTACTAACCATTGCAATTATTCTTTTCTTATTCATTTTTTTCCACCTCAATTGAATTATTTGTAAAAGCAAGATTGATTCATGTACTTGCACGAATCAATTGCCTTAATTCAATTGTTATCTATCCCATATCATATTTTCTAGTTACATATTGTCATAAGGTTAATTGACACAGGTCATAGGAAAATCATTACACTTTTGTACTATCGACTATGACAACTTATAAATAATAATTACATTGATGAGTCGCAAGTAAGACTAGATTATAAATTTGGGAGGGATTTTAAAGATGAATTAATCTGTATGCCAAAATATTTTTATTCTAAGTTGTGTCTGTGGAAATGACAGGAAGTAAATACGATAAACAAATGAATTAAAGGGGAAGGGCGGATTACAATGATATTACACGCAAAATCGTTCCACAATAAAGATAAAATCCAACGTGCTAAAATAGGACTTCAACTCTTTCTGAGTATTTTAATCATTACTTCTATCATCCTAAATGTAGTAGTAATAATTACGAAAAGTATGCCGCTTATTGTGGTATATATGTTTACCCCAGCATTTTCTTCTGTTTTGACTCGCATAATACTGAAAGAAGGGTTTAAAGATGTATCTTTTAGTCTCGGTAACTTAAAGATATGGAAGGGGATTGGTTTTGCTCTGCTAATCCCTATGATTATTTGTGGAATTACTTATTCTATCGCCTGGTTGAGCGGAATTGCGGGGTTTCAGAATCCCGAAGGTGGTATGTTAGAACCAATCTACAATATACTTGGGCTTCAGTATCTATCGGCCCCATTCAGTTTCATTTATCTAGTAGTATTGAGCGGCATTTTCGGAAGTTTGCTTAGCTTAATCCCAGTTTTGGGAGAAGAAATGGGTTGGCGAGGTTATATGCTCACAAGGCTAGTCGATGCAGAGTTTTCACGGCCCATCCTTATTAGTGGATTGATTTGGGCAACGTGGCATGTTCCAATAGTTATTGCTGGTCTATATGTAGAGGGACCATCTGTCCTTCTTTCAGTACTTGGCATCTATTTTTGTATTGTGCCATTCAGTTATATTACAGCCTATTTACGACTTATCACAGGTAGCATTTGGCCTTCGGTTATCATCCATACTACTTGGAATGCCATTATTCAAGGACCTTTCGCACGTGCAAGTACAGGATATCAAACTGAGATTTGGATTGGAGAATCTGGTTTGATAACCGCTATTATTATCTTAATTACTGCAATAATTACGTCTCGAATGGTAAATTTCACCAAATAGCATACGGATGTGTTTTTAATTCAATTAGTGAAATGTAACAAGGCGAAATAAGATGCTCCTAAAAATATTAGGAAAATATGGTTAACTTATTCATAAAGATCATAATTAGTCACATGTTATATACAAATATAATGGAGGTGCAATTATGAATATTCAAATACATGAAAGTAATACAAATGAGATTCTTAAAAGGAAACTATGAAATCGCTATTGACTCGTCATCGGGGTATGGTAGCACTCATAGTCAAGAATTTACAATTGAAAAGTAGTTTTCACTAATTCAGCAATCAGGCGTGATTGTTAAGAAGCGTAGCTGTCCTTATTAAACTAAAGGGTGCTTTAGTAAAAAAAGGAAAGGGTTCTACATATTAGTCATATCTAATATGTAGAACCCTTTAAATTTCCTATCTTTTTTTAAATTAGGTCTTGATAAGCCTAATGCATTGGGATTATTCAATAACGCAAGCGCAGCGACTAGGAGAAAGGAACATTAAAAATAGGACTAACAGAATCTGTTGCCAAAAAATTAATCCCGCCTATATTTAACTATTTAAACAATGAAAAACCGTACATACATTGTGATTTTGTCGTGGGAAATACAGCGCTTTTATCACCAATGGTAGCTCAAAATAAAATTGATTTTGCTGTTTGTGGAAACACCAAAGATAGCTCCAATGTGAATTTCAAGCCACTTTGTAAAGAACGAATAGAATTTATTGTCAATAACCCTAATCATCCAATATTAGAAAAAGAGACAGTTGAAATATCAGATATCATTAATTACCCTATTATAATTGGAGAGAATAGCTGTTATTATTCTCAATCTGTAAATGCTTTCTTATCAGAAAACAATTTATCCTTTAAAAGAGTCTACAATTGTAGTGCATTGCATCTCATTCCACAAATGATTTTTGGGAATGCAATAGGCATTATCCCAAACGGAACTTGTTTAGAACAAACAAGTATACGATTAAAGGTCAATGGATTTGATCCCCAAATGCCTATAGGGTTATTAATTTCTTTTAAAAAAAGAAACTATTTGAGCCAGACAAAACTACAACTTATGAAATTAATTGAATCGTTATTGGTCTAAAAAACAAGATTGTTGCTATTCAAAAAATAGTGGATGTGAGGGTTTTAGTTAAAAAAGTGATAAGTGAACAAAAGAGCTTCATATTTCTTAGTACGTAAATTAAGACAAACTTAAGATTTATCCTACTTTTTTCTTCATTAATTTAACTTATAATCTTTTAAGTAAAGAAGTATAAGGGAGAAAATAAGAATGAAAAAGTTGAGCTTTTTAATTTTTGCAATTTGTATAGGTGTGACAGCCTTTAAGATAGTACCGTTCTCTCAAGATGAAAAAGGTGTAATAGTAAATACCTATAATGCGAATGGTGTAGCGGAGGGTAAGTTGTCCCCTGGAACTATGAAAAACGTAGAAATTCCAGTAGAACAAATTTATCAAGGAAATTTGCTTTTGGTCAACAGTAAGCACCCAGTTCACAATGAAAGTATAAAATCAGATATCATTAATTTATATGCTCGCAAAGAATTAGTAAAAGGATACAGAGTGTTTAATAGCGAAACATATTTATCGGAAGATATAGCAAGTAAATTTTCGAATATGGTTCTTGATGCGAAAAAAGATGGCGTTTCTAATTTTTTAATTTCCAGTGGTTTTCGAGGATTTGATGAGCAAACTAAACTTTATAAAGAAATGGGTTCCAATCGTGCCTTGCCAGCAGGTTACAGCGAGCACAATTTAGGTTTATCGCTTGATGTGGGGAGTACACAAGGGAAGATGGAGGTAGCACCTGAGGGAGAGTGGATTGCAGAGAACGCTTGGAAATACGGATTTACGCTACGTTATCCTGAGGATAAAACAGACATAACGGGAATTATGAATGAACCGTGGCATATCCGCTATGTCGGTTTACCGCATAGTGCGATTATGAAAGAAAAGAATTTTGTTTTAGAGGAATATTTAGACTATATAAAAGAGGAAAAACATATTTCTGCTACTGTAAATGGTCAAAAAAATGAAATCTTTTATTATCCTGTTACTGAAAATATTACTATTAATGTGCCGGCCAATCTTCGTTATGAGGTATCGGGCAATAATACGGATGGTGTGATTGTGACAGTATTTCCTGATAACGATTAGAAACTCAAGGAAAGTGAAACAGTCGGCTTTTCACGGAGAGTCCGCGACTTCTGTGGAATGACTTGCGCTGAAACACCCAATGAAGTAGATTGAAACCAAGCCCGTGGAAAGCGCCACTCGGTGTGAAAATCAATGTTATTAATTATTTATTTTAGAAACACAAAAACGCTGTAAAGTTTATTCTTTACAGCGTTTTTCATAAACGATACGGCCATCAACAACCGTATAAGCGACTTTTACTTGTGGAATATTTTCGATAGCTATTGTAAAAAGATCTTCTTCTAAAATAGTGAAGTCTGCAGTATAGCCCTTTTCAATCTTACCTCGAGCATGGTCTTGCGCTATTATTTGTGCAGCTCCTATCGTATAGAGACTTACTGCCTCAAAGCGTGAAATCTTCTCTTCCGGACCGTAGCCATTATGCGATTCCCCAAAATTCCGCCTTGTAACTGCAGCATATATACCATATAAGGGATTTGGCACTTCAATCGGGGCATCACTGCCGCCTGCAACAACTAATCCACGATCTAGTAGCGATTTTAATGGGTGTAAGCCTTTTGCCCGTTCCTCCCCTAGCCTAGCTAGTTCTGCCTCATACTCTCCCTGCACAAATTGAGGCTGCATATCTACCGCGATAGGCAACGCAGCGAGTTTTTCTAAAATCCCTTCATCGACTAAGCTACAATGAATAACACGATCTAATTGACCTTCACGAGGCGGATGGGCAGCAAATACTTGTAAAATTGTTTCAATGGCTAAATCGCCAATGGCATGCACTGCCACTGTTTGTCCAAATTGACGTGCAAGTTTTACATATTCGACTAGTTGTTCTGTTGAATGTACAAGCATACCGCAATTGCTTGGTACATCACAGTACGGTTCACGAAGAGCAGCAGTACGTCCTCCAAAGGCACCATCGATAAAGATCTTCATGGCACCAAACTCTAAATACGGAGAAGATACTTCTTTCATCTTAGCAACTTCCTCAAATACCGTGTGGTGTTGTAATAAATGAACTTTAAACGAACGCTTTGCCTCGATGATCTTTCGAAAAGCATGTATTGGTTGCAGCGGTGGCCCGTAATAGCTTAAATCCTCAGAATGAGCACCCACTAAACCATATGATTGCAGCGATATTACCGCCTTTTCGAGGGCATCCTCAATATATTCAGACGTAATATGAGGCATATGGTTGACAATCATATACAATGCTGCATCTTTTAAAACCCCTGTTAGCTGTCCATCCACCTTATCAATGACCCCACCTTTTGGAGATCGTGTGTCCTTAGTTATTCCTGCAAATGCCAGCGCCTTGGAATTAGCCAAAATTAAATGATGACAGCTACGCTTAATAATTAAATGTGCTTCCCCTAAGGCATCAAGCTCCGCTAATGTCGGGAAAATAGGATTTTTAAATTCCGTCTCATTAAGCCCAATCGCGATTACCCATTCATTTGCGGGAACTTCCATCATCCGCTCATGAATAATCGTCAGTAGCTCGTCCTTACTTCTGACGTTCGATACATCAATATGCTTTAATTTCTCCCCGTAGCCAATAATATGTAAATGACTATCGACAAAGCCTGGATACATCACATTCCCTTGTAAATGTTGAATAGAAGTAGCATGTGGCGACAAGCTATCTACCGAGCCTGTCGCCACAATTTTCCCTTTTTTTACAAGGACTGCTTCAACTGTTTCGCCAACTTGCGCCATCGTGTAAATTTTTCCACCCGTCCACAACGTTGCCAAAACAATTCCTCCTATGCAATTGCATCTAATTAATTACGTCTCGGCATAATTACCGTCCGGAATCAGCTTTAATTTCTTTCGGAGAATGTCTGAACCCCACTGAAAGAAATTAAATGTGCTCGCTCTAAGCGACGACGTACTATTACACCAAACCATGCTGCTAGAACAGCTTTCACAATACCTACGACGATAAATGGTGCCGCTCCACCCATAAAAGCAGCTGTCCAAGTTAAATCTCCGGCAATTTTTAACCAAGTCGTTCCAAACGCCAATGTCACAACCATTCCAATGATGTTCGCGACAATTGCATGGAAAATTGTCAACCCAAATGTATCTAAGTATAAGCCCATTATAATTGCCGTAACAAGGAATCCTACAATATAGCCACCTGTAGGACCAACTAAAATACCTAATCCCCCTGACATACCGCTAAATACCGGAAGACTAGCTGCACCAAGTAAAATATAAAGCAGTACTGATAGCGTACCAACTCTTGTCCCTAAAATCGTTACGACTAAGCCTACTGCTAATGTTTGTCCTGTAATTGGAATAAGTGGTAGCGGAATCGTTACTTGTGCAAGAACAGCAATTATCGCTGCACCAAATGCCGCTAACACAAAATTATATGTACTACTCTTTTTCAAACTAAATGGCCTCCCTTTGTGCGTTAACTCATGTTGTAAATAAGTTAACACAAAGATATAGCAAAAAAAAACTGTTGTCAATCTATTTTGAAAAATAGCTATAAAAAAAGAAATTGCTATAGTGAACTAGCAATTTCTCTTCCAAATTACCAAAGCGGATCGTTGGTAGGGTCATTTTCTTGCAAATCAAAGACATATGGTGCTAATTGACGATAATAAATAAGAACGCCAGCTATAAAGAAAATAATCCCAATCGTAATATTATTAAAAATAAATTGCATAAAAGTAAAAAAAGGAACCGGAAATGCTAAAATGCCACCCATTTGCATAGATTTTTTTGTACGATATTGTTTTTTCCCACAATAAGGACATTCGAGTTGTCCATTTTTCCGGTACATTTTTCGTGCTTGCTTCTCTGACCAAGTTTCCCCACACTCAATGCACACCGGTAGGCCATATCCTTTCTTGATTAGCACAAGTTTGACGATAAAGGCAATACTTACGAAAAAGCTAAAAAGCAAAATACCTTTTACGAAATCGTTTTGCAAAAATGTCAAAATACTCCATGTATCCGCTTCTTGCTGTAAGCTAGCTGCCTGATGATCCCCTGATTTTTTATTGTGTGATAATAAATAACTAAAACCAATGACAAATATCGTAAACGTCGCTAGTACCACGCGATATTGCCACGGACTACTCCTTCTTTGTTTCGTTTTACGATAAGCTTTTTGGGCTATTGCTTGTTTTTTTTCTTCTGTAAGCTTAACATCCTGAAGTTCATTTAGTACATCTTCTTTAAATTGATTCATGGCGTAACACCTCCCAATCATAATCACCGATTGCTGTAGCAAGTTGCTTTCTCGCACGTTGTAATCTTGTACGTATTGTTGCTTCTGGACAACATACGAGCTGCGCAATTTCAACTGTCGTCATATCCTCAAAATAATAGAGAATTAATACTTCCCTATATGTAACAGATAATGTAAACAAAGCTTCTACTAGCTCTCGTCTTGTAGACTTAGCAAGAAATTCCTTTTCAGGCGTGACTGCTGTCGTACGCCCTGTTATTTTTTCAAAGAGTGTCAGTCGTTTACTTTTCCAGCTACGCAAATAATCATGGCTTCGATTGACCGTCATTTTTACTAAATATGTACGTAATGATGATTCTTGACGAAATTGCTCCTGCTTTTGATAAAAGGCGATAAACACATCCTGCACAATGTCCTCAGCCGTTGCTTCATTTTTCACATATAAATAAGCAACCTTTAGTAAGTAATCACCGTGCTCTGCAATAATTTTTTCGATATCCATTTGTTGTCTCACCTTCTTTCTAAACTATTGACGGATGCCACTTCATTTCCGATTCATTTTATTAAAAAAATTTTTAAAAAGAAAAGAATCTGCCAAACTCCAACGACTGTGCGTTGAAATGAAGCAGATCCTTTATGATTAAATCTTTAGCGGATGTTTAAGAAATTAAAAATATTTCGCTGAATAGAACGCTTACATTTTAAAATTCGCCAGAAACATGAGCTGACCTGTTTATATACTATTTCTCACATCATTATATTGATTAAAGAACGTAATTTGGTTACGTCCATTGCGCTTGGACATATACAATGCTGTGTCCGCATTATGGATCAGTTCTTCGACCGCAGTTATTTGGCCTTGTTTATTTGTACTTACACCAATACTAAATTCTAAATGGACAGTCTCATCATTAATTAGTAAAGACAAAGAATTTAATGTTTGATAAAGATTTTCCGTCATCGTATGAACAGATTCACCTTCCTGTAATTTGCAAAGTACAATAAACTCATCTCCACCAAAACGAGCTACTATCGATTCAAATGCTTGAAAATAGTCCTTTAATGTAGTTGCAGTAATCGTTAAAGCATCATCACCAAACAAATGACCATTTGTATCATTGATTTCTTTAAAATGATCTAAGTCAATCATCATTAATGCTAATTGTTGATTATCTACTGAAGCTTTCTCCACCATTTTCTCTGCTTTCTGATCAAAATAGCGTCGATTATAAATATTCGTTAATGGATCAATGTAAGAAGTTTTTTCAAAATGTTTTTTCTGGTCATCGTACTCCATCTCAAATAACAAATGAGTATAATTTTCCCTTTGAATTTCCAATAAAACGTCAATATATTCCTTTTGTATCGAGCACAATATAATTTTATTACCTTGCTTTTCTATTAGCTTCACCAAAGAATTGTAGATCGTTTGAAGCATAGATAAATCATTATTTTTTAAGGCATAGTGCTTCGACTTTTGGTACAAATCAATGGCCTCGCAAATGCGTCCCTGTTTTTCACAAAGTAAAGCATAGGCATTTATAACCTCCAATTGTAGCTTTGAATAAGGAGGTTTCTGAATCGTCACTAACAACTCTTGCAATAATTCAGCTGCTTCATCAAATTCCCCTAAACTAATTTGGGCAACAGCTAAGTTTATTTTTGAATACATAATCCCTGAATATGGATTTTCATGCTTGGTCTCAAAATAATTGGCATAGTATAAGCTCTTTAATGCAAAATCCTTTGCTTTTTGATAGTTCCCTGAAGAGTTTTCTAAGTCGCTCAAATTATTATATATTTTCCCTATACTATCTATATGTTGAATACGTTCAGCAATCTTTAGTCCCTTAATCATAAACTCTTTAGACTTCTTTATATGGCCAAACGTTCCCCAATAAATAGCTACAATAATATAATGATGAATTAAATCAATATCATCGCCATATTGAAAGGTTAATTCGCGATACTTCTCAAGTACACTAATAGAAACTTGCAAATCACCTGTTTGGAAATAGCTTGCACAGCTATAGCGTAATAACAGGATTGCTTTTTTATACATACCAAGCTCAATAGCACTTTCAATTGCGGCACTACTTAATTCTATATATTCTATAAAGCGATTTGCATCATACAATTCATTTAGTGTAATCCATAGTTCTTCAAACTCCTGTGTATTCATACCGCTCCTCCTTCTATTAACCCCTACTTCTTTAATACTATCTTTATGTGCATAATATTACAATTCCTCAGACTCATTTATTTGTAAATTAATGAGTAAATTTAACCTTAAAATACCATACGGTGATTCATTTATCCCAAAAAGATAATATACAACCCTATAAAAACGACCTTTGAATATTTATGATAGTACAAAAACTATAATTTCCCAACACAGAAAAAACAAGCCCCCTTCTTTAAAGAGACTTGCAGAATGTTTGAAATGAATTAAAATTACAGTGGATCATCATCTCCATAACATGGGGTGGCTGGGCACTTTCCTAGGATGCAAGGTCTCATCTATCAGCAATTCTTGCGATTCTATCAGCGGTGTTCGCGGTTTTATCAGCGATTCTGGCACTTTTATCAGCGATGTTCGTGGTTCTATCAGCGATTCTTGCGCTCTTACCAGTGATGTTCGTGGTTCTATCAGCGATTCTTTCGCTTTTATCATCGGTGTTCGCGGTTCTATCAGCAATTCTTGCGATTCTATCAGCGGTGTTCGCGGTTCTATCAGCGATTCTTTCGCTTTTATCAGCGATGTTCGTGGTTCTATCAGCGATTCTTGCGCTTTTATCAGCGATGTTCGTGGTTCTATCAGCGATTCTTTCGCTTTTATCAGCGATGAACGTTTTATCACCGAGTCTGTTTACTTTATCACCGTTAATGTTTACCCTTACAAAAAAACAATTTTTCGGAGTGAATTTAGTTCTTCGCTTTCTATTAGAAATTTGCGTGTTAATGGCATATGGCATTGGAGCACCTGCTTTTTTCGTAGTTAGTTGGAGTATATTGGTTCACCCAAAGCAACATTTCCATTGAATGGGATTTGGCATTATATGTTTGAATTTGCGATATTCTCTTTAGCCGTTATAGCTCTGTATGCAACTGGATGAACAGTGTCCGTATTTAACCAACACTAAAAAATCCACGTTTTAAAGTGGATTTTTTAGCAGGTATGTGTAAATCGTTGTAAGGTTAGCTTTAATACCGTTTACTCCCCTCCACTCCTTATACTTTTTAGGTAGATCAAATTCAGCAATAAAATCTTCTCGTGACAAATTTCGTTGAAGAGCTTCTTTTGCACGTTGAGTCATGAAAGATAAATACTCAATTAATGTATCGCATAAAGTCAAATCAGCAATATTACCATGACCAGGCACAAGTATATTTATATCGATTTGTTTAACTCGCTTTAATATCGTCAAAAATTCTTCAGGATTATAAATCGGTACATGTAAGTTTTCAGTCGCTATATCACCCATAAAAGCTATTTTTTCTTTAGGAAGGTACATAAATGTATCACTCGGTGAATGTCCACCGCCTAAACAGTATAATTCCACAGTTCTATCGGAACCGGTGATAGTTAATTTTTCCTCAAACAACAAGGAAGGTAGTACAATTTGTAATTGAGATAGGTCATCTAACACTTTCGACATTTCTTGATATTGATTGATTAAGCTTGCTTTTATAATGTTGTCTTCTGTTGAATCGATTTGATTTTTTAACTGAAACAGGTAATGATTCATGTCTAGCTTTTCCTTCTCATAATCTTCAATCTTATTTTTTTCTTTGCACAATTTCTCCGTTACATATGTAGAAATAATCGTTGTATCTGAAAATACTTGATTTCCAAAAACGTGATCCCCATGATAATGACTGTTAATCAAATACTTTACTTTCTTACCCGTTAAACTTTCAGCTTGGCGCCTTAACTCATCCCCAGCTGAAGGAGTACTTAGCGAATCAAAAACTAGAAGCTCGTCACCTAAATCAACTATTCCTGCATTACTCCAAGCACCCTGACCTGGTTTTGCAAGAGCAGCAAACACACCGTCACATAAAGTACGCAAAGTAAAATATTTTGTTTCTACAATCCCCTGTTCCATTAATAACTCCCCCTTTTTTACATATTATAGATTCATTCTTTAAGATAAAATAAAAATAAAGGGTGATATATATTAGTTATAATAATATGTATCACCCTTTTACCGCTTGTCAACAATAGATCCTTTTAAATGGAATAATGAAAAAACTTTATTAATTTTTAACTGAAACCCTTTTCATTAATCGCTTTAGTTTATTCTCTGTATCCGTTTCCTCTACTGGTGTATAGACACTGCACCGTAAATCCATCTCACCTTGAACCTGAAGAGAAGTTAAATTAAACAACATTTTGCCTGCTTTAGCATGTCTGAATTCAATTATCATTTCTGGAGCCTTACTCACTTGACTTTCTTGCCACAAATCATGAAATTCTGAATGTGAATAACTCATTTCCTTAATAAATTGGTTGTACCATTCATCGCCTAAATAGTGTCCATAATAGGTACGGAAAATGGCAAGAAAACCTTTCGCAAAATGCTCCCAATTAACGGCCAATGCTTTAAATTCTTTTCTAGTGAACACTAAACGAATCAAATTTCTTTGCTCTTTTGGTATTTGTTCAAAATCTAAAAAAACATGAGCAGCTGCCGGATTCCAGCCCACTATATGGCAATGTCGATCTGTAATAATTGTTGGACAATATGTTAATTCAGTTAGTATTCGCTTTAAAGAAGGGCTAAGCTCTAATTGATTATTTTTTTGATTTGTAATTTCTGATTTTGTTCCTAATGCCAGGTCATATAAGTAGTCTCTTTCATCATTATTTAATTGTAGAGCTGTAGAAATACAATCAAGTACGATTGAAGAAACTTTTATATCTCTTCCTTGCTCTAGCCATGTATACCAAGTGGTACTTACACCTGCTAATTGTGCAACTTCTTCTCTTCGTAATCCTGGGGTCCTTCTTCGAGTTCCGGCAGGTAAACCAACAGTCTCTGGCTTGATTTGAGCACGTTTAGCTTTTAAGAATGTCGACAAAGCTTCAAGCCTTGTTTTATCATTCATTTTTAAAACTCCCATTCTTATCAATTTATTCTATTAGTAATTATACCAGGATAAACTGTCACTTGTAATAGGATAAAGGAGATGTAAAATACAAGTAAATCGTTTATTTGGGGGTATGAAATTGGAAAGAGTTGTGATTACAGGTATGGGGATAGTGTCTCCTTTAGGAAACAACATCCAAACATTTTGGAACAATTTGATTAACGGGCAATCTGGTATATCCACTATCGATACATTTGATGTTACTAATCATAAGACAAAAATTGCAGGAATCGTCCAAGGATTTGATGCAGCTGAAGTTTTAGGAATGAACGAAGCTAAACGTTTAGATCGTTTTTCTCAATTTGCTTTGGCTGCAGCTGAACAAGCTTGGGTAGATTCTAAGTTAGACCTTGATCGTATAGATGTAGAGAGGTTAGGCGTATATGTAGGCTCAGGTATTGGAGGAATTGAAACGTTGATTGAAAATATTGATGTGCTTAGACAGAAAGGGCCTAGAAGAGTTAGCCCGACCTTAGTGCCTGCCATGATTTCAAATGCTGCTGCGGCACAAATTAGTATCAAATGGAATGCAATGGGACCTTCTATGTCACCCGTTTCCGCTTGTGCAATTGGAAATACAGCTATTGGTGAAGCTTTTAGACTCATTCGTTCTGGAGAAGTTGACGTTGTGTTCGCAGGTGGAACAGAGGCAGCTATAACAGACTTATCGATAGCTAGCTTTGGTAATGCTACAGCATTATCAAGAAGAAACGATGAGCCCACTAAAGCTAGTCGTCCATTTGATGATAAACGAGATGGATTTGTCATGTCAGAAGGAGCTGGAATTCTAATCTTAGAATCTTTATCACATGCTTTACGTAGAAAGGCAAAGATTTATGTAGAAGTCATAGGATACGGTGTAAGTTCAGACGCACATCATATCGTAGCTACTCATCCGGAAGGTAAAGGTGCCTACCTTGCAATGAAATCAGCTTTAAAAAATGCAAATTTGTCGCCTGAAGAAATTGATGTTATTAGTGCCCATGCTACAAGTACAAAAGTGGGAGACATCTCCGAAACGATGGCTATTAAGCAGCTGTTTGGTAAACAAGCCTATCAGATTCCAGTAACAGCTAATAAATCTATGCTCGGTCATATGCTAGGGGCAGCAGGCGGGGTTGAAGCAATTGCTTTAGCAATGAGTTTAAAGGAAGGTATAATTCCTCCAACAATTAACTTAGGAAATCCTGATCCTTTATGTGATCTCGATTATGTACCATCTATGGCTCGCAAAGTAAAGATAAATACAGGTTTGTCAAACTCATTCGGTTTCGGAGGTCATAATGCGGCAATTGTTTTTAAGAAATACGAGTGAATAAACTTTCTCTAGTAAATCTAACCGTTTCTTACGGAAATGGTTAGATTGGCCCTTTTGTTAAACAAGTAGAAAACGGAGTACTCTTAGGTTTTCGTATGAGGAGACTTCAATATTAAATAACTTATTGTCATTACACAATCAAGAGAAAAAGAAAATCCACTCTTTTTACAAAGTGGATTTCTCATTATATTAAATAAGTCGCTTAATCTTCGTTTCATATAACGCAACAATTAGTAAGCCACCAAGTATAGGGGTTAAAGAACTAAAACTAAAATAAAAACCTTCATCATTGTATTGTCCTAAGAAATGAAATTGTAGCCATGGAACGCCATATGTTTCACCTACACCGTATAAAAAAACTGTGCTAAATAAAAACAATGCGAGACATTTTATAAATTCATTTCTTTTCATACCCATTCACCTCACTTAACGATGGTCATTTGTTTTGTATAGGCTACAAGATCTTCAATTGTTTGCTTAGAGTCTACGGTAAACATGCTATATTGATAGCCGTTTTCCTGCCAGCTAATCGAACGGAATTTATTCTCGTCCATTACAGTACCTTTTTGACCTCGGATGTCCATTTCTTTTTCACCTTTAATAGGCTCTACTTTCTTAGCATTGCTATTTGCTTTAAAAACTGTTACTGAAATATCTTGCTGACCATTCTTCGCATAACTAAAGGTATACTCTGAACGATCTTCTATCCCTTTATCTAATGAAATTTCCTCCAAAGTTAGTCCGTTTCCTTCTGGCACCATTAAAAATTCGCCAAGCTGTTCTTTCACTGTATCCAGTGTCACTGACTCAGATTCAGGTACACTTATTTCTTCCACTTTTGCATCCTTTGGAATATCAAGTGTAAATTGTGCATCATCAATTTTTGCCTTTTCATCTATTTTCGTATACTCTGTTATCATTTTATTTCCAGCGCCATTTGTGATTGTTTTTAACGTTACCCATGTTTTTTTATCAACCCATACTTCTATATCGCCTATTAAAGTATCATCTTTTTTAGCTTTCGCTACAACTTTATACGTATCTCTTCCAGCAATCTTCTCCTCTCCTGCCATTTTCACATCATGTGTATCCTTTACAGCGTTAAATAGTAATTTTAACTGGTCTCTTTGTGATGGGATTTCATCTACCCCACCTTTACTAATATCTATTTTATGAACAGTATTTTTCACAACATCATACATAATTACCTGTGAGCCATTGTTGACTGAGATGCTATGTTCACCATTTTCAGCTGTTGTCTCAATACGTCGTTTACCATCTTTAGTCCACTCTTTGACTTGAATTTTTCCACCAGCGTCACCCATATCCATTGTGTATTCACCGTAATAAGCGAGTGGTTCTTTCGTTTCCTGTAATGCATGATCAATAATTTCCTGTGGTGAATATGCCCCCTCTGTATTACAACCTACTAAGCTAAATGTTAATGCGGCAACTAAACCAGCTGCTCGTAATGATTTTTTCCAATTCATTATAAATTCTCTCCTTTAAATGGTGGCAGCCAGCAAAGTACAGCTGTTCCAAAGCCTTCTTTCGATACGAGCTCTACTGTCCCACCGTGTTTTTCTATTATTTGTTTTGCTATATTTAATCCTAGTCCAGTGCCACGCTCCCCAGCCTTTGTCCGTGCTGTATCTGCTTGGTACATGGGCTCTAATAGTTTCTCAATATCCTCTTTTTTGACACCTTGCCCGCTATTTTGCACAATGATATACATACCATGCTGCTTATTTAGTGCTGGCGATACAAAATCAAAGCACCCCATAGGACATTGTCCAGCATTCACCGCTGCTAAACCTATCGTTGTCCCTACTGCTCCATAGCGCCAAGCATTACTCATTAAATTGTCAATCACCCGTTGAAGCTGCTTCGGATGCACTGCATACATACCCGCTATGTCACAAGTAACTTCAAGCTTAAATCCTTGATCTTTGCATAGCTGCTCATAATCAGACAGTGCCATTTCAAAAAACTCGGCCCCATCAACTGCAACAAGTTCTAAATGGTAGCTTGTCGATTGCAGTAAAGTGTACATTAGTAAATCCTCTAACATATGCTTCATCGTTTCAGACTTTGTAAAAATAATCTGTCGGTACTCGTCTTGCTGTTCTTCTGATAACGCCTTGCTTTGTAAAGACTCCGCATATGCTTGAATAGCTGTAAGTGGTGTTTTTAAATCATGGGAAATACTTGCAATCATTAACTCCTTTTGCTGTTGTTCAGTTTTCAAGTGAGCACGTGCTGTTTCAATTTCGTCCTGCATGGCAAGAAAGGTTTGAGCAAGTTCTCCAATTTCATCTTTTCTTGCCACTAAATTTGACTCCACATGCTCTCCCTTTGCAAAAGTACGCATTTGTCGCATTAGTTCATGTAACGGGCGATTTAGTTTACGGTTAAGCAGCATCATAACTGCAAAATAAATAAGGAGAAATAATACAATAGAGCTAGCTATTACAAGCCAAGAACGTCTTTCTACGCCCTTTACCCAATCCTTCCTCACTAATTGAATCTCATAAATCCCAAGCAATTCTCCATCTTGATAAACAGGTTCTTTATAAGTAAAGGCATTGTAATTTTGCTTTAGCTCATATAAACCTTTAAAAACTCTATCTTTAGAATCAAACACCAGTTTCAATGGATCAGAGGAATACAAACGTAAGCCTGATTTCGAGTAAAGTGTAATGGAGAGCTGATCATTCGTTAGTGCTTCAATTTCTTTTATATCTGCATTTTTTGTATAATACAGCGGATTTTCCAGAGCAGATTTCACCTGATTGAGCTCTGTTAATTTTTCGAAATACTCACCAACGTTTTTATCTTGATAATAGGCATTAATCCATACATAAAGGCTATATGCACCTGTTATTGGTAAAACCATCACGATGAAGAAAGTGATGAGTAACCATGTTTTAATTTTCATAACAGCTCACCGATAAAGCGATAACCTTTGCCCCATACTGTTTGTATATAATACGGTGATTTTACTGGATCTTTTAGCTTTTCCCGTAGTGCCTTTATATGTACTGTTACTGTATGTGTTTCATCTACGCTCGCCTGTTGCCAAATATGTTGGTAGAGCTCTTCTTTTGAAAAGGTTTGGCTTGGATTTTTCGCAAGTAGTTTTAACAGAGCAAATTCCTTCTGTGTTAAGGCGAGCTCTTGATCATTAAGGCGCGCTGTTTCCTTTTGCCAATCAATTTTTAAACCGTGTGCAAAGGATGTAACTTCTTCCGCTATTTCTTTTTTCGTATAACGTTTCCAGCGACGTAAGTGTGAGGCTACACGTGCCTTTAACTCCTCTAAACTAAATGGCTTCGCTATATAGTCGTCAGCGCCCTGCAAGCCCTCAACCTTATCTGCCTCCTCCTTACGAGCACTCATCATTAAAATAGGAACATCACTTTCCCAACGAATATTTTGGCAAACCGTCAAACCATCCATCTCAGGTAACATCCAATCGACTAACACTAAATCGAACGTATCCGCTTGAAAATCAGTTAATCCTTCTAGTCCTGTTGTTGCCCAAGTAATTTGGTAACCCTCTTGCTCAAGCGTATCCTTCACAATACGTCCTATCGCCGTATCATCCTCAATTAGTAATAGCTTTTCTCTCATCTGTTTTCCTCCTGAAGTAACCTTACTATGTAAAAAGACATTTTTTCTGAACTTTATACTTTCTTTATAATTATCATAGATTTGGTTATCCGTCACTTCTCATTTTTTCGTTGGTCAGGATGAGCGATCTGTCTGCTTCTTTTTTAATTCGTCGAACTGGGCTGGTTATCCGTGGTTCTACTCGGCCTTTCCCTCGCTTTGACTTTTCTTTCCATTGTTCGGCTTGGTCTCTTCATAAATCTTTATGTATTTTTTATTTAAAATCAGTTCATTTCATTTTAGAACATTCTAGAAGTTGCATAGTTGGCAGCACCAAATAAATGTGACAAAATCGGTAATATTTGTAATTAATTTAAATAATTACAAATTCCGACAACATTTTTATTTTTATTGTGCTATGGTTGTATTGATCTATTAAATGCAACTTATTAATAGAGAAAACTAATACAAAGGGGAGTTAATTATGTTAAAATCAAAAATTTCAAAAATGGTAGGATCACTTGCTTTATCTGGAGCTATACTTATTCCTGCAGTATCAGCGAATGCATGGACTGAATATGTTTATGTCAAGGACTTATATCCGGATGCAGTTGATTATGTATTTGTAAATAATGGTGCAAATGACAAGTATGTAATAGTACAAGAAAGAGGATATGATGGTAAAATATACGAAACAAAGGTAAAATGCGATAAAATGGTTGGTAGTAAGTGTCATGTAGCAGTTGAAAGAAACTAGATAGGGCATTTAGTATTTATTGGAATACATAAATACTAAAAAAGGCGCATTGACTCATTAACGAGTTGTGCGCTTTTTTTGTTTCTAAGGGAGTGAAACCTAGTTGTTTAATTAGTATCAGGAATTATAATACAAACATCACTCCGCTAAAATATACCGTTTTTTCTATTGATTGTATATATTTTCATACTTTTTATTACTAAACGTGTAAATACCCATAAAACATTTTTAACATATATAAACCAAAGAAAATTTCGATAGAAAACAAATTAATAGATGGAAAGAACCTCAAGAAAAATGGTTTCTTGAGGTTCAGCAAAACTTAAAATAATATTGATTCTTTTAACTTCTCTTTTTCAGATTTAGACAAATTTTCTAAACCAATAAAGGATAATTGGTTTTTTTCATTAAACCCAAAACTAACTCTTTCACTTACTATTTTTTGTGAAACTTTTAAGTTGTTAGAAAAGATAATATATAATTTTTCTTGCGCAAGGCAAAGCTTAAAACTCTCAGGTTCGTTCCTATATCTACTTTCACTCCAATTTGTAATATTAAATTTGGGTAAGCCAAATAATTAGAATTCACCCTTCAGAGTAAAAAATAGTTTATTAGTGTCATTTACACTTATAAACTATTTTTGAAATTATATTTTTCTAATTATTGTATACGACTATTTTATATACTTAGAACGAACAATGGTTCTATTATATGGCTCCCCCTGTAACGTTTCACCGGAAATATTTAAAGTTATATTATATACACCTGACTCTTTATTCTCTGGAAAATTTACCATAAAGTTTTGTTCATTAACCTTCTGCAATTGTAGTGAAGAAGCAATGTCTTTACCTGTTGGATCTAGTACTTTTACATCGAAAGTAAGTTTTTGTAATTGTGGATTCGCTTGCACTGTAATAATATTATTCGTTTCAAATGCTACTGTCGGAACGCTTACCTTAATCAAAGATGGGCCACCGTGTTGAACTGCCAGTAAATACGCATTATCTTCTGCCTGCGTGCTTATATTTATCTTCCATTCTCCCTTCTCAGAAATAACGTCAGTAAATATATGGGGTACTACGCCATTAAAGAAGGAGGCTTCCTCCAATGATTCGATTGTTCGGTTGGTATATTTTTTCCCTGAAGGAGATACCAACTCTATTTTATCAGTAGTTAATCCTGTCCACAGTTTAACATTATCAAGCTCAGTATCCACATAGAAAGAATGTGTTTCATCATTTGACGATTGTAGCTTTCCTCCATAAAAATAATGAGACGCATCTAACTCTTGAAAGATATAAGAATGAGAAAAGTATTCTTTGTTTGCAATGATACGATCAGTAGAAGCAGACTGTAGATACTGTTCCAATCTAGAAAATACCGCAGATCCCATGCGAATACGGTCATGGTCAAGTGAGGCATCGGTAAATAAATGTCTTCCGTAAGATAGTTTAGTGCTCGCCTCTTTGACTAATCCATCATTTGGATCGGAAAGATATAGCCCACCCATCCAGAGTGCAGATAGAAATGGTCCTGTATTAGTGCCAGCAATTGTATAATAGTTGTTCTTGCTAACGTTGGGGTGATTGTCTATTAGTGAGCGAAAGTGTTCCATTTCCCCAACTTGAAGTGAATAAGTTCCATCATCTTTTTGACCGAGTAATGTAGCTAGCCACCCTGCCCACCAGCTATATGCAAGATCAGCTAACTCTGATCCATAATGAGGGGAACCTAAAGTAAACACCCTACCCACGTACGAATGAGCATTATTAAGAACTAATGCCGCTTGGGTATCAGGTCCACCCTTGCTATGGGCAATTATATTTAATTTTTCTCCATGAAAATGTTGACTGATTTCTTTTAACATAGAGGCTAATAATTTTCCATTATCGTATTGGCTATAAGAACCGTTACCTGCTGCATCGTATAATTGAACAAATACAGTTTGATACCCTGCTTCATAAGCTTTTGTATACATGTCATTAAGACCGTAATATTCTGTATTACCATACCAACTTGTAGCGTTACCATTTTTTCCTTGCACGAAAACAATAGGTGGCTTATTCGGATCAATATTAGGTGGAGTTTCCCCTAAAAACCACTCTCCAGGAGAAAAGCTTTCGCCTGGTAGCTTCAATCCATAAGGTTCAATCTGGTTTGAGGCAAAGACATCTGGAGTAGAAAAAAGAATAATTGTGACCATTACAAATAACGAAACCATTTTTTTCAAATTGTTTTCCTCCTAATCATTATAAATGAAATTCATAAAGCTGTAGAAAAGCAATTCAGATTCCATAATTCAAAAACTCTCGATTACTACATTATCGTAACGGTTTCCTTAGCGAGACATATCTTGTGAATACATTTAAGGTGTGTCGGTCTTTTCATTTGTTAGTGCCATCCTTGATCACATAGAGAGATAACCAGCTTTATGTAAGATCTACAAAAATTAACGTTTATTAATAGCTATTAATACTAATAAATATGTCTCAAGATGTAATTTCGAACAGAGAGACAAACTAACCTCCTCCCATTTATCTCAATATTCTATAAAAGGGAATGATTCCCTTCTTTTTAGACAAAAAATAGTATTATTTTATACTTCGCCGAAGCCTAACGTTAGAAGTAGCGTAATAGATTGCGTTAGCAAGTAAAATAGCATAGAACAAAACGACCAACTTCCAAAGCCATGTTGTTCATATAAGAATCCAAGTTCTTATTCTCCTTCTTCTTGAGGTAGATACTTTCTTGTCCAGTTATATAATGTAATAAAGTATAAGTATTAATCTATACCTTCCGACCATTAAAAATTTTTTCAAATTTTAACTAACTTTTTTAGTTGGAAAGTCGTCCAATAATTAGTAACTAAACCATTTAAATAAAAGGAGAAATAAATATGAAAAAAACAACTAAAAAATCTTGGATGATTGTATCAGCACTAACAATAGGAATGGCTGTTTTCACGCCACATCAAGCTGAGGCAGCAACAGCAAAAACAACAAACGAAATAACTGTTAAAGCTGAGCAACAAATTAAAGGAACGATTAAAGGCGTTTATGGAGATAGCATCACAGTTAAAGGGAAAGACGGCAAAAACTATTATATTGGAATTCATAAATTTTCAGATGAGCAATTAGAAAAAATGAACTTAGTAGAAGGTCAGGAAGTCTCTATAGAAGGTAGCTTAGTACAAGATTATTCAGACTTCTATACGTTTGACGTATATAAAAAAAGCTTACCTAAAGAAATAACAAAAGAAGACCTAGCAAAATTAGAAAAATTGTTTAATCAAACGAAGAAATTAGAAAAAGAAGAGAAATATGATGAAGTAGAAAAAATTGGTCTTGAAATGGTTAAAATCACAAAGCCGTATATTTTAGCAAGCTGGGTACCTGCATCCTTTGAAGAGTTCATTGAAGAGTATGGATTTAGTGAAAAAAATATAGTTATTAAAGAAAACGATCAAAAACAACTGAAGGATATTTATCAACAGTGGATTAAACTGGAGAAATCCGGTAAAGAGGACAAAGCACAAGAAAAATTTGATGAATTTATAAAGGTTCTTCAACCTTACTTAGATGCTCTAAATCCACCGTTAACATTTGAAGAATACATCTCAGATTTGGAATTAGATATTCCGGCTGAAGCTATGCCAAAACTAAAAACTGTATACAATGATGCTAAAAAAGCTGATAAAGATAAAAATGATCAATTATCTGAAAAGCTCTGGAGTGAATTTGATGAGATGATTAATCCTTATTTTAAGCCACTTAGCTTTGAAGATTACTTTTCTAACATTGATTTCGAAATTAAGGCAAATGATAAAAAACAATTAAAAAAGCTTTATGAAGAAGCAACAGCTCTTGCTAAAGCAGGTGACGATGAAAAAGCTAATGAAAAATGGGATGCTATCAATCAAATTTTAGATCCATATTATGTAGCAAATAAAGAAATTCTTATCTCTGCATCTAAAGTAACGATAAACGGTAAAGTTTATCTTCCAAAGCAATAATAAATATATTTCGGGGTTATCCAAACAGTCATTAAACAATGATTTAAGGATTAACCCCTTTCTAATTTCCTAATAGATCAGTACAGTGTGCTTTGGCCTCTGCAGATGAAGTTTTAGTCACTTTCCTATTGCCTTACTATAACACCCTACAAATCAGTAAATTTCGTCCCCTTATTTTGGATTTTTTCCGAGTGAACTCGAATGCAATAAGCTGTAACTCTTCATCTTTCATAAAAATCCCATAATTCTCTCTTCTCTTATTTAAATCTTAAATATGATATATTATTACCAAAATCTAAATTACTCAATATATCCAATGTTATTACTATATCCCACTTTTTCAGAAGATATTTGAGCTAATGGAGGAAATATTTTGAAAAACTTATCGATTAAAAAGAAAGTTCTAACGCTTATTACGTCCGCTGTTATATTTTTGCTAATTATTACTGGTGGTGGTTTTTATTACACTAACGATATGGCAAAAAAATCTAGTGAAATGTACGACGAATCACTTTTGCCAATTGAATATATCGGTCAAGCTCGAACTGATATTCGTGCGATGGATTCTTTCGTTTTAGAACTCATGATTACTACGGAAGCAAGTGATAATGCTGAGCTAAAGACAATGATCTCCGAGAGAGCTGAAAGTGTTAAAGACTCAATCATGAAATTTGAAACCATTTACCATGGCAATGAAGATGAACAAAAAATGTTAAAATCTCTCAAATCCAATGTTGATAGTTATTTTAGCACTATGGCAGATGTTATTGATTTGGCTAGTCAGAACCGAAACGCAGAAGCCTATTCTATTTACACCACAATTTTAGATGATTTTGCTGAGAATATGGCAAGTGATGCACGCGATCTTATGACTCAAGGTTCCGAAGATGCCAATAAACTAAATGAAGAAAATAAACAAAGTCTCTTCACTACTATGCTTATTTCTTCCATTCTCTCTGTTGTGGCCATTATTTTCTTTATTACATTGGCAACATGGATTGCACGATTAATTGTGAATCCAGTTAAAGAGTTACAGGCAATTATGTTAAAGGCAGGCAACGGTGATTTGACTGTGCAAGGTACATATTCATCCAAAGATGAAATCGGTCAATTAACACAATCATTTAACACGATGATTAATAATATTCGTAATACAGTAATAAAAGTGACTGAAACTGCTAATCATGTAGCCTCAGCATCTGAAGAGTTAAATGTTAATGCTGCAGAAACTACAAAAGCAACAGAGATGGTTGCAAATACGATGGAAACTATCGCTCATGGTTCAGTAGCGCAACTAAATAGTGTTTCCAACACAGTCAATACCGTTAATGAGCTTTCGACAGGTGTTCAACAAGTGGCTGGAAATGCTCAAGCTGTCAGCGAACTTTCAGGGGATTCTTTATCCCTAGTGATAAATGGTATGAATGCAGCGAATCAAATGAATCAACAAATGATAGACATCACAGAACAGGTAAAAGGCTTATCCGACGTTGTCGACTTGTTAGGAAAACGTTCTAATGAAATTGGTCAAATTATTGATTCGATTACAGCAATTGCTGAACAAACAAATCTCCTTGCACTAAACGCTGCGATTGAAGCCGCACGTGCTGGCGAGCATGGGAAGGGCTTTGCCGTCGTTGCAGATGAGGTTAGAAAATTAGCAGAACAGTCTGCTGCTTCTTCAAACCAAATTGAAGTCTTGATTTCAGAGACACAGAAAGATACTCAAACGGCTGTTGAATCAATGAAGTTAGTAACAGCTGGAGTTAATGAAGGAATTAAAACAACAGAAAATACACGTACTACTTTCGCTGCAATTCAAAGTGCCATTCAAAGTGTTACGATGCAGGTAGAAGAAGTATCTGCAGCAGTCGAACAAATGGCAGCAGGCACCGAAGAAATTGTTGGTAGTGTCAATACGATCCACTCCATAACTAAATCTAACGCAGCAGGCACAGAGAGTATTTCTGCTACAACTGAAGAACAAACGGCATCCATGGAGGAAATTTCATCATCTGCTTATGCACTTGCAAACTTGGCAGAGGAGTTAAGGGAATTGGCGGCTCAATTCCGTGTATAATCTCATAAACGGAGACAGCACCACTCTTAGCATTTAAGTGTAACTTTGTACATTTTTTAAGGAATAAACTTCAGTCATATAAAAAGAAGCGGCAAGATTATTTTTTAATCTAAACCGCTTCTTCTATGGTTAAAAATTTTTAAAAGGAATAGACAATATTTCAATTTGCCTCCTATTAACTTGAGTAGCTTATCTTTTTCATATTTTCCTCTGTAAGTTCCTCCCATACCTTTTCTTTCGTCCTAGATATTAAGTTTCAATCTACATCTAAAATTTAATACCATGTTCTATCCTCCATCTCTTTTATATTTTAAAACAATTGATTTGCACTCGCTGCACTAATCACCTCGCCCATAGACCAAAAAATTTCAAAATGAGTAATACACGTCCACTCTTAATTTCTTTATAATTGACTTCTCATTTTATTAATTGTCACATCTGCCTTTCAGTCGCTTCGTCTCTTCTTTCCGTCGCTCTGCCCTTGCCTTCCGTCACTTCGTCTTTTTCTTTCCGTCGCTCTGCTCTGCCTTCCGTCACTTCGTCTTTTCTTTCCGTCGCTCTGCTCTGGCCTTCCGTCACTTCGTCTTTTTTCCGTCGCTCTGCTCTGGCCTTCCGTCACTTCGTCTTTTTCTTTCCGTCGCTCTGCTCTGGCCTTCCGTCACTTCGTCTCTCTTTCCATCGCTCTGCTCTGGCCTTCCGTCACTTCGTCTCTCTTTCCGTCGCTCTGCTCTGGTCTTCCGTCGCTCTATCCTGTCTTTCTGTCAGTCAATCCATTTCGAATTAATTAAACAAAAAAGGAATGCACGCAATTTGTGCATTCCCTCCCACTTTGTTAGAAAAATAAACTTAATATGAAATAAATAGCTGCCGCCATGACTGCGGAAATTGGCATGGTGATTACCCATGTTGTCACGATTTTTCGCGCCATGCCCCATTTAACACCTTTTAC
>Ga0209784_100197_pt1 | contig 43979 bp, 40 predicted proteins | sample AraplaCvi_mLB_r2_2_FD_184284 | JGI IMG/M metagenome (GOLD analysis project Ga0209784, IMG submission 184284) | Arabidopsis root microbial communities from North Carolina, USA - plate scrape CL_Cvi_mLB_r2 (SPAdes) (version 2) | ecosystem: Host-associated > Plants > Roots > Endosphere | place: USA...
CGACCGGGCCTATCGAATGGGGCAGACCAAGGACGTCCAGGTCTACAAGTTCATCTCCATGGGAACGCTCGAAGAACGGATCGACGAGATGCTGGAGAGCAAGCAGCAGCTGAGCGATCAGGTTATTGCAAGCAGCGAGGGCTGGATTACCGAGCTGTCTACCGATGAGCTGAAGGATCTGTTCACGCTGCGGCGCGATTGGGCGTAATCGTTGTGTCAAGGAGTGAGCTGCTAGGCGATTGTAGAGCTCCGCTTCCGTTGGAGCATAGCGCGGAATGCCTGTGGAACGCCTAGATCGCTTCCAGTTGTCGCTCTATAACAACATCATTGCGCGTAGCAAAAAGCCCCGTGTGTGCAGACACGGGGCTTTTGTTATATGCGGGGTTGACGAGCTGCGAGAAGATTTGCATTGTTACGCGTTTGAAGCTTGTATGACAGGGCGATGTTTTCTATTAACGGACACAGAATACGCTATTAAGCCAAAACCCATGATACTGGAACACGAACCGGACTGTGAGTCCGTTATTTGCTCCAAAATATGATGAATATGCCGGTTATGAGCCCAATAACGGATCTTGTGTCCGATAAAGTTGTAATTAGGGCGTAATTTCGTCAAATAACGGAACTGGAGTCCGATTAGTCGGGAACAACAAGTAGTTTGGCTACTTCAAGAACAGTAAGTGCCGGCGCGGAGTCAGGAATTACTGGTGCAGCAAGCGCAAAATGCACGGAATCCATTCTTTCTGGCATAACAAGTACCATCAGTATCGCAATCCGTCACATCAAGCACCAAGCGCAAACGGCATGGAGCCCTATTACTTCGGCGTAGCAAGTGTATCCCGCATCCGTTACCTCTGGCGCAACGAGTGCACTCGCTCCCCTCACTTCTCCTCCATCAGCTGCCGCAGCTTCGCTTCCGTGGTCGTGTCGGGAGCCGGCGTATAGATGCTGCACCGCAGGTCATCATTTCCGTACACTTTGAGCGACGTGAGCTCATATACCATTTTCCCGGCCTTGGCATGCCGGAATTCCAGATGCACCTCCGGGGCGTAGCTGACCTGGCTCTGCTCCCACATGCGGTTGAAATCGGGGTGCCCGTTCTTCATTTCCTCCAAAAAATGGTCATACCATTCATCCTCGACATATTGACCGTAATAGCTTCGGAACATCGACAGGAAGCCGCTGGCAAACTGCTCCCAGTTCACCGCCAGTCGCTGGAATTCCCTGCGGGTAAAGAGCAGCCGGATCATGTTCCGCTCCTCGGGCGGGATCCGGTCAAAATCTAGGAACACGTACGCAGCCGCGCGGTTCCACCCCACGATATTGCACTTCCGATCGGATATCATGACGGGACAATATTTTAGCTCGGTGATGATTTTTTGCAGGGACGGGCTGATCTGCACCGCTTCGTGTTTGACCGTATACGGCTCCGCCCCGCTCTCCAGCGCCAGGGAGTACAGATATCTGCGCTCGTCCGCGTTCAACTGCAGCGCACTTGCGACGCAGTCCAGCACGGATGACGACACCTGGATGTCGCGCCCCTGCTCGAGCCAGGTGTACCAAGTGGTACTGACGCCGGCCAACTGGGCGACCTCCTCCCTGCGCAAGCCCGGTGTTCTCCTCCGGGTACCGGGCGGCAGCCCGACGGACTCGGGAGAAATTTTGGCACGCTGCCCTTTCAAAAAAGCGGACAACGCTTGCAGCCTAACCTGGGAATTCATCTATCATCCTCCTTCCTTCAACAAGGATAGCAGTTTTTATACTAGGATAAACGGTATCTTGTAATAGGATACTATACGTGACATTATAACCTTAAGATTGACAAGTTATAAAGTCCTAAGGAGGCTGTTCATCCATGGAAAGAGTCGTTATCACCGGTATGGGCGTCATATCGCCGCTCGGCCATGATGTTGATACGTTCTGGTCCCGGCTTGTACGAGGAGAGTCCGGTATTGCACATATAGAAAATTTGGACACATCAAGACAAAAGGTACAAATAGCAGGAGCCGTGAAAGAGTTTGACGCAAACGCGCTGTTCGGTGCGAAGGAAGCCCGGCGGTTGGACCGCTTCTGCCAGTTTGCGCTGGCTGCGGCGGATCAAGCGATAAGCCAGTCGGGCCTTGATCTTGATCAGATCGATCATGAGCGCATGGGAGTCTACGTAGGCTCCGGCATCGGCGGCATCCAAACCCTGATGAATCAGAGCGGCACGCTGTCGTCTCGGGGTCCCGAGCGGGTCAGTCCTACCCTGGTACCCATGATGATTCCCAATATGGCGGCCGCGCTCATCAGCATTAAATACAAGGCGCTGGGCTCTACGCTGGCACCGGTTACGGCATGTTCGATCGGCAATACGGCGATCGGCGAGGCTTTCTTTAACATCCAAGCCGGCCGGTCCGACATCATTATCGCGGGAGGATCCGAAGCCGCATTGACCGACATCTCGCTGGCCAGCTTCGCGAATGCCACCGCCCTGTCCTCCCGCAACGAGGAACCAGGCCGTGCCAGCCGGCCGTTCGATGCGGACCGCGATGGATTCGTCATCGCGGAAGGAGCCGGCATCCTCATCCTGGAGTCGCTTTCCCATGCCTTGCGCAGAGGCGCCGTCATACTGGGCGAAGTTATCGGTTACGGTGCCAGCTCGGATGCCTATCATATGGTCGCAACGCCGGAAGACGGCAGCGGCGCGGCACGTGCGATGAAGCTGGCACTGGCCGAAGCGGACCTCTCCCCGGCCGACGTGGACGTCATCAGCGCCCATGCCACCAGCACGGTCATCGGTGACCGTTCGGAGACGGCGGCCATCAAGCAGGCATTTGGCGAGGAGGCATACCGCATCCCGGTAACAGCCAACAAGTCGATGACTGGACATATGCTGGGCGCATCCGGCGGCGCGGAGGCCATTGCCCTCGTGAAATCCCTGCAAGAAGGCATCATACCGCCGACGATCAATCTGGATCATGCCGATCCAACCTGCGATTTGGATTATGTGCCCAACGAGGCGAGAAGCGCCAAGCTCCGCATCGGCATGTCCAATTCCTTCGGCTTCGGCGGACATAATTCAGCAATTATTTTAAAGAGATATGAGAACGAATAACCATGAGTCTACGCCCCCAGCGATAACTGGGGGCTTTTTCTTGTTGCGATAATTGGAGGATGGGCCGAATAATGGGACTGAAACAGAAACAACGGCTTTTATAAATTTTTTTTCGCAGAATCAAACTTTTTGAACGACTCGCACGTCTTGCTTCCGTAAATCAATTGCAATTGATGGTTACCCGCGCGGGCCCAAAGGAGTGTCATATTTACATGAGAGGCGGCCGGAAGCTTGAGAAGCTTCTTATCCAATGCATAACCGAAAATCAGGACAGCGCCTACCGGCTGGCATACAGCTACGTCAGAAATAAAGAGGATGCCCTCGATATCGTTCAGGACGCGATCCACAAAGCATTTTTATCCATGGAAAAGCTGAAGCAGACGGGTTCACTAAAAAGCTGGTTTTTCCGAATTATTGTCACAACCTCCCTGGATCTCATTCGAAAACAGAAAAAAGTCCGCGTCATGGACGACGAGAACCTGGAGTTCATCTTACCCGGCAGTCATGACCACTATCCGAATCTGGATCTGGCCCAGTCCCTGGAGGATCTGCCTGACAAGTATCGGGTCGTCATTATTCTCCGGTTTTTCGAAGATATGAAGATGGACGAAATTGCCGAAGTGCTCCATGAGAATGTCAGCACGGTGAAAACGAGGCTATACCAAGGACTGCAGAGACTGCGGGTGAACCTAAGCGAGGAAGACCAAGAGGAGGCACAACGATAATGCATGACAAGCTGAATAGGATGAAAGAGCAGTACGAGAGCACTCCTATTCCCGACGAACTAAGCTCGGTGGTCAACAAAGCCATTGCAGCCAGACGAACAAAAAATAGAGCACTGCCCTGGCTCGCCGGCGTGGCCGCTGCATGCGCACTGCTGTTTGCCGGCGTGAACGCAAGTCCCGCATTCGCCAAGGCCATGTCCGATGTGCCCGTTCTGGGCGAGATCGTCAAGGTGATGACCATCCGCGAATATGCCGAGCAGGACGGCAGCACGGAAGTGCATATCGAAACGCCCGGCATTGCCAACCTGGGCAATCCGGAGCTTGAGCAAACGCTGAATAACAAATACCTGGAAGAGAACAAGAAGCTGTATGAGGACTTCAAAGACGAAGTCGCCCAGATAAATCATAAAGGCGGCGGGCATCTCAGCCTCGATAGCGGTTATGAAGTCGTGACCGACAATGAACAGCTGCTGACGCTTTCCCGCTACGTCGTAGAGTCCGCAGGTGGCTCCGCCGAGTCCAGACAATACGATACGATCGACAAGATCAACCATTTGGTGATCACACTGCCAAGCCTGTTCAAGGATGATTCCTACATCCAAGTCATCAGCGACAATATCAAGGAGCAAATGCGCCGGCAGATGCAGGATAATCCCGAAATCACCTACTGGGTAGAGCAGCCTGGCGTCCAATCCGATATACCGGAGGATCTATTCCAATCGATCGCCAAGGATCACAATTTCTATATTGATAAGCATGGCAAACTGGTCATCAGCTTCAACGAATACGATGTGGCTCCCGGCTATATGGGCGTCGTGGAATTTACGATCCCTACGGAGGCCATCGCGGATCAGCTCGTCAGCAACGAATACATTCGATAGATCCGTCTTCCATCACCAACATACGAATGCAGACCGTTCTTCCGATCCCTGTTGCCCCTAAATTTTTCTTTTTGAAACTTTATGAGTCCGTGGGAATCCGGTTAGGACAAGGAGACGCTTCGCTTCTCCAGAACGCTTCCGCCTTCTCAACCTTAAAGATATCAAACCATAACCCTGGAGGTAATCACGATGAAAACAATGAAGCATACCAGCCCACTGGCCAAAACACTCGCGGCTGCCGGATTAGCCGGCGTCCTGATGATATCCGCTTCGGGTCTGCCATCCGCTCATGTCCATGCCGAAACCCAAACCGCCGCGAGCACGGAACAAGTGAAGGCTCCGACCGCTCCCCCGCAACGGGTAACGTTCAAGACATGGCACTCCAAGGAAAAATGGCTCGAAACAGATATCAAGATTCCTGTATTCCAGGGTCTGGCCGATACCAAGTACCAAGATCAGCTAAATGACATCATCGAATCCCATGCTTCCAAGGATATCGCCAAATGGGAGAAGGAAGCTTCCGAGGCTGCGGCAAATGCGGAACAGAACGGCTATACCATGCACCCATATCAGCTGACGATCACCTATGAGCTTACATCGGATGGCACGGACGACAGCCTGATCTCCCTTAAGGTCATCACGGAAGGCATGGGAATGAACAATGGCGATCCCCGCGTGGATACGTATAACTTCACGAACGAAGCCGAAGCCCGGCGCGTGACGCTGGAGGACCTGTTCGGGAAAAATTACAAATCGATCGTGGATACGGCGGTCAAAACCGCGATTGCCGCGGATCAGGACCATTGCTTCGCGAACGAAGACGGATTTCAAGGCATAGACGCGGAGCAATCCTTCTATGTCGCGGACGGAACAGCCTACATCGTATTCCAAAAATACAGCATCGCTCCAGGATCCACGGGAACGCCGGAATTTGCCGTGAAGCTGCCGGATACAGCACCCGAAGAGAAGCCCGTTTCCGCCGTCTTGAAGCCAGGCGCTTACTACAAGGATAACACCGGCAAGATGATGGTTCCCGCGGCCCGCGTGCTGCGTCAGCTCCAATTCGACGTCAAGTGGAACGGCAAGAGCAAAACCGCGGAAATCTCCAAAGGCGCCGTCTGGAGCGTGGTGACGCTGAACAAGGATGCGTACGCATTGGGCAAAACGGCTCCGCGCTCGCTAGGCGCGTCTCCTGCAATGAAAGACGGCCACGTCTATGTTCCGCTCGCTTTCCTCACGGACATTCTGCAGCTGCAGGCTGACCAAAGCCCATATGGCGAGATTACGGTGACGGAAGCACAATAGCTTTTTTCCACGCAATCAGATCGTCTCTGCTTTCCATAAAGAGCTGGCAAAGTCAGGACAACGGCACAGCAGCATGGCGGCAAAAAAAGAGGCCTCTCCAACACGGAGAGGGCCTCTTCTTATTTCAATGACAGGGGGAATTGCCTGACGCGGCCTTCAGTACCCCGTTTTCAGCAATGAATTGGTCAACAATACCCCTCCGCCAAGGCTTCTCCAGCCCTGCCGCCCCATTCATCGTCCATCAAATATCGGGCTTGGACATACTCTCCTTCACGCACGAAAGTCAGACGGTAATACACCTCTTCATCCTCGCAAATCTCAAAATACAAGGCATACCGCCCTTCTTGCAGCGGAAGCTCGATGACGGCGTCCGACATGACGGATAGCAGCTCCAGCTTGCCAGGATCCAAAACGTCAAACGGCACGACCATTCGGCGCTGCGCGTTCGGGTCTTCCGTGAACGCCTCTGTCAGGGCCAGCTTCACCCAAGCGCCGAAAGCATCGTCAGGAATCGGATCAAAGGTCAGATAACCGGGATGAATGACCGCGCCCTGCTTGATATTGATTTCTCCCCACTGGCACAACTCCTCGTCAAAATCCCGCGAGCGGACTTGAATCTGATGGTGCGAGATGGTGAGATCCACCTCTTGGGTCATTTTTGTATGCTGCATTGTACGGCACCTCGTTTGTAAAAAAATTCTATTTAAGCTGCTCCATATGGATCGTGGCCAGCCTGCGCTCTTTATCCACCTGAACCCGCATGCCGATGCCCAGCTTCTCCTCGAACAATCGGGTAACATTCAGATACTTATCCTCCACCACGCCCGACCCTCCTTGGCCGTTAGAGCGCGTCATGCCTGCGGTGATAATCTCCTTCACCATATCCCCGTCCGCATTGGCTGTCGGGTCGTATGTAAATATGGGCTCTTTACGGTCATTATAAAAGATGATGTCCTGCCGATATTCCTTGGCGTTCACATACTCTTTCCGGGTCTCGATATAGTCGTTCTCCAGATGGTCATACTGGACCCTCCCTGCCAAGAACGGATTGTCCTCCGAAGCCTCCACCTCGAACTGTCCATATGCCAATTGATACAGCATGTTGTGGTCCGACCCTTCCAGTCTGTAATAGAGCGGGCGCAGCTCCCCCTTCTTATCGGTTGCGGCGAAGCCAGCCAGCAGCGGCCAAGCATCCACTTGTTCACCATCCACATCAACGGCGAGCTGGTATTTGGTCAAGACCTCCTCATGCTGAAAAAGCCCATACGTGCGCGCAATAAAATAGCCGGGTGTCAACAACACGGCCGCCACCAACAGGATGACTCCCCAGAGGACCCGTCTGTTGTTCATGCTGTCACCTCCCCTCGCTGGTTCTTCATCCGACTCCTAACAACCGCCTTTAGGCAAAGTTATGGGCATTAGGAGTGGTGTCTTCTGCTTCAATTAGTAGTCCACTTCTTCAATGTCGGTGCGCAGATTGCGGTTGGACCCCTGAAGCAGCTCCGTGAAGGAAGGCGCGATATAGTACACAAAATCAGGATCATGCACGTACATGATGATCTGCCCGGACGTTCCCGGCTCAGCCGGATCGAAATCCAGCATTAGATACAATGAACCGCCCGCCATCGTGGCAAACGGATACCATGCCTTGTGGAACAGGTACGGTTTAATTTCCGGATCCAGCCGCTGTACCTCCTCTGGACCGTAGTACGCATCGAGCCGTTCGTCCCGCTCGCAGAAATATGATTTGATTTCCCTCATCTCATCCAGGCTCATCAGATAGAACGGGGTGTATTCGCCATCTCCCTCGTTACCGGGATAGAGCACGTGGAATGCGTACCCGCTGCCGTCCTTCTTGCTGTAGAACGAACGGAAATCCTCCGGCAAAGCGATCCCGAAATCCTCTTCAAATTGCTTCAATCGATCCGAGGGCGCTCCCTCCAATTGTTTATATTCGCCCAGCAGATCCCGAAGATCTTCGGCCACCTTCTCCTCCAGCAGCTGCTCCAGCTCGGTCATCAGACCATCGATGACAGCATTCATATAAACATCCCCTCCGTTTACAGCATGTCCGCTCACTCCAAGCGGAACGCTTTCCCTTTACTAAAAAGTATATAGAACCCGCCCCAATGAAAACAACATGTCCAGCGGCATGCAAAAAAAGGGACAAAACCCCTGTTGAGATGTCTATTTTTGTTCTTTTATGAAAAAGCCCCGGGTATTTTCGCTTCCGGCTGCTGCGCTTGTCATCCATACATAAAAGGCCGATAATGGAAGCAGATTTCGATCACGAAGATAACTTGGAGATGGGGAGGCTAAACGATGGAATACGTCTATTTGGGAAGAACCGGACTTGAAGTATCCCGCTTCTGTCTGGGGACCATGACTTACGGAGATTGGGATTTGGACGAGAAGACCTCGCTCGGCATTATCGACAGGGTGCTGGATTCGGGAATTAATTTTATCGATACGGCAGATACCTATGGCAAGGGTACGAGCGAAGAAATTATAGGCAAAGCCCTTCAAGGACGAAGAGACCGGGTGATCGTCGCGACCAAATTCAAGGTGCGGACCGCCGAAGGACCGAACGGAGAAGGCGCCAGCCGTTACCGCATCATGAGACAGGTCGAGGCCAGCCTGAAACGGTTGGATACGGATTACATCGACCTCTACCAAGTGCATAGACCGGATCCTCATACCCCGCTGGACGAGACGCTGCGCGCGCTCGATGATCTGGTTGCCCAAGGAAAGGTACGATATATCGGCTGCTCGAACTTCGAGGCTTGGCGTATCGTTGAATCCCTGTGGACCAGCGAAAAAATGAACCTCGAGCGCTTCGTTACCAATCAGCCTTCATACAGCATCTTCAACCGATATATCGAGCAGGAAATCCTGCCGGCTTCACAGCGCCACGGCCTGGCTACGCTGGCCTACTCCCCGCTGGACGGCGGCTGGCTGTCCGGCAAATACCGTGCCGGGCAGCCGCTGCCGGTCAATTCGCGGGGCGAGCGCATGGATATGAATGCTCCCGGCAACCGCGCCAAACTGGACAAGGTTGAACGGCTCGCCCGGCGTGCAGAGGACAAAAGGATCACGCTGGGCCAGTTCGCGCTGGCATGGCTGCTGCAGCGCAGCATCATTCCCGTCGTCGGCATCCGCAGCGAGCAGCAGCTTGCGGACAATCTGAATGCACTGAACGTGCAGCTGACCGAAGAAGACTTGAAACTGGTGGACGAGGTGGCCCCAAGCCCCTACCGGGACTTCTCCCAAGACGGCAGCTTCTGGTTCAATGAACCGCGTGCTTACCGGTTTAAGTAAGCTTGAGCCGGACTCGTAAGGCATTAAGGCATCACCAACCAAAAAAGCTATGTTCAACGCTGCACGCCCGGCATCGGTTCAATCGATTCCGGGCGTGCATGCTATGTGGCATCCACAAACTCCAGCCTTCCGAAACGCGAGGGGATATGGTAATTGACCTCTCCGGTGGGGCTCCACGCCTGATATTCCCGGTTTCCTTCGGTGTCCTCGTCAATGCGATAAAAATTCACGTTCCAGCATCGCCCCGCTTGCGGCGGATTCTGAAAGTTCTGCGCCGGAATGCGAATCTCGTAAACCAAATTTCCCTTACCGTCGTTCTCTACCGTGGTCAGAAGGCCGGTAAGGTCCCACTCGACATCGCTGTCCGTGATCGACTTTTGCCCATCGTTACGGATCCGCGCATCAAATACAACATTGTTCGGGCTCACCTCAAGCTCGATATATTCCAAACCTTCCCCTGCTTCATCCATAAACAGCTCCACGACATCCTGCTCATACAGCGGGTCATCCCGATGCCGATACTCCGAGACGATATGGGAATCCTGGCAAACAAACTGCACGTAGAAGCACTCGGCGCTCCAGCAGGCGCGCACCTCCGTCGCTTCCTTCGCGGCAAGCCCGGTCACGGTGTCGCTCAGGGCCACAGCTTCATAGCGGCTCCAATCGACGCTTCCCCGATTCTCTCCCTGCTGAAGGTATATGGCGGGCTTGCATGGGTAAATAGCGGTATAACGCATAATCATCCCTCCGAAACATTTTCAATGGTAGTCACGATATCCTCTATGATAAGTCATACAGATACGGTTCGCTATTCCGTGGTAAGAATAAAGAACATGAGGAAATCCCATGTTTTGTTCTATGCTCCCATAGTGAAAAGAAGCGCATGCTGTGCTACAATAATAAAATTGCAAACTCTAGGGAGGGTTATGGATTCGCCATGCTCATAATTGGTATCGCCGGCGGCACCGGATCGGGCAAAACAACGGTTGCCCGCTCTGTCATTGACCGTCTTGGTTCAGATAAGGTCACGTTTATTTCGCAGGATAACTATTACAAGGATCATAAAGAGCTCAGCTTCGAGGAACGCGAAGCGATTAACTATGATCATCCGTTCGCTTTTGACAACGAGCTGCTCGTCGAGCATCTCGGCATTTTAAAAAGCGGACAACCCGCTTTCGCGCCGGTATATGATTTTACCGCCCATGCCCGCTTCACGGATCAGACCATCGAGCTGAAGCCGAACAACATCGTCATCATCGAAGGCCTGCATGTGCTGTCCGATGAGAATCTGCGCAAGCTGCTTCACATTAAAGTGTTTGTGGATACCGATCCCGATGTGCGCCTGCTTCGCCGGGTCGTACGCGATATTGAGGACCGCGGCCGGACCATCCAGTCGATCCATAATCAGTACCTGACAACCGTCAAGCCGATGCATGAGGCGTTCATCGAACCCTCCAAGAAATACGCCGACCTGATCATTCCCGAAGGCGGAGAGAATGAAGTCGGCATTCGCCTGCTTTCCATCTTGACTGAGAAATATTTGACCGGCGACCGCACGCTGTCGGGCGAATCATAAGACAAGCTTGTACGTCAGCCTTTAGGCATGTTGGCAGCATGAAAAAAGCCCGCGGATCTGTAATGACAGGTCAGCGGGCTTCTTGACGTTGTCCGTTCGCTTACGCGCTAGTAAGCCAGCCTGCGCGTATGGCTTGCATTCTTCCGTTTCCGAGTGTGCTGCGGTCCGTGCGTTCTTGTTTCCGGAATGTACGTTCTCGCTATTCTTGTTCTCCGGAATGTTGCGTTATCCGCGATTTCTGCGATTCCTGCTTTTCCTGCACTTTCAGCATTTCCAAGTCTCCTGCGTCACCGGTCCTCTCAAAACATTCAGCTCCCGGCGCTTCAGCCATCATACGCGCGGATCGTAATCCGCAACCACGAGCACGTCCATATGCCTTGAGGATCGCAGCAGACTCCTGATCCATTTTCGCCGAGCGAACAGCTTACATCCGGCCATCTGCGGCTGGCCGACAATGAATTGGGTGGCCTTGACCTCGTCTGCTGCGGCGACCAATCGGCCAGAACAGGCGCATGCCGGTCCCCTTTTTACCGGTAGCGACAGCATCGTGAAGGTGCCCCCAAGACGCTCCGTTAACGTCTGGAGCGCCGTCAGGCGCTGCTCGTCGTCATGAGACAGACTGTGATGACGCTTCCGAGGGAATGCCACATACCAGGCTGCCTTCAGCCGATGGGCGATCCGGAAGCCGCGGCGAATGAGCCGCTCCGCTTGCGGCCCCCTGCCGACCACGACATAGATAACCTCCTCGCGCCGCCACGGCCCCCGAAGCGAGCCGCTGCGCTGCCAGGACTCCAGCCTTTCGTCCACATCATCCGCAATTTCCCTTAAGGCAAGCTCTCTTAGGGCGATCAGGTTTCCCGTCTTGAAAAAATGGCTGAGCGCCTGATGAATTTTTTCCTTCGCATAAATGTTCCCATCCCTCATCCGCTGCCGCAGCGACTCCGGCGTCACGTCGACGAGTTGAACCTCATCAGCCGATTGCAGAATATGATCCGGTATCGTCTCGCGGACACGGACGCCTGTAATCTGCTCGACAGCATCATTCAAGCTCTCCAGATGCTGCACATTCACGGTCGTAATGACGGAGATGCCGGCCGACAGAATATCCTGCACATCTTCATACCGCTTCTTGCGCTTGCTTCCGGGCACATTCGTATGCGCCAGCTCATCCACAAGGACCACGTCCGGCCTCCGGCGAAGGATCTCATCGGTATCCATCTCCTCAAGGCGCGATCCCCGGTAGTCCACCCTTTTTCGCGGAAGGGCCTCCAGATTGCCCACCTGGGACAGCGTATCCTTCCGGCCGTGCGTCTCCAGCAGACCGACGAGAACCGTCAATCCCTTCTTCAGCAGATCGTTGCCTTCCCGCAGCATCGCATAGGTCTTCCCTACGCCCGGAGCGGCGCCGATATATACCTTGAACCGTCCCCGCTTGACCTGCTCAATCTTCTGTTCCAGCTCCTGTTCGTTCAAGCGATGAAACGATTCGGAAGGGAGCCGCAGCGGATGGAGCCGGGCCGGAATGATCCGCTCCCCGTCATGTTCCGCCCGATCCGCCACCATAAAAATATCAATCCCGCGCGTTTTCTTGAGCAGATCCTGAATAATCGAACCCTGCCAAAGCTCTTGCATGCGCGTCTGCTTCGAATGGCCAAGCACAATGCGTGTAACGTGGTGCTCCAACGCATACTGAACCAGCATGTCAGCGAGCTCCCTCCGGGAACGGAGGGGCAGCTCCTCCAGCTTGGCGCCGATCCGCACCGCGAGCTTCGCCATGGAGCGCTTAAAGGCAGCCTGTTCTTTGGTAAGCTCTACACCCGGCTTCACAAACGTGACCGCCAACAGCTCGCCGTTCAATCTTTTCGCGATCTGCTGCCCGCGCCGCATATAGATGGAACCGTTCCAATGGTATTGGGTGGACACCAGTATTCGCTCATCGGCTCCCGATGGGCCGACGAGCCCCTGTTCCTTGCGGTACCGCTCCAGCGAATGGCTCACGCCTTCGGCAACGAGGCGGAGCGTCAATTCCCGGAGCACGGCCAAATTGCCCTGCTTCCATATGCTGCCGCCTCCAAGCAGGCCGCCTTGTGCCCGTTCCAGCATCGTTTCGGGCGTTACGTCAATAAGCACCACCTCGTCGGCGCTCTCCAGCGTATCGGCCGGTACCGTATGACTGGCTATAATGCCCGTCAGCTTGGAGGCAATGTCCTGCACATCCTCCAGCTCATACACGTTGACCGTTGTGATGACGCTGATTCCGCAGCTTAACAGGAATCGGATATCATCCAGCCGCGCAGCATGCCGCGCTCCCTTCCGGTTGCGATGGGCAAGCCCATCGACAAGCACCACCTCCGGGTTGCGCTGCACCAGCAGATCAAGATCAAGATCCTTCTTCTCTACGCCGTCCTCTATCCAATGAATGCTGGGCACCCGTTCCAAATCACGGACCTGCTCCACCGTTTCCGGACGCTGCATCGTGGATACTGCGCATATGACGACATCGATGCCTTGCAGCCTCAAGGTCTGCCCTTCGCGAAGCATATGATAGGTTTTTCCCGATCCGCTCACAGCCCCGATATATACCTTGAGCCGTCCCTGATGGAGCTTGGAAATCGACCTTAAGAGCTCCTCCGGTGATTTTCTCCGAAAGGGATCCATGATCAGTTCTGGTTAAGAAGCTCTTGGAGCCCCAGATTCAACCTCAACACATTCACGCGCGGTTCACCGAATACGCCCAAATCCCGTCCCTCCGTATGCTCCTTTACCAGCTGATCAAGCTCTGCTTCCGCAATTCCGGTTTGCTTGCTGATCCGCGGTATCTGAATATACGCGGCCTGCGGCGATAGGTGAGGATCCAACCCGGAGCCGGAATTCGTTACCAGATCGATCGGCACCTCACTCACCGGAACGTCCGGGTTGTTCTCCGTCCACGCTTCAATTGATGCCTTCGTTCGTTCAATCAAATCCGGGTTGGAAGGGGCATAGTTATTGCTGCCTGAGCCGGCCCCGTTGTATTCAATGCTGGACACCCTGCCGTGAAAATATTGCGGCTCCGTAAAGTCCTGGCCGATCAATTCCGATCCGACCACCTTTCCGCCCCGATCCGTGACCAAACTGCCGCCGGCCTGCTTCGGCATGAGCAGCTGCGCCGCTCCCGTCGTGACCAGCGGATAAAGAATTCCGCATAACACGATAAATACAAGACTTGTTCTCAGAGCCATGCCCAGAGAGACACGGGCCGCGCCCATCCTGACGCGAGGGGCCGGCGATGATTTCTGCAATGGCTTATTCATGGTTCCTCGATCCCTTCTTTCATATCTTTCTCAAATAGCAGCTTCCGGGATATCTCGATAGGACGGCTGCTGATTCCGGCCTAAATCCAGAGATGCACGATCATATCAATCAGCTTAATCCCGATGAACGGCACGATCACGCCGCCTAATCCGTAGACCAGCACATTGCGCTGCAGCAGCTTCGACGAGCTCATCGGCTTATAGGCCACACCCTTCATCGCAAGCGGGATCAGTAGCGGAATGATAATGGCATTAAAGATCAGCGCCGACAGAATCGCCGACATGGGAGAACCCAGTCCCATGACGTTCAGAACGTTCATGCTTGGAATAGCAGCTGCAAACATCGCCGGAATAATGGCAAAATATTTGGCGACGTCGTTCGCGACGCTGAAGGTGGTCAGCGCGCCGCGCGTCATCAGCAGCTGCTTGCCGATGGCAACCACCTCGATAATCTTCGACGGATCCGAATCCAGATCCACCATATTGGCCGCTTCCTTGGCTGCGGTGGTACCGCTGTTCATCGCCAGCCCCACATCGGCCTGGGCCAGCGCCGGGGCATCGTTCGTCCCGTCCCCGGTCATCGCCACCAGCTTGCCTTCGGCTTGTTCTCGGCGGATGACGGCAATCTTATCCTCGGGCCTGCTCTCCGCGATGAAATCATCGACGCCCGCTTCACGGGCAATCGTCGCCGCGGTGAGCGGGTTGTCGCCCGTGCACATAATCGTCTTGATGCCCATCCGGCGCAGCTGGTCAAACCGTTCCTTCATGCCCGGCTTCACGGTATCCTTCAGGTAGATCAAACCAAAGATGCGGTTATCCACGGCGACGGCAAGCGGGGTTCCCCCCTCTGTGGCGATGGCATCGCTATTTGGCGACAAATCCGAAGGGATGGGGCCTCCTTGCGACTGCACCCACGCCTTGACGGCATCCACCGCGCCCTTGCGGACTTTCCGGCCATCCCTCAGGTCCATGCCGCTCATCCGGGTCTCTGCCTTAAATTCGATAAATTCCGCCTCAGCTGTCATACTTTCATCTACTTCGATACCTTCCTTCTTCAGCAGCTCCAGTACGGAGCGTCCTTCCGGCGTCTCATCTTGCAGCGAGCTCACGGCCGCCCACTGGGAAACCGAGGCGAGCGATTCGCCGCCGACGGGAATCAACTGGCTGGCCATCCGGTTACCAAACGTAATGGTACCCGTCTTATCCAGAATCATCGTGTTGATGTCACCGGCGGCCTCAACCGCTTTGCCGGACATCGCCAGCACGTTGAACTGCGTTACCCGGTCCATGCCGGCAATCCCGATCGCTGACAGCAACCCCCCGATCGTGGTCGGGATCAGACATACCAGCAGCGAGATCAGCACCGGAACGGTCAACTCGATGCCAAGATACTTCGCTATCGGAGCGAGCGTAACGACAACGATCAAGAAGATCATGGTTAACACGATCAATAACGTGTTCAGCGCAATTTCATTCGGCGTCTTCTGACGGGAAGCTCCTTCAACAAGCGAGATCATCCGGTCGATAAACGATTCCCCCGGATCGCTCGTAATCCGGATGCGGATCGTATCGCTGACAACCCTGGTCCCCCCCGTGACCGAGCTGAAATCGCCGCCGGCTTCTTTAATGACGGGGGCGGATTCCCCGGTAATCGCCGATTCGTCAACGGATGCAAGGCCCGCAATCACTTCCCCGTCCCCGGGAATCATCTCGCCCTGCGCGACAATCACGATATCCCCTTTGCGCAAAGCCGTGGACGGCACGGATTGTGCCCCGCCGTTCTCCATCACTTTGCGGGCTGTCATTTCCTGCTTCGACTGCTTAAGGGAATCGGCCTGCGCCTTGCCGCGCCCTTCGGCAAGCGCCTCTGCGAAGTTTGCGAACAGCAGCGTGAACAGCAGGATGACGAATACGGCCAGGTTAAATCCGATACTGCCCTCGGTACCGAAATAGGACGGAAATACCGTCATAAGCAGCACAACCAGAGTCCCGGCCTCAACGACAAACATGACCGGATTTCTCATCATCAGGACGGGATTCAGCTTCGTGAAGCTGTCCTTCAGCGCCTGACGGACCATCTCTTGGGACATCGCTTTTTTTCTCGTATTATTCATGGTAATAGGCCACCTTTTCTATTTAACGAATCGTCAGATGCTCGGCAATCGGTCCCAGCACCAGCACAGGCAGGAAGGTCAAGGCACCGATGATCAGGACCACCGCGATGAGAATGCCGGCAAAAAGCTTATTATCTGTCCGGAACGTTCCGAGCGTCTCGGGAACCCGCTGCTTCCGCATCAGTGAGCCGCCTACCGCCAGCAGGGCAATCATCGAAATATAGCGCCCGATCAGCATGACCAGTCCGGTGCTGATGTTCCAGAACGGCGTGTTATCCGCAAGGCCCTCAAACCCGGAGCCGTTATTGGCGGCGGATGACGTGTATTCGTAAAGCACCTGCGAGATGCCGTGAAAGCCCGAATGGGCAATGCCCGCCTGTCCCGCATCCGTCATGAGCGCGAGCGCCGTCGGAGCAAGGATGATCAATGGGTGTACCAGAATGACAATCGCGATCAGCTTCATCTCCCGGGCCTCGATTTTTCTGCCGAGAAATTCGGGGGTACGGCCAACCATAAGACCGGCCAGGAACACCGCCAGGATCGCGTACATGAGCATATTCATCAGCCCGACGCCTTTTCCGCCAAAAACGGAATTCAGCATCATCAGGGACAGCGGCGTAATCCCGCCGAGCGGCGTGAGCGTATCATGCATGTTATTGACCGACCCGGTCGTGGCCGCGGTTGTCACCGTCGTAAACAGGGAGGATTGGGCGATCCCGAACCGGACCTCTTTGCCCTCCATGCTGCCTTGCGAGGCGTCGATGCCCAGCTGGTTTAATGCCGGGTTGCCGTTGGTTTCCGCAGCATAGTTCAAGGACAGGAAGCCGATAAACAAGGTCATCATTACCGAGAATATGATCCATCCCTGCTTGCGGCTCTTCGCGAACAAACCAAATGTGTAAGGAAGCGCCGCCCCCAGACTCCACATGGACAGAATCTCGATCACATTGGTCAGCGGGGACGGGTTCTCGAACGGATGCGCCGAGTTGGCCCCCATAAAACCGCCCCCATTGGTGCCCAGATGCTTGATCGATTCGAGCGCAGCCACCGGACCCGCCGCTATTTGCTGCTCGCTTCCTTCCAGCGTCGTGACGCTGAGCGTAGGCTTCAGGGTCTGCGGCACCTGCAGCGCCACCAGCACCATCGCAATGATGAAAGCAGCCGGAATGAATACCCGGGTATGCGCCTTAACGAAGTCCTCAAAAAAGTTGCCGACGGTCGTGCCCTTGCTGGTCACCGCCCGGATAAAAGCAATCGCCACGCACAGCCCGGTCGCTGCAGACGTAAACATCATCATCGTAATGACGGCCATCTGGGCCAGATAAGACAATCCCGACTCGCCGCTGTAATGCTGAAGATTCGTATTGGTCATAAAGCTGATAATCGTATTGAACGACACGGTCGGTTCCATAGGGCCAATGCCGTTCGGGTTCAACGGCAGCACCTTCTGCAGCCGCAGAATCAAGTAGCCCGCCGCAACCAGCACGATATTCGTTAACACAAAGCTGACGGTATATCCTTTCCATGTCATCCCCTTGCGTTCTTTCAAGCCGATCAGAGCAAAGATCGGTTTCTCCGCCCAGGAGAACCATCTGTCCGTTCCATTGCTTTCATAACGAAACACCTGATATAGATAAGTTCCCAGCGGCTTGACCAGCAGCACCAGAACGAGTATAACGATGGCAATTTGTAAAATGCCCATGACGAATGCCTTCCTCCTTCAGCCGTTTCCCTAGAATTTTTCAGGGTGAATCAGCGCATAAATCAAATAGAGAAAAATAAAAATCGTGAATATCAACATGATCATCACGGCTGATCAGCCTCCGGTTCCGAAACCACGCGCCCGCACCAGGACATAAACAGCATGAGCAGTCCGTAGGTTCCTCCCAAAATGAGTGCCATAACTAAATCCTGCATGAATGCAGCCTCCCCTAACTCTTGTGGCGTCAGTCCAAACGCTTAGCTCATAACGGCTGCCATCAGAAAGGACACCTGATGATGATTCGTATGAAGCACCACATCGGCACCCAGCCCTTTGTATATCAAGCGCGGATTGCCGGAATGGGTGATCACGTAAATCGGCTCCGAGGTCCATGTCCGGCAGATCCGTAAATAGCGGCAGCACAGATTCAAGCTGCTTTCGAACAGAAACACCTTGCTGACGGGAAACTCGGGAATGATCCAGGTCTGCTCGTCTCTTGTATCAATCAACATGATGGGTTTGCAGCCCAGTTCTCGCAGCCTCTGCTGCTCAGCCCGGTTGTTGGCTATGGCTGCAAACGGAACACGTTTGTGAATCAGCTGGCGGACGAATTCCTCCCCGGCCTTGTTCGGCGCGGATACCAGGATGAATTCCTGTGGTTTCTCCATCTTCGTTTCTCCTCCTAAGGTCAGAAAGAGAAGGCAACAACAAAGAAGCCTGCGGAAAGAGAAGGACTCTTCCCGCAGGCTTCTTACAGGACACGGTGAAATACACCGTGGCCCAAGTCCACGACAATCGTTGCCCCTCTCGATACGCTTACGAGGTTAGCTGACGGATTCGGGCGTGAGAGTCGCCCTACCCATAGACCGTTATCTTGTCTACAGGATTCACCCCAGAGAGATCAGGTTCATCTCCCGACTGGTTCCCCCGTTCCTTTTCCATTCAAGGACTCAGCGAAAATTAAAAACGAGTAGCATGTTATTCTATTAGCCATTGACTTGTCATCCAGACTGGGCATAACAGCACAGCAACAGGAGGTTCACGCGGTGAGAGTCGCCTCTACCTTCAAATCTCAGCAAGGCCCATGGTGCCTTCTCCTAAGATTCGATCCATAAAGAACCCGGCGCAGCTCTCACACTGCCTTTAGATCTTTGTGGAACGACTGTCCGTATGCCTTGGTCGTTGATGACCGTCAATTCATAGTTCGTATCATACGTCCGGCCCTGCAGGATGTAAATGTGAGCAAAAACACATCTGGCGTTATGTCGAACAGGAACCAAGCAGTATTTCGTCTTTATCTTCCGAATACTGCTCTATACTATGTATTTCTCTTGTTTTCTCTTATTTATCGCAATCCAACGAGATACCGAGTTTTTGCCACGATAATAGATGACACGGCCGATTGTACGCGTTTTCTTTTACCGTTTTCATCACATTTCGGAATCTATTGGTCCCATACGGTCATTTACTTTTCGTTTCCTCCGGCGTATGATTCATCCATCTATTCGAAACACGTTATACGCCGAGCTCCCGACAGACCGGGAGACGGGGGAACCAAAGTCACCAGTCTTCGATTGGTGACTGGGGTGAATCCGCTGCGCCTAGGATCGAAGGGCCCAGTGGTAGGGTGCTCTCAGTCCGAATCCGTCAGCTAACCTCGTAGGCGCGTTGTTGAGAGAGAATACCATCCAAGCTTTGGCATAGCGGCCGCCGGTATTGGGCCTCTAACCATAAATAGGCCTGGAGAGCATCTCTGCTCACCAGGCCTATTTGCCGTGCATATAACATGCTTATAAAGGAGCGTAGATCATATCATGACGAAACTCATCGAGGCAGCGCTTACACCCGTCATCGAAACCGCAGTGCCTGCATTAGGTGAAGAGACTATCGGCCATATGGAGATATTTCGTTTCGATCGGGGCTCGGCCGAATGCTTTATCCCCTGGAGCGATCAAGGCTGGAACTGCGGCTTGTTCAAAGTCAGCTGCAAAGACGCGGCAGGATATGTCGAATATGCCCTGCCAAGCACGAGAGAATTTTCGGACCTGGTCCGCTGGGCATCCGTCTTCTCAAGGCTGAGAGGCATGTCCGTGACTGAGGCCATTCGCTATGCCCGAAAGCAGCAGCAGTGGGGACCCGCACGGATGCAACTTGCTGTATCCGCCCTCGCCGATCTGGAGATCAACCTGCATCGGCACATCACCCGAGAGCGGTTAGGCGGACTGCCACTGGAGCGCTCCTTCCTTATGAATTGCTCGGAGGCGTATTATCATTTCTAGGGGCAACAGCTACAGAGAGCTACTATCCCCGTTTCCTTTGGATTGGGCACTTCTAAGCAGCCTGATGTTTTTTGAAACCATGAAGAACCCCGTCAAAAAGCCGCTTATTTCATCAGGCATTTTGACGGGGTTCTGCAATCGGATCCCGCTCACTTGAACATATTTTTGAGCACCATCATCAGGTTGGCCGGCTTCTCTGCCAGCCTCCGGGTGAAATACGGGTACCACATCGTTCCATAGGGCATATAACACCGGATACGGTAGCCGTCCTGCGCAAGCGCTGCTTGATCGTTCATCCGCAGTCCATACAGCATCTGAAATTCATAGTCCTGTTTGTCTATGCGGCTCTGCTCGGCAAATACCTTCACCCAGTCGATGATGTTGTCATCATGCGAGGCAATCGCGACGTAGGCCCCTTGGTCGAAATGCATTTTGACCAATTTCTTGTAGTTGTCAATGACCTCCCGCTTCTGCTGAAAGGCGATGGTTCCCGGCTCTTTGTATGCGCCCTTTACCAGCCGCAGATTAACGCGGGCCCTTAACAGATTCTTCACGTCCTCCTCCGTACGGAACAAGTAGGCCTGCATCACGGTCCCCACATTGGTCAGCCCCTCCTTATGAAGGCGGAGCGTCATATCGATGGTTGCCTGGGTATACGACGAGTCCTCCATGTCCAGGCGAACGAAGTTGCGGTGCTCTTTAGCCTTTTTTACCACCGACCTGATGTTTTCGTAAGCCTTCTCGGGGTTCAGGGCCATGCCCATTTGCGTCGGTTTCAAGGATACGTTCGATTGCACTTCGCGCCTCGCAATCCCTTCCACCAGCTTCAAATATTCCTCCCGGTACCCGGCCGCTTCATCCAGTGTCGTAATGCCCTCCCCCAAATGATCCAGCGTAACGAGAATGCCTTTCGCGTTCAGCCTCTCGATTTCGTCCAGCGCCTCATCCAAGGTATCGCCGGCAATGAATCGGCCAGCCAATTTCCGGCCGTACTTGATCGACAGCCATTTCACGAGTTTATTGCCGGACACCGTCAGGATCACTTTACGGTACAGCTCGGTTCCGTCCATGCGCGCGCCCCCTTTGCAAGGTAAACCAAAATGCACTCTATCTAACTCATATGCAAAAATCATGACGGCATGCAGGAAGACATACATATTTAAATAGAGGTTTTCACCAGGAGATCCTAATCATGCCACCATGACGATCCGCAGCTGGACCATTTGCCTGAAGCTTCGATTCATATCATGTTAAGGAGGGGCCTCCCCATGCGAGCACCTTTTCGGAACGAACCATTTATGGACTTCAACAACGAGTGGAACAACAAGTTATACGATGCGGCGTTATCCGGGGTCGAAGCCGAGCTTGGCCAATCGTACCCCTTGGTTATCGGCGGTACCAAAATCCATACGGAACATACCGCAAAGTCGGTCAATCCGTCGCGCAAACGCCAAGTCATCGGCGTCGTGTCCCAAGCGGATACCGAGCTTGCCGAGCAAGCCATTCAGACGGCGGCGCGTACTTTTGAGACATGGAAGCACACCGAGGCGAACGAGCGGGCACGCTACCTGTTCAAGGCAGCGGCAATCATGCGGCGGCGCAAGCTCGAGTTCTCCGCGCTGATGACCCTCGAAGCCGGCAAGACGCGTGCCGAAGCGGACGCGGATACGGCCGAAGCGATTGATTTCATGGAGTTCTATGCCCGCGAAATGCAGCGCCTGAGCGCGCCCCAGCCGCTGACGGTCCACGAGGAGGAAGAGAATCATCTCGATTACATCCCGCTTGGCGTCGGCATCGTCATTCCGCCTTGGAACTTCCCGCTCGCGATTATGGCCGGTATGACCACGGCGGCCATCGTCTCCGGCAACACCGTTGTGCTGAAACCGGCGAGCACCACCCCGGTCATAGCCGCCAAATTCGTGCAGCTTCTGGAAGAAGTCAGCCTTCCTCCGGGTGTCGTTAACTTCCTGCCTGGTCCGGGTCAGAAAGTGGGCGACTATTTGGTGGATCACCCTTTGACCAGGTTTGTCAGCTTTACGGGTTCCCGCGACGTTGGACTGCGAATTCAAGAGCGTGCGGCCAAAACACAGCCGGGGCAGCGATGGATTAAGCGCGTCATCGCCGAAATGGGCGGGAAAGATGCCATCATCGTGGACAACGAAGCCGATTTGGACCTTGCTGCGGATGCGATTACCGCTTCGGCCTTCGGTTTCTCCGGCCAGAAATGCTCCGCCTGCTCCAGAGCCATCGTGCATGAGGACGTCTATGATACCGTGCTGCAGAAGGTCATCGAGCGCTCCAAGAAGCTGGTGATCGGAAACCCCTCCCATGCCGAGGCTCAGGTGGGACCCGTCATCGACGATAAGGCGTACCGTAAAATTCTCGACTATATCGAAATCGGGAAAAGCGAAGGCAAGCTGGTACTTGGCGGATTTCCGGGCGATCCGGAGGGGTATTTCATTCAGCCTACGATTTTTGCCGATGTGGACAGCACTGCCCGTATTTCCCAGGAGGAAATCTTCGGCCCGGTGGTGGCCTTCACGAAGGCAGTCTCCTTCGACGAAGCGATTCAATTCGCCAATAATACCGATTATGGGCTGACCGGCGCGGTGATCTCGAACAACCGCGCGCATCTGGAGCAGGCACGGCGCGATTTCCATGTCGGCAACCTGTATTTGAACCGGAAATGCACCGGCGCCTTGGTGGGCACCCACCCGTTCGGCGGCTTCAATATGTCCGGAACGGATTCCAAAGCCGGCGGCCGCGACTACCTGCTCCTGTTCACGCAGCCGAAGGTGGTATCGGAACGGTTCTGAATACGGCGTGCCAAAAAAACCTCTCCATGATCATGGAGAGGTTTTTAATGTACCTTGTTTTGTCGGCATTATGCCCTGGCTTTGCCCTTAATCTCCCGGACCACTTTGCCCTCGAAGGATTGGTTCATCCAGTAGGCAAGTTGAATGCCTTCCTCGCTGAAGGTGCATTCCGTCGTTAAGTAGAACGGCGTCTCGGTCAGCCTGACGGTCAGCTGCAGCGTCCGGTCATCCTTCCAGGTCATGGAGGCAGCATACGCTTGATCCGTCATCATGATCAGCTTCGTGGTTCCCGACTTCCACTCGCTCCGGCCTAGGGCAATCGAGTTGACGCCATGTTCCCCCGTAAGCTCCATCACCCCGCCATCCTCTTCAAACCGGACGGAGAACGAATGAAGCTTCTCCTCGTTCTCTTCGAGATCATAGACGATCCCGGATACGTCCTTCTCCATCGGAGATAACGCCTCCTCGCTTGGCGGATCCAGCTTAAGCGCTTGCAGCGTTCCGGCAAGGGATGAGGCCGCGTCGGCATCGGCCGGCAGCGGGTCTGCTCCCATCGCCGGCAGCACATGCTCCCATACCTCATTCAGCACGGCCTGCATATCTCCAAGGCCGGAGGTGATCGCCAGGACTGCATCCTGCTCTGGGAACACGATGCAGAATTGTCCGAACGCGCCGTCGCCGCGGTATGCTCCATGGCGGCACATCCAGAATTGATAGCCGTATCCTTCAGTCCAGTCCGAAGAGGAATCCGCAGGTCCATTGGATATCTGCTTGGAGGTCGCTTCTTCAATCCAAGCCTCCGGAATCAGGCGCCGGCCATCCCATTCTCCCTTCTGAAGATAGAGCTGGCCAAACTTGGCGATGTCCTCGGTCTTCAGCTTAAGACCCCAGCCGCCGGTGTTGATTCCCTGCGGGCAGCTTTCCCATGCAGCCCCCTGAATGCCGAGCGGTTCGAACAAACGGGGCTGCAAATAATCCAGCAGCGTAATGCCGGTGACCTTCTGCAGAATGGCCGAGAGCATGTACGTCGCTGCGCTGTTATATACAAAGTGGGTTCCAGGTTCATGCTCGACTGCTTGCTTGAAGAAATCATCCACCCAAATATCGGACTGGATGGCAGGCTCCTGGGCATGTCCCGTGCCCATGATCAGCAAGTCGCGTATCGTCATCGCGGACAGATTCGGGGACGGATCCTCCGGTTTATTTTCCGGGAAAAAGCCGATCACCCGATCCTCCAGCGTAATCCGGCCCTCCTGGACCAGGAGTCCAATCGCGGTAGAGGTAAAGCTCTTGCTTAGCGAGAACAGCATATGCGGTTTGTCCGCGTCGTACGGCTTCCACCAGCCCTCCGCGACGGAATGCCCGTGCCGAACCAGCATGAAGCTGTGTAGCTCAAGCTCCTTCTCCTGAATCGAGTCGATAAAACGTTTGATGGACTGAGATGAGATTCCTTGGTTTTCGGGGGTACTTCTTGGCAATAATCGAACCGTGTTCGTGTTCATCCTATTCCGCCTCTCCCTGTATAACAAGATAAATTCATCATGACTCTTCCATTATACACCAGATATCGGCACCGCTTCATCATATCGCACGGCACAGAAGCCCCATCGTTCGCTAATCTCGTTCAAGTCCTCCCGTGCAAGGAAAGCGGCCTCCTGATCACGCCCTCGTGCCAGCTCCTCCCCATCCACTTGAGCATTGCCGCACTGCACCATTTCCTCCGAATACAGCGCCGGATGGGACAGGAAGAAGTATTGTTCGTCCGTCAGGCCGCCAAGCACCCTTTCAAACGACTCGGCCCCGTCCGGAACGCCGCCGGGGAAAAAGTTGTAGTAATATCGGTGGTTGATAAGCCCCTTCGCTTCCATCCAGCGGTCCAGCTCCGCTTGCAGCCCGGGAATGAAGCGCTCGGGCAGCATGTGGGAATCCGCGTAAGAAATGTTGAAGCCAGCCGCAGTCAGTTTATCCAGCTGCGCTTCGCACTCTATAAGGATCTCCTGCAGCGAAGGCGGATGATGTTGAAACAAGCTCGGGTCCTGATAGAAATACCCGGCCCGATCGACAAGCGAAGGAACCTGTTCCTTCGCGGCAACAGGTCCCCAGCGTACGTTATCCCATTCGGCGTTCAGCGTCATATGGAAGCCGAAGCAGATGTCCTTGCGATGCGCCATCAGCTGCGCGGCCTCGGCAAGATAAGGACCGGGCGCCATGATGGACACATTTTTGATGAATCCGGCCTCTACGGTCCTGGCAATCGCAGCATTGGCGGATCGGCTGGAAGCATAATCGTCGGCTCTCGTAATGATCCGCCTCATTTCACAGCACCTGCGGCAATCCCTTTGATAATGTATTTCTGCGCGAAAACGTAGAAAATGACAACCGGGATGATCGTCAGCGTCAGACCGGCCATCGCCTGGTTCCACACAATCGTGAATTCTCCGAAGAAATAGAAGGTCGAGAGCGGGATTGTCCGCAGCCCTTTGTCCGACAGCGTCAGCGATGGAAGCAGATAGTCGTTCCACAGCGCGATGACGTTCAGGATCGCGATGGTCACGCTGATGTTCTTCAGCAGCGGGAACACGATCCGCCAGAACACGCCCAGCTTGGAGCAACCGTCAAGCGTAGCCGCCTCCTCCAGCGCAACGGGCACGGATTTGATGAACCCGTGGTACAGGAACACCGCCATACTGGACGTAAAGCCGACGTTCATATAGATCAAGCCCTCATGGGTGTTGAGCATCGGAATGTGCAGATTGGTGCGGATCCAGTCCATCACCTGCATCAGCGGCATCATTAGCGTCTGGAACGGAATCAGCATGGTCGCCACAAACGTGAAGAAAATGACCTTGCTCAGCTTATTGTCCGTCCGCACCAGCATCCATGCCGTCATGGAGGCGAGCACGATGACGATGATCACCGAGATGACGGTGACATACAGCGAGTTACCTAGTGCCGTGAAGAAATTCATCTTCTCCATCGCGGATTTATAATACTCAAAGCTGAAGGAAGAAGGCAGCGCAAGCGCATTCTCATACAGCTCGGCACGATCCTTAAAGGAGTTGATCAGCATGATGAAGACCGGAGATAAGAAGACCAGCGAGGCGAGGAACAGCAGGATATCGAGCAGCCATTTCCCTGATTTCTTCATTACATCTGCACCTCTCTTCTCTTCGTGATGATGACTTGCGTCAGCGTGAGTCCGGCCACAATCAGGAAGAAGATGATCGCTTTCGCCTGACCTAATCCATAATTACCGTAAGCGAAAATTTCGTTGAAAATATTCATCGCAAACATCTCCGTCGCATTGCTCGGACCGCCCTTGGTCAACGACAGGTTCACGTCATAGATTTTGAACGCCCCGGACAGCGTCAGGAACAGACAGATCGTGAACGAAGGCATTAACAGCGGGAACACGATGCTCTTCAGACGCTGCCACAGGTTGGCGCCATCGACCTTCGCCGCTTCCATCAGCTCATCCGGAATCCCCTGGATGCCCGCGATGTAGATGATCATCGTATAACCTGCCAGCTGCCAGGTGAATACCGCAACGATCGCATACAGCGCAAACTGCGGATGCAGCAGCCAGTTAAAGAACACGCTGTCGAATCCGGTCTTCTCTCCCAGGAAGCTGAACGCATCCGTAAAAATAAACTGCCAGATGTAACCCAGAATCAGGCCGCCGATCAGGTTCGGCATGAAAAACATCGTCCGCGCCGCATTTCTCGAGCGGAGCTTTGTCGTCACCAGCAGCGCAAAGCCCAGTCCCAGTACGTTGACGCATACCAGCGCGAGCAGCGTGAATTGAACCGTATGCCAAGCCGATGACAGGAATCGGTCGTCCTGGAACAGCTGAACGTAATTGTCGAACCCTACGAATACTTTCGGATTCGCCGGAATGCCGTCCCAATTGACGAAGGAGTACACGATCCCGATAATGAACGGGATGATGACCACGGTCGTGAAAATAAACAGAAGCGGCACCGTAAACAGGGCAAACCAGGCTTTATCCTTTCTTTTGCTCATAATCCATACCTTCTTTCCGTTCCGGATGATTCCCGCAAGGCGGCATCAAACCTTGAAGTCGTGATAGAAAAAACAAAAGCCTAACGCTCATCATCAGAACGTCTGAGGCTAGGCTTTCGTTTTCATGGAATTGTGATATCAGATGATTGCCTTTTCGGCTTCAATTAGATTATTTCGATGCTTTCGCCCATACTTCATCGAGTTTCTGCAGGAACTGCTCGCCTGTCATGCCCGGATTCATGAAGTACTCCTGCGTAGCCGGAGCCAAATCGTTGGTGATGATACCCGATGGGAAGTAATTCAGCGCCCAAGTGATCGTCTCGCCCTTCGTGGTTGCTTCGTGCACCGCTTGAGACAACGGATCCAGATCGCCTGCTTCAATGTTCGTTAGAGCCGGGATGAATTTGAAATCGTCCACGATGGCCTTTTTGCCCGTCTCGCTCGTGAAGAGCCAGTTCAGGAAAGCGTTTGCGGCTTTGACTTCCTCGGCGTCCGCCTGGTTGTTGACGACCCAGTAGCTGGCTACGCCTACGGCGATCTTATCGTTGCCGGCAAGCGGGAACGGCATCATGCCGACTTTGGAGCCGAAATCGCCGAAGTCCGCAAGCATGGAATAACTCCAGTTGCCCTGATGCACCATAGCCGTTTTTTCCGTTGCAAAGTCGCCCATCTGGCTATCGTATTTCACTTCCAGCGGATTCTTGGTGTTGGCCTTGATGACATCCATGAATTTCGCCCATTCCTGGAACTCCTTCGTGTCGGCCATTTTCACTTCGCCCTTGTTCAGCTGGTCGATGAAGGCCAGCGGATCGGATTGAAGCGCAAACGGCGTGTTGATGATGTGTCCGATCAGGAAGTAAGCCTCCTGGGACAGGCTCAAACCGTTCTTGCCGTCAGCCTTCAGCTGCTCCAGCGTCTTGGTGAAGGAATCCAGGTCCTTCATGTTAGCCGGATCCACCAGATCCTTGTTGTATACGAGACCGAAGCCTTCTACGCCGTACGGAACGCCGACGGTCTTATCTTCGACCTTCAATTCCATGTCGGGCGCAATGTTCTTCACGTACTCCTCCCCGCTCAAATCGGAAAAATAGGATTTCAGCTTCTCGGACTCGGGTCCAGGAGCCACGCTGAATATCGTTGGGCCCTGGTTGCTGCTGAGCTTCGCCACCAGCTGCTGCGAATAAGCGTCGCCAGCGGCACCCCATACTTCAACCTCGTTGCCGGTTTCTTCTTTATAGGTTTCAACCAAGGCTTCAAGAGGTTCCGTAATTTCGACTTTCGATTGGAAGAGGGTAATCTTCTTCAGCTTATCTCCCCCATCTCCTCCGGCTGCTGCTCCAGAATCTTTGTCAGATGTACCGCCGCAGGCCGCGAGTGTCGCAACCAAAGCCGTTGCCGTAAGTATGCTCAATACCTTTTTTACTTTTTTCAAGTGACACGCCTCCCCCTCAAGGACTCTATAAAGTAAAACGTTTACAAACCCATCATAGGGCGGTTTACCTAGAATGTCAATAAAAAATGTACGCGTTTTCATAAAAATACTAAGTAAAAAAACTAGTAAAATTTATGATATTTTACTCGATGTAAAAATAAAGTTTATCTCACCGTTTTTCTCCACTGGATCGTGGCATTCAGTTTAAAGGGCTCCCTGCCCGTCGTTCCCTTAATCATCTCGAGCAGCTCCTTCGCCGCCAAATAACCGCTTTCATAACGCGGGATCGCAATGGTCGTCAAGCCGGCCATCGCCGCCGCGTCCGAATTATCGAAGCCGGTGATCGAAATGTCCTCCGGCACCCGTATGCCGTTCTCTTCGAAAGCTTTGATCGCGCCCAGCGCCATATTGTCGTTAGCGCAGACCAGCACTTCCGGCAATGCGTTGCTAAGGATCAGGATCTTGGCCGCCTGATATCCGCTTTCCTCGCTGTAATCGCCATGGAAGTAATTCCGCCTGTCAAACGCGATGCCATTCTTCGAAAGCGTATCCATAAATCCGGCGAAGCGTTCCTTATGATCCAGGGTAAACTCCAGTCCGCCAATGTATCCAAAGATTCTGAACTGTTTATCCACCAGCGCCTGAACCATTTCGCACATCACGGGGTAATTGTCCACGATCACGCTTTTGGTATTGGCATACTCGTTATCGATAATCCGGTCCATGAGAACGACGGGGAACTGCGGCGTGGCTACCGAGACTAAATATTCGTCCGTCATGTTTCGGTCGAGGCTTATGGTACCGCTTGCAAACTTGCTGCGCATAAAATTGGTGCTGGATTTATTCGTGCAGATGATGAGGTCATACCCATTCTCCGTGAGGCAATGGCTGATCCCCTTGATGATTTTTAAATAATAATCGCGATCAAAGTCGCTGAAGACGAATATAATCGTGTTGCTTTTATCGGATTTGGTTGACTTATGCGGAAAATAGCCGTGCTCCGAGCATAACCTCAGCACCCGCTCCCTCGTCTCCCGCCCCACGTTCTTGCGCCCGTTCAGCACGTTGGACACCGTAGACACCGAGACCTCCGCGAGCTTTGCAATTTCCTTCAAACCACTCATGAATCCTATCCCCTCTCCAAAGGCGTTAGTAAATTTAATATAACATGGATTTATTTTTAATAAAATTTACTTATTTTGCTGGGACAAAATTTTTCTTGGATTTTCCCTTGTCATAACTTATCGTGATACCTGCTCAGGCCAGAAAACCTTTGCTTGTCATGGCAAAAAAGCAGGCCGCACGAATGGCATCGTCGCGACCTGCTAAATTCGAATATATTAGATTTCTTGCCTTTATGCGGTACCGCATCGCTCCTTGATCATGAATGGATCCTTTGTTACGTCCACTCGTCCAGGCCGGTTCACCAGATAAATGCCAAGCCCAATACACACTGTGCCAGCCAAAGTGTACCAGTGCAGCTGCTCACCTAGTATAAGCCATCCGGATAATACGCCGAACACGGGAATGAGGAACAGATAAACGTTGGCTTTATTGGGATCGCTGTTGCGCAGCACATAATACCAAGTGACGAATTGGGCAATCGAGCTCACCAGAATCATCCAGCCCAGAACAAAGAGCTCCTTGACGATCTGGGACGAATCCCATACAAAATGCGGCTGCTCCAGCAGCGGGCTTGCGATGAGCAGGAGGATTCCTCCGATCAACATCTGATAGGCAGCCATGACCCAAGCGTCAAACTCCTTGCCCCAACGGGAACTTAGCAGCGTCGCCATGCCCCAAGCCATCCCCGCGCCCAACGCAAACCACAATCCGCTCTGCATCTGCATCTGCAACCCTTGCGTAATGAACACGCCGACAAAACCAATAATTACGCCCGCCCACTGAAGAAGACGGTACCTTATACCGAAAATCAGGAAGCTGAACACGATGAACCAGATCGGGTTGCTGGAGGATAAAACCGAGGAGCTGCCGGAGGAAATGGTCTGCATGCTCAGGTAGATGCCACTCATCACGAGTGCCGATTGAAACAGACCGATCGCGGCCAGCTTCAGCCAGGCAGCGCCGCCCCTGGGATGGGGCCTTCTTACAATGAAAGGTAGCATCAGAAGCCCCGCTCCCACGAACCGGATCGCCAGCAGCACGAATGGGGAACCGAAGGACAGCGCAATTTTGCCGACCGGGAAGTTAAGTCCCGCGACCAGCATCGTAAATATCGTCAGAAACAGCATACGCGGTTTGCTCATGCCAATGATTTCCCCTCTCCTTAACTAAGTGTATCCACAGTTTATTCCGACCTTCATATCATGTAAAATAATTAAATAAGATTCGAACCATCACTGTGAATGATGGATATAAGGAGGCTGCTAAGGTGGAGAGTGGGGATCTGAAGATATTCCAGGCCGTTGCCCGTGAAGGAAACATAACCAAGGCTGCCGCAAGCCTGGGTTACGTGCAATCGAACGTGACCGCTAGAATCCGGCAGCTTGAATCCGAGCTGAACACGCCCCTGTTCTATCGGCTCAGCCGCGGCGTTGCCTTAACCTCGGCCGGCTGTAATCTGCTCAAGTATGCCGATCAGATTACGCGTTTGCTTGACGAAGCCGTGAAATCGACGCAATTTTCGGAAGAACCGTCGGGACCGCTGCGAATCGGCTCATCGGAAACCACAGCCGCGGTACATCTTCCCGGTATCATGCTGGATTATCATAAACGCTACCCTAATGTGAAACTCTCATTGATTACAGGCCATAGGGCCGACTTGATTCGAGCCCTGAACGAATATGAACTGGACGGGGCGTTTATCAGCGGACCTCTGGATTACCCGGACTTTAACGAAATCCGGGCCTTTGACGAGGAGCTTGTCCTCATCTCGGAACCCACGGAAGCTGCGCTTCGCGATTTGCTCACCAAACCGCTGCTGTTCTTTGGCAGGGGCTGCTACCACCGTAAACGGTTGGAGCAATGGCTTCATGAGGAGAATGTGGGGCCCATGAACATTATGGAGTTTGGCACGCTGGAAGCCATCATGGGCGGTGTGGCCGCCGGGCTGGGTATCTCGCTGTTAACGCGTTCTTCCGTCCAGGACTGGGTGGATGCCGGGAAATTGCAGGCCTTCCAAATTCCCAAGCGTTACCGCAGCTCCAAGGTCCATTTTGTATTCCGGCGCGACCTGTTTCGCACCAGCGCCTTTAATCATTTTATTGAGCCGTTTGAAAAGACTGAATAAATACTTCGACCGGAACAGGAAACAAAGAAACCGTGGCCCTAAGGGTCACGGTTTCTTAATGAGCCAAGCACGCTTATCCCGGAATTCGATTTGCCGAAGGCAACAGAAAACCCGACACCTCGGGAGCCAGCACTTCCGGCGCCATCACGACGGCAGAATGGTCCTGACCAGGCAGCATTCTGTGCTCGCACTGAGGGAGCAAGTCGACCAATGCGCTCGCGGCCCCATGGAACATAGCTCCGCTGTTCTCGCCCGTCATCACCATGACCGGGACATCGACAGCCCAGCGATCCGTCGGCAGCGGTTGACCGGATTGCGTGCTCCCCATAATCATGCCGTCATAGGCCAATGTATGCGCCATGCCCTCCATGACCTGCCAAGAAGGATCTGCCTTCATGAATTCTACATATTCAGCGGGGATCCCCAGCGCTGCTGTCATGAAATACTCTACGGCTTCGCTGCGCCTGCTCCCCGCCATCAGCGCATTCAATTGCTGCACGTATTCCGCCGGTACGGGTGCGCGGCTGTCGTCAATGATAAACGGCGGCTCGTATAGAAACAGTTTACTAACTTTACTGCCGCCAAGTCTGCTCGCCGCATCCAGAGCCAGAACAGCGCCCGAGGAACCTCCGAATACATACGCGCTGCCGCCCGCCTCCTGAATAAGGGCATCGATATCTTCGATCTCACGTTCAACGGCATGCGGAGCCGTATCCGTGCTGCTGCCCCGTCCCCGCCGATCATAATTGTAGACGGTGAAATGTTCAGACAGAAACTCTCCAAGGAGCGTTGTATCGTTGTGATCCGAAGCCGCGGCAGCTACAAGAATGACAGCCGGACCAGTCCCTTTCTTTTCATAAAAAATACGGGTACCGTCATTAGACATCACGTAATTCATGGTCATCTCTCCTTTTATTGTCCTTTATGTACAAACTTATTTCGTTCTCAAACCGTTCCAGCGTATCCGCGTATCCTTCCACCATTCCCATGCCTTCAGCAGCCTCAAGCTGCTCTTCGCTCGCAAAATGGGTGATGATGCTTAATCGGGTCCCATCCTTGACTGCTTCGAAGGTAACCGAGGTCAACATGTCGCTGCCTGCAACGGGGTTCCAGTCCTGATCGGTAAATGTATCCGTATAAACGAGCTTCGATAACTCCGCCACTTCGGAGTACGTCGCCTTGCAGAAGGCTTCTTCCCCTTCTCCCGCCGCATCGGGAGCCAGTCTGTAGCGCCAGACGCCGCCCGGTCTGACATCCATCTCATATACCGTGGCATTCCAATTCTTCGGTCCCCACCAGCGTTCGATGTGTTCCGGCTTAGTCCATCCCTGCCAGGACAGCTTCAGAGGTACCGATACGACACGCTCCACGGTCAACCTCCGCTGCTCCCGGTCTTTCGTGATGATGGTCTTCCTGCCCATGTGAATTCCTCCTATCTGTGAAATCGGCTCTGCGTGCAGAGCCGCATCTTCCTGTGGAGCTAGTAAAAGAATTGGCTTAACTCTCCTCTCCGTTAAAGTCGCTCATATAGTCCTCGAACTTGTCGAGTCGCTCCTCCCACAATCGGCTGAACGAATCGAGCCAGACGTCCAGCTCCTGGAACGGCTGGGCTTCGAGACTATAAATGCGCTGCTGTGCGTTCTTGCGGACTTTCACGAGCCCGGCCTCGCTCAGTATCCGCAGATGGCGGGATACTTGAGGCTGGCCGATACCCAAAGCCTCTACGATGTCGCTGACCGATCTCGACCCTTGCTTTAAGAGTTCAACAATGTTGAAGCGGTTCGGCTCCGAGATCGTGAAGAGGGTTAATTGCATAGCTGAAGTATTCATGGCTATAATATACACCAATGCGTATATACACGTCAATGTATATATTATTTTTTTCAATATGCTTTTGACATCAAAAAACGAGACAGCACATCAACTCCCTTCGCTCGCAAGCTGCATGATCTATCGGATGCCCGAAGAGGATGATCATGAACCATTGGCTGGTGAACCCTATCTCCTGTCCCAGCACCGAACAACATCAAAAAAGAGGCCCCCGGATAGGAGCCTCTTGCTGTAGATTCTCTTTATAGCATGACGATTCAAAGCTATAAAGCTTTCAGGACGTCCTTATGGCTGAATGGACACTTGATGCAGCTGCATAATGCCGTTCGGATGCCGCCAGAAGCCCTCCACCTTGCTGCTGACTCCGTTTAGATACTCCTGATGATGGATATACAGCATCGGCGCTAACTCAACCAGCTTCTCCTGCGCCTGCTTATAGATGAGCTTGCGTTGCTCCGGATCGTTCTCTTTACGCCCGGCATCCAGCAGTTTATCCAGTTCCGGATCCTTCGTGAAGGTACGGTTGCCCGGCTCCCCTACATTCTTGGAATGGAATAATTCATACATGCCATAGTCGGCATCGGCCGTTACCGTGGACCAGCCGAGAACAAACATGTCATGCTTGCCTTCTGCGGTTTGGGCCAAATACGCACCCCACTCGACCACTTCGATTTTGACTTCGACGTTCAATTCCTTCAGCTTGGATTGTACGTACTCGGCGATCTTAATTCGTTCCGGATTGTCATTGGTCCAGATGGTCGTCGAGAAGCCACCCTCGTATCCGGCCTCTTTCAACAGCTCTTTCGCTTTGTCGATGTTATGTTCGATCGGCTTAACGGAAGCATCATAGCCATTCACGTCCGGTGCCAGCGGACCGACGGCAGGAATGCCCGTGCCTTCGTAGATGCCCGAGATGATGTCATCCTTATTGATGGCCATCGACAAGGCTTGCCGCACCCTCACATCGTTAAACGGCTCCTTGTCGTTATTAAATCCGATATAAGACAAACTGAGCGAAGCCTGGCGGTTCAGGGACATGCCGTCCGTGCTCTCGATACGACTGATGCTGCTCGGCGACACCGGGTCGATAATATGCGCATAACCGGTTTCCAGCTCCGCGATCCGCGTTCCCTCTTCGCTCACCACTTTGAACGTGACCCGTTCAACCTTCGCTTTATCTCCCCAATAATCGGCGTTCGCCACCAGCTTTACTTCCTGTCCCGGGTTCCAGCTCTCTAGTTTGAATACGCCTGTGCCAACAGGGTTCTGCGCCAGATAAGCACCTGCCTTCTCGCCTGCCTTCAGCTTCTCGTAATCCAGCTTGATGGCTTCCGCACTAACCATGCTGACCGCAGAGTGGGCCAGATGGGCAAGCAGCGGCGAGAAAGCATACTCGGTCACGAGCTGTACCGTATATTCGTCAACGACTTTAACCTCTTTAATCATGCTCACGAGCGAAGCGCGCGGAGAAGCTACCTCCGGATCCTGCATACGGTCGATGTTGGCTTTGACCACTTCTGCATTGAAAGGAGAGCCGTCCGTAAACTTCACGCCTTGTCTCAGCTTGAACTCCCAGGTCAATTCATCGATTGCCTTCCAGCTCTCGGCGAGCCCCGGTTGAATATTCAGATCCTTATCATGAATCACCAACGTGTTATAAATATGCGTTGTCATTACGCTCGTTTGCTGGTCCGTCGACATATGTGGGTCCATGGATGGCGGATCAGAAAGCCAGGCAATCACAAGCTCATTCGCACCGGTGTCGGTTGTTCCTTCGGGAGGATCTTTAGCCCCCGGTTCAGGTGCCGGCGTATTGGTGCCGTTTGGCGGCGTTTCCGGGTTACTGCTCTTGCTTGGACTGCCGCACGCCGACATCAGTACGGTAAGCATGACCAGAATGCAGACAAGCCATTTGAATCTTCTATTACCTGTCATGTGAAACAAACTCCCCCTTCTCAATCAAAATAGGAAAATATTTTATACACAGTTAACATATATTTTACTATTTGATATTTATACCAGAAGAAGCCAGATTTACCTCACGTTTATACGACACCAATTCTGACATCCATACTTGGAGAAAGGATGATTTCACGTGCCTAACATGACCGCTGATGCCAGAACACCAGAATCGCTCCCTAGTGGAACCCGCCTTGTACAATGGAAATCTTTCTACCACCGTCTGAAGAAGAACAAAGCGGCCTTATTCGGGGGCTATTTTCTCCTGCTGATGATCCTTATCGCGATTTTCGGCCCCCTGCTCACCCAGTATGATCCGACCAAAGTGGATTATTCTACGAAACTGCTGAAGCCGTCCGCCGACCATTGGTTTGGTACGGACCACAACGGCCGAGATATTTTCACGCGGATAATTCATGGCATGCGTCTCACGCTCTCGGTCGGTTTTATCTCGGTGATCATCGGGGCTGCCTTTGGTGTCGTGCTCGGAATCATCTCCGGCTATTACGGAGGTAAATGGGATGCGCTCATTATGAGAATGACCGATGTCATGCTGGCGTTTCCCGGCATTCTACTGGCATTGGCGGTTGTCAGCGTCCTTGGAAAAAACCTGTTCAACGTGATCATTGCCGTCAGTATTTTTTCGATCCCCACCTTTGCCAGAGTCGTTCGGGGCTCCACGCTGGCCGTCCGCAAGCTCGAATATGTTGATGCCATGCGTTCGTTGGGCGCGAGCGATGGCCGAATCATCTTCGGGCATATTTTGCCGAATATCACATCCCCTATCATCGTGCAGGCGACGCTGCGGATTGCGGTAGCGATCCTGACCGCCAGCGGCCTGTCCTTCCTCGGTCTTGGCGCGCAGCCGCCCACGCCGGAGTGGGGAGCCATGCTGAATGATGGGCGCAACTATATCATGGACCACCCTCATGTGGCCCTGTTTCCCGGCTTGTCGATCGTGTTCGTTGTCATCGCATTTAATCTGCTGGGTGACGGCTTGCGGGATGTCCTTGACCCGAAAATGAAAAAATAATGAAGGGAGCTGCCGGGCCATGCTCATCTATTCCATTCGAAGGCTGATTCAAACGATACCTGTCGTCATTGGCGTGACCATCGTTGTCTTCCTGCTGATGCACCTCATTCCGGGAGATGCGGCGCAGGTCATTATCGGGGAAGGGGCGCCCAAGGAGCAGGTCGAGAAGATCCGCGAGAACCTCGGATTGAACGATCCGCTGCCGCTTCAGTATTGGAACTACGTGAGCGGATTGCTTCAGGGGGATTTGGGCGATTCGATCCGCAGCAGCCGCCCCATCGCCGATGAAATTTTCAAAAGCCGATTCTGGATCACCGTTGAGCTTGCCGTGTACTCTACGATCCTGGCTGTATTCCTCGGCATTCTGGCCGGCATCATCTCTGCCGTCAAAAAAAGCTCCCCTGCCGATATCGGCGTCATGTTCATCGCCCTGTTCGGGCTGTCGATGCCGAACTTCTGGCTGGGGCTCATGCTGATCCAATATTTTGCCGTGGACTTAGGCTGGTTCCGTCCCTCCGGCTGGGGCACGTGGTCGCAAACGGTTCTGCCCGTGATCACGCTCGGGACCGGGGGCGCCGCGATTATTGCCCGAATGACCCGGTCCAGCATGCTGGAGGTCATCGGCCAGGACTACATCCGAACCGCCCAGGCGAAGGGCGTCCGAGAGCGCGTCATCATCTACCGGCATGCCTTGAAAAATGCCATGATTCCCGTCATTACCGTCATCGGGCTGGAATTTGGAGGCCTGCTGGGCGGGGCGGTGCTGACCGAGTCCGTATTTGCCGTGAACGGCATGGGACGGTACGTCATCGACTCGATCCGGGCGCGGGATTTCCCGGTCGTACAGGCAACCGTGCTTGTGCTCTCGATCATGTTTGTGATCGTAAATCTGCTCGTGGACATCTCCTACCGGTACTTCAACAAGCGCATTGATTTTGATTGATTGGCGATTTTTCGTTGATCACGGGTTGAGTGTAGGCGGACACGGCGGGATTCACTATCTGCCTAAAAATGAGCTGTTTGGGGCTCATTGCGGACACCCAACCCACTAGTTGCTGTATTGGAGTCGTTAGGCAGCTCATCCGGACACACGATCCACTATTTGCCGATAATCGACCTATTTTCGAGGCTATGCGGACACACGATCCGTTAATGTACCCGAAACCACGGATTAATCCCGGAATTTCTCGCAATAGCGGATCTGGTGTCCTCAACCTGCTGCTAAAAGGCGGAATTTAATGAAATAGCGGAACCAGAGTCCTCAACTAAGCTAATGTGGCCAACTGAGTTCATTTTAAGTCCATGCACACCCTCGATTACAGAAGCTACGGGCCATTGCGGATTTTTAACCCACTAATCACTGTAATCCAGCCGTTTGGGGGCTCATCCAGACACACGATCCGCTATTTGCCGATATTCGACCTATTTTCGAATCCACGCGGATATTTACCCACTAGTTACTGTAATTGAGCCGTTGGGTAATCGGTGCGCACTTACGATCTGCTAATCGAGCCGTTTGGGGAGCCCGTCCGGACACATGATCCGCTATTTGCCGATAATCGACCTATCTTCGAATCCACGCGGACACACGATCCGCTAATGTACCCGAAACCACGGATTGATTCCGGAATTTCTCGCAATAGCGGATCTGGTGTCCTCAACCTGCTGCTAAAAGGCGGAATTTAATGAAATAGCGGAACCAGAGTCCTCAACTAAGCTAAAGCGGCGAACTGAGCCGTTTTCAGTCCATGCACGCAAAAGCGGAAAATCAAAAATAGCAAAACTATAGTCCTCAACATTGCAAATACAGTCAGACCAATTGAATGCGAAGGGAGCTACGACAAGATGGAAGAGCACGCACCAAACCTGCTGACGATCAAGAACCTGCGCACCTCTTTTTTTACCGAACTGGGCGAAGTGAAAGCCGTGGATGATATCAGCCTAACCGTGCGCAAGGGGAGGACGCTCGGAATCGTGGGCGAATCCGGTTCAGGAAAAAGCATACTGTCCCTGTCCATCCTGCGGCTGATCTTTGATCCGGGGCGAATCGTCGGAGGCGAAATCCTGTATAACGGCGAGAATCTGCTCCAACAATCGGACCGGCAGATGCGGAAAATCCGGGGCAATCAAATCTCGATGATCTTCCAGGAGCCGATGACTTCGCTCAATCCGGTCTTCACCGTCGGCGACCAGATCGCGGAGGCCTATCAAATCCATGAAAATCTGGGCAAAAAACAAGCCATGGACAAAGCCGTCGAGATGTTGAGGCTGGTCGGCATCCCTTCCCCGGAAAAAAGAGTCCGGCAGTACCCATTTCAGCTGTCCGGGGGTATGCGCCAACGTGTCATGATCGCCATGGCGCTGGCATGCAATCCGGATCTGCTCATTGCAGACGAGCCGACCACGGCGCTGGATGTGACCATCCAGGCTCAAATTTTGGAGCTGATGAAGGAGCTGCAGCGGAAGCTGCAGATGTCGATTATTTTTATCACCCATGACCTGGGCATCGTCGCGGAAACCTGCGATGACGTGGCGGTCATGTACTGCGGAAAGGTGGTGGAACATTCCGATGTGCGGACCCTGTTCAAGCATCCGAAGCACCCCTACACCATCGGCCTAATGAACTCGCTGCCGCGGCATGATATCGATAAGGAAACGCTGGAGCCGATTAAGGGCTCGGTTCCGAGTCCCTATGATCCGCAGGAAGGCTGCCGCTTCGCCCCCCGCTGCCCCCATGCAGCCAAGCTGTGTTACGACAAACTGCCGGAGCTTCAGGTGCTGGATGATAACCAACAAGTCAGGTGCTGGAAATACACCGATCAGTGGGAACCGGAAAGCGAGGTGAACGTTCTGTCATGAGCAAAGAGCTGTTAACCGTCAAAAACCTCAAACAGTATTTTCCGATCAAAGGCGGCATCCTGGGCCGTACCGTCAACGTCGTCAAAGCCGTGGATGACATTTCGTTCTCCGTGCACGAGGGGGAAACCGTCAGTATTGTGGGTGAATCCGGCTGCGGTAAATCAACCACGGGCCGGGCTATTCTGAGACTGGACGAACCGACCTCCGGTGAGGTACTGTTCGAGGGAACCGATCTGCTCACCCTGAACAAAGCGCAGATGACCCGAAGGCGTAAAGACCTGCAGATGATTTTTCAGGACCCCTACGCTTCGCTTAATCCCAGAAAAACAGCCCTCCAAGTACTCGAAGAAGCGATGGACATCCAAAATGTCGTGCCAAAGAAGGATCGTCGGTCCCGTGCCATTGAGCTTTTGGAAACGGTCGGCCTGGCCGCCTATCAAGCCAATCGGTACCCGCATGAATTCAGCGGCGGACAACGGCAGCGAATCGGGATCGCCCGAGCCTTGTCCGTGAATCCCAAGCTGATTATCAGTGATGAGGCAGTCTCCGCGCTCGACGTGTCCATCCAGGCACAGGTGCTCAATCTGATGAAATCGCTGCAAACCGAATTCAAGCTGACCTATCTGTTCATCTCTCATGATCTTGGGGTCGTCCGGCATATTTCGGACCGAATTATCGTGATGTATCTGGGGACGATCGTGGAAATCGCGGATAAACACTCCCTCTTCCGGCGCCCGCAGCATCCCTACACCCGCGCTCTGCTATCGGCCATCCCCACAATGGATCCCGAGCGCAAGAAGGAACGCATCATTCTCAAGGGGGATGTTCCGTCCCCGATCAACCCGCCTTCCGGCTGCCGGTTTCATACCCGCTGCATGTATGCCACGAATCGCTGCCGATCCGAGGCGCCGATGCTTCGGGAAGTCGAAGAGCAGAGAGGCCATCAGGCGGCCTGTCACTATATTGAAGAGATCGCGGCCGGTGCGTTGGAGAAGGTGTAGTTATACGCCAGCGAACAAATGATGACGCTTCTCTATAAACGAGAAAAAAGCGAGAGCCCAAGATCTCGCTTTTTCTTTTACAAAATTTTAGCCCGCTAACCGAAATCGAAGAATGATCTTCAGCGACCTCCACTAAGCTACTCTCATCGGAGCCGCTTCTCCCATCTCGCTTGGGATCATGTTTTTGCGTCTGTAAATGGAGAGGAGCAGGCCGACTATGGCAAAATCCAGCATGTTGTTGACGCCGCCATACGAGATAAAAGGAAAGTCCAGGCTCACAATGGGTACCACTCCCAGTCCCATCAGGATTGGCATGAGCAGGCGCAGTCCCATGACCACGATGACGCCGGTCACGATATTTTTTCCGTAGGAATCGTGAAGTACATGGGCTATGCTCCACATTCTGGCGAGGAACAAAAGAACGACCATGCCCACCACGATGCCAAACATCCAACCGAAGCAATAAATCAGATAGGGGTATATGGAGTCGCTATAAACGTACGGGATCCCTGGATTCGGCGCAGCAAAGCCTTGACCGAACCAGCCGGCGGAAGAAACGGCATCCGCGATGACCCGCATGAGATAACCGCCATCCCCTTCGCGGTCTGCGAGCCCCTCCAATCTCCACATGAGGTATACCCTTTTAGTAAACAGAATATAGACCACACCCATAAACGACAGTAATGTTAGTATCGCAAATTGTTTAATATTCCTTTTCGTCGTCCAGGTCAGTACCAGGAATCCCAGCAAATAAATGAACATATACACCATCGAACCACTCATGCTGTAGAGTGCGATCGGCAGCCCACCCCGATACAGGATGTGGAATACAGCCTCCCATGGTCCCCACCGATTCGCAGGCTTCATGCCTGCCAAGGAGAAGAGGAGAATAAAGACGGAAACCGTTCCAAGCATGGGAATCACAATAGGCCCGACGTGAAGATAGAGGTTGGCTCCATTTATATTCGTCCCGAAAAATTCCGTCATCGCCATCAGGCATAGCATGATAAAAAACAAAGCCCCGGAATATTTCTTCAGCTTTCTGTAGTCCAAGAAATAGAAACCGATGAGAAGGATCAAGCCGATACCGAAGAACACCACTTTTCTCGCGAACATATCTGTGATCTTTTCCGTACCGGAATAATCCACGCTCAGTGCCCCGAACAACCCAATCAGCGAAAGTAAAGCCAGCAGGATAAGCAGCTTCCAATCCAACTGAGGCCGATGGGCCAAATGCAGGCTTTTGCCGATATCCCCCGGATCCCCCATCTGTTTCACCGCTTCCTGCACCGCCGGCTCCTCCGCATTGCCCTCCAGCATCAGAAGCTCCGTCCGCTCCTCAATATGGCCGAGCAGTTCTTCGCGGATTTCCGGATGCATGGCTCTTGCGCGTACCTGCTTGCACACCTGGGTCAGGAAGTCTTGGACAACCTTGTATTCTTCAACCGGTCGCACGCTAGCTTCCCTCCCCGATGACCGTATCCACCGCCGTCCGGAATTTGACCCACTCCTTGGTCTTCTCATGGAGCTGCTCCCTGCCGCGTTCGGTAATCCGGTAATATTTCCGTTTGCGTCCATCATGCTGGCTCCAGGAGGAATCCAGCCAACCTTCCGCCTCCAGCGTGTGCAGAATCGGGTATAACGTGCCTTCCTTCATCAGGAACACCCCATCTGAGTTTTGCTCAATCTCCTTGATCAGCTCGTACCCGTACATTTCCCGCTTGTTCAAGACGGTAAGCAATAAAATGACGGTACTGCCTTTCAGCAGCTCTTTGTTAATGCCCATTTCCCTATCACTCCAATACCTAGATAATCTATGTATCGTATAACTATGTATATGAGTATAGAATAAGCGTCTCCATAATGCAACGCATGTTTTCAAATTATTGGGCGATTCGTCAATTTGCCAGAACACCGAAAAGCCCGGCAGCTTTTGCCGCCAGGCTCATGTATCAGCCATTCATTTCTTCACTTTCAATGAGCATCCGCCGCCCATAACCACCAATTGTAGTTTGGAGCATACAACCTGCCGTTTTGCCCATCATACCGGTAATCGAACCATCACTTTAGAAGACAGGAACTTTCGTTTTCATTAGTAGCCCTTATCCGGCCCTCACCGCTCCTGTCACGTGCAGCGCAAAATCCTCCGCATGACGCCGCAGCTCTTCATCTGTCAGCTGCATGGCATTATGCACGGTAAATACCGGCAAGTAGACCGCCCCTACCAGACTGGCCGTCACTTCAAAAGGCCGGGTGAGCTCTTCCACCGTGTATCGGTTATATCCTGCGTTGCCATAGGCTTCCGCTGCTCCGCCGGTCGTCACGGCCACGCCCCACTCTTTCCCCCGGAGCTTGTCGCCGCCCGGGCCATAAGCCCATCCGAAGGTCAGCACCTCGTCGAACCAATGCTTCAGAAGAGGCGGCGAGCTGTACCACCAGAAAGGGAAATGAAACACGATGCGGTCATGCCGAAGCAGCAATTGCTGTTCGGCCGCGATGTCGATGATGCCATCCGGATACCGCTGATACAGGTCATGCACCGTCACCTCAGGATGATGTCCCACCGTTTCGGTTAGCTCGCGATTGATCCGTGATCCCTCATGCAGACCCGGATGTGCAACGATCACTAGTGTTTTCATGTATGATCCCCACGCTTTTCTCGCCTAGCGTTATGTATACAAAAAGTATCAAGCCTCGGCAACGCCCGAATATGAGAAATGTCACAGGTAGCCTTATCTGTCTGTGATACTGTAGCAAGGAACATAGCGGGCGGAAAAAGTACGCCAAGGGAGGAGAATGAGAACGTGGCCCTTGTTATTCAAAATGTCAGACTGGCCCATCGCATCTATCGGCTTACCGTTCAAGGCAGCTATTCGGCACGAATGGGACAGTTCTTCATGCTTCGCTGCTGGGATGCCTATCCCGTGCTGTCACGGCCGATCAGCGTTCATAACCTGACGGAGGATTCCGTTTCTTTCTTATATCGCGTGCAGGGAACCGGTACGTGGCTGCTGTCGGCGCTTCAAGCGGGTGACAAAATACAGCTGGAAGGGCCTTTCGGGCAAGGGTTTCCTGAACCCCAAGGACGGACGGCATTGGTGGGAGGCGGTATTGGAGTCGCTCCGCTGCTGCTCGCAGCTAAGGAAATTCCCGAAGCCAGCGTGTATCTGGGATACGCCGGCGTTCCCTTCGGAGTCAACGGATTCCACGAAATCAGCCGGGATGTCACGGTGAAGTCCGGCGGCACCATCGTCGATGCCGTGGACCCGAGCCGCTATGACACGATATTTGCCTGCGGCCCGGTTGGGATGATGCACAGCTTGGCGCAAAAAGCCGAAGGTACAAACGCGAAGCTCCACGTCTCCATCGAGAAGCGAATGGGCTGCGGCATCGGGGCATGCAACAGCTGCACGTTAACTGCCGCGGGTTCGAACCGCAAGGCGTGCACCGACGGCCCCGTATTTCTGGCGAAGGAGGTGAACTGGA
>Ga0209784_100198_pt1 | contig 43159 bp, 47 predicted proteins | sample AraplaCvi_mLB_r2_2_FD_184284 | JGI IMG/M metagenome (GOLD analysis project Ga0209784, IMG submission 184284) | Arabidopsis root microbial communities from North Carolina, USA - plate scrape CL_Cvi_mLB_r2 (SPAdes) (version 2) | ecosystem: Host-associated > Plants > Roots > Endosphere | place: USA...
CCCACCCGGAACATCAGCGGGAGGACGCAGAGTTTGATGCGTGGTGCGATAAGGTCATCTCCGCGCTGGAGAAGGCCAAGTCGATCATTACGGGGTAAGGCTTAGGATAGGATAGGTATGGAAGGGATACATAAAACGGAGGACACCCGGTTCTGGGTGCCCTCCGTTTTGATATCATGATCTTCTATTGAGATCACAGCGGCAAATCACGTTTTCGAAATAACGCGATGGCCAGGCCGAATGCGATCAGTCCGATGGCTGCTAACACGAGGGAGGTTAGCACGAACTCTCCGGTCCCGTTTACAATTTCACCAGGTTGATAGAGGGAGAAGAGGGTGAGATTTCTCATCCAATCGATCTTCTCGCTGAATTTACTGATCAAATCCAGGCTGAAGAACCCAAACGTGATCAACCCGGAGATGCCCCGTGCCTTCTTCTCGTCATTGCACAGCGACGATACGAGAAAGCAGATGCCGGAGATGGCAAAAAAGAGCAGGAACGCCGCCGCATTCATTTGGATGAAGCGGGCTGTATTGAATTCATAGGAATCGCCAAGCAGCCAAGTGCTTCCGGCAAATCCGGCCAGCGTTGTAACCGCCAAGATGAGAAAGAGACCGCTTGTCATCACAAGACCTTGCGTGAGTGCCACTTTCCCTCTGGTGGTCGGGGAGGACAGCAAATAGGCCATCGAGCCCTGGTCAACCAATTTGGCCATCAGTTGGGTTGTAAGCTGCACGCAGACGATCGCCAGGATGAGCACCAGAATCAATCCGTAGTATTCCCCGGAGATGAACGCTTCGGCCGTACCAAAACCGTTGAGCCCGAAGGCTTTGCCGACGCCCTCCGGCATCGACGCAACCAAGTCGTCAATGGCTTTGGTGTTTTTGGCGATGCTGGGATATAACCAGAACATGAGCAGAATATAGAATGCGGAACCGAACGCGTAGTTCATCATGCCCTTCATGTTTACTTTCATCATCTGTTTATATAAGGCGACATTCATTTCGATATCACCTTCCGATCATAATAATTCATGAAAATATCCTCAAGGTTCTGGGTGAAGACATCGATATTGCGCACGGGGTATTTTCCAACTTCTTGGATAAATTGATCGTAATTGCCTTGGACGGCCACCCTCACTCGAAGCTCTTCATGGGATTCGATCAGCAGACTGGAGCTCCGGAAAGCCTCGGCATCGCCTGGATGCACGAAGTGGACCTCAAACAGCTTCCGTTGCATGGACTGCAGTTCATGGATGTCCTTGACGGCAATGATGACCCCGTCCTTGATAATGGCGGCCCGGTCGCAGGTTCGCTCGATTTCCTGAAAACTGTGGGAAGACATCAGGAATGTCGTGCCGCGCGCTTTTTCCTCGAGAACGATTTCGATAAAAACCTTCTGCATCAGCGGATCGAGTCCAGAAGTGGGTTCATCCAGAATGATGACCTTCGGATCATGCATGAAGGCGGCCACGATTCCGACCTTTTGCTTCATGCCTTTGGACATTTTGCGGATCGGGGTATGCACATCGAACTGCAGGCGATCGATCAATTGATTCCGTTTGGAAACATCACGGATTCCCTGCATATCCGCTATAAAATCCAGAAAGGTCTTACCCGTCATCCCTTCGATGAAGGAGATTTCCCCGGGCAGATACCCGACATCGGCTTGGAATTTTCCCTGCGCCATCCAGGTATCGAGCCCATTCACCTTGACGTATCCATGGTCCGGCTTCATAAAGCCCATAATATGCCGGATCGTGGTCGACTTCCCGGCACCGTTGGGCCCCAAGAAACCAAAAACCTCGCCCGGCTTTACCGAGAACGATACATCGAAGATCCCCCTTCCGTTGGAGAATGTCTTCGTCAAATGCTGAACGGTTAACATACCGCCACCTCCGGATATTGAAGAAATGAAATATTATGGATCGAATATTTCATATGTTATAATATACCTGGCTTAGGGTCTCGTCAACGATTTAATGAAATTTATTTATGATTATATTTCATGAATTATATAACTATAATTATGGAGTTAGGATGAAGGGATATGAACGGTTTTGAGAAAAGAGCGAACCTGATCAAAGAGAAGATTATGAGAACCACCTTGGACTTGCTGCGAACTTCGGAGCTTAAGCGGATTCGAATTGCGGATATATCCAAAGCGGCCAAGGTATCCCAGGTGACGATTTATAATTACTTCGGAAGCAAGGAGGAGCTGCTTCGCGAGGTTTTCCGAAACTATTTTGATCAGGCGATCCGGGATTTCGAGCAATACATGAGCGAAGGCCATTCGTTGAAGGAGAAGATCGAGCACATTATTTTTCTGGAGAAGGAATCCTACAACGATTTTCCGCCCGGCTTGATCAAAGAGTTGTTGATCGATGATGAAGAGCTATCCCGTTATATGGAAGAGCAGTACAGGAACAAAGCCATTCCGCTCACCATACAGATTATTCAGGAGGGCAAGGACAGCGGCGAAATTTCGCCGGATGTATCGACGGAACATGTCCTGGCGTTTATCCAGTTGTTCATGAATCAATATGAATCGATTCTGGCCATGGCCCAGCAAAGCGATGATATGGACGGCTTCCTGGAGGGAATGGTTCATATGTTCTTCTACGGCGTCTGCGGGAAGGCTTAATCTTTCAGGGGTGGAAGTATATAGCGGACATCTGTTTCGAATATAGGGTATAGTTATTGTAAAAAAAGAATGGAGAAACGTAACGATGTCTACTCCGCCGAATTGCCCGAAATGTAATTCAGAATATACGTATGAGGATGGGAACCTCCTGATTTGCCCCGAGTGCGCTCATGAATGGACCCCGGGGTCCCAAGCGGAGCATGATGAAGATGCGAGGGTCATTAAAGACGCGAACGGAAATGTATTGGCCGACGGCGATTCCGTAACGGTAATCAAAGATCTTAAAGTAAAAGGCAGCTCATCCGTATTAAAAATAGGCACGAAAGTGAAAAATATACGTTTGGTCGACGGCGACCACGATATCGATTGCAAAATCGAAGGATTCGGGGCCATGAAATTGAAATCGGAATTCGTTAAAAAGAGTTAAGATGTGTTAGCACGGTTCCATCATGAATAGCAGCAGCAAAAACCCTCCATCAAGGAGGGTTTTTCTCGTCTAACCAGGGCTTTTGCAGCCTATGGCGGCAACAAATGAGGAGCAGTCTCGTGATGGCCTTATGGTACAATGACAGGATGGGCTTGCTTCGTAATAGGAGCTCCCCGGAATAGGTGAAGAAAGCAGGTGCAGCGTGGATATCATACTGTTTGCGGTTATTATATTCGTGGCGTCGATTCTCCAGACCAGTACCGGTTTTGGGTTCTCCATCCTGGCTACGCCGTCTCTGCTGTTGTTGTTCCGGCCCGCCGAGGCCATTCAGATTAATCTGATTCTATCGCTTGTCATATCGGCTGCCCTGATTGCCAAAATCCGCAAGGACATCGACTACGGCATCCTGAAACGATTGGTGATCGGAAGCGCGGCTGGTCTCCCTCTGGGCATCGTTGTTTTTTCGCTCATCGATATCGTCTATCTGAAGCTGGGCGTCGGTCTGATCATATTGGCCCTGAGCGTCATGCTGATGCTGAAGTTTAGAGTAAACCAAAGCCGCGGCAGGGACTTGGCGGTGGGAGGACTCTCAGGCTCTCTAACGACGAGCATCGGCATGCCGGGTCCGCCCCTGCTGTTATATTTTTCGGGCACCGATACACAGAAGGCCAAACTGAGAGGGACGACCCTGGCCTTCTATTTGTTCATCTACTCCCTGAGTTTGATCATTCAGGTGATCGTGGCGGGAACGTCCAAGACGGTCTGGGTATCGAGCGGAATCGCGCTGCCGCTGGTATTCATCGGGCTGTTTATCGGACAGCGTTTATTCAACGTCATCAACCAGCGCGTGTTCCAGATCTTTACCTATATCATTTTGATCTTTACCGGTGTGTATATGCTGATCGACAGCTTGTAGCCCAGCCCAAAGAAGCTGGCAGGATCATCATCTGGACTGCTCGAACAGCGTCTCGGCCAGCAAGGGAAACAGGTTATCAAAAGCATGCGTATTCCCGTCAAACACGTATCCCCCCGGATAAGCGGGATCCTGATCTCGGAATTGGAGCATGCGTTCATGCAGCTGCTGCGCCCATGGGAGGTCATTGGTTTGCAGCGCCAGAATGATGGCCAGACCGTAAACGGCAGGCGACTCGTAATCTGCGTCCGGTTTGCGGCTTTCACGGGTGTAGCGGCCTGCCAGCCGCTGATGCTGGCGGAATTCTCCCTTCAGGAACGCTATAAGATCTGTCGGCGAATGATTCATCTCGGCGAGATGGATGCCAACGATCAATTGGTCGATCAGATTGACCGATGCGTCGTACTCATATTTGCCGGAGCTGATCTGATAGGTTTTGGGATAGAAAACGCCGTCCGAAGGCATATGAGCGAGCAGGTTTTGATATCGTTCATAATCCCGGGAGGGTAGGATTCCGTTATTATGCATTTCGCGCAGTGCCGATAAGTCAACGTAGACCAGGCTTAACGCGGCGGCGGATTCATCCCGTGCAAAATCATGATAATCGACGAGGTATCCTTCCGTTCGAAACGCAAGGAGTGCAGACCCGTTCTCCTTGTCCTGGATGATCCAGCAGGCTAAGAGGACGATGCCGGCAAGGGCAAGAACGACGATGATCGCAAGAATGGCTTTCTTGCGCGTTGAAATCCGGTTGGTCATAGGTTCACCTCGACCATACTATTTCGATATTCAACAGGTTAAAGCCTTCAAGGAAGACTGGCTGCGGTGAAATAGCCCCCTGGCTGTAGGAACGGTTATACTTCACTAAAAAAGGCTGTACCTGATGTTGGAAGCTCCAAATCATCAAAGGTACAGCCTTTCTTGTATAAGCGTATAGCGATTATTGCAGACTGACGATGGTTAGTCCTTGATCCTGCAGGCTCTTAATGATTTTCGGTAACGCATCCACGACCGCCTGGGATTCATGCAGGAGAATAATGGAGCCGGAAGCTTCGATGTGCTGGACATAGTCCAGGATTTTATCCTCGTCGCGGGTCAGCCAATCCTCGGGATCCCGGTTCCAGAGCACCACTTTATTGCCTTGCTGGCGGCTTAACGCCTCGGTCCGGTCATCAAAGGCACCGTAAGGCGGACGGAAGAGCACCAGCTTCTCATCGGTAATATGCTCGATGAGATTGGCCGCCCGGGTCAGTTCCGCCTTTTGTTCTTCATAAGTAAGGCTTGGCATCTGGCTATGGGTCATCGAGTGGCTGCCCACGGAGTACCCGTTGGCATGGATGTCCTTGACGTAGTCCGGATGTTTTTTCACATTGGTGCCGACAAAGAAGAACGTCCCGCCAACTTCGTGTTTCTTCAAGACGTTCATGATATCCATGGAGTGCTTGGATGGCCCGTCATCGAACGTAAGGGCGACATACCCTTTAGGGATGCTGTAGGAGATGAAATCCTTAAGCTCCAGCCGTGGAAGGGCAGCCGAAGTCTTGATCTCCTTCTTCTGTTTGCGAGCCGCTTCCTTCTCCACGGAGGCGGCTACAGGTTTGGCGATCATCGCATTCCGGTTCTCGGCCAGCAATTGGATGACCGTTTCGACCTCTGCTGCGGCTGTTATTGCAGCTCCATGCCGGATGTCACTCGGGTACGAGTAATTAAATGAACTTAGCAATACGACAAAAATCAAGCTCATCAAGGTTGCGCTTGCCAGCTTAAGCGGAAGACGATGCCGCTTCCTTGCAGAGCGCGTGGCGTTTCGATTTCCATCGGTCTGCACCTCTTCGGCCTGACCCGGTTCGGATGGAGGCGCGGACAGGAAGGACAGGGTAGATACATCGTCCAAATGCCGGATAGCCTTGATCGCCTCTAATTCGTTCCTGAAGTGAACGGAGCAAGCAAATGAGAATCGCTCGCCATGGTCACGATATGTACGGGTAATGGAGCCTATGTATTGCTGTTGGATGGCATCCCATGTTGTATGTAAAGATAATCGGTATTTGTGAACCCCGTTAAATTCCGACACGGTCGCTATATTCGCTATGGTTTCATGATCGGTTAACCACAACAGCTCCGCCGATTCCGAGAAGGATAGCTTGATTCGCAGAGCGAAAGCCTCGGTATCCGTCTCGATCGCCAGCAGCTCAATGACTTTTCCATAGGAGTCAGACATGACGGCCCTCCTTTCTCTAGATGTTCATGCAGTGATTATGCTTATTCCGATGGTGTGTGGGGAGCCGATGCTTTTGGCGAGAAGGAGAAGGACATCTTCTCGGTAAAATCATTGATGGTCTGCATCAATTTGGCTTTATCGTCCAGAATGTTCTGGTACTGCTCCGCATACTTCTGGTTTGCAATCTCCAGCTCGCGCACCTTCTCTTCAAGCGCGTTGATCTTGAGCATGCTCTGATATTGGGTGTTGTTAGACTCTTCGTAGAGCTTGTTGTACTTGGCGGTTTCGGTCTCCAGCTGGTTGGAGAGCTTCTCGTACGCCAGCTTCGATGTCAGCTGGTATTCCTTGTAATCCTCCAATAGCTGGTCGTAACTCATCTGTTTGTTGGTCAGCACGTTCTCCAGCTCGCGAATTTCCTTGTTCTTCTCCTGGACCAGCTGATCGCGCTTGATCTGTTCATGCTTATACCGGTTGATCGTTTCGTTGGCGGTAAATAGCTGATCCTCCAGCCCCTTGTTCTTATAGGACAGCAATTGCCGCTCCTTCAGCATGTTCTCGATCGAAACGATGACGTCAAGGCCGATTTTGTCCTGGTTGTCCTTGGAGAAAAGATGCTTGCTGCTCTCCGCGGCGTGCAGTTCAGGCTCCGCGGAATATGCCGGCTCTTCTTCGACGGTTACGGCAATTTCCTGGTGTTCGGCACTGTTCTTCTCAGATTGGTTCTGGTTCGAGCGGGCATTCTTAAACCAGGCCATTCCCTTTTTTTCTGTTTCCCTGGCCAAAATATCAACTCCTATATATTTCAATGAATGCAGCATGAATTTAGGATAAAAGACCCTATTAATAGTCATCGGTAAAAACACCCTAAAAACTTTGCCCTTTGACCCTATGAAAATAAAAAAAAGCCCCGTAAACGAGAGGGGGCTTTTTAGAGGGCGGATCTTCCGGTATATGAGGCCTTTCGACCCGCCTATATCATGATTCGAAACGAACGCGATGCTTCGACTTATTCCTTTTTCCTTATGGTCAGTTCCGGGGCGATAACGTCGACCCGGTTCGTCCAAATCCCGCCGCTGTAATCGTCCGGCAGCCTTTCCAAATCCGCTACGGAGTCAAAGCCCTCCGACCAGCCGCCTTCCCCGGCCACGAGGATGACCCGTGTATTGATGCTGTCCATCCGGTTTAGGAATTTATCCGGCCATCCCCATAAATAACGGGCATATTTCTCTGGTATATGGAGCTGGGTGTTGCGGCAAACCGATGGAAGGTAGCCGCTCCAGCCGGCCCCGGCGTAGGATACGAGACAGCTTTTGAGCGTATCCATGGACATGACGCGCAGCGAGGGGAGCTGCGATTTTAACGTGCGGATCGGCTGGTCATCCCCGTAAACGGTCAGCTGGCTGAGACGCTTCACCGGCAGACCGGACAGATAATCGGCCAGTTGTTTTCCTTCTTCAGGGTCCGTGCTTTTGATATGGATCAGAAACGCGCCGTCCGGGAACGCCTCCAACACCTCGTCTAACGACGGAATCAGCCCGACTCCCTTTCCCCGAAAAGGATAAGTCGCTCCTTGGTCGGCCGTGTAGCCGTACCCGATGTCTATGTTTTTCAGCTCGTCCATGGTATAATCCTTGACCGAGCCCTCCACGTTGGTGCGGCATTCCAGCGTCCAGTCATGGAACACGGCGAACTGGCCGTCTTTGGTCGGTTTGATATCCAGTTCCACAATATCGGCGCCTGCCTCGAAGGCGGCTTTCATGGACGGAATGGTATTATCCAGGTAAGCGTGCTCCGGCACATAGATGCGGGAGGCGGTACACGTGTCGGCTTCAATGCCTTCCATCGTGAAGGTCTGCCCAAGCCCGCGATGCGCCAGCAGCAGCGGCTTGCCGTCACGGTCTTTGGTGAGCAGGGATGAATTGTTAACGAACAAAAACACGAGCAACACAACAAAAAACAGCATGATTTTCTTCCATCTTTTTAGTTTTCGCATGATCCAATCCCCCAAAATCGTATACAATATGCAATAGTAGATTGATATTTTTCTCTTTCTCTAAACGAAGTTCTCTATTCATATCCTTCTTCATAATCTTAGTGATTTTGGGCGCATACTCAATGGCTGGAACATAACAATTGCATAATAACGAACTAACAAATACAAATGAGCGAGTATATGGGAACAGGAGGGAGCATGATGGACAAATCCTCCTTTTTGATGGTGGAGCGGGGAAATCCCTACGAACGCGGGGACGTTATAGCTTTGACCAAACCGATCACGGTGCTTGGCCGCAAGGGCCAGCATTTTGATCCGGATATCGCGTTTGACAATATTTTTGTGTCCCGGCGGCATGCGGCGCTGCTGCATCGAAACGGGAAGTTCAGCATCAAGGATCTGAACAGCAAGCATGGCACCTTCGTTAATCAGGCACGGCTGGCTCCCCATGATGAAATCCCCCTTCAGCATGGAGATACCATCGTGCTTGCGGGAGATCTGATCGTGCTGTCCTTCTCCATCCTCAGCATGGATGAGACGATGGACATTACCCCGCTGATCAAGCAGCTGGCGGCGGTTGAGGGCTCCGGCGGGCTTAAGCTGAACCCTTTCAAGCAGGAGCTGGTATGCGGCGAGGACGTGTACGTTTTTTCGGAAAAAGAGTACAAGTGCATGGAGCTGCTCGTCAATCACCAAGGACAGTTCGTGTCCAAGGAGCAGCTCAAGGCATACGTTTGGCCCGAGCGAAGCTACGGGACGGACGAAGTGCCCGATGTGAGCTCGGAGGAGCTGAATGCGCTGATCTACCGGGTCCGCAAGAAGACGAGGGATATTCTGGCCATTGAGAGCATCCGGGGAAAAGGCTATATTTTGCAGTCGACGGCTGAATGACGATCGCAAAAACAAAAACGCAATGAAATCTAAGGAACCATACAAACAGCAGGCCCTTCCTCCATGCAGGAAGGGCTTGCTTGCATGAACAGGACAAATTCGATGGCGGTGAGAGGGAAATGGCAGGCCCCAGCGAACTGTTATAGCATGGAAGTTTCGAATGAAACGACAATCGAAAGGGATGTGCAGAGCAGATGAACATGGAGCACGTGCAGCAAAACGGCATTGCCGTTAACCAGTTAGGTTATCGGGGCCGGGACGCCAAGATTGCCGTCATTGCCGGTCAGGGCGGACGGTTTCGCATCGTCAATGCGCGAAATGGCGAGGTCGTATGGCAGGGGCAGTCGGCGCCTGCCATAGAGGATGCGTCCAGCGGGCAGACGGTAAGCAGAGGGGATTTTACGGCATGGGAAACACCCGGCACCTATCGAATCGAGACGGAGGATGGGCAGTCGTCGGTACCTTTTGTCATTGCCGACGATGTATACGAGGATGCCCACCGAGCAATATTGAAAGCGTTTTATTACTTCCGGTGCGGGACGGCTTTGGATGAGCTGCATGCGGGGCCTTGGAAGCATGAAGCCTGCCATCTCACGCCGGCCATCGTTCATGGACATGAATCGCGGCGGGTGGATGCTTGCGGAGGATGGCATGATGCCGGGGATTATGGCAAGTACGTCGTGCCTGGCGCCAAAGCCGCCGCCGACTTGCTGCTGGCCTTCGAGCTGTACCCCGAAGCGTTTGCCCAGCCGCTGCCGTTGCCGGAAAGCGACGGCCGCATGCCGGATGTGCTGCATGAATGCCGGTATGAGCTGGACTGGCTGCAGCGCATGCAGGATGAGGAATCGGGGGGCGTGTTCCATAAGCTCACGACGCTGCGGTTTCCGGCGGGTGACGTCATGCCGGAGGACGATACGGCCCCGCTGTACTTGTCGCCGATCTCCGCAACGGCAACCGGATGTTTTGCCGGTATCATGGCCATGTCGGCACGGATCTATTCTCCCTATGATGAAGCCTTCGCCGCGAGCTGCCTGAAGGCAGCGGTGCGGGCTTGGGCATGGCTGGAGGAGCATCCCGACGAGCCGGGCTTCCGCAATCCGGCTGATATCGCTACAGGCGAATATGGCGATGGCCAGGATGCGGACGAACGGTACTGGGCAGCGGCAGAGTTATACCGTACAACGGAGGAGACGCCATATCATGAGGCTTTCCAAGCTTTAGCCAAGCAGGACTCTTTCGGAAAATACGAGCTGGGATGGGCGGACATGGGCGGTTACGGGACGTTTGCCTATCTGATGTCGGAGCAGGAAGAAGAGCCCGAGCTGGCGCAAGAATTAATCGCGGGCCTGCTGCGGCGTGCGGATGAGCTAGCTGCTGTCAGCGATCGGGACGGCTATGGCCTCTCGCTTCTGCCGGATCAATATATCTGGGGCAGCAATATGCTGGTCATGAACCAAGCGATGCTCCTGCTTGTGGCGGGAAGACTGTCCGGTACCGAAGATTATGAGCGGCATGTGCACGAGCATGTGCACTATGTATTCGGGGCGAACGTGATGGGGACGAGTTACGTTACAGGATATGGGGCAAAACCGATCAGGCACCCGCATCACCGTCCTTCCGAAGGCGACGGCGTGGAGGAGCCGGTTCCGGGCCTCGTCTCCGGCGGTCCGAACAAGGGGCTTCACGACGATTATGCGCGTGAGCACTTGGCCGGCAGGGCGCCCGCAGCCTCTTTTGCCGATGTGATGGAGAGCTATTCCACCAATGAGGTGGCTATTTATTGGAACTCGCCGGCCGTGTTCGTGCTGTCTCATTTTGTATAGATAGAGCATTACATAGAAAAAGAAACGCCGAGAGATTCTTGACGTTTCTTTTTTTGTAATGGACTGCGGATATTCCATCTCCAAAGAGTCGAGTAAAGTTTGGGCTTAATTTATCGTGATCGCTCGGTGAGGCTTGCTGTAATGGCTTGTTCCGCCCCCGCCAACTATAACTTTTCCTCCTCTTCTAAACACCAGCAGCTTGGTCAGTCCGCCTGCCAGCAGCACCTCGACTTTGGCATGGTTCGAAGTAGCGATATAAACGACATAACCGCTTTTCGAAAGCACGGTTCTCCAGTTGCCGTCAAACTCTGATCTCAAGACGCGGCTCGAGTATACCTGATTTTCCATTCGACCCGATGACGTTGTTCTCAAGGTGTACACCTCCCCTTCATTCATGAAAAACGTGGGAAATGACCGTGCTGTCGCTGCATCATCTCCTATCTATTCTATGCAGCTGCAGATGATAGGTTTGGATGCTAGCCTCTTAATTTCCCCTTCAACAGCGGATGAAGCACCGTGGCAGCAATGCCGCAGACGATGCCGACGACCGTGCCGGTCACGATGCTGCTGATGAAGGCGAAGGTTCTGGTCAAAAAGCTGTTGGCTGCTGCAGGGAGGTCGGCCAGATTGCCCCCTAGAGCCGGCGGCGTTTCGAAGGCCATATTCCATAACAGCTGATGTGTGATGCCAAGAAACAGCCCATAGACGGCTCCGATGGCCATTAAGGGCAGAAAAAGATGTTGAACGTGATGCCGCTTGCCTAGTACATAGATTATCCAGACGATCGGGGGAATGAAGACAAGCAGCCGATTGATGATCCCGTGGGGATCGACCCATTGCAGATCGTGGGCAATGACGCGGGGAACGCCGAGCAAAGCCAGCAGTATGATCGAGAGCATCGGCAGGCCGATATTATTTTTTCTTAGTATGTTCATCTCGCAATTTACCTCCGTAACCTTGAATTTTAGATTCCCGATGTTAGCCGAGATGGTTTTAGTTTACCGAAGGCATGTTGTGAACTTATGACGAGGGTGTACGCAATCCGTGAAATTGAGCCGCTTCGGCTTGAAACTTGGAATATACAGGATCAAGGGGCGGGCTTGTTCTACGAATGAAACCGCGTCAGGACTGCATTTTCATAACGATGACATGATCCATTTAAAATTTGTCAACAATATTCTTGACGAAACCCGCTTTTCCTTTCGTTGAGCCTTTTGCCGGGCTGACTTAACATAGAGGTGTCAGATGAAAGCAACACTACAACATTCAGCTTTATTTTCAAATATGACTAGGAGGTCAGTACGATGTCCAACGAGACAAATACAAACGCTTCCAACGGCATCCGCGTAAGGGTTCAGCAGCTCGGCCGGCTCCTTAGCGGCATGGTGATGCCGAATATCGGCGCGTTTATCGCTTGGGGCCTGATTACGGCTCTGTTCATCCCGACCGGCTGGTTCCCGAACGAGAAGCTGGGAGCTCTGGTTGGCCCGATGATCACTTACCTGCTCCCGCTCTTGATCGGTTATACGGGCGGACAAATGATCCACGGCAAACGGGGCGCGGTTATCGGTGCGGTTGCCACGGTCGGCGTTATCGTCGGAGCAGATATTCCGATGTTCCTCGGTGCCATGATTGTCGGTCCTCTGGCAGCTTGGGTCTTGAAGCAGTTCGACAAGCTGATCGACGGCAAAATCAGATCGGGCTTTGAAATGCTGGTGAACAACTTCTCGCTGGGTATTATCGGCGGTGCGCTGACGCTGCTGGCATACACCGGTATTGGTCCCCTTGTACAGGGCATTACCAAGGTGCTCTCAGCAGGCGTTGACGTGTTGGTCGATGCCAACCTGTTGCCGCTGGTTAACATTATCATTGAACCGGCGAAGGTCTTGTTCCTCAATAATGCGATCAACCACGGGATTTTCAGTCCACTCGCTACGGAGGAATCGGCGCGGATCGGCCAATCCGTTCTGTATATGCTGGAATCGAACCCGGGACCTGGATTGGGCATTCTCCTCGCCTTTTGGTTCTTCGGACGCGGTTCTGCCAGATCCTCCGCGCCGGGGGCGGTTGTGATTCACTTCCTGGGCGGTATCCATGAGATTTATTTCCCGTATATTTTGATGAAGCCGGTTCTCATTCTGGCCGCTATTGCGGGCGGCGTTGCCGGAACGTTCACCTTCCAGATTCTTGGAGCGGGACTCGTGGGACCTGCATCGCCAGGCAGTATCCTTGCTTATTTCGCCATGGCGCCTAAGGGCGGCCTGGTTCCGGTACTGGCCGGTGTCCTTGTTGCAACGATTGTTTCCTTTATCGTAGCAGTATTGCTGCTGAAAACGGGTAAACAAACAGAAGAAGAACCGAATTTGGAAGAAGCATCCGCCAAGATGAAAGAAATGAAAACCGGCGGCATGAACGACCAGGTGGCTCCGGCTTCCGCGGCTGTGGCCAATCTGGACAAAGAGAACGTGAATAAAATCGTGTTCGCCTGCGATGCCGGCATGGGCTCCAGCGCGATGGGCGCCTCGGTACTAAGAAAGAAACTGCAGCAAGCGGGCGTCAACATTACCGTTGTGAATTCGGCGGTAAGCGAAATCCCGGATGACGCGGATATCGTCATTACCCAGAAGACTCTCACCGAGCGGGCCATCGCTAAGAATCCGAATGCCGAGCATATCTCGATCGACAACTTCCTGAAGAGTCCGAAATATGACGAGCTGGTGGAACGACTCAAAGACTAACATAAGCTTGAACCATATGACACGCTGGCGTAATCACGCCGGCGTTGTCTCCATTTCATGAAGAAGGGAGCCATGGATCTGGGACACATTACTGCCCGCCAGCGACAAATCCTTCTGCTCCTCATGAGCAGGACCGATGGCATGACGGCTGCAGAAATAGCCGCTGACGTTGGGGTCAGCGTCAGGACGGTTCACCGGGAAATGGAGGAGATCGAGAAAGACCTGCAAGGTACGGGCGTTGTGCTTCTCAAAAAGTCGGGAACGGGCATCCGGCTGGAAGAAGAGAAACCCGAAGGGTTGTCCCTGCTGCGACGATCCCTGCTTGCGGGGAAGCCGGCCGATTATTCCGTGGAAGAACGCAAAATCCTCCTGCTGTGCGCTTTGCTTGAGGCGGATGAGCCCATCAAATTGTTTGCTTTGGCCCATAGTTTGAAGGTCACCGTTCCGACTGTGAGCAATGATCTGGATGAGCTGGAGCCCTGGATGAAGCGATTTAACCTGAAACTCATACGGCGCCGGGGCTACGGCATCGAAATCGACGGCGCGGAAGGCGTAAGGCGAAGGGCGATTGGCAGGCTCGCCGAGGAATATCTGGATTATTCCGATCTTGTCGGTGACGGATACAGCGACGCGCGGGAACCGGTGACGGCCCGGCTGCTGTCCATGATCGATAAACCGGCTTTGCTGGATGTAGAGAAAACCTTGTGGGATATGAATTGGGATTGGACGGAGGATCTTAGCGAAAGTGCCTACACTTCGACGCTGATCGCGTTATCGGTTTCCGTAAACAGGATCAAGCGGGGACGGGGCATGGAAGCTGCCGATATCGCGGGATACCCTCCTTCCTCTGTTTCCGTTGAGGAGGCGCGAGATTTTGTTGGTCGCCTCGGCGAGACACTGGAGATGGATTTCCGCGAATCTGAAATGATCTATATCGCCCAATTGTTTGAGGCGGCGAAGAACATGTCCGAGGTCAGCGAACTGGTTCATGCGGACGTGGAAATGGTGGAGTTCGCCCATCGCCTGATCGAACGGGTTCAGGGGCGCACCGGCATTCCGTTCCAGGAGGACCGCACCCTGCGGGCAGGTCTGGTGGAGCACATCGGGGCTGCACTGAAACGGATTCGGGAAGGGACCCGGATCCGAAACCCGCTGCTCAGTCCGATTCGGAAGGATTATGAGGAATTGTTCGGGATCGTCCGGCGCTCGGTCGACGAGCTGAAGCTGGATTTAAGCATCCCGGATGAAGAAATCGGGTTTCTGGTTATGCATTTTGGAGCATCGAGCGAACGGCTGAACCAGCCGGAACACCATCTGAAGGCCATCTTGGTATGCTCCAGCGGTCTCAGCTCCTCCAGGCTTCTCGGGACAAGGCTGAATAAGGAGATGCCGCAGATCGAGGTGCTCGGCAACGTATCGTGGTATGAAGCGGCTCGGATCCCGAAGGAGCAATACGATCTCATCATATCGACCATTGATCTGCCGCTGCCGAAGGATCGATATGTAAGACTAAGCCCGCTGCTGACGGCGGATGATAAAGAGGCGCTGCTTCGATTCATCCAGGGCACATCCTTCGAGCCGGCCAGCAGCAGGGCTGCCGTCAGCCGAATCGAGGAAGATCGTAAAGCTGCATCTTTCGAGAAGCTCCGCATGCAGGCCGCCCTGATGAACGAAATCGTATCGCTTCTGGAAGGCTTCCATGTCTACCATCTGGATAATCTTCAGAATGATTTGCAGGGCACTTTGAACGAGGCTTTGGCCAAGGTATATGAGCAAGGGGCTGTCCGTGATGCGGAGATGGTGAAGGAGCGCCTGCTTGAACGCGAACGGATGGGTACCCAGCTTATTCCCGACACGACGCTGGCTTTATTCCATACGCGAAGCCGCTATATCACCTGGCCTTCGCTGTCCCTGTTCAGGCTTGCGCATCGAGCGCCGCTTGAGGATGGGGCCCAGGCAGGTGTGATTCTGCTGATGCTGGCACCGAAGCAGCTCCCGAAGGAGAGCCTGGAGGTGCTCAGCGAAATCAGCGCCATGCTGCTTCGCTCCGAGCTGATCGAGCTGATGGAGCGTGGCGGCGAGGAAGAGATTCGATCCTATTTGGCGGAAGAGCTTCAGCTTTTTTTCAATCACAGACCATAGAAAGAGGGAGACTAACATGAATAACATACTGTCCAAAGATAAAGTCGTACTGAACGCAAAGGCTGACAGCAAGAGCGAAGCCATTCGCATGGCAGGGAACCTGCTGGTACAGGCAGGCCATGTATCGGCCGATTACGTGGATAAAATGCTGGAACGCGAAGAAATTGCGTCCACTTACATGGGCGGGGGGCTTGCGATTCCCCATGGCACGAAAGAAGCAAAAGGCATGGTCATCTCCACGGGGTTGTCGATCGTCCGCTTCCCGGAAGGCGTGGATTTCGGCGGAGACGAGCCGGCGTTCATCGTCATCGGCATCGCGGCTGCCGGCGGCGACCATATGGAGATTCTGACGAATGTGGCCATGATTTTCACGGATGACGAGAGCATCGAGAAGGTCATGAACGCTTCCAGCGAAGAGGAGATTCTGGCCATCTTCGAGGGAGGAATGGACGCATGAAGGCAGTCCATTTCGGAGCGGGCAACATCGGACGCGGTTTTATAGGGCTCTTGTTGTCACAGGCCGGTTATGAGGTTTGTTTTGTCGACGTAAACGAAGAGCTGGTATCAGAGCTGAAGGCGCGCGGGGAGTATCCCGTAACCCTGGCCAGCGAAGAGCAGGAGACCACGGTGGTCAGAGGCATCACCGCTCTCAATAGCGCCTCGGAACCGGAGGCTGCCGCTCGTGCGGTAGCGGAAGCGGATCTCGTCACGACGGCGGTCGGCGTCAACATCCTGAAATTTATCGCCAGCACCATTGCCGAGGGGCTGAAGCTTCGGCTGCAAACGGGCTCGGCATCGCCGCTTCATATTATTGCATGCGAGAACGCCATCGGCGGCAGCTCGCAGCTGAAAGAGCATGTCTATGGGAAGCTTGATGACGAGACGAAGCGTAAGGCTGACCGGCTCGTGGCTTTCCCGGATGCAGCCGTAGACCGGATCGTGCCGCTGCAGCAGCATGAGGACCGTCTAAAGGTCGTGGTGGAGCCGTTCTATGAGTGGGCGGTGGATCGCTCGCAGATGTTTGAGGATTATGTCCCCGTTGAAGGCATTCACTATGTGGACCGGCTGGAGCCGTACATTGAACGCAAGCTGTTCACGGTGAATACCGGACACTGCTCGGCTGCGTATGTAGGCTTTCTGAAAGGCTATGAGACGATCCAGGACGCCATGAAGGACGAAGCGGTGGCAGGTCATGTCCGCGCGGTGCTCGAGGAAACGGGAGCTGCGCTCATACACAAGCACGGCTTCGATCCTTCCGAGCACCAAGCGTACATTGACACCATCCTGGAGCGTTTTCGCAATCCCGCGCTGACCGACGAGGTGTCCCGCGTTGGCCGCTCCCCGATCCGGAAGCTGTCCCCGGGCGACCGTCTGGTTTCGCCGGCTATGTTGGCTTTCGAGAGCGGACTCGAGTATAAGAGCCTGGCAAAATCCATGGCGGCGGCCCTGCTGTTCGATGTTCCGGAAGATCAGGAAAGCGTGGAGCTGCAAGCCTCCGTCCGGGATATCGGCGTAAGCGACACGGCTTCCCAATATACGGGCATTGCCGGAGAGCATCCCATCATGGGCGAGCTGATGGAGCAGTATGAGGCCTTGAAAGCCGAGCTCGAAACGAATGCATAATGATTTGAAAGTAAGATCATAAGCCCCTGGTTCTCCTCGCGGAGACATCTGGGGCTTTATGCATAGCGGCCAGTTTCACATGCATTAGAATCTGTTCGCTTTGTTGGCGCTGATCGGTCGAAACTACCATTAGGTATTAAATACCAAATATTCCATCCATAATATTTCAGAAAATTTTCGCTTATTTTCGAAATAAAGAGTACACTAGAAGTAAGAAACTACAAAATGGATGTGATGAGCATGGCAGAAGAACTGATCTTGACCCAGGAGGGCTATGACAAACTCCAGGAGGAACTTGACGATCTCAAGTATGTAAAACGCAAAGAATTAGCGGAACGGATCAAGCTCGCGATCAGCTATGGTGACTTGAAGGAGAACAGCGAGTACCACTCGGCCAAGAACGACCAGGCGTTTATGGAAACGCGCATCATCATCCTGGAAAAAACGCTTAACAACGCCCGGATTGTCGACGTTAAGGATATCAGCTCGACGACGGTGAATGTCGGTTCGAACGTCGTCCTGAATGACATCGAGTTTTCGGAGAGGCTTGAATATCAGGTGGTCGGCCCGGCTGAAGCGGATGTGGCGAACAATAAAGTTTCTTATGAAAGCCCGCTCGGCAAAGCGCTGATGGGCAAAGCGGTAGGCGATAAAGTCCACGTGGAAGCGCCGATGGGCATCGTGAAGTACGAATTGCTGGAGATCAAGGCGCTGTAATCGCCGATGGATCAACGAATATATAGATGCAAAAAGGCGTAACCGGGTGCCACATGTCCGATTACGCCTTTCTTATGCTCGTCCCGATTAAGGGATCGGTTTTTCATGCTTGTTGGACCCCGTTAAGCATTAGCTGTCACGGCCTTGCGCTCATACATATAGCAGGCTGCTCCCAGAATGAAGGCGAGCGCTACCAATCCGGCGCCCACCCAAGGCAGGGCCGTCAAGCTTAGATGCGTAATGACCAATCCCCCGATAAAAGCGCCCGCTGCATTTCCGAGGTTGCCCGCGGAATGGGTCGCTGTGGAGGCCAGTGCAGGAGCGGATTGGGCCAGACTCATCACGCGCACCTGCATCCCCGGCATAACGGCGAAAGAGGCGGCTCCCCACAGCACGATGGTCAGCACAGCCGTGACCGGGTGATGGATGGTCACCGTGAGGATGGTCAGAATGACGGCCGTCGCAAAGTAAACGCCCAGGATGGAGGGCAGCAGCTTCCAGTCCGCCAGCCTGCCGCCTACGATGTTGCCTACGGTCACGCCGATACCGAACAGGATCAGAATCCAGGTGACGCTGGGTTCCGCAAAGCCCGTGATCTCAATCAGCAGGGGCGCGATATAAGTGAAGACGGCGAACAGGCCGGCATTGCCAAGCGCGCCGATCAGCAGGAAGAGAAGAAGCTGGGGTCTAATGATGGCCGTGATCTGCTGAACGATGCTTGTCGCTTGCTCCTGCCGTATCTTCGGTATGAAGATCAGGATGCCGATCAATGCCAACACGCCCATGACGGCAATCGCGCCGAATGAAGCGCGCCAGCCCATCGTTTGGCCGATGAAGGTACCGATCGGAACCCCGATGATATTGGCTATCGTTAATCCCGCCATCATGATGGACACCGCTCCGGCACGCTTGTCCGGTCGCACCAGATTGGATGCGATGACAGCGCCCACGCCAAAGAAGGTCCCGTGCGTCAGCGCGGTCAGCATCCGGGCGCCCATCAGAACGGCATAGTTCGGAGCAAAGACCGAGATGCCATTGCCCAGGATAAATAGACCCATGAGCAGCAGTAACAGCTTTTTCTGCGGAATTTGGTTAGTAAGGACGGTCAGAATAGGGGCTCCTACGGCTACCCCGAGGGCATACATCGTAATCAGCTGCCCGGCAGACGCGATGCTGACATTCAGATCATCGGCTACATTGGGGAGGATCCCCATAATGACAAACTCTGTCATGCCAATGGCAAATGCACCCACGGTGAGAGACAGTATAGAGATGGGAAAGGGTTCTTTGCCGCTTTTTTCCCCAGTGGCATGTTGCGAAATATCCATGGTGTTCAAGTCAACCTTTCTGCTCTGTATGTTAAAGATATAATCCCAATCTCCATTATCGGTTTTAGAGGGACTGTTACATATTATTTAACGTAGCGGGAGGATAATCAAGAACTTTATTTTTCTCAAAACAGGGGCATCCTGTTAAGGTAGACTCTTCCATGAACAGGAGCTTGTCCGTCATGCAAGAGCTTAAGAGCGCCATTGCAGGCGCTCTTCCCAATAAGCAGGCGCTATAGAGGTGCCTGTGGGAGCGGATTGACCCATTCCTTTTGATATAAAAGCATCAGAAACAGGTGAACGACTCGATACTTCTTAAGTCGAGCCCTGAATATACCCACATCCATCCCGTCCAGCGGAAGCCGGCAACCGAGGTGCGGCCAACAAAAGTCGGGAAAAACCAGAAACCGGGTCCACGTGTCGGCCAAATATAGGTATTTCTGAACAAACAGCCCCTGATCGCTCCAGGATCAACTGCAAAGGTACTGGCCAAAGGCTGTTGGGGGACAGATGTTGGGGGCGGGGAAGTGGGCCCTTGCATCGGTCCCTGGGGTCCTTGCGGCGGCATAAATGCCATAATGAATTCACTCCTTAATCGGGTAATTAGGTTTGGAATTACGTGGGACGCTGCCGAATGACGATGTAAGCCTAGATCTTCTTCTAGATGTAAAGCAAGGTGATGACAAGCAATTCGAAGAGGACAAGGGGCAGGATTACATTATTATAGTAACTGGGACCGAAGCCGCGCTGGTTTCCGTATCCGGGCATGCTCAAGTACAGAATCCCTTTTTCGCAATGCATGATCGTACCTTCAAAAACATCGCCGTCAAGCGTTTCGACGCGAACCAGCTGGTTCGCATGCTGCTTGCATAGATGGTGGATATGATCGCGAACCGATTTGATGCTGTGCTTCATGCTGGGTTCAGCTTGATATAAGGTTTGTTCCTGGTGTCCGGGATATTGAATGCTCATATGGAAAAGACCCCCATCGTGAATTAGTCATACATAGTCCCATCCTATGCAAATGCCCAGAGAAGGGTGATTAAGGGGTTGTTGAATTTCCCGCATGTGCAAATGAGCCGATCAGTGATACGATTTAGATCAATATATGAATAGAGGAAGTGAACGTTAGCCATGATCAATATAACCATGCCCCAGCCGGACGTCACCATAACCAAGCAGGATGCTCCGGAACTGAGTCATATTTATGGATTTACGGATTTTCATCTGATTCCGAGAGACCGGGGCGGGATTTTCATGTTCTACAACAGCAAGGGGGAGCTTCTGTTCGTTGGCAAAGCTAGAAAGCTGAGGCCGCGGATCAAGAAGCATTTTGAAGATAGCGTCTCCCCGATCAAGGAGCATCGGAATGAAGTGGCGAGCATCGAGGTTTGCGTCATTGAAGACGCCGTGCATAGAGAGATATATGAAACCTATATCATTAATGAATACAAGGCCAAATACAATGTGGACAAGGTGTTCTTTCGATAAGGAATACGAACGGTAAAGCGTAGAGGAGCAATAAGCGAGGTCAGGTAAGGAGCCGCGTTTGTTGCTTTTTTTGCGTTGGAATAGAATAATTAAAAAATGTTTTAAATATTCCTTTACAGGAATATTCCTTTTGTGGTATATTGAAAACAAGAAGAACGGCAGCAAAAAAAGAAGCCGAAAAAAAGAGGTGATGATGGTGACGGGAGCAGAGAGAACAGACAATCACCGTAAACGCTATAACAGCGGGTCTGTACCAGTCATCACGACAAGATGGAACTGACAACATTTAACGCATTAGCCGAACCAAGCCGTTTTCGTATCGTAAACCTCTTGCAGAAGGGGCCGCTTACGGTAGGGGAGATCGCCGAACGTCTTGATATTCGGCAACCTCAAGCCTCGAAGCATTTGAAGGTGCTGCTGGATGCCGGACTGGTCGAGGTAAGGGCGGACGCGAACCGGCGGAATTACATGCTGCGGTCGGAGCCGTTTCAGGAATTGGACCGTTGGCTTGATAATTACCGCCGCATATGGAACGAACGGTATGACAACTTGGATGATTACTTGGAGAAGCTGCAATCGGATATGAAGGAACAGGAGTAAGCACCATCTAATTCGAGGAGGAATATATAATGACAAGCAAAATGATTACACGGGTAGAAGGTCAAGTGATCGTACTGGAGCGCGTATTTAATGCACCAAGAGAGCTGGTGTTCAAGGTGCTCACCGATGGAGAGCATCTGAAGCAGTGGTGGGGACCTCGCGGATGGGAAGTTACCGTATCCAACATGGATTTCCGTCCTGGCGGCCAATGGCATTACTGCATGAAGTGCATGGATCAGAATCAAGGGGATTTCTACGGCATGGAATCCTGGGGCAAATCGGTCTACCAGGAAATTGAGGAGCCCCAGAAAATCGTCTACATCGACTATTTCTCGGATGCGGAAGGCAATATTGCGGAGGGAATGCCCGCAACTACGGTGACGATGACGTTTGAGGAAGTGGATGGAAAGACCAAGCTGATCAATCGAGGGGTATATGAATCCGAGGAAGGGCTCCAATCGGTATTGGATATGGGAATGGAAGAAGGCATTACCCAAACCTGGGATCGCCTGGAGGAATACTTGGCATCGAAACAATAAGCCCCTTTCTAATGCAAGGTCAAAAAGGTAAAATGAATGGCCGGAATCCGTATGGATTCCGGCCGTTTTTGGATTCCCTATGCATCGAACCCACCGATTTCACGTGATCAGTTAACTTGTAACTTGAAAAATCCGAACCAAAAGTTCAATATAAAGATAATTGCAAAATGATTACCGATATGGACTGCCCCAGGCGGGAAGCATCGATAACCTTTGCCTGCGGTTCTGACCGCGGCAAAGGATAATAGGAGGAGATCATAATGGAGATTGGGGTAAGCTCGTTCGTGGAGACGTGGCCGGACGTGAAGACCGGCGACGTGATGAGCCATGCGCAGCGGCTGCGCGAGGTGGTTGAGGAAATCGTCCTGGCCGATCAGGTGGGATTGGATGTGTATGGCGTAGGGGAGCATCATCGCAAGGATTATGCGGCGTCTTCGCCTGCGGTCGTTCTTGCCGCGGCTGCGTCGCAGACGAAGTGGATTCGGCTGACCAGCGCGGTGACGGTGCTGTCTTCCGCGGATCCGGTACGGGTCTTTCAGGATTTTGCCACCTTGGACGCGATCTCGAACGGACGCGCGGAGATTATGGCCGGCAGGGGTTCGTTCATCGAATCGTTCCCGTTATTCGGCTATGATCTGAGTCATTATGACGAGCTGTTCGAAGAGAAGCTGGAGCTGCTGCTCAAAATCCGCGAGTCGGAAAAAGTCACCTGGCAGGGCGAGCATCGCCCGGCGATCCATAACTTGGGCGTCTATCCTCGTCCGGTTCAGAACCCGCTGCCGGTGTGGATCGGAAGCGGAGGCAATTCGGAATCGGTCGTGCGGGCAGGCCTGCTCGGCCTCCCGCTGGTGCTGGCGATTATCGGCGGCAGTCCCCTGCAGTTTGCGCCGCTGGTCAAGCTGTATAAAGAAGCGGCAGCTCATGCCGGGCATGATGTGTCGAAGCTGCCGATCGGCTCGCATTCCCACGGATTCATTGCGGAAGAAACCGAGCTGGCAGCGGACAAGTTCTTCCCTTCGACCCAAGCCAGCATGAACGTGCTGGGACGGGAGCGGGGCTGGGGATTCTATGACCGCGCAAGATTCGATGCGGCTCGGAGTTTCGAAGGTGCGCTGTATGTAGGGGATCCTGAGACGGTGGCCGAGAAGATCATTCACCTGCGCAAGCATGTGGGCATAACCCGTTTTATGCTGCATGTGCCTGTGGGAACGATGCCTCACGACGAAGTCATGAGAGCCATCGAACTGCTGGGGACCGAAGTTGCCCCTCGGGTCCGCAAGGAGATCGACCGCTGGGAAGCCGCTGGGGAGCCTGCGGAGTAAGCAGAATTACTTTTTGGCGATATGAAATGAAGACGCATGTAACTTTTTCCGGCACGAATTCGTCTAGGACATAAACGGACGGGGCGGTGTACATCTTGCGGGTGGCCAGATATTTTGTGCTGTGGTTTGTCTTTATGTTGCTGTTTACCGGTGCTGTCGTAGGCTTGGAGTATATCGAAGGATACAAGATCACGACGACGGAATATTTCGGCCTTCGTAATGCGGGTTTTGTTCTGATGATCATTCCGATTCTGATATCCTCGCTTCTATATCCGGTGATCGTGCTCCCTTTATCGTGGCTCATGGGCAGGATTCGATGGTTCAGAGCTTCACTCATCCTGTATGCCCTGCTGTATGCCGTGATGTGGGCTGCGGCCGGGGCAGTGTTGTTCTACGAAATCTATGATGATCGATTCATACAGGAATATGAACTACATGTCAGCACCGCAGTCATTCTGTTTGGGGTAATCGGCTTGATCTACGGCGGGATCGAGTGGAAGGTTCTGCGTAATCATCCGGCCGGCTCGGCTTAAGGTTCAAGAAAAGACCATGGGAAAGCCATTAGGGCATCCGATGGTCTTTTGATTAAAAATATACTTACTCGTCGCTCCTGAACTGCATCTCGACGGACTCGCTTGCCGGCGGCAGCTCCATGCCTTGTTCCCAGATCAGAACCCGGTCATCCGGCGTCCCTAAATATAGGGCCTTGATCTGAACGCCGTCGCCAAAGCTCTTCTCGTAGGCATTTCGTTCTTCAATATCGTTCGTATAGTACATATTGGACAGTCCCATATCCGCGAATTTTTTAGATTTGATGATGGGACGCTTGGGTGTCACATAGAAGTTTCCTTCCTCATCCATATCGTAGCTGGCTTGGTTAACATTATAGCCGTCGGTCATCTTCACGTGATAAGCAATGCGCCCATCCTTCAGCTGGCTGATATCGGATATCTGCATCACGCGGGTCGGCACGCTTGTAATGTTCCATTCGAACAGGCCCGCATAAGCCAGGAACAAGAGACCGACTGCTAAGCAGCTGATCAATAGACCTTTGGTAAACGAGACCCATTTGGTGCGCGACCACTGGGCCGCAACTTGCCGCAAGCCGGCTCCCTCATCCTTGTTTTGCTCCATCGTTTGGGTGGGCAGCGACATCGGGGAGCTCATATAGCTCAGCACCTCCCGGCAAGCCGGGCAATCCGCCAGATGCTCTTCTACCAAGGTTTTGGTGTCTGCGCTGCATACATCATCATGGTACAAAGGCAGCAAATCCTGAATAATCTCGCACGATATTCGGCTCACGATTGATTCCCCTCCTTGTACAGGCTTTGGATTTTTTGCTTGGCTCGAAAGAAGGTGACTCTTGCCCAGCTCTCGGTTTTTCCAAACAGCCGGCTGATTTCGCCAAAAGACAATTCCCCGAACACTCGCAGCGTAAACACCTCTTTATACGGCTCGTCCATCCGGTGCAGGATTTGATGGATGCGAAAAGCCTCAGCCCTTTCCACGGTTTGCCATGCAATATCCTGACCGCTGCCGTGGTCGATCTGCGGGGCCGGCTCATACCGCTTTTGTTTATCAAGATAGGAGAAGTATGTATGTTTAGCGATTTGGCATAGCCACACGCTCAGCTTGCATGTGCCTTGAAACGAATCGATATGCTTCAGCGCTTTGAAAAACGTCTCCTGCGTGAGTTCTTCCGCAACATGCTCGTCTCTGCTGAGCGACAGCAGAAACCGATACACGTCTTGAAAGTGTTGATGGTAGATCTGGTGCAAATCGGTCACCTGTTCACCTCCTTGCCTATATGACCGGGCCATGGCCGATTCGTTACAATAATCCGCGAAAAAAGTTTCGGCTGGGCGATCTGCTCATAGCGGATGCCGTTCGAGGCCGTCTCCATCGCGTTCCAGTCCAGAATGCGGAGGGTCGGCCGTTTCGTTCCAGGATCCCCCTTTGGGCGAAGGCATGCATTACCCATATTCAAGCGTCGGTGCGTGGTGCCAAGCAAGGTGGAGGTAAAGCGGGCGTTCGTCTTTTCATGCTGACTAATATAATCAAACGACAGCCCGATGAACAGGCATTCGTTAACGGCTTCAATCTGGGATTGGACAGGAACGTCTCGAAAAATGCTGTATCATGAAGTCGTTTCATGGGTTTCTTTTGCGTTCCCTTCTCAACTGGACAATGGTCCTTCTCATTATACGACCAACTGCTATGATAAGAGCAATGAGAAGATACAGAAGGAAATGGACATGAAATTCGTATGGTAAATGGAGTTTACTTAGGGTGGGGGCATCCCTCATCCTTTTTTGCTTAGGCCGGAATTAACAAAAAATGTTTAATATTCCGCGATCGTACACAGGAAATACCATGATGCTCGTGTAATTATTTATATTAACTCGCGAGTAGGTTCGACCGATAAATTAATTATTCCATGATCGATAAGGAGGTAATGGTGTTGAAGAAAAAACGGCTCTATTTTGCGGCAGCAATGATGCTCACCTTGAGTTTAGCGATCGCACCCGTCACGCAAGCGGCAGGCATCACGATGCAAGTCAACGGGATAACCAGGTCTTTGGATGTTGCCCCGGTTATGGTTAAAGGCAAAGTGCTGGTGCCCATTAAGCATGTAACCGAAATATTGGGCCTGTCCATTCGGTGGGATGCTTCTGCAAAGAAGATCACAGCCGTTCGAGGCGATGTCTCTGCCGAGCTGGTTCTGGGCAGTGATGTAGCTACGGTGAGAAACGACACTATCGTCACAAAAGTGAAGCTGGACCAGCCTGCCACACTGCTGGATAACAGGGTGATGGTTCCGCTTCGTTTTTTGGCTGAAGTGTTTGGGGCCAAGGTGAAGTGGAATCAACAAAAGCAGCTGGTTAGCATTGCGTATGGCAGTAGCGGGGGAACTCAGGAGCAGGGGCAGCCGGGTCCGGCAGGCCCGCAGGGTCCAAAAGGCGACCCTGGCGAAACGGGCCCACAAGGGCCCCAAGGTCCGCAAGGTCCGTCCGGGTCTTCAGGATCTTCGGGCTCCCAAGGTCCAACTGGACCAGCTGGCCCAGCCGGGCCTAAGGGCGATCCAGGTCCAGCGGGAGCCCCGGGTCCGAAAGGTGATAAAGGAGATCAGGGCGAACAAGGCCCGGCTGGCCCGCAGGGCGATAAGGGGGACAAAGGGGATCCTGGACCTCAGGGAATCCAGGGCGATAAGGGCGACCTCGGCCCGGTAGGGCCCCAAGGTCCGCAAGGGATACAAGGATCCCCGGGCCCCCAAGGCCCCGCAGGTCCAGCGGGGCCTGTTGGACCTGCAGGAGGGAGCTCCACAGGAACTTATGCATACGCAGGGAATACGTCGGGAGGCGTTATTCCAGTACTGCTCGGCGGGACCCCGGTTCCGCTGCCGGACAATCCGAAAGTAGCAGGAATCATGGCAGATGGAAGTTCAACATTGTTTACGGTTCATGAAACAGGGACATATTATATTTCTTATACGATTAATTTAGCATCAGATTTGCTTGCGGGCTCAAGGATTACTCGAAACGGTGTCTCTATCATACAGAGTGACGAAGCTCCAATTAAGTACAAGTCACATTACCACGCCCAGTTTATAGAGCGATTGGATGCAGGAGATGCGCTTAGTCTTCAATTGTATGGTGCATTAGGTGCTGCAACCCTTGCACAAGGCAACGGCGCTTCCCTAACCCTCATCAAATTAGCCGATTAAGATTCGGGTCCAGCCAAACAAAGGCTGGGCTCTTTTTATTTGCGCGGATAGTGGTGTGCGGAAGGATAATCCGCTACCTTCGAGAATATCATGTGGCATAGGCGTGAGGGAAACGGGAAGGTGTTGATGTAGGGGTGTCGACATACGAGTATTATAAAGAGATTTTCGCGGAGATTCCGAAGCCGTTCGCCTTGGTGGATCTGGACATGCTGGACGACAATGCCGAAGCGATTGCACAAGCGGCTGGGGGTAAGAAAGTGCGGCTGGCCAGCAAGTCCATCCGCTCCGTGGACGTGTTGAACCGTATCCTTCGTACGAACCCGATCTTTCAAGGAATCATGTGTTATACGGCAGCGGAGGCCGTATTTCTGGCGGAACAGGGCTTTGACGATCTGCTGCTGGGATATCCGCAGTGGCAGCCGGAAGCCGTTCGCTCCATCGTGAATCTGGTCGGCGAAGGTCGCAGGATTACCTTCATGGTGGACAGCGTGGAGCATGTCGAGCACATCGAACAGTTCGCCAAACAACAGCGGACCGTGATTCCACTATGCATCGATGTGGATATGTCGGTCCAATATCCGGGTCTGCACTTCGGTGTATGGCGATCGCCCGTCCATTCGTGGGAGGGCATGTACCCGATAGTGGAGCAGATTATCCGCTCTCCATGGCTCCGCCTGGACGGCATCATGGGGTACGAGGCGCAGGTAGCAGGCGTTGGGGATAACGCAGCCGGTAAGCATATGAAGAATACCATGGTCCGGTGGCTGAAAAGCCGCTCCATCGTTGAAGCGGCCAAGCGGAGGAAAGAAGCCGTGGAGCGGCTTGCCGCCATGGACCTTCGGCTCCGCTTCGTGAATGCAGGGGGAACCGGAAGTTTGGACAGCTCCCGGGAGGAAGCTTGGGTAACCGAAATTACGGCCGGGTCAGGCTTCTATGCGCCGGGTCTGTTCGATCATTATGCCTCGTTCCGTTATAAGCCGGCAGCGGCCTATGCCGTAGAGGTGGTTCGCATCCCGAAGGCAGGGATCGTGACCTGCATGGGAGGCGGCTACACGGCATCGGGTACGGCAGACAAGGATAAACTTGCGAAACCTTACTTGCCTTCGGGATTGAAGCTGTTCCCGCTTGAAGGGGCCGGGGAAGTGCAGACACCGCTGCGTCTGCCTGCCCATGTGGAGCTTGGCCTGGGAGACCCGGTGTTCTTCCGCCATGCGAAGGCCGGCGAGCTGTGCGAACGGTTCAAGGTGCTGTATGCGGTCTCGCAAGGCCGCATCGTAGGCGAATATGCAACCTATCGCGGAATGGGGGAGTGTTTTCTATGAAGCAGGTCCAGTGGTCGAATTGGTCGGGATCGGTACGAGCCAATCCAAGAACGGTGTTGTATCCTGCCTCCATAGCGGAAGTCGAAAAAGTGGTCCGGATGTGCCGGCAGGAGGGCAGGCGGCTGCGAGTGGTCGGTTCAGGGCACTCTTTTACCCCCATTGCGGCATCCGAGGACTGCCTGATCTCCTTGGACAGGATGCAGGGCCTGGTCCATGTCGACGCCGAAGCCCGAACCGCCACCGTGTGGGCAGGGACGAAGCTGAAGCTGTTGGGCGAGCTGTTGTTTCGGCAGGAGCTGGCACAGGAGAACCTGGGGGATATTGATGTTCAGTCCATTGCCGGCGCCATTAGTACAGGGACGCATGGTACGGGCCGGGCCTTCGGGAATATATCCACGCAGGTTGTCGGAATGACGGTGGTCACCGGTACGGGCGAGGTGCTGGAGTGCAGCGGGGAGTCGCACCCCGATTGGTTCAAGGCGCTGCAGGTATCCTTAGGTACGCTAGGCATTATCGTGCAAGTGACGTTGAGGCTTGAGCCGGCTTACAAAATCGAATATGAAAGCCGGAGAATACCGCTCGGCGAATGCTTGAAACAGCAGGCGCGATTGGCGGAGGAGAACCGTCATTTCGAGTTTTATTGGTTCCCTTACGCAGAGCCGTGCCAGATCAAGCTGATGAACAAGACGGACCAAGAGGTGAGGGAGCATCGGATCAAGGATTATATCAGCGACGTGATGGTGGAGAACACCTTCTTTGGTCTGATCTCGGAGCTGTGCCGCAAGCTGCCCAAAGCAAGCCCGTATGTGAGCCGTCTCTCGGCGTCGCAGGTTCCGCTGGGTCGCAAAGTGAATTACAGCCACCGGTTATTCGCGACCCGGCGGCTCGTTCGTTTCAACGAAATGGAGTATAACATTCCCGCGGAGTCGATGAATGCGGTCATTGAAGAGATGCGTGAAGAAATGTCGCGAAACAAGTACCATGTGCATTTCCCCGTAGAATGCCGTTATGCCAAGGGCGATGATATTTGGTTAAGCCCCGCCTACGACCGGGATTCCGCCTATATTGCGATCCATATGTACAAAGGCATGCCGTATGAAGATTACTTCAGTGCGATGGAGAACATCTTCCTGCGGTACGGCGGCAGGCCGCATTGGGGAAAAATGCATCATCTCCAGGCTGCTCAATTGAAGGAGCTGTATCCCATGTGGGAAGCATTCCGGGCGGTTCGGCAAGAGCTGGACCCGGACGGTATCCTGCTGAGCGATTATATGGGCAGACTGCTTGATGTATCCGGGCCGATTTCCGATTCGTTCAGTGATATTGGATAGAATTCGCAACAGATTTGATACCCAATTGAAATTGCCGCATAGATCGCATACCTGGTTCGAATCGCCCTTGAGATGGCAGCACCACCTTCCATCGCCCCAGGGCGATTTTTTTTGTCCACCGCTACTTGTAATATAAGCGGCAAAAACGTGAATAGAGCCATTCCTAAACAGGGAGAATAAGCGTCGGTATGCCGTCCGCATCAGTTCGAACTTGGATTTGGAAATCATTCCGGATGGACAAGCAGAAGGATCTTCTTTATAATCAATAAATAGTTACCCGAGGTAACTAATTTAAACGGAGGTCTCGAATGGACGCCCACAGACACTTTTTTCATAAATACTTTACGTTGTATCGCCCTTTCGTCAATGAGCTTAATCGTAAGCTCGAAGACTACAACCTGTATTATGCCCAGTGGTCCATCATGTACTATCTGGATTTTTATCAGTCGATGACTTTGGTGGAGCTGTCCAGAATGCTGTACGTGGAGAAGCCCACCGTCACCCGAACCGTCAACGCGCTGATCAAGCTGGAATATGTGGAGCAAATCCCGGTGCGGGATAAACGGGAGAAGCGCATTCAGCTATCCAAGGCCGGAGCTGACGTCTTCCTGCAAATTCGCAAGATATTTGACCAATATGAACAGGAGATTATGGAAGGCGTTTCTGAAGAGGATCAAAGGGCGGTCATCCGCGTGATGGAGACGGTCAGGGACAACATTATTAGAAAAGGTGGTTAACTTGGAGCAAGCAGACTCGCGAGAACGATTGTGGAGCAAGGACTTTTTGATTGTGTTCGGCGTCAATTTCCTGCTCTTTTTATGTTTTTACTTATTAGTGGTGATCATGTCCTCATATGCAAAGAATGAGTTTCACGCATCGACGGGAATGGCTGGCCTGGCATCCAGCATTTTTGTCGTCGGCGCATTGATTGGACGGTTGGTCGGAGGCAGCATCATCGAGCGGGTCGGCCGCAAAAAACTGTTGTTTACCGGTCTGATCGCCTTCAGCGTTCTCATCGGTTTGTACTTCGTCGTAAACAGCTTGAGCGTGCTGCTCGTTGTCCGTTTCTTTCACGGTATCGCCTTCGCCCTTGCCTCAACGGCAACAGGCACGATTGCGGCCAGCCTGATTCCGAATTCGAGAAGAGGCGAGGGTACAGGTTACTATGGCGTCAGCATTATTATCGCTTCGGCAATTGGCCCTTTTATCGGCCTGATGATTAACGAGCATGCTTCGATGATGGCTAACTTTACGCTGTGCGCCGCGCTAGGGGTGCTTTCGCTGCTGGCGGCTTTCTTTATGAACATACCGAAACTGAAACTGACCGCGGAGCAGAAGAAGGATCTGCAAGGATTAAAGCTATCCAACTTTATTGAGCCGAAGGCGGTGCCGATTTCGCTGGTCAGCTTTGTCATGGGGTTCGGGTATTCCAGCATTTTAACGTACCTGATGATTTTTGCCGGGCAGATCAGTCTGGCCCAAGTGGCAAGTTATTTCTTTATTGTCTATGCGATTGTGGTCATTCTGTCGAGACCGTTCACGGGCCGCTGGTTTGACCAGAGAGGGGCCAATGTGGTGATGTACCCGGCCATTCTATCGTTTGCGATCGGGATGGTTCTGCTCAGCCAAGCCCATCACGGCCTGACCTTGCTGCTCTCGGCCGTATTCGTCGGTCTGGGCTACGGCACGACGCAGTCCAGCGCTCAGGCCCTGGCCATTAAGCGTTCGCCGGCGCACCGGATCGGGCTTGCGACATCGACCTTTTATATTTTCGTGGACGTGGGCATCGGGTTCGGCCCCTTTATACTTGGCTTCCTGACGCCGCTTGTCGGTTTCCGGGGCATGTATATCGCGATGGCGGTCCTGCTAGCTGCGGGAATCGTCCTCTATCATATCCTGGTTGGGAAAAAAGAAAACGACGGGGACGACGGACATGCGATCGTGCATTCATCAACGATTTAAACCAGTGAAAGACTGCCTTGTAGGGCAGTCTTTTTTTGTATAGGGGTACGAAGCTGCAAGTCGGACTAAATAGGATCGAAAAGGAGACTCTATATAGAAAAAACGAAAAGGTGAACGCGTATGAACCAACGATTCTTCATCTGCCTGCTGCTCTCAGGCGGACTCCTTCTATCAAGCTCGGGAAGCAGCACAGCTTATGCAGGGCCGCAAGACAAGCCTAGAGAGCAGCAGCTTGAGAAGGCCATGCTGCAGCAGCTATACCCGGTAATCCGATCGTCCCTTCAGGACATATACAAGGAATCGTATCCTGCCTTTGGCTGCGAACGGATTCTATCGATTAACGAGCGGACCACGATGAAAGAGGATAACCAACAGGCCAGTCCGGTTGATGCGGTGCACGGGGCAAGCTATTTTGAGATTACGGTGGGGTTATGCAAGGGAAGCGGGGAGAAGATCAAGCTGCGTTTCAAGAATGACACGCCAACGGCGCAGTATTATTTGGATTTATTCCATGTGAGGTAGAAGTTATTCCAGACGTAGCGAGCCGAGAAAGAATGATTTTAATCATTTTTTGCGAATCACAGGGCCTCATCCTATAGTAAAATTAGTCATGATTTGTGATGCTGCCCATTACCGGGCGCATGAAGGAGTGAATGACCCATGGCGCATGCAAATGATGTTCTATTGAATCAGCTGTTAGCGAACGCGAACGATCCCAGCTGGTACGTCCCGTTCCAGCAATCCGTGGTGCAACTGACGGAGGACGAAGCGTTCTGGACGCCTGCCAATGGCTGCCACAGCATCGCGGAGATCATACAGCATCTGCTGTATTGGAACGAAACGTGGCAGACGCGTTACCGCGAATCGCAAGTAGATGCCGTTCCTTCTATTGGAGACAACCACAATAGCTTCATCATCCCGGATAACGCGACTTTTGCCGAGTTAAGGGATCGGCTGCTTGAGGTTTTGCTGCAATGGCAGGAGCTGTTGTCAGCGTCCAAGCTTGAGCAGGAAGTGAACGGATTCCCGGAACCGGCCAAGTGGTGGGAATTGGTGAGTAATGCGGCCACGCACAATGCTTATCATATCGGTCAAATCGTGTATATCCGGAAGCTGCAGAAGAGCTGCAGCCCGTTGGAATGGTAATCCGCTGTTTTTCACGCCTGCACATGAAAAATGCATGGATGGTACCCGAATCATCCCTGGGCCCAACCATGCACCTCGTTTACAACGCTTCTTTGATTACCCGTTTATAGAACATGACCGACAACAAACCGAATATGGAATACAGCGCCGTATACAGGAGCATAACCATAACCATCGGCAGCCACAGCTCGGTTCCGAAGAAGAACCAGCCGGATTTTACGGCAAAGTAACTGTGGGACAAGCCGACGACCAGCGGTATGCCGAAGTTGAACAGCTGCTTGATCTGAATCCCCGTCAGCAGGTTCCCTTGAGTGAATCCCAGTTTCCGAAGGATCGTGTAATTCGGCTTCTCCTCTTCACCTTCGTCCATCTGCTTAAAGTACAGGATGCATCCTGAAGTAATCAGGAAGGTGAGCCCCAGGAATCCCACGATAAACATCATCAAACCCATATTGCTCTTCTGGTTGAAAGCCATTTCCGTCTGAGAGAGGTTCCCGGTTTTCTCGCTAAGGCCGAGGCTCTTAAAGATCTTATTGGCCTGATCCACAGCGTTTGGATCCACAATATCGATGCCGTGGTAAACATTCGTCTTCTTCTGGATCTTCGGATCCAAATCCTGAACCAGCTTATCGAATATGGTCTGATCCACAATGGCCGTTGGGAGCCCGCCGCTTGCATAATAATAGGATACGTAGGCTTCCTTATCCAAGCCGATCAGCTTCTGCTTAAAGCTTTGTTTAGGGCTTATGAGTTCAACTTCCCCTGTGGTCTGTATCGCCATGAATTGCTGGATCGCGTCACTGTATCCCGTGAACAACGTCTCACCGGGGGAAACATCCTTGCCTACGCTGGCATCACTGATTACCGGGATGATCATGGAGCTGGAATCCACTTGTCCTGATACCTCCAGGCTGGCCCCGATAATGTCGGATAGGTCCGCATTCACCTGGATTACATCCCGTTCGGTCTTCTTAAATTCGATATCTTCATCCGTAAGTGCCTCGATAAAGGCGGACAAATCCTTCTGATCCGCTACCGCAAAATGGTTTGGCACGCTCTGCTCGGCCGATTTCTCGGCGGAATAGTACGAAATATAGCTAAGAGACAGCAGTCCGATCGCGAGTGCGGACACGGTCGTGATGATCGTTAACAGCAGCGCGTTCGATTTCATGCGGAACATGATGGAGGACAGGGACAGCACATTATTCAGGGACAAGTAACCGCCCTTGCTCTTCCGGATCGCGTTGAATATAAAGCTGACCGACCCTTTATAGAACAGATAAGTCCCGATGATCACCGCCCCCAGGATCAGGATCATGGCCATGAACAGCTCGTTCATGGTGGTGAAATCTCCGCTGAACAGCTTGGTCGACACATAGTAGCCAAGAAGTATCAGTCCGATGCCGAGCAGGCCGAACAGCATTTCGGCGAAGGACATTTTCTTAATTTGGTTCTCGGTCGTCGATACCGCGCGGAAGAGGGATAGAATGCTCTGCCTTTTGATGAACGTATAATTCATGATCATGATCAGCACATAAATGACGGCAAACACAATCACGGTCTGGATGAGCGCCTCGGTTGAGAAGGAGAGAGCTGCCTCGGTGTCTACGCCGGTCACCTTGAACAGGATCATCAGAATTAAGCGCGAAGCCGCGAAGCCGGCAAAGATGCCGATGACCATGGAGCCGAAGTACAGAATCAGGTTCTCTGCACTGAGGATCCGGAAGATCTTGCCCTTGGTCAGTCCGATGAGCTGAAACAGCCCGATTTCCTTGCTGCGCCGTTTGATGAAAATCGTGTTGGCATATAGCAGGAAGATCGCCACGATGGCGACGAGCAGCACGGAGGCGGCTCCAAGCGCAGCCGCTCCCTTAATGGAGCCTTTCGCTTCATCCATTGCGGGATCATACTGTAGCGTGACAAACGCGAAGTACAGACCCACGCTGAAGATCAGCGCAAATACATACAGATAATAGTTCTTGATATTCTTCTTCAAATTCCGGTAGATCAGATAATTAATGTTCATTCTGAACACCGCCTAGCACGCCTTGAGTCTTGATGATGTCGTTGAAGAAGGCCTGCCGGGATTGATCACCCTTGTTCAGCTGGGTGTAGATCTGTCCGTCCTTGATGAAGACCACCCGGGTGCAATAGCTGGCCGCTACGGGGTCATGGGTAACCATGATGATCGTTGAGTCGATCTTCTGATTTAATTCGCTCAGCTTGTTCAACAGATCGGATGCGGACTTGGAATCCAGCGCTCCCGTCGGCTCATCCGCAAAAATAATGCTCGGATCGTGGATGAACGCGCGGGCCGCGGAGGTCCGCTGCTTCTGTCCCCCGGAGATTTGGTTCGGATATTTATCCTTGAGTTCGTAGATGCCAAGCTCGGTCGCGATTCTTTGGAATTTCTGATCGGCTTCTTTTTTGGATACCTTCTTAATGGAGAGCGGCAGCAGGACGTTTTCCTTGACGGTCAGCGTATCGAGCAGGTTATACTCCTGGAAAATAAACCCCAGATGGTGCTTGCGGAACTCGGCCAGCTCCTTCTCCTTGAGGCCCGTAAACTCTTTGCCCTCGATTTTGATGCTGCCGAGGCTCACTTTGTCGATTGAGGAGAGCACGTTCAGCAACGTGGTTTTCCCGGAGCCCGAAGCCCCCATAATGCTGACGAACTCGCCTTTATCCACGCGGACGTCGATGCCCTTCAGCACTTCCTGTTTATTGAATTTGTTGCCGTAGCTTTTATGAATTTGGTTTGCTTCAAGAATTGCCAATTTCACTCACTCCTTTGTTGTCTGTCCTTATCATAAAGGAGTCGAGGACCCTTTTCCTTCGATTCGCCGAACAAAGCGCAAAAGCATGTGACATTGTTGTCACATGCCGGTAATGCTTACGAAATCATTCCGTTTCGGAAAGATCAAGGTAAAGGTTGTGCCGATGCCCGGCTTTGATTCTACCTGGATTCGGATCATCAAGGCCTCGGCTACTTTTTTCGTCAGATAGAGCCCCATGCCGGTTGCGGCACTATCCTGATGCGAGGTGGTGGACGTGAAGCCTTTATCGAAAATCCGGGGCATGTCCTTCGGATCAATGCCGCGTCCGGCATCCCGAATGATGAGTCTGACATGGTCGGCCACGAGATCGCTCTCGATGTGAATGTCCGAAGCGGAGCTGTATTTGACCGCGTTGGTCAACAGCTGGCGGATGATAAAGCCCAGCCATTTGGCATCGCTCAGCACTTCCGCTGCCTGCAGGGAAACGTCAAAGCCGATGCCCTTTTGCATGCACCAGGTTTTGAGCCCGCGGATCTCCTGAAAGATGATCGGCTCCAGGGCGGACACCTCGATCAGCAGATCGTTCTGAATAAAGGGGATGCGCTTCTGGTGCAGCTGCTGGTCAAGCAGCAGGTGAATGCGGAGCCATTCATACTGGAGCTGCGCTTTCAACGTTTCGTCTTCCATGCGTTCGATCATCAATTGCATCGTGGTGAGCGGCGTTTTCACTTCATGAATCCAGGATAACAGCTCGTCCTTCTCTCCTTGCATCTCCATTAGGCGCATGGAGGATTCCATCTTGAAACGCTCGGTCTGCAGGGAGAGCATGTCCATGGCAATCGCTTCAAAGGGGCGCTCCGGCTCGCTGATGGCGGCTAAGTCGTAGGTGTCGTCCCATGCCTGGAGACTTTTGTAGAACTTGGTTTCCCTGTTGTATCTGACGAACAGAAACACCAGGAAGAACAGCGTCGACAGAAACACGATATAGAGGATGGGCAGGAACGGGATTTGGGCGTCCACCGCGGCTATAAACAGAAGCATCAGCTGCAAGAACACGAATAATAGAATCCAGCTTAGCCGTTCCCGGATATAGGCCATCATCATGAGTGGGCCTCTTCCGTGGCGATATAACCTTGTCCCACCTTGGTTTCGATGTAAGGGTCAAGTCCCAAGGGCTCCAGCTTCTTGCGAAGACGATTCACGTTAACCGTTAACGTATTATCGCTGACAAAATGCTCGTTGTCCCAAAGGCTCTTGATCAGGTCCTCCCGGCTGACGATCTGGTTCTTCCGCTCCATGAGGATCTTCAGAATGAACATTTCATTCTTTGTCAGTTCAGCCGTGCCCTGAGGACTGCTTATCGTATTTTTGCCGAATTCGACGGTGGCCCCGCGCCAGGTTCTCAGCTCGGTCCGCTCGGTGTTGTAATTGTATACCCGGCGCAGGGTGGCTTGGATTTTGGCAATCAGGACATCGAAGTGAAACGGCTTCTGAATGAAATCGTCCGCCCCCAGCTGCATGGACATCACCATATCGGTGGGATGATCCCGGGAAGACAGGAATATAATCGGGACGTTGGAGTGGGAGCGAATCATTCGGCACCAATGAAACCCGTCAAACTTCGGCAGCTGGATGTCGATAATGACCAGGTCGGGCTGGATCGCCGTGAACTCCTGGAGTACGGCGCTGAAATCGCGGACGCCATAAACGTCATACGACCATTGCGAGAGACGCTCCTGCACTTCATGGAACAGGGTCACGTCGTCTTCGATCAGCATAATTTTAAACAAGGGATTCACCACGCTTTAAAAGGTTGTTCAAACCGCACTTCATGAATGTGCGCTGTTCCGTCATGATTTTCATTCCCCAGTGTATAGCAAAAAGTCGATATATGCTATCTTGAGGCGCCTTCCCATGTGCATACATGACGAGGCTTAAATACCTATTTACAAACATTTCCTCCCTTCCCATAATAGAAATGAGCCTATGACCTGGGAGGGGACAAATATCAAAATGTATAAGAAGTTCAGATGGTTGACCGTACTTATTGCAGCCGTGTTGGTCGTTATGACAGGATGTCAGGCCGTCGGGGGACTGGATATCAACAAGGCGATGCTGACCAGTCTTGATGCGAAATCCAGCGAATCCAGCGCAAGTATTCGATTCGAGGTGGTGCCTGCGGACAAGGCCCTATCGTCTGAAGATAAAGAAGCGATTGATCTTATTAATTCATTATCCTTAAATATCGACCATGCCATCGTGGAGGATAGCAATACGGTGTCCATTCAGGGCAGCGTCCAGTATTCGGACAAGAAGGTTCCGCTTCATCTGTCCATGGATGCCAAGGGAATGGCGATTCAATTGGACGGCGCGAAGCAGCCGTTCTATCTGTCGATGGATACACCCGTTCCGGGAATGCCCGACACCAGCCAGTATGAGCAGGCGATTCAAGATGTCGTGAAGAAGGCGGCAGGACTTGTGCTGAAGCATTTCCCGAACCCGTCCAAAGTTTCGGTGAAGCCGGTCCAGGAGAAGGTGAACGGAGAGAGCTTGAACCTGACGCATCTTCAGATGGAGCTTACGGGCGAAGAGATTTTGAACATGGTTAAGCCTTTCGCCGGAAGCCTGCTTAAAGACGAAGCCGGCTTGAAGCAGGTAATCGGTGATGCTTATGACGCCATTTATCCGATGATAACCAGCATCGGCGAGGCATACGGCGAAGACGTTGAACTCCTGCCGCAGGAATCCAAGGAAGAGGTCGTCGCATCGCTCTACGAGATGGTGCATGGCGCACTGACCGAATTTACGGAGAACTATGATGAACAGAAGGAGCAGTTATTGGAGGAGCTTCCGGGATCCGAAACCGTCTTCGGCAAGGATACGATCCTCAAACTGGACTATTACTTCGACGAGCAGCTGAATACGCGAAAGAATGCGCTGGAGCTGACCGTCGCGCTTCCGGCATCCGAGGACCTGCCATTGAAGGCCTTCAAGGTGTATTCCGAAGGCGAGGTCTGGAATATCGGCGGCGCAGTGAAAGCCAATAAGGTCGACACGTCCAAAGGCGTGCTGGACGTCCTGAATGAATCTGTGACGCCGGGTCAAGTGCTGCGGAACTTCGAGAAGGATTCCCTCATTTATAACGTGCTGAAGGATGACTTGAAGATTACGCAAAAGTCGATGTATTTGAATATCTCGAACGAGGATTTTGGATACGGCGCCATCAAGAAGAACAATCAGAGCTTTGTTCCGCTCCGTTACCTGGCAGATCAGCTGGATGCCGAAGTGAAGTGGACCAAGGGCTCGAATAAAATTATAGTCATCAATGATTTGACGGGAGAAGAAATCGTGGTGACCGTAGGCTCCAAAAAAGCCAGCGTTGGCGGTAAAAGCGTAACGCTGCCGGAAGCGCCATTCGTTCATAGCAACGGATCTACCTACGTTCCGCTCCGGTTTATGGCCGAAGCGCTCGGCGCAACGCTTCATCTCGAGGGCGATGGCTGGATTTCGGTCGAACGCGATTAACGGTTTTTATATCGATAACGGGTCGGCAATGCCGGTGCCTGTTATGAAAAAATGCAAGTTGAAGTATATATAACGGGGCTGTTTCCCGTCATCCTGGGATGACGGGAAACAGCCTTATTGTTGTTACCTCCTTCATCGCGCTAACTGTACCGGTACAGTTAGCGTTATTTCAAATCGTAACGAAGTCCTTCCTGCCGTAAGATAAGTAACAAATGCACCGAAACTCCCGGTTGGACATAAAAAAGAGAAGATGAAGGAGATACACATATCATGAATCTAACGCATACAAGCCGTGCCTATGCCGCCGCTTTGGGATATACGGCCATCATTGGTTTTTCGTTTATGTTCGTAAAGCTGGCGCTGGTCCATGCTAACCCGCTGGATACGCTGGCGCATCGGTTTACCATTTCGTTCTTAGCCGCGTCGCTGGGCCTCCTCATTGCCCGCAGAAGGGTCCCGATGGATCTGAAACGGCTGCTGACCATCGTGCCGCTGGCCATATTCTATCCGTTCCTGTTCTTTACGCTGCAAACCTTCGGGTTAGTCTATACCAGTTCGGCCGAGGCCGGAATTATCCACGCTACCGTACCGATCTTTACGCTGCTCTTGGCGTCGCTGTTCTTGAAGGAGGGCTCCAGCTGGGCACAAAAGCTGTTTACCGTGTTGTCGGTGACAGGGATCATCTCCATCTTTGTGTTGAAAGGCGTGTCCTTCGAGCAATCGAGCACGCTCGGAATTGTGCTGATTCTGCTCTCTGCGCTATCCAATGCCGTTTACAGCGTGATGGCCCGCAGGATGACGCAGAAGCAGTCGGTACTGGATATCACCTTCATCATGTCGATGATCGGATTCGTGCTGTTTAACCTGATGTCGGTCGCTCAGCATGCAGCACAAAGGACGCTCGTCCATTATTTTGACCCGTTTATGCACTCATCCTTCGTATGGGCGGTTCTTTATCTCGGCGTCTTGTCCTCCCTGGGAACATCGCTCCTGTCCAACTATGCCTTGTCCCAGATCGAGGCGTCCCGGATGGGCATCTTTAACAATCTGGCTACCGTGGTCACGATTTTTGGAGGCGTCGCCTTCTTGAATGAAAAGCTGGCTTACTATCATGTCATCGGAGCAGCGCTCGTCGTTGTCGGCGTGATCGGGACCAGCCTTGCAGGCAGAGCCGGGAACGCTAAGAAACAGCTGGCCCGGAACGAATCCAAGCCTGCTTAAAATATCTCTTCAGATTAAGTGTAAGCGAAGGGTCATCAGGATCTCTAGAGCACCACTGTTGTCAAACCCCAAAGAAATGGGCTTGAGATATTAGGCACTACCTTATAAAATTAGGTGTGAGCTAATATTTTGATGAACGGGAGGGTGACCCTTTGCTCGAATGGATGTTGCGTAACGTGATGGCAGAGAGAGGGATATGGTCGGGAGCGGCTTTGGCGCGGCTGATGAAAGAGAAGGCGGATTACAGCCTGTCGGCTGCTTCCATTAGCGCATTGCTGACGAACCAGCCCAGGCAGATGAAGGCAGAGACGTTAGATGCCCTTTGCACAACCTTAGAGTGTACTCCAAGTGACTTATGGGTGCATACACCTCCTTCCAAAACTAAGGGGGCTTAAGTGAATGACGGTAAAACCTATTGTGCCATTCGGCGATCCCATCCTGCGCAAGGTGGCCCGGCCGGTCGATTCCGTGAATGCCAGAGTATTAAAGATATTGGATGATATGGTCGAGACGCTGTACGACAGCGATGGGCGCGCCGGCCTTGCCGCACCGCAAATCGGCATTTTGCGAAGGCTTATTGTCATGGACTGCGGAGAAGGGCTGATCGAACTGATTAATCCGGAAATCGTGGAGATGGACGGGGAACAAATGGGCCCTGAAGCGTGCCTCTCCTATCCGGGCTACTACGGATACGTGAAGAGAGCTGACAAAGTAACGATGAAGACATTGAACCGGCAAGGCGAGACGGTAATCCTGAAGGGCGAGGATTATCTGGCCAGATGCATGCAGCATGAGATTGATCACCTGAACGGCATTTTGTTCGTGGACCATGTTCGGGATGGATGGTTGTATCATGAGGAGACGCATCGACGCATCGAGCTGCTGCCCGTCATTGGATTATCCAATACAGGCTCATAGCGTCGCGTCCATGTACATGTAGAGACCAAGGCGAAATGAATAGAACGGCCGGATCTAATGTCCTGCTGTTTTTTATTGGTTTACGGCTGAGAATGTTGATGCTTGACGGAATAGGAAAGCCGTGATATTATTATCTTAAATTAAAGATGTTTTAAATCGAAATAATAAACGAAGCAGATTCGACACACACTTTACAATATAAAAGACGGAGGCGTTTAACTATGAACGGATTAAAAGGAATTCACCACGTAACAGCCATTACGAGCAGTGCCGAGAAGAACTACGAGTTCTTCACCTATGTGCTGGGCATGCGGCTCGTGAAGAAGACGGTTAACCAGGACGATATTCAGACATACCACCTGTTCTTTGCGGATGACAAGGGCAGCGCAGGCACGGATATGACCTTCTTCGACTTCCCGGGTATTCCGAAGGGCAGACACGGTACGGACGAGATCTACAAAACCTCGTTCCGTGTTCCTAACGATGCAGCGCTGGAATATTGGGTCAAGCGATTTGATCGGATGGACGTGAAGCATCAAGGCATTCAAGAGTTATTCGGCAAAAAAACACTCGCTTTTGTTGATTTCGACGATCAGCAATATCAACTCATCTCCGACGAGAACAATGAAGGCGTGGCTTCGGGAACGCCTTGGCAGAAGGGGCCGATTCCCTTGGAACATGCGATTACAGGACTTGGCCCGGTCTTTGTGCGGGTGTCCAATTTCGATCACTTCAAAGAAGTGATGGAGAAGGTGCTTCAGTTTAAGGAAATCGGCAAGGAAGGCTCGCTGCATCTGTTTGAGGTTGGTGAAGGCGGCAATGGCGCGCAGGTGGTTGTCGAGTACAACGCCGTGCTCCCGCGGGCCCAGCAGGGCTTCGGTACCGTTCACCACGCGGCCTTCCGGGTAGAGGACCGTTCGGTGCTGGAGCACTGGATCAAGCGTCTGGACGACTTCCAATTCCATACGTCGGGCTTTGTCGACCGCTATTTCTTCCAGTCCCTGTACGCACGCGTCGCGCCGCAAATTCTGTTCGAGTTTGCCACCGACGGTCCGGGCTTCATGGGGGATGAGCCGTATGAAACGCTGGGCGAAAAATTGTCCCTGCCTCCATTCCTGGAGCCGAAGCGCGAGCAGATCGAGAGCATGGTTCGCCCGATCGATACGGTGCGCAGCACGAAGGAATTCGTGAAGGAATGATGCAATGAATCCCAAGAAGCAATCCGCTTGTTCATGACAAGGGCGGATTGCTTTTTTTTGTACCACCGAAATAACGGATCTTACGGTCATTCCCATGTATCCGAACCGAATGGATGGTCCACGATGTACAGCCAGCTTCCATCGGGCTGTTGTCTCACGATCTCGGAGGTATGTCCTTGCAGCACCAGCGGTTGGTCATCCGGGTCGGTCGTTTGCAGGGTGAACCTGGCACGCAGCAAAGCGATATTTTCAAACGGAATACAATATACATTGGTGGAGACCATGGTGCCTTTGAGCCGCAGCAGTTCCTCCAACGTAAGGCGGAAGGAATGGATTCCGATTTCCAGGCTTCCGTTTCGGTGGACATGAACGCCGTTCGGTTCATACAGTGCCAGCAGCTGATCGATATCCCCGCTATTATAAGCGTCCGCAAAGGCTGCATTCATATCTTCCGGCTTCCGGACGGGGTTTGAAGGATTTGATGGTTTCATTGTATCTCCCCTTTCTGTAAGATGATAATCAATAGCCTATCTGAAAAAGAAAGCCATGGTAAGTACGCAGAATATGGTGACCTAGTCATCTATTCATGACCAAGGGAGTTGAGGAATAGCAAAATGCCCTAT
>Ga0209784_100200_pt1 | contig 42952 bp, 42 predicted proteins | sample AraplaCvi_mLB_r2_2_FD_184284 | JGI IMG/M metagenome (GOLD analysis project Ga0209784, IMG submission 184284) | Arabidopsis root microbial communities from North Carolina, USA - plate scrape CL_Cvi_mLB_r2 (SPAdes) (version 2) | ecosystem: Host-associated > Plants > Roots > Endosphere | place: USA...
TTATCTTGGTTATTATGCGATTCGTGCTTTTCCTGATAATTCGGATCCTCATATTGAGCTCGCCCCTTCGCCGATGCTTGCTCCTCTGCTTCCCCGACGAACAACCACCGCAGCGCATCCGGAAATCTTCTGGACATAAAGATAGGATCATGGGTTCCGTCAGGATCTACCGCCAGCTGCAGCCGCTCAGGGCTCACCCCTTGCTCAAGCCAGAACCGATGGGCCTCCACGTTGTTCACAAACATGTTTTTCTGCGCATTTTGCTTGTACGCCCCTTCAAGCTGTCCGACGGACATATACACCCGCTGCTCTGCCGGCCATTTTCCCTGCTTCCGGATGTAGTCCATCACCCCCTCGTACCATAACGAAGCCGACAGCATGCCGATTCGTCCGAAGGTATCTGGACGCCAATATCCCGCGAACATCGAGATCAAACCGCCAAAGGAACCTCCGATGATGGCCGTATGCTCAGGCGCTGGAAGCGTTCGGTACTGATGGTCTATGTATGCTTTGATGACATCCGCTACCTCATCGACATAAGCTCTCCCCTCCCCGCCGAAAGGAGGATTGCTCTCCAGCAAAGGCTCAGCCGGCCAAGGGGTATACTCACGATTCCGGTTCGTTGTCGAGATTCCGACTAGGATGACCTCTTCCAGCCGGCCTGCCGCAAACAAATGATTCAAATAGTTCAGGCAGTCCGTGAACATATCTCCTTCATCTTGAACATAGGCAACAGGATAGGAACGGTTTGAGTCCAGATAGGAAGGAGGCAGATACAGTGTAAGCTCTCTGCCCTCCACTGCCAGCTGCTTGTAACGATTCATGTGATCCTCCCGAAAGCTGCTTTTATTTTCTCATGCGAATTAATAAATAAAATACGGAACCCCAATCACGGATACCACAATGCCTGCAGCAAGCTCGGCCGGAGCGAATATCGTCCTGCCGATGAAGTCGCCTATGACAACAATCGCCATGCCGGCAAGGCCGCTGATCGGGATGATATGCCTGTGCCGCAGTCCGACAAGCTGCCTGGCCATATGCGGAGCAATCAGGCCGACAAACCCGATGCTGCCGGATACGGCTACGCTGGCGCTCACCAGGCCGATGCTGCACAGAAGCAATCTATTTTTCTCGCGCTCGACGGATACCCCGACGCTCTTCACGCTTTCCTCGCTCAGCTGAAACAAGTCGAGCACTTGAGAGCGAAGCCAGATGACAGGCGGCAAAATAACGAGCCACGGCAGCATGGTCACCACAAACTTCCAGTTGGCGCTATGAAGGCTGCCGGCGAGCCAGGCAACCGCCATCTCATAATCTTTCGGGTTCATTTTAAGCGAAACATACATGGTAACGGCTCCAAAGCCGGATGCGATCGCAATGCCCACAAGTATGAGCCGCTGTGGGTCCAGCTTTCCGTTTTCTCTCGCAAACATGTATATGGCCGTGGTCGCTGCCAAACCGCCCGCGATGCCGAACATGGGCATCATCATCACCCCGAGCCAGCCGGTCATCGTGATCTGCCCTTGCAGCAGGAACATAAACAGTACGACCGCCATGCCGGCGCCTGCATTGATGCCGAGGATGCCCGGATCCGCAAGCCCGTTGCGGGTTACCCCTTGGATGACGGCACCGGCCATACCGAGCGCAAACCCGACGAGGGCGCCAAGCACGATTCGGGGAAGCCTGAATTCAAACACGACAAGATCAAAGTCCGAATTGGGCTTCATCCGAAACAGCGTCTGGAATACTTCCTTGATGGACATGTCAAACGTTCCGTTGGTCAGGCTGAAATAAACGGCTGCCAATACGACCGCTATCCCGCCTGCCAGCACTATCGGGAACCGATTAGATGCGTTACGCACGCTGAGCCCCTCCCCTCGTCTTGATCAGATAGAGGAAGAACGGCACGCCGATCAGCGAAGTGATGACACCGACCGGCGTCTCGAAAGGGCTGTTCACGAACCGGGCGAGGATGTCGCACAGCGCCAGGAACATGCCGCCAAGCACGCCCGACACCGGTACGATCCATCGGTAATCGGAGCCCGATAAGTACCGTGCAATATGAGGGACAATCAAGCCTACAAAGGCAACCTTCCCTGCCAGCGCCACCGATACGCCCGTCAAGATCACCACCGCCAGCATCGCGAGGCCTTTGACCAGCCATGTTTTGACGCCAAGCCCCTTGGCCGTCTCGTCCCCGAGGGAGAGCAGCGTAATCGATTTGGACAAAACCACGGCGAGGAACAAACCGACGATCGCAAACGGAATACTCAGCTTGATCAGCTCGGGATCCATGGCATGCAGCCGGGCATTGTACCAAAAACTGATGCTTTGGGAAATCTGAAAATAAGCTGCCAAAGCTTCGGCCGTTCCGCTAAGAAACGTCCCGATCACGGTTCCGAGTATAGCCAGCCGAACCGGACTGAGCCCCCCTGGAATAAGCCATGCTAATCCGAACACGACGGCTGCACCGATCGCGGAACCAACCAATGAACTGACAATGTACATATTGGAGCTGGCATTCGGAATGAATACCATGAACAAGGTCACCGCGAACACCGAACCGTCCGATACCCCCATAATGGAGGGGGAGGCTAGATAGTTTCTTGTCATCCCCTGCATAAGAGCGCCCGAAACCGCCAGAAAAGCACCGATCAACATAGCCCCGACGACTCGGGGCAGCCGGGAGCTCATAATGATCTGATGGTCGATGCTCTCCGGGTCAAAAGCGAAGATGGAGTCCCAGACGGTATCCATCGAAATATTCTTGGCTCCATACAGGATGGAGGCCGCTATGAGTAATAAGCAGACTGCCGGGGCCATCACAAGGATGAACGCCGGCAGCGATTTTTTGAACCCCATGAACAACACGCCTTATACGTTTATACTGGACTGAATGATATTATTTCGTAAGATTTTCGACGGCAGCTTTCAGAAACTCGATTTTACTGTACGCGGTACCGCCTTGAGCAAGCGGGTCAACCACGTTGACAAAAGCCGTTCCGTTCTTGAACGCGTTCAGGTTTTTCATGATAGGATCATTCTGCAGCTCTTCCAGTGCGTTCGGCGTATCCTTGTTCTCGTCCGGAGAGAACTGGACAAACACGTAATCCGGATTCATCTCAGCCATTTTCTCTTTGGAGACCAGCTCCTGCGCTTGAGCGGCTTCAACCTCAGCCGGTACGGCGATTCCCAGATCTTCGTACAATACCGGATTAAAGAATACCCCAGCCGGGTAAATGTACATCTCCCCCGCACGAACCCTTAGCGCCAAAACCTTCTTGTCCTTCAGGCTGTCTCCGATGGTTGCCTTTGCGGCTTCCAGATCCTCTTTATATTTAGCGATCTCTTGCTCAGCCTGTTCCTGCTTGCCGCTCAACTCGCCCAGCAATCTCAAATTGCTCTCCCAGTTGGTGGATACATGAGAATAGGGTATCGTCGGGGCAATTTTATTCAGTTGTTCCACGACTTCCGGCTTGAACTTGGAAGATCCCAAAATCACGTCCGGTTTAAGCGAGAGGATCGTTTCGAAATTCGGCTCCGTTTTCTCGCCTACCGACTGGGCATCCTTCGTAATCGACTCAAACAATGGAGGGAAAGAGCCCGAGAAGCTGATCGCTCCGACCGGATTCACTTCCAGTACAATAGAATCCTCCATGGCTTCGACGGCACCCGTGATAACGATCCGCTCCGTTTTGGCAGGAAGCGTGTATTCCTGATCAAGATATCTCACAACTTTGGTTTCGCCCGCAGCGGGTGTTTCTTCCTTCGAAGCTTTATTCTCCTCAGCGGTGTTCGTGCTTCCTGCATTACTCGTGCTTGCTCCGTCTGTATCTTTAGCCTCGTTACCTCCGCCACAAGCAGATAGTACCAAAGCAAGTACCAGCAGTAACCCCAAAACCATTTTCATCCGTTTCATCTCTCTCCAGTTACCCCTTCCATGATCCATGATCATTTAATAATTGATAATGATTATCATTATTGATCATACTATCGGATCTGCTCTTTTTGCACCATGGACAAATAACCGGATTCCTCATGGACATTTTCCGGAAAACAACCGGAAGGCCTCCTCTGCCATCTGCTCCATTGCAATGGGTGAATACTCACGCCAAGGATATGAGGATAATTGATGGAACGTTCCCTCCCTCACCGCGGAGATGGTCATCCACTCCGGCGTCGCCTGCAGTCTTCTCCAATAGGCAAGCGTTTCGGAATCTTGACGGATCAGAAGAAGCAGATGGTTTGCACGGCTGTCCCTGATTTGCTCCATCGTCAAACACCCCTCATTCTGCTGATCCATAGGCAGGGCCGGCTGAAAACTGAAATCATCGAATAATATTTCCTTCATGCCCGGATGGCTGTATGCCCGAAGTTCATCCTGATGCAGGCGCGCGGTCAAAAGCGTGCGGGTTTCCCTATTGCTAGAGGGGAGCTTCTCCCGGTAAGCCGACATCTTGTGATGAAACGCTTCAATCCACTGCTCTGCTTCAGGCAGCTTGTCCAGCATTTTGGCGAGACTGAGCAGATTGAGCCGCCATCCTTCCTGCTCTCCCGGCATTTCATAGAGAGGGGCAATCTGCCGAAGCTGCTCCTTCTCCCACTCCTCAACCCCCTGCGCGCACACGATGAGCTCCGGACGTGCCGTGGCCAGCTTTTCCAGATTCGCATATTTGTTATGGTTCTGGCGGTATGCATCCAGATGGACCGGAATATCCGGGCCGAGATGGTTATAGTAATGCTGTGACCACTTCGGATGAAGCGGAGCCGCATACGGCGTGAAATCCAGCGGCATGGCGTAACCCAATAGGCTCGTTGAGCCGTACATCGCCAGTTTATTTTTCCTTGTCTTCATATAGGCGGAGGGCGAGATCCCGAAAGCTTTCTTAAATTTGCGGCTGAAATAAAATTCATCCTTATACCCCACCATATGGGCAACCTCACGCAGCAAGGAATCCGAACCCAGCATCAATTGTTTGGCCTTGTTCAAACGGACGCTCGCCAAATAATCCATTGCGCTGTGCCCATAGGTCTTCTTATAGACCTCTACAAAATACTTGGGGCTCAGCTCGGAGAGATTCGCCAGCTGCTCGATCGTTAAATCTTCATCGTAATGCTCTTCGATATACTCCTTCACCCGCTCCAGCGCTTGCCGTTTATCATTCTTGGCATATGGGCTGCATTCGGCCATCATCGTGTACAGCAGCTCCTGAAAATCCAGCTGAGCCCTCCACTGCTTCATGGGCTCCATGCTGTGAAAATCCTTATACATCGCCCGGCAGACGAGATTCAAGCGGTCCGGGGAGCTGATGACAAAGATGCCGTCATAGGGCATGAATGCCGTGCCGTCCACTTCATGCAACCGACCGCAGCCCGACATCCCTTCATAGAAGCCAAAATGAAGGATCGCGACTGATGCCTGATCCTGTCCCTCGGAACTCCAGTACTCACCGCTCGTAATACCAAAAGTAGATCCAGCCGCGCAAAAATAAACGCACCCCTTATTCATTCGTGTCACTTGCTCTGCCTGCTGCAAACAGGTCTCTCCACAAAGCGGGACGATCAAGGCCGGCTGCACGGCCAACTGTTGTTCCAAGGACATTCCTTGCCCATGAACAATATCCATATTCCATAAACGGGCCATGAACCCGCTGTATTCTCGTAGCTCTCCCTTGCTGGTGTTCATCGATAGGTTTAACCTCATTGCAGACCCCAACCTTAAATGAGAATGGTTATCATTATCATATAATTATCATACACCATATCAATTGTCCAGCACGTTCTTCGTCTTTTCCATAATGCGCCATGATAGTCAGGCTAAAAAAGAAAGCAGCCATATCTCCCTTTAAGGAGTCATGGCTGCTGCTATTTACAAGTGTGTCTAAAGGCGGATCTTTTGAATGAGAGAGTTTCAGCCCTCTCCAAGGGGACTCTCTTCTCACATCCGCTGAATTATTATTAATTTCCCCGTTGGCGCTGCCGGGCTCTAGCCTCGCCGCCTTTGCGGCCCGCTTCTTCACGGCTCATCTTGCCATCCCCGTTGCTGCCGCTGCCGTTTCTGGCTTCGCCGCCCTGTTGTCCAATTTCTTGGTAGAACTCGCGACCATGGGAGTCCGAGGTAGCCTCGCCGCCCTTTTGGCCGATCTCTTGATAAAACTCCTTATCATGGGAGTTTGACGTGGAGTCTCCGCCCTTTTTGCCGATTTCCTGATAAAATTCTTTGTCATGGGAGCGGGATGTCGCTTCGCCGCCCTTCCGTCCGATCTCTTGGTAAAACTCTTTATCATGGTTGTTCGCTGTTGCTTCTCCACCTAAACGTCCTGCTTCTTCACGGCTCATCTTTCCATTATTGTTATTAGCCATTCTGAATCACTCCTTATAGGTTTTTGGAAGTTGTTGCTCGTCCACGATATGATATTAACCTCTTGACCAGAGATGAAACACCGGTTTTGCATAAATGCGCAAGGAAAAACATCCAAAATCTGGATAATCTCTATGAAAATCCTGATATATCAAGAAAGAAGCTCCACGCTATGCGTGAAGCTTCTTCTTCAACATGGTATGCGGTAGAGAGGACTCGAACCTCCACGGGTATACACCCACTACCCCCTCAAGATAGCGTGTCTGCCATTCCACCACTACCGCATAATATAAGGGATACGTCTTTTCGTACTAAGTAAAAATGGTGAGCCATGAAGGACTCGAACCTTCGACACCCTGATTAAAAGTCAGGTGCTCTACCAACTGAGCTAATGGCTCTCGATGACAATCGTGCGGCTGCCATATAGAAAGGAATACTCGGGGTTCTCATCCCGAAGTTATATAGAAAGTGGTGACCCGTAGGGGATACTCTCACTTCGTTCGAGATTGCGAAGTTTATCCTAAAGATGGTTATGCTTCGACGAACCGACGGGGTTCTCATCCCGAAGTTATATAGAAAGTGGTGACCCGTAGGGGATACTCTCACTTCGTTCGAGACTGCGAAGTTTATCCTAACGATGGATATGCTTCGACGAACCGACGGGATTCTCATCCCGAAGTTATATAGAAAGTGGTGACCCGTAGGGGATTCGAACCCCTGTTACCTCCGTGAAAGGGAGGTGTCTTAACCCCTTGACCAACGGGCCATCTTAACCACGTCGCCGTGACGACAAGATTGAGTATAGCATAATTTTAAAAATGCTGGCAAGCTTTTTTTTCGCAAATTTTCAAATTGATTTATGGAGCTTTTTCGGCCCGTAAATCAGCCTGAAAAATCCGGTGTCAACTTCCCTTCTTGAACGCTGTTTTCTTCACGCTTCACATGGTATGCATATGCATTTTCCCTTGAGCTTACGATTCGATGCAACCGTCCGTCCATAAAATGCAATGCAACCCCATCATCAGCAGCATATCCTGCTTTTGCTTCACATTGAAGCACGAGCTTGTGGTAGGCGGGTCTTCTTTTGCTCTCACCATCATAATGCGGACAATGACTGCCTTGTAATATACCCAAACCCTCAAGTTCGTACAAAGGCCCGTTCAACGGGTCCGTCACCCATTGCTCAAACCAGCAAATGGAGCCAGCACTTAACCCGGTTAAAATGACGCCCTGCTCATACGCCTCTTTGAGTATCTGATCCAGGCCCCATTCCTTCCACAAGACCAGCATATTCCGGGTATTGCCCCCGCCAACATAAATAATATCCTTCTCAAGTACAAAAGACCGAAGATCGGCAAAGTTCGGCTGGAACAGCGACAGATGACTGGGAATACACGGCAGTGTCCGGAAAGCATGATAGAACCGTTCAACATACCCATCCGCATCCCCGCTTGCCGTCGGAACAAAACACACTTCAGGCAATTCTTTCGAAACTTGTGCCAGAACGTAGCGATCAAGCAGCAAATTATCAGGTTCCATCGAAAAGCCGCCGCCACCCATTGCAATAATCTGTTTCATTGAGCTCTCTTCCCCCATTCATGCTCAACGAAAGAGAGAGGGATACTCTCCCTTCGGTCGAGACTGCGAAGTATCCCTAACGCTGATTATGCTCCGACGAACCCTATCTGGGTTCTCATCCCTATGCAAAAAAAGCTCCCGATCACTTGGTGATGGGAGCTTTCTTCAATGTAATGCTCAACGGAGAGAGAGGGATTCGAACCCTCGCACCGCTTACGCAGTCTAACCCCTTAGCAGAGGGTCCCCTTATAGCCACTTGGGTATCTCTCCATATGGCTCCCCGAACAGGACTCGAACCTGTGACAACTCGATTAACAGTCGAGTGCTCTACCAACTGAGCTATCAGGGAACGTGAAGTTGAATACTAATAATTTATCATGACTTCTTAGGGGAGTCAAGCTTCAGAAGCGTAAGACGCCCACTGCATTTTCCGCACCGATACCGGGCGGGATCCATCTTCCGTTTACGCAGGTATTCCGTTCCGCAATCGCTGCAGCGAAGCATGTATCGGTACGGTTCCGGTTGCCGTCGGCCCGCCGCCTTGCCCTTCGGCAACGATTTGCAGAAACGGCTTCCTCCAACGGCCTGCAGCAGTTTCTTGAAATCGGCATCGCGATGGCGATATCCCCTGCCCGCAATGTGCAGATGATAATGGCACAGCTCATGTTTGATGATCTTCTCCACCTCATCCCTGCCGTGCGTGGCCAGCTGATGCGGATTGATCTCGATATGATGACTTTTCATAAAATAGCGGCCGCCGGTCGAAGACAATCGCCGATTAAACGTAGCCTGATGCCTGAACGGAACCCGAAAGCTCTCCAGCGAGATTTTCTCGACCCAGGCCTGCAGCTCCTCATTACTCATCTCGTTCGTTGTCACTATGTCTGATCCTTCCTTTGCCCCGATAAATGCTACTTGAATTTTAACTTCTCTCTGGGCTACACTGTCAAGTAGAAAGTATGGAGGGAGAACCTGCAATCATGCCGAATATGCGCTACGTTATTTTAAAGGGTCAGGACGAGCTGTTCTTTGTCGAAATGCCCAGTGATTATGCTTACCAGCTCAGTGCCCTGAATTTACGCCTGAACAAGGAAATCGATAAACTCACCGCCGCAGGCAAACCTCAGCTGCCTCTTGCCGTAGCCGAATGCGACCATTTGGATTTGCTGCAGGAATCGCTGAGCATTCAGGGTGGTCTTGAATACATAAATGAGCTTGAGCAGGCCTTTGCTTCCCTGAACGAAAAGGAATATCCGCTCATCTCGCTGCTTACCGAAATTCGGGCCCTTCAAGCCCAGCTCGAGCAATGGTACGAGGAAGAAGCGTAATAATCGAGGTAGACCTGCACGCTTTGGGCATTTTCCCCATATGCTATCCATACAGATGGAAATAGCAAGAGGAGGAGATACCCTTGCCGCAATGGCTCTGCAATCAGTTGACACGCGCTTTCCGCAAGAAGGACAGACGTCAGATCAAGCTGCTGAACGAATGCTGGTACTTTTACCGGAATTCCCCAGGTGAAGAAAATTCGAACGCCCGTTAGGGCCTGCAATCGATCCATAAGGTTGACAATAAGCCGGACGCTCCTGTCCGGCTTATTTTTGCATGGTAATAGGTGGACTGCATTCGTGGAATCCGCTCCTATAATTCGCTTCGTCTAGCTGGCCAGGAGCCCTGAAGCTTCCGAATAAAAACGATTTGCCCCGTATGATATGCGTCATGCATGATTAAGCTGAGTATCCGCTGAGGCGATTCGATAATCTCCGTTTCCGTCATGGCCTCGAACTTCTGTCTTAAAGCAGCGTGGACCTCCTGAAGCTGCTCCCGGGCCGTATCCCAGGCCTCCTCACTGGTGTCATGGATCTGAAACGTCTCGTCGTTTCCTATCCCTTCATTATGAAGCGGAATTCCTTCCAATCTTCCGAGCAGACGCTGCTTGTAATACAGCAGATGCTGCACATTCTCCCAAATGGAATTCGCCGCTTCCCCTTCCGGCTTCCACAATGCCTGCTCCAGCGTAACCTCCTTCAGCGCGGGGAGAATCGGAGGATACCAATCCTCCTGATCCATTGCATAATCCCAATTTTGCAGCAGCAATTCCTTCATGTTCATGTCCATCGCCTCCGTTTAGATTGTAACCATCATAAATAAAATAGAGCGTTACATCAAAATTAACACACTTCAGATCCCATTACAAGTAACTAGCAACATGATTATTTACTTGTTACAATAATGAGCAAGAAAGGATGAGCTTCATGTTATGGGATGATTTTATAAACAGCGAATGGCATGACTGGAGAGGCAGCGGCCGATCCGAGGACCGGCTCGCCCGTGAGGATTGGCTCACTGAATTTATTAGCGAGCATGAGCTCCACATCGCCGTTCCGCTGACTTCGGATGAACTGGAACTTCTCCGGCAGCTTCGTTCCTTCCTGCGAACATGCGTTCAGCGCATCGTTGGGGGTGCTCTTCCCTCCCACCAGCAAGTAGAGGAGTTGAACCGCTGGATGGCGACAGGGCCGGTCATTCGGCAGCTCAAGATCGATGAGGAGCATAAAGGGATGCTTTCTTATATTCCGCAAAATCCAGGCCTGCAAGCAGCCGCTGCCGAGATCGCCGGCTCCTTTGCGCAAACCATCGAGCAAGGCGAGTTGTCGCGATTTCGCATCTGCACCAATCCGGATTGCCTCTGGGTATATTACGACGATACGCGAAACCGCTCCAAACGTTATTGCGACGATAAAATGTGCGGCAATCTGATGAAGGTCAGACGCTTTCGAGCGAAGAAAAAGCAGCAGTCAGAGCCCGGGGAATAGCCGTGCGTTTAAGCTGACGCAGTATATCGCAACATACATGTCGAAAAAGCCGGGGGATCAGTCATGAGCATTAAAAGGGGGACGCCAGCAGAAATACTCTGGGTCAATCAGCAGTTGAACGTACCGGTTTTCAGCCAGGTACACTGGATCATGAAGTCATTGCTATCGTTATGTCCCAAGACCCTCCAGAACAAACTTTGTATGATGCAAAAAAAGAGCCGTTTCTCCCAAAAGGAGAATACGGCTCTTCTTTAGCTCACTTTAGTTCTATCCTTGGTTTTTCGGCTTGCGCATCGTCAATCCGACGCGCCCCTTCTTCAAATCCACGTTCAGCACCCATACGGTCACGTTATCCCCCACGGAGACGACATCCATCGGATGTTTAACAAATCCATCGCTCAGCTGGGAGATATGCACAAGGCCGTCGCTCTTGATGCCGATATCGACAAAGGCGCCGAAATCGATGACATTGCGTACCGTTCCCTGAAGCTCCATTCCCGGCACAAGATCCTCGATCTTCAGCACGTCCTGGCGGAAAATCGGCAGCGGCAGTTCCTCCCGCGGATCGCGTCCCGGACGCTGCAGGCTGTCCAGAATATCGCGAAGCGTCGGCACGCCCACCTCAAGCTTTACGGCCAGGCTCTCCGGCTGCTGGGCATCCAGCAGCTCAGCCAGCTCCTTGCTTCCCAGCTTGTCCAGGCCAACCTGAAGCTCCTGGAACAAACGGTCAACCACTGCATAGGATTCCGGGTGAATCGGAGTACGATCCAGGATGTTCTCGCCTTCCGAAATCCGCATGAAGCCCACACACTGCTCATAAGTCTTGGCACCGAGACGCGGAACCTTCTGCAGCTGCTTCCGGCTGACAAACTTCCCGTTCTCTTCCCGGTATTTCACAATATTTTTCGCTATGGTGGCATTGATGCCGGCCACATATGAGAGAAGCGATGGCGATGCCGTATTCACATCCACCCCGACATGGTTCACCGCAGACTCCACGACGGCTTTCAAGCTTTCCTCCAGATGCTTCTGGGTTACGTCATGCTGATATTGGCCCACGCCGATCGACTTCGGGTCGATCTTGACCAGCTCGGCCAGCGGATCCTGCACGCGGCGTGCAATGGAGGCCGCGCTGCGCTCGGCCACATCCAGATCCGGGAACTCTTCCTGCGCCAGCTTCGAAGCAGAATACACGCTCGCCCCGGCTTCGTTAACGATGAGGTAAGCAAGCTCTGGGTCGGCGAGCTCCGCAATGACTTCTTCCGCTACGAACTGCTCCGTTTCGCGGGATGCCGTACCGTTCCCGATGACAATGAGCTTGATTCCGTATTTCGCAATCAGCTCCTTGAACTTCGCGGCAGCCTCCCGCTTCTTGTTGGCCGGCGGCGTCGGATACGTGACGGCTACCTCCAGCAGCTTGCCCGTGTCATCGACTACAGCAAGCTTACATCCGGTACGGTAAGCCGGATCGACGCCCAGCACGCGGCGCCCCTTCACCGGCGGCTGCAGCAGCAAGCTGCGCAGATTCCCCGCAAAGATGGAGATCGCCTGGTTCTCCCCTTTTTCCGTCAACTCCCCGCGCACCTCGCGCTCTATCGATGGGGCAATGAGTCGCTTGTAGGAATCCTCGATCACCGCCGTCAGAATGTCCGTCACGGCCGATGGCCCTTTAAGCACCTGCTTTCCGATATACCCGTGTATGGATTCGGAAGGAACCTCCAGCCCGACCTTCAAAATGTTCTCGCGCTCGCCCCGGTTAATGGCCAGGATCCGATGCGGCGGCATTTTCTTCGCCAATTCCCGGTAATTGTAATAGTTCTCGTACACGGATTCCGCTTCGGTATCCTTTGCCTCCGACGTCAAAATGCCATGATCCAGGCTGAACCGTCGTACCCAGGAACGAACAGCTGCATCATCGGCAATGTTCTCCGCCAATATATCCATCGCGCCTTGGAGGGCCTCTTCCGCCGAAGCCACGCCTTTCTCCTCATCGATATATTTCGCAGCCTCCACCATCGCATCGGCCTGCTTCGGCTGCGACCATATCCACTCCGACAGCGGCTCAAGTCCTTTTTCCTTGGCGACGCTCGCCCGCGTCTTGCGTTTTTGCTTATACGGACGGTAGAGATCTTCCACCTCCTGCAGCTTCACAGCCGCCGTAATCGATGCTTTCAGCTCTTCCGTCAGCTTGCCTTGCTCTTCTATGATGCGGATGACTTCCCGCTTGCGGACCTCTAAATTGCGCAAATAACCTGTCCGCTCTTCGATATCACGCAATTGGTTCTCATCCAGTTCGCCTGTCATTTCTTTACGGTAACGCGCAATAAACGGTATGGTATTGCCCTCATCCAGAAGTTCAACGGTCGTGCGCACCTGTTTCTCGGACAATTGAAGCTCCTTCGCGATCTGCTTCACGATCCGTTTCGACTCTTCCTTGCGAATCTGTTCTTCATTTACTTCCACAACAGCTTCTAATTCAGACAATGATATCCCTCTTTCTTCAATGAAACTATATTTGCTATTATCCCAAACTTAAGCGCTTATTTCCACTCCATCGCTCACTTCGCAAGGCTTTAAGCTGCATTTAATGTCAATTTCATCTAATTTTAAGTTTCGGCTTATATTCTGTTACTACGAACATGCTGCTGCCGGATATCCACACCCCATTACGATCGGGAGGTCACCTTCGATGAATGACAAATATGCGATTGCCTGGTCTGTTGTCTGCCTTCTGTTCATTGCAGCAGCGGTCACCACGGCATACGTGCTCATCCCTACAAACGCGTAATCGATCGTCCTTAAAGGATAAACACGCCTCACCGCCACATAAAAACCCTCAAGGAATACTCCTTGAGGGTTTTGTTGGCCGTAACCGTTCTATGTGGAACATGCAACGCCTTTGATTGAATCAAAAATCAATCAAGCCCAGACTTATTTGCAAGGAATCATCCACCTTGCTCATCATTTCATCATCAAGATGGGTGATTTTGTCGGTTAGCCGCTGCTTATCAATCGTCCGGATCTGCTCTAGCAAAATGACGGAATCCCGGTCAAATCCATGCGACGCCGCGTCGATTTCGACGTGAGTCGGCAGCTTGGCTTTTTGAATCTGTGCCGTAATGGCTGCAACAATCACAGTCGGACTAAACCGGTTGCCGATATCGTTCTGAATGACAAGGACCGGTCTCACGCCGCCTTGCTCAGAACCGACAACAGGTGATAAATCCGCAAAAAATACGTCGCCCCGTTTAACGATCACTGTCTACACCCCGCTTACTAAGCGGTCTAGAGTGTTGTCTGCATCTTCCTCCGCGTGAAACGCCTCAGAAGCCATGGTCAGGTTAATTTTGGCCATTTCCATATAACCCCGCTGCATGGATTCACGAATGTAACGTTTCTTCCGTTCATTCAGGTACAACTTCATGGCCTGCCTAATAAGCTCACTGCGGTTGGAATTTTCCAGCTGAGCGATCCCGTCCACTTCCTGCAAAAGATGATCCGGTAAACTGATCATGATTCGTTTGGTGTTCTGCATATTGGCCACCTTCTATTACACCCCCACAACCTTCTCGCCCTGTGCACCAGTATTACATTATTCAAGGAAAATTATACAAAAGAATATATATGCCGAAGGTATATCAAGTATGCTGCATATCATTATAAACTACAATCGACACTTTCGTACAGACTTAAACGACATATTCCTAATTCGGGAAGATCTGTACGTATTCCTTCTTTCCTGAATAAATAACTTATGGCGACATGCTTTTTTTAAAGGTTGTTCCAGAGCGCATTTACGGTCTTTACCGGTATATCATCGCGTATATAAAGACGCGGTACCCGGTGGGCAATCATGCAGACAACCTCATAGTGGATCGTCCCCAGCTTGGCTGCCAGCTCATCTGCCGTAATGTATTCGCCAGATTGCTGACCGATGAGTACAACCTCTTCACCAGCTTTGATTTGTTCCGCCTCCTCGGCGAAAGATTTGAGCGATACCATACATTGGTCCATACAGATATTTCCGACTACAGGGACGCGGCGGCCGCGTATCAGCACTTCCGCTTTACCGCTCAGCATACGAGAGAAGCCATCGGCATAACCGATGGGAAGGGTCCCGATTCGTTCTTCCTGCTCCGTTACATACTTCGTCCCATAGCTGATGCCGGAATGCGGAGGTAAATTTTTGACGTAGACAAGCTTTGTCTTTAACGTCATGACAGGGCGGAGGCTCACTGTCTTTCGATTCACCTCGTCCGAAGGATAGAGTCCGTACAAGCCGATGCCGACACGAACCATATTATAGGATAGCTCAGGTGTATCGATCGCAGCAGCGCTATTGCCCGTATGTATGATCGGGATATGGAAACCCTTATCCCGAAGAGCGTCCGCAACGCCCCGGAAACGGCGATACTGTCCCAACGTATAGTCTTTGTTCTCTTCATCCGCTCTTGCAAAATGGGTAAACATTCCTTCGACCACAACCTGTCGCAGCGAAAACGCTTCTTCTATAAAAGAAATCGCATCCTCGCCGGGAAGCAGGCCCAAACGACCCATTCCGCTGTCAATCTTGATGTGTACCTTAAGCGGCTTCTCCGGCTTGACCGGCAGTGCCTTTATCGCTTGGAGCACTTCCGAACTGAACAGGGTTATGGTTACATCATACTCGTAAGCGATCTCAACAGCCTCCGGTGGGGTATAACCGAGCACCAGGATCGGGCCAGAGATGCCGCCTTGCCGAAGCTCAAGCGCTTCATCAAGGAAAGCCACGCTTAAGTATGCCGCACCCAGTTGCTGAAGTTCGCGTGCCACTTCTACGGCTCCGTGACCATAAGCGTTCGCCTTCACACAAGCAAGCAATTTCATGTGATCCGGCAGCGCCTCACGAAAAGCGTTATAGTTGGCGCGCAAATGGTCCAGGTTGATTTCCGCCAGGGTAGGTCGATATATCGCTTGCAATTCCAGTCACCTTCTTACCATTTTGAAAAAAGCATTATGCTTTACAATAGATTAATGGTAATGTTCCCGGGAGCAACTGTCAATTGAGACAAACTGCTTATTTATGGAGCTCGTGGTTCCATCCGGACGGCGAAACTTGGTGAAACGTCGGAATCACTGCAAAATATCGATGAAGTCCCCTGCCCAAATTCCTTTATTTGGAGAAAATAGGCGAATGGCCTCATTGTCGGAAGATTGCCTTCCTTCAATGCTTGGTATCCGCCTACTTCGTATTATTTACCCGATTCTCCCTGCATGGAAGCAGCGACTTTCTTCATTTCTTCGACAGGCAGATTGGCGCTCGTGATCCGGTATTCCACGCCTTCCGAACTCCAAGTCAGTGTTCTTTGCTGATCGCCGGTGAGCAGGCCGACCGTCGTGAAATCAATATAAACCGCTTCGCCCGGAACGAGGGAAACCGCACGATCCGATGGTCTGGATTCCATGATCGTGTATTGGTATACGCCGTCGTACTTCAGAATAACCGCATGGTCCTTGCTCTCCGGAACTTCCATGGTGTCCTTGTTCGTAACCCCTGCAGGCACATATTCCGGATAGATGATGCCGAAGGATCCCATGTCGCCGCCGGCAGCCGTTTCCGTCAAGCCCTCGGTTCCCTGAGCGCCGTTCCCCTCCGTAGTGGAAGCCACCGGTACCCCGTTCTCGTCCACTTCCGCAATCGTCCCCTTCGCATCGTTCATGGCACTCAGATTCTTGTTGGTATCAAACGAATCCTTGGTCAGGTTCGTATCGAATGTAAAGGTATTGAACTTCACTTCAACGACGACATTGGCTTCCGAATCCGATACTTGTACCTGTTTCGGCGTGTAGTTGTCCTTGGCGAGCCAGATCTTCTGACGAATCAAGGAATGACTGTGGTAGTTGGCGGCTACATCAAACACGTAGCTGTCCTTGTCCTCGGCAAACTGGCGCGTATTGTCGCTCAGAATGCTGCTCAGCAGCGTTTGATACAGATATACCTGCCCCTGATTATCCGGCCAGTCGCTCTTGAAGCGGAAGCTCTTATTTAAGCTTGGCGTCAGCACGAACACCCCGTCATCGTTGCGAAGCACGATTTGCGTAATATCCTTTTGCCCGTTGGTTAAGCTGATCCGATAGTAAGATGGAGATTGGTACCATACCTCAACCTGATACTCTTGCGGCGCCGAACCGGTATGTATGGTCATAACGCCCGCTCCCTGGTAAGCGCCCTTGGCACTTTCCAGCTTATCAGCCACCTTGCCCAGATCCTTCACAACGCTGTCTGCATTTTTCTTCCCGCATCCCGCCAGTATTGTTGTTAAGCATAATACTACCGCGAGCAGCACCCATGAAATCCGGCGCATGTCATCATCCCCTTCAACACTTGTTTTGACTTGATTGATACATGTCTATGAGGGACTTGGTCACATTATGCAGACTAGCCTGACAAGCATGATTACAGCGGACTGCGGCGCGGGCTTAAGATCGCTCAATGCGTAAAAAACGAGCCCGGATGAATCCATTCGATCGCCGATTCATCCGGGCTCGTTATTGAAATTTCAGGATGGGTTTCCCTATCCGAGACTTGTTCTTCAACAAGCATCAACCTCATCCAAGTCAGCCATCTTAATGGGCAGCATGCAACGAGACGGACTTCTCAGGCGTTGCATTCGTATAAGGCGCGAACCATTCCTCATCCACTTGGTCAGGTGACGGAAGGCTGCGGGTGGTCGAGTCGAAGACCCAGTAGATCCCTACGCAGAACACGGCGATTCCGCATCCCGCGATCACGAAGGAGCTGGCCGCAACCACGCCAAGGGCACCTCCGATCAGGCTGCCAAGCGGCATGGCAATTCCGCTGAGTCCGCTTGCTGCCGCGAACACCGTGCCCAATCTTTTCTCGGGTATCGCCTTCTGAATGACCGAATTGATGATGACGTTCGTAATGCCTCCCGGAAACCATGCCAGGCCGTACACCAGAACGACAAGCCAGGTCCAAGGGGTGAACACGCTGAGGCACCAGGCAGCACCCGATAAACAAAATGCTCCGGCAAAAAGATATCCAAGCGGCAGGCGCTCCAGCTTCATATACGGAGCCAGGATCGCTCCCAGCAAACTTCCGCAAGCCTGGGCCATGAGCAGTATCCCGTACACGCCGGCTCCGCCGAGGCTGTCGGCGAACGCAGGCATCACCGTGAAGGTAGCGCCGCCTGCGGCATTAATGACGATAATCCCCATCTGTACCCGTGCGAGCGGGGTTGCCAGGATGTAACGGAGACCTTCTTTCATGTCGGCCCAATAATGGCTAAGAGCCTTTTGCATCGTTTTTGAAGTTAGGGACTCTTTCGCGGTTGTTTTATTTTCGTTGTTATCAGAAGTTTTGATGGATTTCTTGATTTTCAATTGCGCAAACAACAACGCTCCGACGAAAAATCCAATGGAATTCCATAAGTAAAGGGATACTGCGCCCAGCACGACAATCAATACGCCGGATATGGCATTGCAAGCGACATCGATGCCTTGGTAGGCCAGGGAGAACAGCGAGTTGCCTTGCGTCAGCTGCTTCTTTTCGAGAATTTTAGGAAGGGCCGACATTTGGGCCGGATATACCCACATATTCAGCGTCGATAGAATCGGCGTAATCGCCAGTACAAGGCCGACCGTCAGAAAGTCGAAATAAAATGCAAGCGGAACGATCAACAGAAGAAGCGCTTGAAATAACTGGGTTGACACCAGAAGCCCCCGTATGGGAACGCGGTCGATCATCGGGCCGGATAACAATTGAATGATCCGGGGGAGAATCGAGAGGAGGCCGGCAAGTCCTGTATACAGCGTCGAACCTCCCAGATCGTATACCAGCCACATAGCCGCTACAGCATACAGGCTGTCACCGATATTCGTAAGGATTCGGCCAATGAACAACAGCAGAAAATTGCGATTCTTTAAAATCTCCACAGAGAAACACTCCCTTATTTATTAAAATTTTATAGTTTAGGAGAAGAGGCTGCGAGGCCCCTTCCTATTTGAACGTTTCCGTCGAAACCACATTGATCCCAACGGCATACTCCTTGCTGTCTTCTCCTTTGGTCGCGATGGTCTTATTCACCCATTTTTCGAGCAGTTCTTTGAATTCCTTTGTCATCTCTTCATATTGGTCGGCGTTCAGCTGCAGCCTCAAGCTAATTCGGGTTCGGGTCGCCGCGTCGTAATCTTCGGCAAGAACCGGGTCCATCGTTTGCGTTCCCTTCGTGTTAAACCACTTCGCTTTGGATTTATAATATTTCTCAACGATGCCGCCGACCGTCCGGGTCTCCACCAAATCTATCAGCCCGCCGTCATATAACTTCTGGATATGATAGTGGATGCTTCCCGGCGAATCTCCCAATTCATCCGCGACTTGCTTGGAGGTTTTGGCCGTATCCAGCATGGTTCCGAGAATTTTCACCCGCTGGGCGCTGCCGAGCAGCTTCGCTTGCTCCACCGATATTTCGATGCTTTGATTTTGATCCATCATGCAACTCTCCATTCTAATTGAATTATTCATTCTAAACTTGTTATTCATACTATTATTTTCGTTTAATCTAATTTAGTTTATTGATCTAATTTTCTAGATCGGTATGTCACAATAATAAACCACCTATTACCATTTGTAAATAGGCGGTTTATACATTGTTTATTTTTTCTACACGGGCTTGACCATATGATGATAAACATGCCCGTTAATCATGATGTCTTTATCCGTTTTATATCCTTTTCGGTCGTACAGCGAATGGGCACGAACATTGTCTGTCACCACGGCGAGTGCAATTTTATGGTACTTAAGTTCCTTCGCCCGGTTCTCCGCATGAAGTATGAGCGCCGAACCGATTCCCTTGCCTCCAAACTGCGGGGAAACGGATAACGTATCGATATAGTACTCATCCTCATCCGCTTCTTGATCCAGCGTTACGGTAGGGTCGCTCTTCAGCTTCCGCAGCCGATCCAAGATGGGACGATCCAATTCGGCCGCTTGATCGCCGCCGTAAGCAACGATGATGCCGGCCACCTCGCCGTCGATCTCCTTCACGGCAGACTGTCGGTAACTGAGCCTGCCCTCGTCCGCCCGGAAATAATGCTCCAGCACTTCAATCGCGTTCTCTTCGCTGTCTTCCCCCGTTAACCGATGAGCTACATCGTGCAGTGCGTCATACAGCAGCCTGGCTGCCGCACCCGCATCCTGTGGCCTTGCTGATCTGATGGTCATGCTGATTCAACCTCCAATTGCCAATCCATCTTTTAAACATCCCAGTCCTCAACCTCGTAAAACAGCTCCAAGTCGGACGATGCCGTAAACGAACGCCGTTTGACTTTGGGATCCCCGATCTTCTCATGCAATCCAAACCCTCGCGATACCTTGAACGTAAAAGACAAACCGTGCGGCACCATCGCGCTTCCCCTGTAAACGCCCTCTCCGCTGTACGGAATCTCAAAGCCGGCATAGATCATGGGAGAAACGAGCGTTGCAGGCGGTACCTTCACCTCAATCGCGACGTTCACGAATTCCGGAAGTTCTTCAACGATCGTAATCTCTTTATCCGCGCTTAAGTTTCCCATTTGCAGCGTAATCCGGGTGCTGCCGGGAGTTCGTGGCTTAAGCGTTCCGTCCGGCAGTATCGTGAGCAATTCCGGAGACTCAACATGATATGTCCCATTCATCAACGTTTGAGCAAATCCGCTGTCGTATGTAATGACCGGATTCAGTTGCTTGACGGGGCCGTTTACCCCTGCGACGCCGTCGCCATCCAGCTTGATCGAGACCGGTTCACCAATGTCGCCGAAAAAATACAGCAGCGGTGCGTGCGCTCTGCCTGCCCAGTCGCTTTGGCTGTGAGCTGCTCCCGGATCCAGGAACAGCATGAGATCATCCCCCGGCACAAAACCGTCCTGAACCAAGCGTTCCGCTTCCTCCCGGGCGTATTTTTCCATGAAAACACCTTCCGCACCGCCCATATCCAGCCAAACCCGAAGATTCGGGTGCGTACCGTATCTTTCATAAAAGGGATGTTCCTTCAATTCGCCCCGTTCATCGAATTGGGCTCTGACGAAATAAGGCGACATGACCGCAATGCTACCGAACACATCCGGCCTCCGGAAACCGATGTTGTAGGTGACGATCCCGCCCGCGGACGAACCCATCATAGCCGTATGCTCCGGGCCCCTCAACGTGCGAAAATTCTGGTTGATATAAGGCATTACTTCTTCAATGATAAAGGTTTCGTACCGTTCGCCGGCAAACGGCGGATCGAACACCTGATGCATCCGCGGGTTGTCATGGAAATATTCGTTCAGCCTTTGATGGGGAACCGTGGCGATGCCGACGATGATAATCTCCTCCATCCGCCCTTCGGAAACCAGCCGATCCGCGGTGACGTGCATTTCCCACGAGCCGCCTCGCTCATCCGCCGAAAATACGTGCTGCCCGTCATGCATATAGAGTACGGCATAATGCTTCTCCGTATTCTCGTGATAACTGGGTGGAAGATATACATACAAACTCCGGGTATTGCTTAAGCTAACCGATGGAAAATCTGCGATCTCTACCATTCTTGAGGACATACTGACCATTCTAACCCCTCCTGATTATTTTTGCACCACATGTGCGGTTAACATGCGGTTTATTGGCTTAAGGCAGCGCCATATAACAAAAAAAGGCACAACCCGATAAAATCAGGTTGTACCTCTTAGGTAAGCATTGCCTTACTTCATATTATACTGGGGAATTTCCCCATATTCAAGATCAGGATTTGCCCTCAGGCGGCTCTTTCGGCACATAGTTGAAGATTTCGCCATCCACGAAAGTATCAATCAATCGCTCCAGCCATTTATAGTAAGCAACGGCCTCACGCATCTTCGCCTGATCCTCTTGCAGCACCGCTACCAGCTCTTCGTCATGCTCATGCGCTTTGCGAAGCTTCTCCGTTTCGTCAAGCGCTTTGCGCAGGACCAAAATGTTGCTCTCCACCGATTTGCGCCATTTAATATCGAAAAAATCGAAGAAGGTCTGGTACCAGTCGTACTCCACTTCGTACAAATCCTTGCGGGAGCCCTTTTCCCACACCTTGTTGACCATTTTATAATCGAGCAGCGTCCGCACGCCTGTACTCATGCTGGTCTTGCTCATCTTCATTTCCTGTCCCATTTCATCCAGGTTCATCGGTTTATCTGCAAAATAAAGTAATCCGTATAAATGTCCCGTTGAGTGTGGAATGCCGTACAAGTCCATATTTCGTCCAATATTTTCAATGACACGCTTACGAATCTTCTGCACGGCTGCCTGCCGTTCATCATCTAAATGGTACAAGCCCATGCTTGCAGCCTCCTCTATACTGTAGCCATCCAAGAAGTCATGTCAACACAACAAAACTAGGTGGACTCGAAGTGTAGTGTGAACGATCTCCATGAAATCTAAACAAGCCGAATCCACACACATTCTCTGATCTATTGTAGGGAAAGCTATTTTAAAAGTAAAGAAGGTCGCTCTGGAGGATATCGGAGCATATGGGAGCATTTCAAAGGATAACTTTGTACAGTTTTTACTGTACGTACTTTACGTACGGATATAACGTTTGATACTTTACGTATCGGTTGTTACAATGGGTGACATGGGTTTACGAGACGACAGCGGCAAAGACTCGGACAAATGGACGCGTCTCTATACAATAAAAGGAGGAGTACTTTTGGCTATTCTGCAAGTTAACAAAGTCAGCAAATTGTTCGGCGCGAACCCGGAACAAGGGCTTCAATTGCTTGAGCAAGGCTGGAGTAAAGCGCGAATTGCAAAAGAGAAAAATATAACGGTTGGCGTTAACCGTGTCAGCTTCGATATTCAGGAAGGCGAGATCTTCGTGATTATGGGGCTGTCGGGCAGCGGGAAGTCTACGCTCGTCCGTTTGCTAAATCGGTTGATTGAACCGACATCGGGCGAAATCCTGATACATGGCAAGGACCTGCGAAAGATGAATAAGGAACAGCTGCGGGAAGTACGCCGCAAAAAAATCAGCATGGTGTTCCAGAAGTTCGCCTTGTTCCCCCATCGCACGGTTGTGGACAATGTGGAATACGGTCTGGAGATTCAAAAGGTAGACAAGAGCAAGCGCCGCGAAGCGGCCATGAAGTCGCTTGAGCTTGTAGGCTTGAAGGGCTGGGAGGAAAAAATGCCCGATCAGCTCAGCGGCGGCATGCAGCAGCGCGTCGGGCTGGCCCGTGCGCTTGCCAATGATCCGGAGATTCTGCTGATGGACGAAGCCTTCAGCGCACTGGATCCGCTCATTCGCAGAGACATGCAGGACGAATTGATCGAGCTCCAGGACAAAATGAAAAAAACCATCGTGTTCATTACCCACGACTTGGACGAAGCTCTTCGGATCGGCGACCGCATTGCCTTGATGAAGGACGGCTCGATCGTGCAGATCGGCACGCCGGAGGAGATCTTGACCCAGCCTGCCAACGACTACGTTGAACGGTTCGTGGAAGACGTGGATCTGTCCAAGGTGCTTACCGCTTCACGGGTTATGCGCCGTCCGGAAACCATCACGATGGATCGCGGGCCTCGGGTTGCGCTGGAGCTTATGCGTGAACGCGGCATCTCAAACCTGTTCGTGATCGACCGTTCGAAGAAGCTGCTCGGCGTCATTACGGCGGAAGATGCATCGGATGCCATGAAGAATAACCGCAAGCTTGCGGATATTCTCATCACGGACGGACCGAGCGTCGGACCCGACACGCTGCTAAATGAATTGTTTGAAATTACGAGCATGTCCAAAGTGCCATTGGCCGTTGTGGATGACACCGGCCGACTGATGGGCGTTATCGTCCGCGGTGCCGTCCTTGGTGCCTTGGCCGGAGAAACCAAGAACGAGGAGGTGACGCAAGATGCCTAAGATCCCTCTTGCCAGCTGGGTTGATTCCTTGGTCGATTGGATGGGAGACGTGTTCTCCGGATTCTTTGATGCCATCTCCTTCATTATCGAGAACGTTGTGCAGTTGTTTACGGATTTGTTCATGCTTCCTCATCCGTATCTGTTCATTGTTATCCTGGCCGTCATTGCCTACCTGCTGGGTCGCCTGCCGTTGACCTTGTTCACGGCCATCGGCTTCCTGCTGATCGACAACTTGGGCTACTGGTCACAGACGATGAGTACGCTCAGTCTGGTCATCACGGCCGCATTGATCTCCGTTATACTGGGTGTTCCGCTGGGGATATGGGCGGCCTACAGCAAGTCCGCATCCCGCGTGATCATACCGGTTCTGGACTTTATGCAGACCATGCCGGCCTTTGTGTACTTGCTGCCTGCCGTCACGTTCTTCAGTCTGGGTGTGGTTCCGGGGGTTATTGCTTCGGTTATCTTCGCTATTCCGCCAACGATTCGCCTGACCCGTCTCGGGATTAATCAAGTATCCGGCGAATTGACGGAAGCTGCGGATGCATTCGGTTCGACTTCCGGGCAGAAATTGTTCAAGGTGCAGCTGCCGCTGGCCATGCCAACCTTGATGGCCGGCATCAACCAGACCATCATGCTCTCGTTGTCGATGGTGGTTATCGCTTCGATGATCGGTGCCCAAGGTATCGGTGCCGAGGTATATCGTGCAGTAACGCAGCTGCAAATCGGTAAAGGGTTTGAAGCCGGCTTGGCCGTCGTCATTTTGGCGATTGTCCTCGACCGCTTTACACAAAATATATTTAAATCGAAAAAAAGGGGTGCTTAATTTGAAGAAACAGAAGTTTTGGTTGCTGCTGAGCTTGGCCGCTATTCTGGTCCTGTCCGCTTGCGGTCAGGGCGGAAACGGCGGCGCGAATGGAACGACGGACAACGGGGCTGATGGCGGTTCCACCGCTTCCCTCGGCGATCAAGTCAAACATGAAATCATCGGTATTGATCCTGGCGCGGGTATTATGAAAGCAACGGCTGCTGCGATTGAGGAATATGGATTGACCGACTGGAAACTGATCGAAGGTTCCGGCGCGGCCATGACGGCAACTCTCGATAAAGCCATCAAGAACGAAGATCCGATCATTATTACCGGTTGGACTCCGCACTGGATGTTCGCCAAATACGATCTGAAGTATCTGGAAGATCCTAAGAAGGTCTACGGTGAAGCGGAAGAGATCCACACCGTCGCCCGCCTTGGACTTCAGGAAGATCATCCGGAAGCCTATAAGTTCCTGAGCAATTTCAAATGGACATCCGACGATATGGGTCAGATTATGACCGCGATCCAAGAAGGCCAAGACCCTGAGGCTGCTGCTAAAGAATGGGCGGACAGCAACGCTGAGAAAGTCGATGCTTGGCTCGAAGGCGTTCAACCGGTTGACGGCAAAAGCTTCAAATTCAGTTATGTGGCTTGGGATTCCGAAATTGCCAGCACCAACCTGCTGAAAGTGATCATGGAAGAAAAGCTGGGTTACAAAGTTGAAGCCCTTCAAGTTGAAGCAGGCCCTATGTGGACCGGCGTTGCCAACGGCGACGTGGACGCCACCGTGGCTGCTTGGCTGCCGCTGACGCATGCGGACTACTGGGATAAATTCAAGGACCAAGTGGAAGACCTTGGCGCCAACATGGAAGGCGTAAAAACCGGACTGGTGGTTCCGTCTTACGTGGAAGCCAATTCGATTGAAGATCTGAAATAACGATGAAAGCCATCCCTTGGTTTGTGGGATGGCTTTCTTATTTTAGGTGATCAAGATTAGTCGGCCTGTTCTGGGGAGGATATATCCGTTCCGGTCGCTGTTGAAACTAGGAAAACAGGATGATATTTTTGCGGTATTTTCCCGGTTTCAAAGGCGAACGCCACGTCTCCTCCACAGATACATCCTCTTTTCTTGGGCTCGGCCCCCAATCTTTCCCGCAAAGAGAGCCATCCCTTTCTTCAGGGATGGCTTTAATGCTGTGAATTCCCTTGCGACTCACAGGCTTGCCGGCTTTGACACCCGGGCAGCAGGGCTAGGAATGCTCCTCCATATTCATTTGCTTGTTCGTTATCGTGTCAGGAGCCATTTGCGTGAAAGTGGATGACTTTTCCATCCATGAAAACAACCTGCGTATTTGCATCGCTTATCGTGGTCTGCACCTGATACGGTCCATCGTCCAGCATATTGTCGATAACGCGATGTACCGTAATATCCGCTTGTTTAGCATATCCTTGCTTATCCAAAGCATTTTCGTATTGATGTATTAAGGCAGCTTCCACGCGACCCGGCGGCAGATCGATTCCGATCGAAGCGTTCTCGAATTTGCCTGTCTCATCATTTACCCACAGTAACGTCATTCCGGTTTCGTCGCCTTCGAACTCGAGAAACCATTGATTCTGACTTGGAACATGCTCTACTCTCTTTAATGGCAGCGCCATACCGAGATCGGTCATCACCTCATGGATGGTGTCTTCAACCTGGCTGCGAACAGCGGGATCTATCGCGTGAAGAATAGGATCATTGACTTGTTGAATATCGGCGAGTTCCTTGGCCAAGACAAGGTTTTCCGCTTCAGCCTTGGCATTGGTCAACGACACGGCGACTAACAGCAGAATGAGGACTAATCCGGCAGCGGACCACTTTTTCGAATGCTTTTCGAATGTTGCAATCATCATGACTCTCCTCTTTAGGTGGGATTGTTCCGGCGAAAACTTTGCGGCGGCCAGTAATGGAACGAGACGCTGAACGTTGCGCTCAAGAAGCTTAACAATCGTGTAACCGTAATCTTGTACTTCGCTGACGTCGATACGTGAGATCGCCGCCGCATCGCATGACAGCTCTTGATCTTCCCGCATTTTGCAATAAGCGTACCAAAGAATCGGGTTAAACCACTGTATAAGGAGTAATGCGGTCATCATCACATTGACTGCGATGTCTTTGCGTTTCAAATGCACCAGCTCATGTAGGAAGATATAACGCAATTCCTTGGAGCAAAACGTCCCCTTGCTATGAGCGGGCAGTAAAATTCGAGGACGCAAGACTCCGTACAAGCTCGGCCCGTCCACTTCGGCCGAAACAAGTAGCGGAACACGGCGTTTCACCCCCAATTCTTCCCTGCATCGATCCAGAAGTCGGATGAGATCGGAATCGGCGGGCATGGGACGCACCCTTCTAAGTCGTCGTCCAAAGTTCCGATTCGCCTTGAGCAGGACTCCTCCAAACGTGAGCACGCCCGCTGCCCATATGGCGAACATAGTGATATCCCTCGTAGGAATTCCAACGTTTGAAGGGATCGGGGATGCAACATTCTCTTCTCTATTCGACGGTAGCAACGTATGCACAGGCGGCAGCCCTCCTGCATGTCCTCCGGATATGACCTGCGCGGAATTCATAACCGCCGAGGAAGCTTGCCGTTCCATGAACGGGAACATGTTAAACAGGCTCATGCCGCTCTCTGGTGCCCAAGGAAGGATCATTCTTGCCATCAGCACAAACCACATCCCGTATTGCCACTTGATCGGCATACGATGTTTCAGCATCATTCGGATGGCCAAAATAAGGACGACCATCACGGTTGTCATGAACGAGGTTTCAACGATCCACTTTACAACGGACGGTATCCGTTCAACAATGGCATTCATGATGAGCCCTTCCTCTCATCGAGGATCCGCTTCAACTCTTCGATTTCCTCGCGTGATAGCTTCTCCTCTTTGAGATAATGGACGAGCATCGGCTTTATGGCTCCTCCGTACAGTCGTTCAAGAAACGAATGGCTTTCTGCCCGAAGGCACTCCTCTTCGCTAACCAGCGGATAGTAGAGATAACTTTTTCCCGTCTGTTGAAATCCGATCGCTTCCTTCTTGAGCAAGCGGTTAATCAGGGTTTTCACGGTGGCCGGCTTCCAAGCCGTTTCAGGATTCAGTTGTTCAATGACTTCCTGGGCGGATGCAGGAGACCTGTTCCAAAACACCTTCATCACTTCCCATTCCGCTTCCGAAATGCGAGGTAATTTTTTCATGGATGATCATCCTTCTTTCTTCATTTACATATGTAATCAATAGGTCGACAATGAACAGTTTACAATCGTAATCGTTAATTGTCAATGAAGAAGAATTCAATACAACCTTTTATTGCCCTATCTCCGTCTTTCCGGCTCGGCTTCTTCGGCCTTTCGGGGGCTTTATCTTACCCGATTCGGCCTCAAGCATTGCTGCAGTCCCTCCTTCTCACGACTTAAAAAAGATCATGCCCAACAGATGGGCATGATCTTTTTTAAGTCTACTCTTTTATCGTGACCGTCACGGGAGAATATTCGGCAATGACGGTTTGTCCATGCACGGATACGCTGCCCTCCGGCGTCAGGTCTTTTTCGGTCATGATGCCAAGCGCAATGGTGAATTTGTTGAACTTGATCGGGATGTTTGTCTCCCGGCGGATCTCTTCGCCGTTCACGTAGAAGATCGCTTCGTCTTCGGCACGGTTATACGTGATTTTGTACGTGTTGAATTCCCGCGGCGTAAAGTGCGTATCTTCCTCTTTGAAGATGCAGAAGTAACGGGTCTTGTCCGATTCCGGCACCTGCACGCCCGGGAACGGCAGGACCGCATACACGCTGGCGTATTTGTCGTTCGAAGCAAAAAAGTCCAGTGCCGCGCCGGTGCTGAAATCAAGCAGGTTCAAAGATACGTAGCCGTCATACAAGTCACCGGGAACCGTACCTTGGGTGCGGGCCCGAATTTGCAGCTCGAAGGTCACCTCGCCGGATTCCGGCACGTCCACTTCTTCGTTGGAATAATACATATGCTTGGCGTTATCGAGAATTTGGATCTGGTTATTCTGGCGGCTCAGCGGCGCGCGTACGTACAGAATGCCATTGCGGACGATAACGACCGCATTCGGCTCGCGATATTCCCAGAATGAACCGTCCGGCAGCGGGAAACCGCCGATCTTCCAAGTCCCGCTCTCGGACAGGATGGAGTGAAAATCACCAAAAACGCGTTGTTGTTCCATCTATTTCCCTTCTTCCTTACAAAGTCTGAATAATTCCCTGAATGATCAATGACAGGATCAGCACGCCACCGCAGCGCATGGTGGTCATCGTTGACGCGCCCATCAGCGGTAAATACGCCTCGGAACGGTTGCTGTCCTTCAGCCTTCCATAGACAAGATACAACGGAATGATCGTAAGCAGCGCGATCAATGCGTAAGGCGGTAGCGCTCCGGCCAGTACGCAGGCTATTAAGGAAAGACATGCCAGCAGCAGCAGAACTCTCGAGAAGTTCAGCGCTCTCTTTTCGCCCCATACCACGACCAGGGTCTTCTTCCCGGCCTGACGGTCTGCCTGCCAATGCAAAAAGTGATGGTTGAACAAAATCAACGTTGTCAGCAGCCCGATGGGCAGTGACAGCAGCAAGGCCCGAACATCCATATGTGAGGTTTGAACGTAGTATGCGCCCATCACCGGCAAAATACCAAAGGACAGCAAAATCGCAATTTCACTGTATCCCTTGCCGCGATAACCGAATCGAATCGGCGGTGCGACGTAAAAGTAAGCGATCAACCCGCCGAGTCCACCAAAGACGAAAGCCCACCAGCCGCTGATCAAACTGAGGATGATGCCGCTCAACGCCGCGATCCCGAACAGCGTCCAGGTGACGATCTCGAACTTACGGAGCGACCAGACCCCCTTGGTCAAAAACCCGGAGTTGGTGGAGATTGCATCCACATGCTCCTGCGCTTCTGTGTCCGTTCCGTTCTTATAGTCCCATAAATCGTTCACCATATTGGAGAACAAATGGGCAGCGCCGCTCCCGATCAAGGTCAATAAAAAAAGGCCTATATGAAATGTACCCGTCCATACGTAAGCCCCGAGCGCTCCCAAAGCGACCGGAATCAGCATGACGGGAATCACTTTGATTCGGGAAGCTTTTTTAAACTGTGTAAGGGCATCCACGTTTGATATGCTCCTTTCCCTTCAATAATACAGAATAGAACGCCTGCAAATCGCTTGCAGACGTTTAGCGTTGTGAAACAAAGCACTTGCATAGATTAGAATATCACAATTGTCGAACTTTGTAATCCGTTTGTTATAACTTGGTTTTGCAGCCATTAGACCGATGAACGTTCAATCAGCTCGAAAGCAAGCTCCTTCCGAATCGGCTCCTTCTGCTCCCCTTGAATATGTGCATAGAGTATCCTGAACGCCTCCGTACCCATATCAAACAGGCGGTTATCAATCGTAGTAAGGCCCAGCATTTTGCCGATCGGCTGGTTGTCGAATCCGATGACGGCCAGCTCTTGCGGAATGGACAGCCCTCTTTTCTCTGCTTCATAGATTAACCCGGCGGCCACATGGTCGCCCGTCACCAATATGGCGCTGGGACGTTCCTCCATGCCCGACAGCCGATCCATAATCGCTGCACCGTCCTCGAGATCAATACAGCCGTCCAGGATCCATTCCTCGCGGTAAGGCTCTCCGATTTCCTGAAGCACTTCTTCATAGGCCGCTTGGCGCGCTCTCGTGCTCGGACTGTCCAGTCTTCCTACGGTGAAGCCGATGCGGCGATGTCCCCGCCTTATCAAATAATACATGGCACTGCGAAATGCCTCAGCATGGTTTATATATATAGAAGAAAATAAGCGTTCCCCTGCATCCTGACAGCATACAATCGGTCCGTAAGCGCAATAGGCTTCGATCTGTTTCGGCGTCACGGCCGACGATAGAATAATGATACCGTCAATCTCGCGGTTACGCAGCATCTCCAGCACTTCCATTTCCTTATCCGGCGCATACCCGGTTTGGCACAGGATAAGGCGATAGCTAGCGGCAAGCGCTTCTTGGCCGGCTCCTTCCATCAGCAAGGAGAAATAGGCATGATTAATAAACGGAAGCATAATGGCAATATTCATCGTTTTCCCTGTAATCAGATGGACCGCATTCATATTCCGGGCGTATTTCAGCTGCTTCATCGTTTCCAATACGCGTGCCCGCTTCTCTTCTCTGACATAAGGGTGGTTATTCAGCACCCGGGATACAGTTGATACCGACACGCCTGCAAGCTTGGCTATCTCTTTAATATTGGCCACAATCGATATGCCCCCTTCATCCACTGGTTCATTCCTGATACTATCATGATTGCTTCCTCTATTCAAAATTAAGCCTCCCGCAGTTGAGGCCTATGCGTTCGTATTGCGTCATATCCATGACTTACTTTTTTTGGTACGATTGATGATATCATCCCTATGGAGGTATCGGCATGTCGAAACTGTTCAAGACGCTCGGCGCTGTATGGTTCATCGGCGGTTTTATCGGAGGAGTCATCATTCATATCATCATCGAGGGCAATTGGCTGACAGGCATCGCTTGGCTTATTGGCGGCGCAATCTTGGGCGCCTTATTCTATACGGTGGGCGAAATTCATGAAATCGTGTGGGAGAATCATGCCCTGCTTCGGGAAGTGCTTCACCGTCTGCCTCCGGAACCAGGCGACAAAAAGCCGCCGCTTGGAAATTCCCGGGCCAATCTTAGCGCTTTGAAGGATTATAAAATGAACGCAAAAGATGAACAGCGATAAAAAATTTGATCTTGATCTGGTATGCTTTTCATACTTTACACTGTGATTGGGTGGAAACCTTCATTCATTGTCAGCGTGACCGATAAGGGCGTGATGGCAAGGGCAAGGCTTCTGCCTTTTTGCCATGTTTTGCGAAACCTGCGACTTGTCCATTACGTTATCCTTCTCAAAAGGAGATGATGGATGATGGAGACGTTCGGCAGAGGCTGCCTGTACTTGATCATTGGCATGGTGGTATTGCTGCTGTTTGCCCTGCTATTGGGGACCACGATTACGATCCCATGGTTTATCTTCATTCCGCTTGTCGTTATTGCCTTTGCCGTGGCTGCATCCAAGAGCAAACGCAAGGATGATGATTGATCCAGACGACAGGCGAGCCGCCGGGCGCGAAAGAGGATGTCCATTTCATGCGCCGTTTTCAATTCGCTTGCAGGCCTTGTTGGTTTAGTCCAACGGACAATAAAACACCAAGAAGACTCCCTGACGGGAGTCTTCTGCGTTCCTTAGGATCATAACCATACTTTTTCCAGCTTACGACTTCATTTCGAAATATTCTTGAATGCCTCTGTCTGCTGCTTGATGCCAACCTCGGTGGCAAAACGCTCGATGCTGGATGCTCCGAAGAATCCTTCCACCCCATGGGTTCTGGACAATACATACGCCGCGTCCTCAGGCTCCGCAATCGGACCGCCATGGCACAGAATCATAATGTCCGGGTTGACGGCTTTTCCGGCATCGCAGATCGCTTGAATCTTGTCCACGCAGTCGTCGAGCGTCAGTGCCGTTTTCGCGCCTATGGTGCCTTTCGTGGTAAGACCCATATGAGCAACCAGGACATCGGCTCCGGCTTCGGCCATCTTCTTCGCCTGATCGACGTCAAACACATACGGCGTGGTCACCAAATCCAGCTCATGCGCCTTCCGGATCATCTCGACCTCAAGATCATAGCCCATGCCCGTCTCTTCCAGATTCGCCCGGAATACGCCGTCAATCAAGCCCACCGTCGGAAAGTTCTGCACGCCCGCGAACCCTTGCTCCTTGAGCTGCTTCAGAAAAATATCCATGATCCGGAACGGGTCCGTACCGCAAACTCCCGCCAAAACCGGCGTATGCTTCACGACCGGCAGCACCTCGTTCCCCATGTCCACCACGATCTGATTGGCATCCCCGTACGCCATCAGTCCAGCGAGAGATCCCCGCCCGGCCATCCGGTAACGGCCCGAGTTATAAATAATGATTAAGTCTACGCCGCCCGCTTCGGCGCTCTTGGCAGAAATCCCTGTCCCTGCTCCAGCTCCCAACAACACCTTACCCGCTCCAACCTCTGATTTTAGTTTCGCTAATACCTCTGCTCTTGTTTGCATGGCCATGATATGTTCCTCCTTCAGTTTGAATGCTTGGCCCTGTGGCTTCCCCTTCTCATTGCCGCTTCATCAATCCCATCAGCTTATCGGCCGCGGCCACAGCAAAAGCTTGATCGTTAATATCGGTATTCATCTCGATCAGCTCGACGGTCTCACGGTCTATCCGTTGTCTTAACGTGTCGAACAGCATCTGATCCTCTTCCGTTCCATGGAATGCTTCGCCTTCCACATCGAGCATCGATACGCCTTTCAGCGGCAGCATCAACACCGTAGGACCTTGCGACGAATTCAGTTTATCCGCAAGGATCCCGCCAAGCTGCCGGTTCTCCTCCACCGTGGTCCGCATCAGCGTAACCGAAGGGTTATGCTTGTACAGGTTTCGTCCCCGAAATGCCTCCGGTACGGTATCGTAAGGACCGAAGTTGACCATATCGAGCGCCCCGGTCGATACGACCTGCGGCACCTTGCAGCGTCCGGCTGCTTCCAGCCGATTCGGCCCTGCCGCCAAAACGCCGCCAACCAGCTCATCGCACCATTCCGTTGTCGTCAAATCCAATACACCGTCAATGAATCCGGCCTCAATGAGGCTTTCCATCGTTCGCCCGCCCGTGCCGGTTGCATGGAACACCAGCACTTCGTACCCATGCAACTCCAGATGCTCTCTGGCATAATCGATGCAGGGGGTCGTTACCCCGAACATCGTCGCTGCAATCAGCGGCTTTTTATCCATCGGCGCAGCCGATTCGAACTTAACCATGCCGGCTATCGCGTGTGCCGCGTTCGTGAATATTTTGGTGGAAAACGAGTTCAGGCCGGATACATCCACGATGGACGGAAACATGATAATGTCGCTCGTCCCTACATAAGGCGCCGTATTGCCGGAAGCGACGGTGGAGACCATTAATTTCGGTACGCCGATCGGCAATGCTCGCATGCCGGCGGTGACGATGGAAGTTCCCCCCGTACCGCCGAATGACAGTATGGCGTCGAATTTGCCCTCTGCATACAGCTTCGGCACGATTTGTTCCATCCCTTGAGCCAATACTGCAGTCCCTGCCGACCGGTCCTTCCGGGCCGCGATTTCGCGCAGATCCGCATCTGCCGCCCCTGCAACCTCAATATTGGTTACATCCGGGGTGAACATCGGCTCAAACACGCCGCTATGAATCGTAAACGTTTGTAACCCCAAGCTCTCGATCACCGATTTAACGTATAAAAACTCAGCACCCTTCGTATCAAACGTCCCCGCAATGGCTATGGTTTTCACCGTAAAGACCTCCCCGTGTCTCTTCTCAGGATCGCTTGCCCCGTTCTGACCGACGGGTCCGGCATGTGATCCCTGCAAGACCATAATACAGCGCTTTCAAATAAAAAGGATCGTATCCATGTACGATCTTTATGTATATTTGTCTTTCATATGCTGACGATAGGCCTGGGGAGACAAGCCCGCGTATTTTTTGAAGGTCTTGCTGAAATGAACATAGTCCGGGTAACCAACCAGCTCCGCTATTCTCCCCAGGGACAGCTTGCTGTGCTTCATGATATCCTGCGCCTTGTGAATACGGTATTTGGCTATATATTCGGGAAAGCTGCACCCCACTTCCCTGTTAAAAAGCGCGCTAAGATGCGTTCTAGAAACGTGGATCCGTTCGGCCAGCTCCGTCATTGAAATCGGGTCTGCATAATGCTCGGCTACGTATTCTTTCACAAAGGCAACATAGTCCATCGGTTCATCAAGTTGCGTCAGCTTATCCATCAGCTGGCGGTCCTGCTCCAGATGGCCCGTTGCCTTAAAACGATGCGTCGCATCCACGATGGCTTCTTCCGTCGGCGTTCGCTCAAAGCTCGAGCCGCCCACGTACCCCATGGCGGACGTGTTGTCGTACATATACTGGACATCGATGGGCGTATGGACCGGACCGCCATATACGAGCTTGATCGGCTGCTTGCCCGAGTCGTCACATACGGCAAAAATTTCTCTGGCGATTTCGGCGCCCTTCTCCAGCGACCATGCTTTCGAGGTCCCCATCATCCCGCCTGCCGTAACGCCCAGATGGGCGCAGATGATATCCGCTCCCGCATCCAGCATCCATGTCGTCTGCTCCGGATTGAATACGAAGGCCATCGTAAACATATCGCGTTCATGGGCAATCCGGATGGCTTCCACCTCCTGCAGATACGTGATGCCTTCTTCCTCTAAGGCTTCGCGGAACTGTCCGTCAATCATTCCTACCGTCGGATAGTTGATGATGCCGGCAAATCCGCTTCCGCGAATGGCATCCAAGTATCCCGGCAGCTGAACGGTTGGATCCGTTCCGCATAGACCGAATATCACCGGTGCGTCGCGGACCACGGAAAGAATTTCGCGCGAGCCGAAATCCATCACCATTTCATTGCAGTTCGCATAGGGCATGAAGCCCGCCAGGGAGCCCAGCCCCATCTGCCGAAAACGGCCCGAATTCAAGGCCAGTATCAGATCGGCACCGCCTTTGACCGCATATTTTGCCGATATTCCTGCCCCTGCCGCTACCCCGATCAGTCGCTCCTGGGTCTGTATCCCCCTATATAATCGATCCAATACCTGTTCTCTGGTCGTTATCAAAGTTATTGGTCCCCTTATCTTCAATCTGACCGTCATCTCTCATCGTTTCTTTATATCGCTATACCTATTATAAATGAAAATCAATAGAGGCGATTCGTGTAACTATCCTGCATTCCCCGGGTAACGGATTCCTCCGTCACATGGTGTTGATTCACATGATCCGCGATGATCTTGGACGGATTCGGCAGCTGATCGCTGGGTATCCAAGAATCGGGATCCCATGCTTGCGAACGCATGAAAGCTTTTGCACAGTGCATATAGCATTCCTCGACCGAGACCGCAATGCCAAGCCATGGGCGTTTGCCCCGTACGCTAAGCCGGTCCAGGATTTCCTCGTCCCTTACCAAGACGGCGCAGCCGTTGATTCGTAAGGTCTCCTTCAAACCCGGTATGACAAACACGATCCCGACTCTAGGGTTGGAGAGGATATTCCGCAGCGAATCAAACCGTCGATTGCCCGGACGCTCGGGAATGATTAAGCAGGATTCATCGATCACATGCACAAATCCCGCCGCATCTCCCCGGGGCGAAACGTCGCAGGATCCGGATGCGTCGGAAGTAGCCATAAACAACAAGGGACTTTTCGCAATAAAGTCTTTGCAATGATGGTCCAATCGATGAATCGTTTTATGTTTGACCACGTGATTGGAATCGCCGAACAAGTTTCGAAGTTCCTCCTCCGATGAAATGACCGATTGAAACGGAAATTTTGACATCACAATCACCCTCCTATTAGCTTCATCTTATACCTTTCTTATATTCCGATACTACGCAATGATCGCCTTGCTTCCCTTCCACAGTATGAAAAAAAGCTCCTCACAAGTTCAAGGAACCTTATGAGAAGCCTTCCCTCATTCTTATAAGAAGACAAGCAGCAAAATGCCGACCACAAAGCAATAATAAGCGAAATATTTCAGATTCCCGCGCGCCATGATATTCATGAACCATTTCATCGCAAAATAGGTGCAGATGAGTGTCGCGATAAACGCGATCGAATAGGGAATGAACAGCGGAGCAAAATCGGGATCCGATGCGATATCCGACACGCCCAGAACCATGCCGCCGAGGCTTATCGGAATGTACAGCATAAAGGAAAACCGCAGGGCCGTCTCCTGCTTCATCCCCACGGCGATCGACGTAATGACGGTCGAACCGGATCGGCTGATCCCAGGAATCAGCGCCACCGCCTGTGCCAAGCCTACGATAAGCGCGTCCTTGAACGACAAGTCATTATCCAGCTTGCGGCCGCGAAGGTTCCGAATCAGCCAAAGGGCGACTCCCGTAAATAGCAGCGCGACGCCTACCGTGCGAACCGAAGCGAATATTTCCTCAATCTGGTCTTTGAACAACAGTCCGATGATGACAGCCGGAATCGTACCCACAATAATATACAGAATGAACATGAAGTCAGATTTAAACTCCGGTCGTCGTGTCCGAACATAACTTAGGCCATTCACAATCAATCTCTGCAAATCCTTGCGAAAGATGAACACGATCGCAATCAATGAGGCCGTATTATTCAGTATTTCGAACGACAGCCCGTTCTGCTCCATGCCCATCAGCCTTTGGGCGACAATCAAATGACCGCTGGAGGATACCGGAATCGGCTCCGTAACCCCTTGCACGATCCCCAACAGCAGGTACTTCAACCACAAGATGAAATCTTCCATTACTCTCCTACTTTCTTTGCAACAATGGGTATAGCTTAGATAAAAATACTAGTCTATCATATCTCAAAAAAACAGAAAGAATCAAACCACGATCAGAGTAATCGTTGGTGCATGAAGCTGCCGGAAAAACGATAACCGCCCGTTGATCCATTGCGCAAAAAAGATATGTAAACAAGAGAAGCCCCTCTAACCACGGAATTAGAGGGGCTCCTAATCTATTGTTAAGAGGTGACTCCATCATAAAATACGTAGCTTAATGGAACCTTAAAGCTTCATTAGCGGGACATAAAAAGTTGGGGATGCCGCTTCACCTCTGGCGTCCGATATCAAACGGTTATATCAACATAAGACATGGTTCTTTTATCCCATAATTATCGGTATTTCTACAAATGTCCCGGAATTTATCATGAAACATAGAAATATATACCTAGTTCTGATAGACTATTCTATAATCTTCCTATTCTTGATAAAAGCTTGCGTACCAAATTACCAGCAACTAGCGGAATTCTTCCGGTCGAGCAAATACCCTAGCCGATAGGGACAACAGAAAAGAGCCTAGTCATGAAGCACCGAACAAAATTATCCGTACTATTGCTTTTACTCATCATCCTGACTGCATGCAGTTCTCAGAAAGACACAACCGAACAACCTTCATCCGTCCCTGCACCGGCAGACCAGGAAGTGGCGAAAAACACGGCTGCTGTAAGTGCAGAGGATACAGGAAACATGGAAACCCAACTCTATACGGGCGAGAACTTCTCCTTTTCATATCCTTCTACATGGAAGGATGCACAACTTAACATGCCTCAAATCGTTGCTGCATTTGTCGATTCGAATCCCAAGGGCAATTTTGCCGATAATCTAAATTTGATTGTCGAGGAATCATCCGCAACTCCCGAGGAAGCAGCTAACTCCTCAGTCCATGCTTTATCCAATGGAGCTGGCGGAGAGGTGATACAAAACTTTAAAAAATTGAATTACATCGACGTTCCCGAGAAAGCAGCCGGGATCCTGGAGAGCGAATATACCCAAGGAGAGTTAAACGCGCAAGTGGTATTGACTCAATATTTTGTTTCGAACGGCAATGAGCTTTACACTCTTTCGATTTCCTGTTCCAAAACAGCTTACGATAACGGGGGTAAGGCGGTTGTCCAAAAAATAATGGATTCATTCGAAATCGTCAAAATTAGCGAAGAGGCTGCACTCCCGAATACTAATGATGGCAGTAATGCCGAGGAATTGACACAACAAAACCTATTCGCTGAAATCATGGCTTATATTATCCCAATAGAAATTGAAGACGGAGCACTTGACGAGCTAACCTATAACTACTTTGTTGAGCACTATGAGTTATTTCCAGCGCTTACGCCCGAAGCTCAAAAGAGAGCGAAGGCTGAAGTCGATCCCAACATCACGTCACGTCACCTCAACAAAAATCTGAGCCCCTATTTGGACCAGATGTTTGAGGTCAGTGGATACGTAGTTGATATCATCGAAGAGGAACTCGACGAGGGCGTTACCGTTACCGAAATTCACATCGTCGATGATAACGACAATTCCATTATCGGTTTTTATGCCCACTCTACCGGCGATATTTTGCAAGACGATGATGTAACGATGAGGGGAGTTCCGGCAACCTATTTTTCATTCGAAAATATTAGCGGCGGAACCACCAATTCCATTCTTATAGGAGTTTCGACCATCGAAAAGACCCCATAGTTGAAAATGGAAATGCCCCTTTTTGAATAGCGCCCTTTTTCAGCTCAGTCATGCAAGAATAGAGAAAAGCACCTTTAGGGTGCTTTTCTCTATTCTTTATATATGACTAAAATATCATACGTTCCGTCTGCCGATGAAAGCTTAATATCCTTCACATCGTCAGGATGAATGTTATACAGGAATTCATTCACCTGATCCTGCAAATCGTCCAGATTGGAATCGCTAAAGAGCTCGACCTTCAATGTTTTTAGCATATAAGCACCCCCTAATTTCAAACTTCGACATAAAACGGGAGTTCCCTGCTGGAATCGAGTAAACGGACGTGGATCATCTATAACTTACACGGGCCATTGATCTGTTTTCCACACGCACTGCTAAATAACACCCCAAATTATGGTATATTGGTGGAGTTGTTGTTCGATTTAGAGAAATGATGATTAAAAACGTTGTGGTGGTGGACGCATTATGAAAGTTAAACACAAACGAATCATCAGGTTTGCTGCCAAACTGATATTGCTTTCGGCCGTTCTCTTCTACGCCTTCATCTATGTGATGGAACGCCCTGGCGGATTAACGGATCGGCGCATGTCGCGAGCGCTGGGGCAGGACAATATCCTTCATATCCCGCTCGGGAAGACCCCGGATAACGCGGTCGAACAGTTTAGAGGCCCATCCTCCATGCATGTCATTCACCGCGAGCCCGTGAGCGGAGGCACTCTTTTATTTATGAAACGACCTTACCAAGTTGGAAGCCATAATTTGCAAGTAGAATATGTGCGAAAAACTCGGATCGGTTGGAAATGGGCTTGGGGCGGCGGATATGGAATCGGCGAATCTTCACAATCCCTAGCAGCGTTAAATTACATGGGCATGCCTGAATTAGACCATCTCTCTACCCCTTTTCCCATGGTGTTCGGGGATATTCTGGACCCCTCGATAAAAAAAGTAAGCGTCAAAATCAAGGGCAAAGGTACTTATAACGCTAAGCTGACTGCTGCGGAAGCTGGAAGGATGATCTGGTTCGTATTTCTGCCGTCGCCCGCTTCCACACCTTTTGATATCGAAGGTTTGGACAGTGAGGGGAATCTCATCGCCCGCAAAACAATAACCGATCCGCGAGACAGCGGCTCGGTCCATTTCGAAATGGATTGACATTAATCCGGTGAAATTGCGGATAAAAAGGAAAATTCGCACAGTCTCACTACTCGGAAGGCAGAAGTACACTCGTTTGGTAAAGAATCGTTAAAGATTATTTGGGGCAAGATAATTTTGGTACCTGCCCATGCATTTAAGAGAAACTGAGAAAGGAGGTCCTTAACATGAAGAAAATCTGCATGTCTTTTCTCGCGGCTATGAGCATTGCTTGCATGTTGGTTGTCCCTGTTTCCGCCGATAACAACAACAGGAATGCAAATGACATGAGCACAAACAGCGTGAACGCTAGAAGTTATAACACCAACGCAGCCACCAATGATAACGATAGAGATTGGGGTTGGCTTGGATTAATTGGTCTTGCCGGTCTTGCCGGGTTAAGACGCCGTACCCCGGAGCGCCATTAATTTTGGCGATAAGCTTAGGCAACACAGGCAAAATCCTGCTCTTATAAGAGCAGGATTTTTCTTTTTAGGTACCTTTAACTCGTGACTTTAAATCCCCATTCTTCATGCTTTACTCTACTTTACCGGAACTTCCATTTTGTTACTCCGTATGAATCTTCAAGGGGTTGATTTCAAGTGGTATGGATGTTATTTGGCGTCGTTATCATTCTAAATTGCCGCTATACCTTCATGAATCCGGATTCGGATTGGATACGATGGAATAAAAGGTTGCCGGAAGACTACGAGCAGGACGATCATGATTTGTTAAAAACCCAGGTCGGTGCGGCAATAGCATGACAAGCAGCATAAAGAGAACGAAGGAATACTTCATATTATGTAAGGGCGTCTGATAATGCAAAGGCATGAGGTAATAGTCAAAGGCATAATTTATATTAAAACAAAAAGCATAATGAACGAAACTATTATTTACCCTTGTTCATCACCTGTGTTTCCGCTATAACGATGAGCATGTGGGATCCTGCCATCTACGGTGGTATAACCTTCAAAATAATGATAGTGCCCACCGCCTGCCAATGGAATGGCGGGTCCAGTTGTTCCTCTAATCATGTGCTTGTGCTGGTCATTAAATGATGTTTGGGCATGGTAATTATGAACGTGTGGCACGCCGCTTGGAGCTGGTTCAGTTATACCCACGTAATGATGGAAATGTCCAACGTCAAAAGAGGTATCTCCTTGAAAGGGATGGACATGAACGTTAACCGGTCTTCCATCCCAAGATGTTAGAAAGAGTTGATGGGAATGACTGGAATCAGAGTTATCGGAATGAACAACAAAGCCCGTGATTTTTATTTCCATCCAATAGTGCCTCCCTTATATTAATGCATGATTTCTTTCTTGTTTACCTTCATGCCAGATAATGACCGATCGAACATGTCTAGGATAAATAAGAATCGTTCAGCTTCACGAAAAACATGATCTGCTAGCCTCATTGATTAACTGCGTATCTTCACATCTAAATCCTAATCGAAGAAAAAAGGAATGTTCTTTCATAATGCGTGACCAAAAACGTATTTCGTCCAATGACCTGACTACAAAAGGATCCGACAACCCAACCCCACCTTTCGGCACACGAAATAAGACAACCATTTATACTGGCTCGATACAATGTATATGGGGATAGCATGTTTCAATATGCTATGTTAGAAAAATATGTAGAAAAAACAATTAGGCGTTAAAACGTATAGGATATTCCTAGTTGGCTTAATAGTAGGGCTGTTAGTCTTGCAGCTACATTTCTAGTCGTAGTGGAGATTGCAACTGCCGCGTGTTCAATGCATCGTAGTAAATATTACCTACCTCTGATATACTGATATTATTACTATTGTCATGGGTGAGTGATCAATCAGATGTGGAATAAAGAACTAAAAATAGCCATTCGAGAGAAGCAAAGCGTAACCGTATACCTTACCAATGGCGAAGTATTACAAGGCATACCGGATTCTTGTACAGATCGCTTAAAGATGCGGAGTGTTTATGGGCCAGTCTGGGTGCCATTAGATGAAGTAAAGCATGTGAGTCGATTAATACGGCTAAACATAAAAAAAGAACCTACTGGCATTAGCTAGTAGGCTTTTTTGCTATCTAAAAATGAAATGTACCTGGGTACCGTCCGGGTATCCCTCCAAATAGTTACCTACCCAGCTGCCTGCTCCTCGATTGTCAGATGGATCTATGTATTCGACACTTGCACCGTCTCCGCCTTCGGCACACATGGCCATCGGCCACTCATCCCGATCATAACCTTTTTTCGTAGGGATTCCCTTTAGTGAAGAACTCCTGTTATCATCTGCACCAGTTCGATCAATGGTACAAACATCGGGATGCCCGGATTCAATGGCCTTTTTTATGTGGTCCGCTGTCTCAGGATATGTATCCGCTGGAAACTCCAATTCGACAACGGTACCCGGTATTGGTGGGTTGACATCACTGTCATCTAACTCTGGAAAATAATTAAGGACCAACCAAACCAATAACAAGGATAAGACCGTTGTTCCAAACTTCAAAAATAACTTTTTCATGCTAATTCTCCCCCATTCAAAACAAAAAAACTGCCAGCATAGGCCAACAGGGATTTTCTTATCGATGCCTTCAGTTTGCTTTTTTAGTATAAGCAAGTTGGCATATATTTGTAAATCACGAAAAGGAGAGCCGCAGAACATGTCAAAAGCGGCGTTATATATACGCCAAGGCCGTGTCCCTTCTCAGCTTTCTTCTGAATGCCGGTACTTGTACTGATCGCCCAATTTATTTAGGTCAAGTGTCACTATTCATTTGTACACATAATATGCACTATCTCATGATGAAAAGGAGAAGATCAAAATGAATCAACAAAGCTATAGCGTTCAAGGTAATCAACAAAGGGAACCACAGCCTTATCATTACGGCCACGAGCACGAGCATGGCCATCACCCACATTTTCATCCCTACAGTAACCCGTCAGGCCATCATATGATCCATCATCACCACCATCATCATCACCACTTTCACCACCACTACCAGATGAGGAGAGAAGAAGATTAATATTAGAAAAAGATAACAATAAGGCGAGAAGAGTTACGCCCTCATGCTGCCGAGCGTGTCATTGTCGTCTTTATCTATGGGGATAGCCCCACACATATTAGTATGCTCGCGTGATTGATAATAAAAGGCTCCCTCTCGGGAGCCTATTAAATAGCGGTATTATAAGGTTTTTTAAGGCCTTACTTACATCATGCCGCCCAT
>Ga0209784_100201_pt1 | contig 42900 bp, 43 predicted proteins | sample AraplaCvi_mLB_r2_2_FD_184284 | JGI IMG/M metagenome (GOLD analysis project Ga0209784, IMG submission 184284) | Arabidopsis root microbial communities from North Carolina, USA - plate scrape CL_Cvi_mLB_r2 (SPAdes) (version 2) | ecosystem: Host-associated > Plants > Roots > Endosphere | place: USA...
AAGACTCCTTTCGTACGAAGCCGGTTGACCAGACCTGACTTGATTGTACGTTTGGAGTTTTTTTATTGTCCATAGCTAAAAGCTTTCCGGAACCCCCTGCACAGCAGGGGGTTTTCAAAGAATATAATAAAAAGGCTCCCGCTTTTCGCGAGAGCCCTTGTGCATATTAAAATTTAAGTTGTTTCAATTAAGCCATATTTACCGTCTTTGCGTTTGTAGACAATATTTGTGCCGTTTGATTCTGCATCTGTAAAGATATAGAAATCATGCCCTAGCATATTCATTTGTAAGACAGCTTCTTCTTGATCCATCGGTTTTAGATCAAATTGCTTTGTGCGAACAATAGAGTATTCGTCTTCCTCTGCTGATGCATCTGCTGCTGCTTGAGAAGTAGCAAAATAAAGGCCTGTACCTTCACGCTCACGGAATTTACGGTTTACTTTTGTTTTATGCTTACGGATTTGACGTTCTAATTTATCAACGATTAAGTCAATTGCCGCATACATATCATTATGACGCTCTTCTGCACGAAGAGTTAAGTTCTTCATTGGAATTGTAACTTCCACTTTAGTTTGCTTGTCATTATAAACCTTTAAATTTACGTTAGCGTTGGCGTTAACATCTTCGTTAAAATAACGTTCAACTTTCTCGACTTTGTTCTCAACATACTCTCGAATAGCTGGAGTTACCTCAATATTTTCACCGCGAATGTTAAAGTTTAACATGTAAACTCCTCCTTTATAACTGCTATACCTTATACTTCTACACAAGTGTCCGAAATTCCTCTAAAATAATTATCTTTTTTAAAAAAAATTTTTTTCCTGCAATAATAATGTGTAGCATTTGCGACAGCAAAGAAGTTAGGTGTGTGATGAACAAAATCCCTGCTGATGAATGTTTAACTTTATCAATTAATGCTATTTAGTTTTGCCACATCAGCTTCTCTTCTTCGGCGTAGTTTCAACTCTTCTACAATCAAATCCTCAACCGATTCTTGATCATTAAAATTCACGCCATATTGTTTACCCTTGCCAAAAGGACGGCTCCAAATTATTTCACCATAAGCTTGTACCTCTATAGTATCAAGAACAAAGCGTAAATCTAAAGGAGGAGGATTAACACCTAAATCCACTTCAGTAAACATCTTTAAACCTCGTGGACTAATATCAAGCAAATCAGCCATTGCCGTTTGCGCTTGATTCACTCTTCCATCCTCATATATCGCAAAAGTCATTTTAACAGGCTCATCGAACTTAAATCGAAAGCCTTCTTGGCGCTTAAATATCATATACCCACCCCAATACTATTCGAAACATCTATTTAGCTTGATTATGACACGATGCATGTTTTACATCTAGAGGGAATAAGTAACAAATTATACAGGATAAAGACCTATTTTATGAACAAATCAATTATGCCCCGGCATAATTGCGTCCGGAATCGGCTTTGTGTTTGCACAAAGAATTCCATTCTGATTTCCGTGGTATCCACCGGAGGCTTTAACTCATTTCAGCGGATGTTTGTACACCCGCTGAAATGAGTTAAATGTTTCCCTTTTGTATAATATAAAATGCCGTTTTTCGTATTTCTTGCAAAGAAAAGAGACCATCTTGAATCGATGGTCTCTATGTTGTCTAAATTTGTCTAGTGTTTCCCTGACCGAATTGTTGCTGATAATTGATGCGAATAACTTCCTTCTATGTATCACGGAATTTCGTCACTAATCCCTCAACTTCTTCAATTATAACAATATCATTTTTAATGTTTGCTTCAACTAGACGACGATTCATATATTCAGCTTTTTTCTATTGGCTTCACGCCTAAATCACTGCGGTTTTCATTAATCAGCATGATTTCTTTTATCTCCTTAACTAGCTGTACTTGAATTTTTGGGACTACTTTTTTCTTCAACACTGCTTACTTTTATAAACCTTCAATTTGCTGCTTTAAATAACAATTCTCCAGTTTGTAATTTAGCAAAACTTTCTCCTCCTTTGTCATAGGTATATTGTTTTCCTACAGGCCGTTTAAGGTGATGTAATTCGCCTGTACCATTTCATCCATATTTTCAGCTGAAAATAATTACGAATAATCGATTCTTGTAAAACTTGTTTTGTAGTTCCCCGCTAATATCTATTTCAATTGCTTTCATTTTCACTTCTACTGGATAACTCACTCTTGTCCCCATAGAAAAACACCTCCACGTTGATTTGATAAGGTACTACCCTTTTTTCAACGAAAGGTGTTTTTATTTATCACATTTTTAGAGCAGTTCAATAACAAGTTTTAGAACCTTTTATCTTACTCCGAAAATAGAGTTATTATGAAATTGACTTGATAATTTTTAAATAGTCTTTTTGATTGTCCATCTCATATAAAGTATTTTGTTTTAATTGAAAAATAGTGATATTTAAAGTTTCAATTAAATCCAAAGGTATGTTATCCCAGTATAAGGAAGGTTTTTTAAGATTTTTGGATTGCAAGTAATTTGAAAAGTTTTGTTTTATTATTTTACAGTCTTGCATTTCCCAAAAGGAAACTCCTGATAAAGATGGGAGTTGTTCGTCAGTGATTTTTATATCTATTACTTTTTGATTGTTGTCTAATATTGGACACCATTCATTTTCTTGATCGATTCGAATAATTGTAAAATATGTACTTTGTATAGGTTTAAGGTTTAAAAAAATATTTTCAAGAAAGACTGTATCTGCATCGATGATAAATGAATCCTCAAAAAAGGGTAGGGCTAATTTGAAGCTGTAAATACTATTGTATTCTTTATACATCTTATTGAAGATTAATTTTACTCCTGGGAATTTTTTTGTCAGATATTCAAATTGATTAGCTAAATGTCCAGTAACAATGTAAATCTCATTGATTTTTGCTTCAATTAAAAATTGAATAGTTCTTTCTAAGTTAGGTACTTTATTTATTGGCAAAAGTGCTTTATGTTTTGTTTTTGTCCATTCTTCGAAACGAGATCCGAGTCCCGCTGCAAGTATAATTGCGTTCATAGTTTCACACCTCTTTTGAAAGATAGAATTGTAAAAAATTCTTTTGGATTATTTGTTGTCAAGATAGATCCTGTAATAATAAGCAAGGCTAATAAAAATTCTTTTACTCCTGCTTCAAATCCTAGTAATAGACCGAATAAAACAGCCCAAGCAGAGTAACTAATATTTAATCCCATAGCTTTAATAGGACCAACGCGATTGATTGACGTATAGTAAAATAAATATGAAGCTGTGCCTGTTAATGCAGTTAATGCAAATAAAATTATTGTAAAATCTTGTAATACTAATTTTACTAAAGGAATTCCCCCAATAATCGGTACTATTAATACACCATAAACTATTGCAGAAACTGTTTGTCTGATCTGTAAAGCAATAGAGGGTAGCACTTCATTTTTCATACCATATGCGGAGATAACAGATTCAGATCCCCATCCTAAAACGCATAACAAAGCGCAAGATAATCCTAAAATTAAATTTTGCGGTTCTTCTTGTGAAGTTAACCCTAAAAAAATTGTTGCTATCATAGCAAGAGAAAGTCCTATAATGTTTTTCTTAGTCACTTTTTCTTTTAAAAATAAAAAGCTTAAAAAAGACCCTACTGCAGGATACATAGAAGATATAATGGCCGTATAGGAAGGACCAATAAAATAAATAGACAAAATAAATCCAGACATTCCTATTGGGCCCCCTAAAAGCGCAGCAATCATTATTACTTTACCATCCCTACTTTTTAATGATTGTTTGAGCTGTTGTGTTCGTTTAAAAAGTAAAGTATGACATAACATCCATATACTCGAAAAAGTATCATGTAAAAAGGTTGAGATTAAAGGGGCTACAAAAAGATAATCTTCAAAAATCGAGCAAGATAGAATAATTCCTATGATTATCGTATTGACACCCCATAGAATTCCACCCAAAAGACCAATCCATTGTCCCCTTATCTCGTATTGTGTAATTTTCAACAGTAATCCAACCCCTTCAATAGATTGGATCCCCTTTCATATCTTTTGTAACCATAATTTCCAAAAGAGTCACCATGTAACTCTTTTATAATTGTCCAGAGGCTCCAAAGGATATCCTGTACTGATTTATAAAAATTCAACTGAAAATACTCCTCTTCTAAAAGAGGACGCTGAAAATAGAATTTTAAAAATTTCTGTTCGTCATCCATCGTCAGTTCACTTTCTAAAATAAAGGCAGCTAAATCCCAAAAAGGATTATTATACCCAGAATATTCCCAGTCAATTAAGAAAATTTCCCCACCTCTCGATTTGATGAAATTTTCTGGAACTAGATCATTGTGGCAAGGACATACAGAAAAGGATTTTAATTGCTGAATTTTATCATTTAAATATTCTATTTTTTCTTTCACCCTTGGAAAATCAGGGTATTTTTTATCTATGTAATATTTATTTGTTTTAGTGATAATAACAGATTCATAATCTTGGATTATGCTTAAAAATGAAAAAGCATTATTCATTTTAACATTAGAAGAGTGTAATTTCTTTAAAATATCAGCTATTTTTTCCATATTATTAGTAACTACAACTGTTCGTTTCGACAAAGTCTGTGCATCTTTTACATATTTCGCAATTTTGACACCATCATGAGCATTAAAGTAAAAAGTAGGTACATTAATTTCTAGAACTTCTATCGCCTTTGAGTTAATAATTTCATTTTGTCGATTTACTAGACTATTTGTTCCTGCCCCAGGTATTCTAATTTGCAATTCATTTCCATCTGTTAAAATAATTTTATAGTTTTTATTGGTCATCCCTCCAGAGAATTCAATTTTCCTAATTTCTTTAGGTTGGGTTCCAATAGCTTGATGTAAATAATTTGTAATAAACGCAATTGTTTTTCCACTGACTTTTCGATAGATATTAGAATATATACCTTCGACTGCTTTATTATATTGTTCATTAGAATTTATATTAATCCATTTTTTGTTATCTACATTAATACAGGATATGGGTAAATTTTTACTACACTTTAAATTGAAATATTTATAGTTCAACCAATTGTAAGTAGCGTATTCATATAATACCAACATTTCTCTGAACAATTTAATAGATATTTTAGAAATTCCAACCGCCACACTAGAAGTTGACATGAAAATTAAATGATTCTTTTCAGTACATTCAATAAAAGTTTTCTCCATAGATCCATTTAAAGCAGTATAAGTAATACAATTTGGATTAGGCGAATCTAGCAGTGTTGTAAGAATATTTTCATCAAAAAATAAATTACCTTCTATTAGAATAAAATCTTTATTTAGATATTTTTTCAGTAGACTTAATGATTTCATCGTTCCAGCGGATGTATATATGGAATTAATTATAAAATTTACATTTTCATTTTCTAACTCTTCTATAATTAAGTTCTTTTTATAACCCACGATAATATAAACCTCATAAATATTTCTATTTTTCAACATATCAACTGTTCTTTTTATCATGGTTTGGTGGTCAACTTTTAATAAGCAAGATGGTATGTCGAAAGCATTGGAATATCCTGAAGCTAAAATAACAGCAGTATTTATATTATGTATCATTTCTTTGAAACCTTTCATTCAATATCAAAACTTGGTAAAATGTGTTTATATATTATAATGATTATACTATATAAAAACTTTGAATACATGAGTTTATAGTAGGAGGAAAAAGTTTTGTCAAGTAAAAATATAATTGAGATTGTAAAAAATTTGCACTATCAAATTGAAGATAGTTTGAGGAAGGAAGAAAGAGCAGAAGTAAATAACGCTTTAGATGAGTTATCAAAAGTTGCAAAAACTGAGACATATTACATCGTTAGCACAACTTTATTATTCGAAGCTGGAAGCATTGAAGAAGCTGCTTTGAAAGTCAAAGAAGGATTACAGCAATTTTCATATTCCTATTCACTGCATTTTAATGCTGCTTTAATTCACTTCACTTTACAAAAATTCGATAATAGCTTTTATCATTTTGGAAGATGTTTACGATTATCAGAGAATAAAGAAGAGATCGAGGCTGTACAAAATAATCTCAATGAAATGGTATATACATTAAAAAAACAACAAATTTATTCATTAGAACAATTACAAAAGTACCTAAAAAAAGTTGATCAACTTTCTAAAGAGATTGATGAACGAGTCTATCCTATAAATAAATTTAATGAAAGCTTAATTCGTCAAGTTCAAAATCGTGGTACTGAAAATGAAAATATGACAAATTTATACAAATCATTATTTATAGAAAACATTGATATTAATAGTAGGTATTTAACAAAAACAGAATATTTCCATGGACATGAAGCAAAACATTATCAATATGTTTTTAATAAGAAAACAACCTTACCTCTTTCTTTTTTAGAGAAAAATACCGAATTAACCATTAAAATAAATGATACTACTTATGATTTTACTAATTCACTATTAAAGTATAATCAATATAACTACTTAACATTTGACCCAGGGGAAATTGAAATAACTGCAAATCGACCTTTATTTATTGGTAATCCGATCTCACTTAATGATGAGAAAAAAAAATATAGATTAGTAGCGCATATTTTTATTGATGGCTTATCCGGGAAATTCTTAGAAGAAAATGACAAAAAAATGTTGATCCCCAATATTTTAAATACATTTAATAGTAAATATGAGAATACAAATTGCTATGCCTCCGCTGATTGGACTTTTCCAAGTAACGCAGGGCTAGTTACCGCAATGGATACTATTGCACATGGCCAATACCACTCAACATTTGGACATGATTTTTCAGAGAAGCAAGAATCACTAATTGAAAAGATTCGTAAATCAGGATATTTTACTGCTTCCTTTACTGGGGATTGGCGCGGCACACCACCCCACGGCTATGGAAAAAGTTTTGATCGAATTGTATATAAAAACTCTATGGGTTGTTTTGGTGCAGGGGAAATCATGGAAGAGGTTATCGATCATTTAGAAACATTCAAAGAGAAAAATAACTATATTTGGTTAGTTCTACCTGATTTACATGATGTCGCAGATGAAATCTTTTTATCCATTAATAGTCAAGTAAATACTAACGTACTAAATCGATTATTTTCTAAGAAGGGAGATACCTCCGTACTTACAGAATATGAAGAAAATAAAATTCTCCGTTATGGGGAAGAGTTGAAAAGAATCGATTTACATTTATCAGTTCTTTTCAATTATATCAAACATAATTATGATGAAGATGACGTTCTTCTAATTATTCACTCTGATCATGGGCAAGGATATTTTGAGCAAGAACCAAAGCATTTCCTAAACTATGGGAGAACCAAAGTACCATTTATGTTGTTAGGAGGGGGGATGCAAGGAACTAGTGATAAATTAATGAGCAATCTTGATATCTACCCTACTATATTGGATTTATTAAATATCGAATATGATAAAGAAAAATTGCATGGTAAAACATTAGAGGATTTCGGTGGCAAACAACGTAAAGAAGTCATGACGGAATCTTATCATCCGAATCAAACTTATAAAGCTGTAATTTATACGAGGGATTTTCAATTTTATTTTGAAACAGAGGATAGTGTTGATAATTATGGAAGAATCGATTTAGAACACTTTAAAACAGATTTAATTAAATTAAATGATAATTTAAAAGATACTGATATAGAAGAAATAATAGACTACTATACAAATTGGATTTTAGAGAAGAGAGCAATTCTTCAGAAATAGCAAATAGAAAATGAAACCGAAACTTAAAATTTTTATCACACGAAATAACATAATTGATTACTATTACTAATCATAATTCTTCTACCTAAATAGGAATTCGTTATATCTCATTAGTATATACTGAAATTCATCTCTTTAAACAAAGGTTTTAAGTTAAATGTTGGGACCCTAGTCTTTCAGCACGTTAGCCCAAATCAACCCCGTTTCTTTATACTTTAAATTTAATAAGATTTTTGCTCGAAAGTGATCGAAACGTCGAAAGCCATATGCATTCCGTTTCATCACTTTTGTTTTATTATTAATGCATTCTAAGAAGCCGTTGGAATAACCAAAACTAAAGCTATTTAAAACTTCTACTTGCCAGTTTTTCAATGTTTGAATCTCTTTTAAGAGTTTACGACATCATTCTTTTGTCTTTGCCCAATCAAACCATTCACAATGGCGTCCTTTAATTCATGAGCTACTTTAATGCTTCAGACATTTCTGTATTGCGCTGTAAGTACTACTGTTATTTCTTTTCGAGTTAGACACTTGGGTTCTTCTGAAAAACGTCTAACTTTTTTAAATAGGAATTTCTAAACGAAGAAGCTATTTTCACGTTTTAATTGTTCTTCACGAGATAATTATTTTTCTACATTCACTGGTTTCGCTTTTTGTTTTTTAGAGCCCATCTTCACCAAATTCTTAATAGGCACTTATCCATTTTTTAGTTGAGATACAGCAGGAATATCATATTTTTACAGCTAATAATTTATAGTTTGAAGTACCTTCTAAATTCTTTAACGACTTTTAATTTAAATTCAGCGCTATATTTTTGCCATATAAAAACACCCCAAAAATTAGATTTTTCACTCTAACCTTTGGGGTGCAGCACCTAATCGATGGCCTTTTATGTTGTCTAAATTTGTCCAGTGTTTCCCTGACCGAATTGTTGCTGTCGATTGATGCGAATAACTTCCTTCCATGTATCACGGAATTCCGTCATTAATCCCTCAACTTCTTCAATAATAGCGACATCGTTTTGAATATTTGCCCCTACTAAACGATGATTCATATATTCATAGAGAGCAAACATATTTTTGGATATTTCGATATCCATATTCAATGTCGCCATCAGCTCACTAATAATTGCTTGTGCTTTTATAAGATTTGTATTTTTTTCTTCAACATTTTTTTCTTGAATCGCATGTTTTGCTTTATTCAGGAACTTTAAACAACCATTATAAAGCATTAACGTCAGATCGCCTGGAGAAGCGGTCGTAACACTATTTTGTTTATACGCATTTTGTGCTGTTAAATTTGCTGCCAATAAAGGACAACTCCTTTTAAAAGGTTACTTATTTACTATTTTAAACCATCTTACGAAGAAAAGCTAATAGATCAATTCCGCCTCGGTGGAATTGAGTCTGGATTTTGAATTGTGAGTTCACAATTCAAAATCCATAACATCTCCAGGGGCTTTTCTTCCATTTAGCTGGCGGCGTCCGCCACGTTAAATGGAGATAAAATGTCAATTCTTTTTGTCATAATACATTCCATCCATGACACGAACATTCGAGTAGGGATCGAAATATTGTCCTTCACTTTTTTTCGTCTTTTGTAGATTTGCCATATCCTGCTTTACGGCGCTCATGACCGTAGTCAATCGTTCTTTTATTCCATTATCTAATCCAAGTAACGTTTGATGAATACGATTCTGTTCGTCGAATTGAAAGCCTTCTTGAACCAAATCTTCAATAATTTTTCCACGCTTGTCTAACATATTGTTAATGCTATCTATATATTCATCGCGCTCTTCACCTTTTGGAATGTCTCCTAAAAGTTTGAATAAGTTAGCTGATACTTGCAATAGTTGATCTATTAGTTGCATAATTTTCTCCTACCTTGCTAATTAGAAACCAACGTCAAAACTTTAACCTTGCATGAACATACTAGATTGCTGGTTTGCTTTATTGATTGCTGCCTCCATGGCTGAGAATTGCTTCCAGTATCTAGCTTCGACATCTCTTAGTTTAGCTTGTAATTTCGTCATACGCTTATCAGATTCATTAATCGCAATACCCAAACTAAATGTATTATTAACAGCCCCCTCTTTTCCTGCTTGTTTCTCAATTTGAGTTGTCATTTTTTTCATCTCATCGCGTAAACGCCATGCAATCCCACGACTATCCTCTGTTGCAGTGACGCTACCAGTTTGAGAGAACATTTTAAACACTTGGTCTGGGTCTTTTTCTAATGCAGCATCTAATTTTTTTTCGTCAGCAATAACAAGCTTACCATTATCTCTCATATCTTTTGATGTAGTAATACCGATTTCAGCCAAAGAATCCATGAATTTATCTCCAAGGCCTGCAACACTACCCATAAATGCTTCACGCATTTTTGTCATACCATCACGAATAATTGAATCACTACGCAATAAACCACTCTTCGCTTTTTCATCCCAAAGCTTTTGCTCATTTTCACTCATTTCTTTACGTTGCTCAGCTGTTAGAGGTGCATAATCACGATATTTTTTTTCTTTAATTAGTTTACTAAACTCATCAATCATTTCGTTATATTTTTCAACAAACTCCATGATTTGTTCCTTCGCAGCTTTTGTATCAGAAGTAGCTTGCATTGTGACAGGGGATACTGTCACGCCACCTGTTGGCGTATTGTTCTTTACTGCTTCAGCATTGGCATAAGCTTGCTCCGCATCTTTTAGGCGCTGGAAGCCAGCTTCATAGCTGTTTTTGGGATTATCATAACTTGCTTTTTCTTTTTCATAAATAACTTGCTTTGCCGCAATATCTTTAAACTCAGTTAGTCTATTAGAATCCTGCGCAAGGAACTGTAATTGTTCTACATTTGTACCCTCTAGCATTGTTTTTAAGGAGCTGTCCGTAAGGTTATTAATGGCAGTTGTAATTTCTTCTGTTGTCTTACCGTTCATGCTGTTTAAAAACGTAATTGCCTCATCATTTGTAAGTAAATTTTTATTTGTTGCTTTATATAGTCTCTCATCCGCTTCTTTATTCGCTTGATTGCGGAAATTCTCAAGGCTACCTTCATTATCTTTCAGTCTTGCTAAATCTGCATCACTATAAACACTGAACTGACTCAAAGCTCTTAATGTAGCAAAATCATTATTTTTAATTGTATTAATATCATCATCGCTTAAATTCGCAATACGATTTTTATCAGCAAAATCTTTGTAAACAGATTGCTCATGCTCAGTTAAAGTTGAAGCAAATTTTCCATTATATGCGTTATCATAATCTGTCTTAAATACGCTAGGAGGTAATGTAGCATTTTTCAATTCATCTATCGTAGAAAAAGATGTACCAAAGTAACGATTCGTAGCATCGATGTACTTTTGAGTAAGTCCATTTGGCCCTGTCATAGCATCTTGGGCATTTTTAAGCTCTTTTTGTGCTGCTTCATATTGTTTTAAAGCTACGTCACCAACATTAAAAGTCTCTTTTAATGTCATTTCATAACCTGAAATCGTAAAAGTATTAGATGAACGCTCTGTTTGAATACCGTTTACTTCAAACATAGCATTCTTACCATTACTAGCCAATTTACCATCTGTTGATCCGAAGTTCAGTTTATTAAATACTTCTAATCCACCTGTAACAACAATTTCACCTTGCCCACTTTTTTCACTTCCTGTGTTTTTGGCAGTTAAGGATAATTTTCCACCTTCAAATAAAGCAGTAACACCTGCACTACTATTGTTAATTGTCTTTACTAAATCATCGATGGTCATATCGTTAGAAATATTAATTTTTGTTGCCTCTGTCGTTAATCTACCATCCTTACCAATTGATTGAATAGAAATTGAATTTTCACTTAAATTTAGTTCACTTAATTTAGAATTACCTGTATATGAAGTCTGATTACCTACAGCTTGAGCTGCAGTAGCTAATTGTGATACGCCACCAATAGTAATATTACCAGTTGCTCCTGAAGTAGCTTTTACTGATACTAAATTTTCATTTGATGACGTTGCTGTTTTTTGATTCATCTTTCCTGAAAGAATCATTTTTTTTAATAGAAAATCATCAAATGTTTTTAACTTTGTATTCACATTACGATATGAATCACGCTTCCATTCTAATGTTTGTTTTTGTTGAAAAGTTTTATTCAATGGGATACGTTCTGCCTTCATTAATTTCTCTACTAATGAATCAATATCCATACCTGACGCTAAACCGCCAATTCTTGTTACCATATTCTTTTCCTCCTCATTACTATTTTTATATTTTCTTATCTACTATCATACCAAGCATTTTCTGCATTTCATAAAATGTATCCAATAGCTTTTTGGGCGGTATTTCTTTCAACACTTCATCAGTAACTTGATCAACCACCGTCACGTAATAGCGCTCTAGCCCTTCATGATAGACAAACTTCGCTGCACTATGCGAGACTTCCAACATTTGGTTCATAGTATCTACAGCCTGTTGAACTTTTGCCTTTATTTCCTCCGTATTTTCGAATAGTGGTACTTGTTCAACAGTGGATGTAGACACATTACTTGTAGCTTTGCTTCCTTGCTCTGGTACCGTTCCCAATTTCCCCATATAGGTTGCGTATGTTTTATTTACTGTAGAATCTATATTCCCATCTCCTGAAACACGCATATCTTCATCCTCCTTATACCTAATACAGATATCATTATTAATAATATCGGACAAAAAAAAAGGAATTTCAGTTTTTTCCATAAATTTAGTATGGTATATATAGTTAGGTAACTTGGAAAAGAGTATTTTATCTAAAGTTATTTTTTATACTTGAAATTCAAGACAACTTGATCCATTTATAATTTTTAAACATAAGGTCACTTCTTTCTGATAGTTTATTGTGTGGTAACTTTAATTTTTTCTAAAGGTATCCTTTCTTTTTATCAAAATTTAAATGTTCAAATACAAGGCCCCGAAAATTTTACTGTCTGTAAAAATTCTCAGGGCTATTTTGCATTTATTGAGTTTTGTCCCGGCCTCTTTAATAAAATGAAATAATTTAAAATTCACTAATTACTAAGTTGGTCATCTTTATCTTACGTTATATTTGGAGTTGGCATTATATCTCGCTAGCAAATTCCCAATGATATATTCAATTTCCTTATCCGTCAAACTTGGATGAATTGGTAAAGTTAAAGCCTTCTCATACCAGTCTTCTGCCACAGGACAAAGTCCTTTTTTATAGCCCAACTGTTGATAATAAGGATGCCAGTACACAGGTATATAATGTACATGCACCCCTATATTCGCAGCACGCATTTCTTCAAATACTTGCTTACGATTTGCATTTTCTAATTGAATCATATAGAGATGCCAGCCTGATTCTGTATTCTCTAATTGTTGTGGCACTTGAATACCTTCAACATCTTTTAATGCCTCGGTATACATTTCTGCAATTTCACGTCTTCTCTGTAAAAAAGCATCAAGCTTAGACATTTGTGATACTCCCAACGCCGCCTGCAAATCCGTCATGCGATAGTTATATCCAAGATTTGTAATTTCATAATACCAACCACCTTGCTCCAACGCATAAGGTGTTTGCTCAATCCCATGACTACGGAATTTTAGCAGCTTTTTAAAATACTCTTCATTATCAGTAACGATAATTCCACCTTCAGCTGTTGTAATCGGCTTTACAGGATGAAAGCTAAACATCGTCATATCTGCCTGTGTCCCTACTTTTCGATCTTTATATTCAGCACCAAATGAATGAGCGCCATCTTCAATAACGACTAAGTTATGTTCCTTTGCAATCGCCATAATTTCATCCATATTCGCTGGTTGCCCTGTAAAATCAACTGGGATAATGGCCTTTGTTTTTTCTGTTATTTTCGCACTGATTTGCACTGGATCAATATTGTATGTTACCGCATCAATATCTGCAAAAACTACTGTACCACCAACATATCGTACACAGTTCGCACTTGCTGCAAATGTAATTGGAGAAGTAATAACTTCATCCCCTGCACCAATACCAGCCGCATAACAAGCTGCGTGTAAGGCTGCTGTACCATTACAAAATGCTACGGCATATTTAGTCCCAGCATAGTTAGCAACTGCTTGCTCGAGCTCAATAATTTTTGGACCTTGTGTTAAAAATTGTGAACGAAGTGTATCAATAACTGCTTGAATGTCTTCTTCATCGACTGATTGGCGCCCATAAGATATAAAATGACTAAACTTTTCCATGTTCGTTCCTCTTTTCAATAATTAACATAATTAATATTAAAGTAATAAATCCCAGCTAAGCGGTGTGCCTTTGGTAACATCTTTTTTTATAGCTTTTCCTAAAACTAAATCATAATATTTTGTTGGTAATCCTAATCCCGGTCGTACATTACGTAAATTTTGAATCGTTAAAATATCGCCCGCTTTTATGTCTTCACCAATATATAATGAGCGGCGGAATTTAGTAGAATCTTTTTCTACATCTATCGGACCATAGCTTACTTTTCCTAAGCTTTGCCACGCGCGTTCTGTTTCCTCAACTAACATTTTTAGTTCATGCGGCTCCATCGAAAAGGCAGAATCTACTCCTCCATCAGCACGCGAAGTTGTAAAATGCTTTTCAATTATTGATGCACCAAGCGTAACTGCTGCAACAGATACACCAACTCCTATCGTATGATCTGATAAGCCTATTTCTGTATCAAATAGCTCACGCAAATGTGGGATAGTTACTAAATTCGAATTTACTGGTGTTGCAGGATATGTACTAGTACACTTTAATAAAACAATTTGATTATTACCTTCCTCACGTGCAACACGGACTGCTTCATCAAGCTCAGCAGTTGTCGCCATGCCCGTCGAAATAATGATTGGTTTACCAGTACGAGCAACTTTACGAATTAGTGGGATGTCAACATTTTCAAATGACGCAATTTTATAAGCAGGAACATTTAATGTCTCCAAAAAATCCACCGCTGTCTCATCAAATGGAGAACTAAATGCAAGAAGTCCAAGTTCTTTCGCTTTATCAAAAATCGCCTGATGCCATTCCCAAGGCGTATATGCTTCTTTGTATAAATTATAAAGTGAATTCCCCTTCCAAAGATTCGCATCATCCTGTATAAAAAATTCATCTGTATGTACATCGAGTGTAATCGTATCAGGTGTATATGTTTGAAGCTTTAATGCATCTACTCCGGCTTCAGCAGCTAACTCTACTAAATGTAATGCACGCTCCAAAGACTGATTATGATTGCCCGACATTTCCGCAATAATAAACGGCTTTACATGTCGTCCGATTTCCTTATGTCCTATTTTTATCATATTATCAACTCCAAAATTTCATGTAGCCAAGCGTTTGGTTTTTTATTTGCTGTCAACTCTAATTCTTTTTCACTCATGCCTTCTATTTGTACGTTCTTTAATAAATTACGATACGTGCCAGCGGTTACTTGCTCATGCCAGCCCAAATTTAATGTAACCCCTAATTGTCCAGCATAAGTAGTTATTTCTCTTTGATTATCGGCAACAATCGTCGAACTTGAAGGAAGTCCTAGATAACAACGTTCCCAAAGAGTGCTACCACCAGCTCCTATAGCAAAATCTGCTAATTGCATTAATTGCGCCATATAATTAATTTGGCGATGGAAATGATATTTTTTCATCATACAAATACGTTCTATTTGTTCTTTCACTGGATTGCTATTACCTACAACTACATCAACATGTGCAAAACTATGACTTTCTAAAGCACTTAATATTTTCATCGTTTCATTCGTTGGATCACTGCCCCCCATGAAAATAAGAAGCCGATCAATTTGAATTCCACGCGGTCTTAGGTTTTGACGTTGCTGTAAAAACTCATCTCGAATTATTAAATATTTAGGGCCAAGAAGTGTAATACAATGTGCAGGAACCTTTCCCTCATATCGTACTTCGTATTGAGGAATTACATTTTGATCTAGTAAAATATCACAATCATGATCCCTTGCTAAATCATCAATAACCATTACTTTTTTAGCAAATCTTTTAATTTCTTTTTCCCATTCAATATTTAATGTATAATGGTCAATTATATACATATCTGCATAAATAGGTGTTTGTAAAACTTCGAAGCCTTCTTTTTTTACATATTCAATTAAATTACCTTCCAATAATTCCATCCAGAATTTAACTGTAACACCATTTCTTTGTAGCTCTTTTGCTATAGTTATACATCGCATGACATGACCACTTCCAATAAACACAGATGCGTCTGTCCTAATAACTGTTAACATATACTCTCCTAATATAATAGTAATTTATCTAATACATGTAATCCCTATTATAAAAAAATCCACCATTATTTAAATAGACTATTATTTTTCACAATAAACAAATTTTATTATAAATTGATGCTTTTTTTTCTCTCCATTCACTTTCTAAAATACTATATAAATATACATCTTCATAATCATTTCCTCTAAAAATATGTTGCCTTAGAATTCCTTCATTTTTAAAACCAAGACTTTTATGATAGTTTCTGCTTCTTTTATTACTTGCTAAAACTTCACCTGTAACCTTTCTCAAATTACATTCATCAAACAAATAATTTAATGCTACATAAGCGAACCTTGTTCCACTACCTTTTTCAGAATTATTTTCTCCAATATAAAATCCCCAAATACAAGTACCATTATTTTTGTCAATATTATAAATATTTAAGAAGCCGTATGGATGGTTGTTATACTCAAATATTTTAATCACTCTACTATTATCACTTTGCACTTTCTGAAACCACTTAGTATGTTGTTCCCAACTTATCTCTTTATCGTTGTACATAGATTTTCTAATGTGTTCTTGATTTCTCCAGTTAAGTATCATTCTTAAATCATTAGATGTAACATCTCTTACTTTCATAACTTCCTCCTTATTTATATTATTCGCAAATAAAATAATTCCAAAAAATTAAGCTTAAATAGTATAAACATATTATATATTTTGTACATAAAAAAATAATAGACAAAGGCAGTGAGAATTGACTTTGTCTATTATGATGAGATTTTCTTCTTAATTGACTTTATAATTATTTTATCCAATAATTATCCGAATAGACTTCAGTCTTTCTTTCTTTAATAACTAAATTTGGAGAGCTACCAAACACTATACTATTTTTCGGTATATTTGTATCTTTAACATATGAATTTGCAGAAATTATACTATTTTCACCGATTATACACTTCCCTATTACTTTTGAACCCGATAATAAAGTTACGTTTTCTTCAAAAGTAGGATAATAACCTTTATTATTTCCAACTGTACAATTCTGTGAAAAGCTAAAATAATTCGAGTATTTTGCCCTACCCATTACACTACCAACAGGATGTTCTAAAAAGAAAATTTCAGGCAAATCTATTTCGTAAAAAAGATCGACACCATTTAAAACCTTGTTTAAATAATAGATCCTATCAGCGAGCGATTTATTGAACAATTGCATAGTGTTAGATAAGTAATATAAAAAGATTGCATACTGTCCTGAATGATAAGGATTAATTACTAATTCATCATTGTCCCAAAAATATTTGTTGTTGTGATGCTTATAGTTTTCCTTCGATCTCTTAAGTGCAATGTCAATTGCATTTTCCAAATCAAATAATTCAGATTCATTTAATATAAACAAGTTGTTTAGTTGTTTTTTTACTAAAATACTAATTTGATCACGAGTAGTATATTCCAATTTCTTCTCCCTTTTAGTTTTATTATCCCCGGACTTTAAATAACGGCTCCAAAGGCTTGCACTCTAATCCATCTAGTAAACTTTCATTTCTAATGTATTCTGATAGTTTCAAAAAAACTTCATCTGAAGCTTTGATTAATTGATTTAAATCTTCTTTTGAATGAGCAAATGAAACATTATGTGTGCCATATGCTAAAATTCCCCTTTTAAACATTTCTTGCATATAAAAAGTTTTTAATTCGAATGAAGAGTATTTATCAGTATCTTTAAATAATAAAAATGACCAGCTTGGATGCCCAGAAACCGAAATAATCTCTTGTAAATTATATTTACTGATTATTTTTGAAATACTATCGATGATAAAATCACCTTTTTCTTTCAAACAGGTAACCACATTTTTCTCCTGTAATTTATTCAAAGTGACAAGTGATGCCGCTAAAGATAAAGTTTCTCCTCCATAGGTGAAAGAAAAGAATACGTCTTCCATTAAAGTCATTATTTCTTTCTTACCAGCTATTACCGATAACGGGAATCCATTCGATACACCTTTACCAAATGTTGCTAAATCCGGAATCACATTAAAATACTCCTGTGCACCACCATTTGCAAATCTAAAGCCGGTAATCATTTCATCAAAAATTAAAATAGCACCATTATCATGTGTGATTTTTTTTACTCCTTCTAGAAATCCTTCTTTCGGGAATTCAACATTCATCGGTTCTAAAATAACTCCCGCAATCTGATTAGGGTACTCATTAAAGAGATTTTCCAAAGATGTTAGGTCGTTGTATGTGAACTTCAAAGTTAATTCTTTTACTTTTTCTGGAACGCCCAGATCCTTTGTAGTTGAACCAATATACCAATCCTGCCAACCATGATATCCACATACAGCTACATATTGACGGTTTGTATAGGCTCTAGCTAATCTAATAGCTCCCGCAGTAGCGTCAGATCCGTTTTTACCGAACCTTACCATTTCAGCACATGGGACCATTTGAATTATTTTCTCCGCAACTTCAGTTTCAATTTCATTCGATAACGAAAAAATAGAACCCTTTTGTAATTGATTTATAACCGCATTATTTATATCATTATCGTTATAACCTAATGTTATTGCTGCCTGTGCATTAATAAAATCAATATACTTATTTCCGTCTATATCATATAAATACGCACCTTCCCCATGGCTAGCAAAATAAGGAGAAACACCAAATGGAAATTGTGTTATACTTTTGCTGTATGTTTGAGCTCCTAACGGAATTGACTTTTGTGCTCTTTCTAGCATGTTTTGGGAGTTTTCATATCGTTTTGACATATTAGCATCTTCTTTCGGTAGTTTCATTTTTCAGTGATGTTTCTAACCCTTCATTTCGCTTATAAAATTTGTTGATTTCTAACAAATTTCCCCTTTTCCTTAATAGCCTTATAACATCATCTAAATTAAAATCATCTCTATACTTCATTTCGCTATAAATAATTCGAATTAACTGCAAGTCTTCTGCTTCGTCTACAGTTAATCTAATATCTGATAAATCCTCAGTATTAAAAACATTTTCCATTTTAAATTTATCTTTATTTTCATTAATATATAATGTGACATGTTCTCTATGTGACTGTCTGTCAGCATTTATTATTAGCTTTTTTAAAGTTTCAAAAGTTAATACCTCTACATCCATTCCATCTGGATAAGTTGGTGTAATACAATTACTTGTATAGTCGTTTCCATTTAGTATATGCTGTGTAATCACCTTATCTATTATTTCTGGATCTATAAGTGGACAATCTCCTGTTAAACGAATAATATTTTCAGGGTTATACTTTAATGCTGCTTGATAAAATCTATCTAATACGTTCTCAAGACTACCTCGAAAAAATGAAATATTATTTTTCTCACAAAGTTCTACTATGATATCATCTTCTTTTTCTATAGTAGTAGCCACTATTAACTTATCTATTTTTGTACTTTTCATAATACGTTTTATTTGAAATAAAAGCATAGGCTGGTTGTTTATAGATTTTAATACTTTCCCTGGTAACCTTGTCGAAGTCATTCGAGCTTGAAGAATTGCAAGATTCACAATCTTACACCCACTTTCTCGGATCAACGATTTTTTCGTCATTAATTGCATATTTTGAAAAATCTATTTTATCTTCTATATTAATAACTTTATTATAAGCATTAATGATTTCTGTGAACTGTTCATTATTGTTAACACCTAGTACAACACAGTCTATTTCTTTAATTTGATGACAAAATAACAACGCTGCTTCAATTTTAGACAAGTTCATTTTTTTTATATCAATAAAATATTCCGATAAAATCCTTTTGAATTTTATTGGTAAATCCTCTAGATTAGAAACTAATATGCCCTGTAAAAAAATCGACCTACAATGAACTTCAATATTTCTTTTCTTTAATTCTAATAGTAATTTTGACTCTAAAATTCTTTGGTCAAGAATATTTGATGGTAGTTGTATTAAATCAATTTGAAATTCACTATTCAATATTTCATATATATCTGCAACATTATATACTGAAACTCCTACTTTTTTTATCTTACCTGTCACTTTTAACTCGTGTAATAACTTAAATAAGCTTTTTGCTCCTTCTTTGTAACAATCTTCTATATTGTGCACTAATACGCCATAAATACTCGATACATTTAACTTTACTAAAGATTGCTCGATTGATTCCGTTACTTTTTGTAAAAAAACTCCATCTATTGTTTCTTGTTTTATATAGGGGGTTTTCGTAATAACTTTAAAGTTCGTTATGTCATTTTGGCCTAAAACCGTTTCAGAATCTCCATAACCTGGTGCAGTATCTAGAATATTTATTCCCGCTGTCTTAGCAGTATGTAAAATTTTTTTTACTTCAGAAATTGAAGTCTGTCCAATCCGATTGGTAATGCCATAGTTTGAACCAAACTGAACAGTTCCTAACACTATTTCCATTACGCACCTATCCTAGTTCATTTTTCTTACTTATTTAAAATATACTTAGATATTAATATACTCAATTTTAAATTATTCAATTAATTCTCTTAACTGTTCTATAGTAAGCCATTCTGTATTATTTTCGCTTGTATAAGCAAAACTCTCTGGTAAAGGTTTACCTCTATTTTCAATTGCATTTGACCACCATGAAAGCTCTGGAAGAATGGCATAATATGATTCATACTCTACAGTATGTCTTGCATCATCCTCTGTAATCATAGCTTCATGCAATTTTTCACCTGGACGTATTCCAATTATTTGAATTTCGCATTCTGGTCCAATTGCTTTTGCAAGATCGGTTACTTTCATACTTGGAATTTTCGGTACAAAAATTTCTCCCCCTTGCATTCTTTCTAAATTTTCCAAAACGAATTGTACTCCATGATCTAAAGTAATCCAAAAACGAGTCATTCTCTCATCTGTAATTGGGATAACACCAGTATCTTTAATCTTTTTAAAAAATGGTACTACACTGCCTCTACTACCAACAACATTCCCGTAACGAACAACTGAAAATTTTGTATGCTTCTCTCCTACATAAGCATTTGCAGCAACGAATAATTTATCTGAAGCAAGCTTAGTCGCACCATATAAATTTACTGGAGAACAAGCCTTATCTGTAGAAAGTGCAATGACTTTTTCAACTCCACAGTCTATTGCCGCTTCAATAATATTCTGTGCACCATGTATATTAGTTTTAATAGCTTCAAATGGATTGTATTCACACGCATCTACATGTTTCATAGCTGCAGCATGTATTACAATATCAACCCCATCAAATGCACGATAGAGTCTATCTTTATCACGTACATCACCAATAAAGAAGCGAATACGATTATCTTTAAATTCTTGTTTCATTTCATATTGTTTTAATTCATCTCGACTAAATACAATAATTTTTTTTACACCTAATGTTAATGATTTCTTTATAAACTTTTTGCCAAATGACCCTGTACCACCGGTAACTAAAATCACTTTGTCCTTCAAAATATCCATATTGCCCCCATAGAAAAGTTAATTTGAATTTTTTACATCATTTAATGATAAGAAATAACTTTTTACTTCATGTTCAAAAATGTCCGCAACTAAGAAATAATCCTTTTTTTCTAATGCATTATTTATTTCGGATAATATTTCTATTATTTTTTGTTCATCTAAATCCGAGCTAAGCTTATTCATAACGAAGAATTTGTGAGCATTAACTAACCAATCCATTCCTTCTGAAAAGTTTAATATTCCCTCAATACCTTTTTGAATATTTAATGATCTAAAATGAGCTATTAACTCGTTTGAACTTGAAGACACCCTATTTTTGTAACTATTAAAATCTTCCACTAATTCTTCGATATCAAATGTATGATCCATAGCTTTACTCCATTTCAATTTTTAGTTTCTTAATATACTCTTCAATTCTATCTGCACAATCTTGATATAATGTAATAGTATAATTTTTAACTCTTTCGAACTCTTCTGGTCTTGATTCATTAATTTTCGGTAAAAACTTCACTTCATTTTTTATTATTATCGGTTCTAATAAAGAGTCTACATTATATTCTATATATAATGCATTTAATTTCTTTTCAATTTTTGAAAGCCTATTTAAAACTTTAGAACTAAAAAAAGGTCCTTTTTCTTTTCCTGTAATTTCAATCCCCTTTTTAAGTAATTCAATAATTTTCTGATAATTTTCTACTTCTTTATGATAAAATACCTCGAAGTCAAAAAGCGGTTTATTAATCTTAGGTAAGACTATTTTATTTACAGAGTTTGCACAATATTTTTTAATAAAAGATTTAAAAGTTATCTGAGAAATTAAGTTAATTTTTGCTCCGCCTTCAGTGCAATTATAAACCTCATTTATATGCGGATCTAATAATTGTAATTGTTCAAAGGTATTTATCATAGTTTTAAAAGCATCACTACTCTTTACTTTACCACCATCCCAGCTTTCTACTTCTACTATTTCATTATCTAGTTCTGAGTAATGCTTTATGCCTTTATTCCCCTCTGCATGACTCATATCGTTTGTATATGCTAAATCTTGCCCGATTAAACAAATAGGGCCAGTAGTTATTTTTTTTGCAATCGAAAAAGCATAGTGCGCAACAGAACCTCCTCCTAAAATTAAAGGGAAATTCTTGTTTGTATTTTTTTCATAATATGACTTCAATGAATTCAATCCTGAAGGTATAAAAACAAATCCATTTCCGCTAAAGCACTCTCTAATCTTTCTATTATTGGTTGGTGTGTATATTAACTCAATACCTTCACTATTAATATCCTTAAAATGAGAATAGTTTATTTCTCCTCCGTCCACTGACACTACATAATCTGGATATATTCCATACTTCAGTAAAGTATTTATAGTTGTACCAGCACAGATTAAAATAAACTGTGATCTATTTTCTTTCAGCATTTCTAATTGTTTAATAAGCGAAGGCCCCCCTGAAGCAATAACTACTGGAGCATCGTACTTATTAAAAAGTTCCTCTAAAGAACTATCATTGTAAATGTATTTTGTATTTACAAAACTGTTCAATTGCCAACTTAATGAGAACAAATTAATAGTATTAATATTATAAAGCTCTCTTATCTGAGAATCCTTAACATGCTTTAATACTTCTAATAGATTATTAGGAAAAAGGTTTTGATAGTATTGCTGAATAATAACATGAACTTTGTTACTATACGATCCTAATTCAGATAAATAACTAGATAGTTTTGTAAAATTACCACTATTAGTATTATACACCCTTTTATAAGTAGTCTCTTTTAATTTTAATAACCCTTCGTCAATTAAAGGGTCAATAATAAGTAATGGTTCATTAAATTTAAAGTTATTTATTAATTCTTCTGCTAAGTATCCTAAGCCATATCCGTACAAAACGTGCAAATGATGAGGTTTATAATTATTTTTCGCTGCTTCTTGTACTTCCGTAACCGGGTTATACCTGCTATGTATATATAGTTCATTTATTTTCAAGGTAGGATAGCCGCTTCTAGAAGTCTCAATATTAATTTTCACATCATTCATGATATTATCCCTCTTTTCAATTTTAATATCGGACAATCTCATAATTTTTATAGTGATATGGATAATTAATATATCAATTTTAGCTAATTTCTCCTTCATACCCATCAATCAAATAAAGAGGGATAAGTCTAAAATAGACTTATCCCCCTTTTAATAACTTATTATCGTAATAATTGTAATACGCCTTGTGGCTGTTGGTTAGCTTGAGCTAACATAGATTGTGCAGCTTGCATTAAGATGTTGTTCTTAGTGAAGCCCATCATTTCTTTAGCCATATCAGTGTCACGGATACGTGATTCTGCTGCTGTTAAGTTTTCAGATGTTGCACCTAAGTTGTTAATAGTGTGCTCTAAACGGTTTTGAACAGCACCTAATGCTGAACGTTGAGTAGACACTTTTGATAATGCATTATTAATTGTAGTAATAGCTTTATCTGCACTTGTTTGCTTATCAATTTTTACGCTAGTTACACCTAAAGCTGCAGTTTTCATTGTTGAAATTTTTAATGAAATGTTTTGACCAGCGTTTGCACCAATATGGAATTTCTTACCAGAGAATGTACCATCTAGTAATTTTTGAGTGTTAAACTCTGTATTACCAGCAATACGGTCGATCTCGCTTGCTAATGCATCTACTTCTTTTTGTAATGCATCACGATCTGAGTTAACGTTAGTATCATTCGCAGATTGTACTGCCAATTCACGCATACGTTGTAAAATTGCATGAGTTTCGTTTAATGCACCCTCAGCAGTTTGGATTAAAGAGATAGAATCTTGAGCGTTTTTAGTCGCCATGTCAAGACCACGGATTTGTCCGCGCATTTTTTCAGAAATTGCTAAACCAGCAGCGTCATCGCCAGCACGGTTGATTTTGTAACCTGAAGATAATTTCTCTAAGTTTTTAGAAGCTTCAGTGTTGTTGAATGAAAGGTTACGGTGTGTGTTTAAAGCTGAAATGTTGTGTTGAATTCTCATTTGGAATTCCTCCTTGAATGTTTGTTTTTGTTATTCCACATCCGTGTGGAATATCGGATTAGGTAGTATGTATATACTTCCTGCCCCTTACAATCTATATATCGTATATAGTTGGAAATGTTTAATAGTTTTTTTGAAAAATTTTTTATTTTTTTATGTAATAAATTTCTTGTTTAAATATATAGCTAAAGTACATACTTTTTTATTTTTTCTTTAGCTGTTCTAAGAAGCTTGATGATGCTGATAAAGCTTCCTTATTTTGTGCCTGGATAGCTTCAAAAACCTCGTAGCGATGTACTTTTACTGTTTTAGGTGCAACAATACCAATTTTAATTTGTTCGCCATCCACTGCTAATATTTTAATTTCAATTTGGTCACCTATCATAATAGATTCATCTTTTTTACGTGAAAGGACTAGCATTATTTCGCACTTCCTTCCAATGATTGCATTGGGTAGCGTAACGGAAAGGACTTATTATCTTGGAGAACAATTTGTTTACCTAGTTTTTTATCCATATTAATAATGATAGGTGCTAGCAAATTAATAGTAGAATCCTGCAATGTTTCCTTCATTGTAACAATAGTGTATGTAAGAACTTCTTCTTCTTTTTCAATTCGTAGTTGCTCTCGATCCTCTTCACTAATGTCAAAGCTATAATCTTTTTTGAAGGCAAATGGATACGCTATGACAAAGCCAATTTCCATTTGATCAACTGATTGAAGTAATACTAATGGTAGGTTTGCATCTATAGGTAGTAACACAAATTTTTTGTAGTCTTCCAAACCTAATAAGCCTTGCTCAAATGTTAGAATATCTTGTTCTTTAATTTCGATTTCACCTAAAAATTTAGTAGCTATTTTCATACTCATGCGCTCCTTTAAATAATCACGTCGATGTTAACATCGGGTCTTTGTACCATTGTACTAGTTACTTTACCAGGTGTGTAGTCGTGAATAGGTTTGTTCACCTTTGCGTCAATTATCGGTTCTCTTTTCTCAATATTGATGTCTGTAGTACCTGGTGTATAGTCAATCTTCACAGAACCTACAGAAGGGACAAATTTAATGTTGAATGGCACACGATGAGGACCATGATTTTGTTTTGAGATATTTTGAATTGTCGCTCGCCCCTGTCCTTTCCCTGCATTCTCCATTAATTGACGGCCTTCTCTTGCTCTACGTGCCATCCCGTCAAGTGCCCCTTGTTTACCTTCTTCCGCATAATTTGCACTTGACTCCAAAGGACTAATCATCCCTATATCTCGTCTGGCTTGAGAAGAGTCGATTTGTAAAACACCTTTAGTTGTATGAATCTCCAAGATAGCAGCTGGTTGTTCAATAGATTGAGTAGCTCTTGGCTGTTCAATTTGCTGCTGAGGCTTGCTAATTTCAAGTTCTATTTTTGCATCGGTTGTTTGAATTTGAATTTGTGGAAGTCGCATTTACTATTCTCCTTTCAAGAAAAGCGTCTGAACATATTGTCCAAACGCTCTGTTATTCATTATAAAGTTTGCCCCATATGATTCGCTTTCGGGGCAGAACCCTAATAGATTTTAACGGATAAAGTCTACTAGGGTTTGCTGAATGATTTTTGCTCCTACCGATAGAGCGGCTTGGTGAATAGATTCCTGTGTAACCATATCTGTAATCGTCTTCGCATAGTCTGTGTCTTCATTTTTAGAAAGTTGTTTCGTTACATTAATTTCTTGAAGACTTAGTCTATTTTCCATCATCTCTACACGATTTTGACGAGCGCCGACATCTGCTCTTACAGTCAATGCATTTTCATAAATACCATCTAAACCAGGAATTTTATTAGCACCATTTGTAACTTCTAAACCGAGTGCATTGCCAATCTCCGGACCTGTTGCACCACTTTCTAAAAGTGTTGTTACGTGCGCCATAAACCCATCAATATTTTCAAATAAATCAGCACCCTGAGTATTAATATTCATAGAAATACCATCAAAAACGTTGATTTCAATCGGCTTATTTCCCCCAGTAGTAATTGCTGGGTTTTGTGGTCCTGTTTTATCCGTATAAAGGGGTTGGTTTGTGTGCGTGCCTGAAAAGATATAGTTTTCGCCCACTTTTGTATTGGCGATATCACGTAATTGTTCCTTAATTTGTTGCATTTCTGCATTGATTTTTTGACGATCATCAGCAGTATTTGTATCGTTAGCAGCTTGTACAATAAGCTCCTTAACACGTTTTAAAGCTCCGCCTACTTGATCAAGTGCTTCATCTGTTGTATCTAGCCATGTATTTGCTTCACGTAGATTTCGTTGGTATTGTTGGTTTTTATCAAGATCTATACGGTAGCCCATTCCCTTTACTGCTACAACTGGATCATCGGATGGTCTTGTAATTACTTTACCTGAGTCCAACATATTTTGATATTTAGACATTTTACTATAGCTTGTATTTAAATTGCGTAGCATATTACTCGACATCATTGATTGTGTAACGCGCATAAATTTATCTCCTCTCAGTTAAGTGGCTATTATAGCCCTACTCTTCCCATGCCGTTGATGATTTTATCTAATGTTTCATCTACCACTGTAATCATACGTGCATTGGCATTGTATGCTTGCTGGAATGTAATCATATTAGTCATCTCTTCATCTAAGGAAACTGAGTTCATTGAATTACGACGTTTTAAAATTTCCAAATGCATTGTTTCAGAGTTGAATGCACTACGCTCAGCTTCCTGTCCCTTAACCGCTAAGTCCCCTACTAATGATTTATAATAGTTTTGGAATGTACCTTTCTTTAAGTTATCTTGAGCCTGCGATTGCAGCGCTGCTAACTTACGCATGTTTCCGTTATTACCTTCCTCACCCGCCGTATCGGATACAGCTACTTGCTTCGGATCGGTAATCACTACTTTAAAATCACGTGCAGTCGTCCCAGAGAAAAAGTTCTGACCTGTACTATCATCTAAACCAAAACCTTTACTATGAACTTCATTAAATTTTGTTATAAATTCATTTGCTAGTTTATCTAAATTAGCAAGCATTTCTGGATAAGTACCTTGTCCACCGCTATGTCCATACGCATCAATCAATGCACGTAATGTACCTTTACCAGGGTCCATTTTACTGTAATCAATTGCGATTCCAGTCGCTGGATCTCCTGGTGGTTCGCCAACAGCTGCAATTCTAATCTCCTTAAAGTTAGCATAGCTCCCTTTCGCTTGATCATCTACATCACCATCAATGCGCCGATCGTTCGTATCCATCGTTGCAAGTGCAGCATATTGTCTACCATCCACTAATTTAATAGGAGTACCATCCGCTGATACATATGTAATCGTCATTGAACCTTCAGCAACATCTTTTGCTAAACCACCTGATTTTTGCAATGAAACCGTTACAGGAATATATTCATTTAACTGATCTACTAATACATCACGTGCATCATATAAATCATTTGGTACATAACCACTTGGCTCAACTTCTTGAATTTGTTTATTAAGAGCTGCAATTTGTTTTAGAATTGAATTTACTTTATCCGTCGATACATTAATTTCATTCCCGATATTACCTTGGATCTGTTTTAGCTGTCTATCCATATAATTAAAGGACTCAGCAATTGAAATTCCTTTTGAAATTAATACCTGACGTGCAGCTGTATCTTTTGGATTGTCAATAACATCTTCCATAGACTTCCAAAAGTCTGTGAATGATTGGTTAATACCAAACTCTGAAGGCTCTGACATGATATCTTCCATCTGCGAAATCGATTTTGCTGTTGAATCCCAATAACCTAACTTATTCGTTTCTTGGCGATATTGTCGATCGGTAAATTGATCGCGGATGCGTTGAATTGAACTTACTTCTACCCCTGTTCCAAGATGTCCTGGATAGACAGGTTGATTTAAGCCTGGACTTGGAAAACCAGGAGTTGCTTGCATATTTGCTCGTTGGCGAGTGTAACCTAATGTATTTGCATTGGAAATATTATGTCCTGTTGTGTATAAAGCTGTTTGTTGTGTAAATAAACCACGTTTACTAGCTTCTAAGCCCATAAATGTTGAGCGCATTCTTTTTCCTCCCTTAATAACCGTTTTTCAGCAATTGATTGCTTAAAAACTATGCTTGAGAATCGAAATATGATTTTTTTGCCACTGTATTTGTGCCACGAACCTCATTGCCAGAATAGTTGATTTGCTCAGGACGAGGTTGTAAAGCGTCCAATGTAAAGTTGACAAATTGTAGTGATTGGAACACTAATTTTTGATTTAAATCATTTTGGTTTTTTAAGTCGTTGATCATTTGCAATAATCGATTGCGTACTGCTGAGAGCGTATCTTTTTCAGTTTGTTGTTCAGCAGCCTCGATGACATCAGCGACAGTTGCTTTGTCAGTTGAAGCAAGTCCTTTTGCTTCAAGGTAGTCCGTTACCTGTTTCTGACGCTGTTGCTCGAGCTTATCGATGGCCGCTACATGCGCCTGCTCATCCTTGAGCATTTGGTCCAGTGCTTCGATATTCCCAACTGTAATGATTTCAGTTTTTTTAATGGCTAGTTCAAGTAAGCTTTTATGCATTCTTTCTAGCTTTGTTAATGTAGAACAAATCGCTTCTGTAGACATTTTGCTAAGCACCCTTTCTGATATTCCTTAGAAACGATAATATTTCAGCATATCTTCTGCAACTTTGCGAGCGTCTACTTTGTATTCACCAGAAGCGATATCTTTTTTTAGTTGTTGTACGCGTTCTGCACGCTCTGTGCTGTATGTTGAAACTCCTTGCATCTCCTGAGCAGTCTTTGAAATTTCGATTTTATCTGCGAAGGATGCTTTGTTCGTACTTGATTTTACATTGCGCACCTGATTTTTATAGGCGTTTACTGCATTAATCCCATAAGATGAAATTTTCATTTAATACCCCCCTATCTAAAAGCTTATCTTCCTATTATTTCGGATTGTCTCACATAATGTTAAGTTTTCAAATATAAAAAAGTGTGCTAATTTTGTTTAAAATTAACACACTTTGGATCTAGCAATTATGCCTCGGCATAATTGCGTCCGTGCTTTGGCCTGCGTGATGCAGGTTAGATAGCCGTTATCGCATTGATACGATGATTTAAGGCTAACATTCTAAATTGAACTCCCGATTCCGTGACATCGGCCGGAGGATTTGGACCAACGTGATGTTGGTCACTCAGTCGTTGCTGCTGTCGCTTCGCTTGCGCAGATAAATTGCCACAGGACGTGGCGATCTTAGACAGTTGCGGATGTCTTTTGTACCGAAAGCGAACGACAGGTACAAGTGCTTGGACACTCGCGCTTTAAAGAAGTTAACGTTTTCGTTCTGCGTGATATGTTACACGATCACGTTCTGCCACACTGTCACGGAATTCCTTGGCCGCTTCAAATGTACGTAAATCCGCCTTCAATTCATCCTGACATTTTGTACAAAGCTTGCCTGTTGTCGTTAGGTGACCACAGTTATCACATGGATAGCCAAGATTAGGGAACATCGCAGTTTGCAAGCGACCCTTACGTACCCATTTGTACAATAACTCCTCTTCAGCTCCAGTTGCCTCAACAATACGTTCTACTGTCGCAGCACGGTTTTCACGTTTACGTAAAAAGCGGTAAACGATTTGATATAAGTCCTCTTCAGATTGCGCACACTTATGACATACTTCTCTGACCCCTGTATAATTAAAAAACTCATTACATTTCGGACAATTACGAACCTCTGCCATCTACTCTTCCTCCTTTTAAATCAATTGTGCCTTGGCATAATGGTAGCTGACGCTTTGCTTTCGCTACAGATAAACAATGCGTCCGGATTTTGAATTATGCCCGCACAATTCAAAATCTGTGACATCCGCCGGAGGCTTTATTTTCATTCAGTAGGTATCTAGGAACCCACTGAAAAGTGATCACATCCACATTCATCTCCCTACTTTCATAAGTGGAGATCGTTTTCTGAATGAAAGCAATAACTGCTAGAACGAATCTTATTTACTCGTAATCTATTATACACAATGCATTAGCATTTTCATCCATTAATTAGTGTGAAGCTTTTGACATTTCTAGCACCCGCATTCATTAAAATCTCGGTAGCATGCTGCAAAGTGGTTCCTGTCGTTTTTATATCGTCAAAAAGAAGATATTCTTTATGCTCTACATATGCTCCAGTCTTCAGACGGAAAAGGGGAGCTGTTTGAATGCGTTGCTCTCTATTTTTGGAGCTTTGTGTTTCTGCCGTTGTCTTTTCTAAAAGTTGTATAAAAGGAATAGTAGCAGCCTTTAATAACTCCTCCGTATGTGAAAAGGTACGCTCCCTTTGTTTAGTGGGATGCATTGGAATTGGTATAATGGTCGCTTTTTCATACTTCAATCGTGCATGTAGCTCCTGCCGAAATACTTTCGCAAGTGCTACATCCTGAAGAAATTTATAGTGATGCAAATAATCTTTCATCGCATCGTTATAGTGGTAAAGTGCTGTTGCTGTTGAGGAATATTCAAATCGAGCCGAGCATCGATCACAAATGGTTGATTGAAATTGTTTAGTTAAAAGTATTTCCCATGAAATTGCAGATGGCAAAGGCTGTGAGCATAATAAGCACAGTGTTTCAATTTTATTCATTGTGAAAATCCTTACTTATTATAATAAAGAATTTTAGTACGCGCATCATCCATTTCAATCGTAATGCCATGGTGAAAAAATACGACGTCTCCATCCGAAAAATCAGCATTTCGCCCAACTCGCCCAGCAATTTGTATAAGTGCACTAGAAGTGAAAATGGTTGACTCTGCCCCAACAACTACAACCTGTACATTCTTTATCGTAATTCCTCTTTCTAATATGGTCGTTGTCAGTAAACCCGGAACTTCTTCATGGCGTAGTTTAAGCACTTTTTCTTTACGATCAGGGTCTTCCGCATGCACCGCCATGATGCTTCCATCTAATAACTGAAAAAGAGGCGTAGCTATTTTCATTAACTCTACTTTCGGGAAAAATAATAGAAAAGGCTCTTTTCGTGCAAGCCGTTCCTCTGTCCATCGTTTTAGCTTTCGCGGGATCTTCCCCCGTTTTAAGCTTTTTTCATAGTTCCATAGAGAATGAAATCGAGGGACCGGTAATGGACGGTTATGATAGCGCTTTGGAATAAATGAATAGCTTTCATTTTGATACTGAGTCAGTAATTTATGTGAAGGTGTTGCTGTGACCAACAATATTGGTGCGTTTTCCGATTTAGCCTTTTGCACAGCGCTTTGTAAAGTTTCATCAAATGTATAGGGAAACGCATCAGCTTCATCAACAATCATAACGTCAAACGCTCGTTCAAAACGATATAGCTGATGAGTTGTAGCCAATACAAGCTGTGCATAGCCCTCCTGCTTCGGTGATCCACCATATAGTGCATGGATTATTGTTTGCGGGAAAACTGTTTGAAAACGTGGATATAACTCTAGCACTACATCTGTACGAGGCGTAGCGATACATACCCGTAAGCCCTGCTCTAACGCATAATGTACGGTTGGAAAAAGCAGTTCTGTTTTTCCTGCTCCACATACCGCATTCAAGAGATGAGAACGTTGTGCTTTAACACTTTCTAACATTTCATTTGCCGCTTGCTGTTGATGCACTGTAAATTGCCCTGCCCATTTGAGTGAATGCTTTCTTGTTCTAATGGCACGAGGGCCTGTCCAAATCATCAATTGCGTACAGCTACTCACTCTGCCCATTTTTAGACAATGTCTACAATATACACATGGCTGTTGGCACTTTGAACAATCAAACGTTGTAAATTGCTGTGGATCATCATTATGGCAACGATTGCATTTTAGATGTGGCTCTTTTTGAATCCCTTCTATTACATTGAAATACTTGTGATTAATTGATTTCTCGATATCTTTCTTTGAAAATGGGGTATACTCCTTTAACCAAATACGTCCTTCATGAAAATCTCGTAATTTAGGTGGCAATAACCAACCTTTGTACTTCATTGCTTTGCTCCTTTCACGTGGGTGTTTTTATTAGCGATTCTTGCAGGTTTAGCAGCGATATTTATGGGTTTACCAGCGATTCTGGTACTTTTAGCGGCGATATTCACAAGTTTACCGGCGATTCTCCGCTTACCCAGCAATACGGATATGCCCTTAAAATAAAAAAACAGCCTCTACAAATTTGTTGTAGAGACTATCTCATTTACTATTATTTTTTTGTCCAGCCGAGCCCCATTGAGCCTTCACCTAAGTGTGTGCCAATGACGGGACCGAAATAGCTTAGTTTAAAGTTAACGCTCGGGTAGGTTGCTGCTAGTTGTGCTAGCCATTCTTCTGCTTCAGCCTGGCAATTGCCGTGGATTACGACAGCGTCTAGTGCTTCATACTTTTGAACATCCTCAGCTAGCAGCTCCTCCGCACGCTTTAATGCTTTTTTACGCGTACGAATTTTTTCAAAAGGTACAATAACCTTGTCCACAAAATGCAATACTGGCTTTACTTGTAATAAGCCGCCAATTAATGCCGCTGCTGAAGACAAACGTCCCCCGCGTTGTAAATGCGCTAAGTCATCTACAATGAAGTAAGCACGAATCGATTGCTTCATGTCCGCCAATGAAGCGAGAATTTCTTTTGCAGAAAAACCTTGAGCCGCCATTTCAGCTGCTCTTAGAGCGTAAAAACCCTGTACCGCACAGGATATTTCACTATCAAAAGCGTATACATCAATGTCTTCCACCATCTCACCTGCTTGAATTGCACCTTGATAGGTTCCACTGATTCCACTTGATAAATGAATAGATATTACTTCATCATACTCTTTTGCTAGCTCCTCAAAAAGAGAGGCAAATTCTCCAATTGGGGGCTGCGTTGTTTTTGGGAATTCCTTTGCCCCACGTACTTTATCATAAAATTCAGATGCTGTGATATCTACTTCTTCTGCAAATAGTTGCCCTGAGATATTTACACTTAACGGAATCATATGAATGTTTAAGCGTTCTCGTTCCTCAGCCGGAATATATGCAGTACTATCTGTTACGATTGCTGTCCTCATCCATGTCCACTCTCCTATTCTACATAGTTTACAATAAAAAGAAATGAATGTGAAATGAATTACGACATTGCGTAATCTCGTCTGAATGTCGAATAGTGGTCAGTCCTCTTCCCTCTTTCAACATTGTAGACATCTGCTAAATTGATAACTTAGCGTCCATTTCACATTCATTTTCTATGTATACGGATTTATCTTCGTTTAATAAATCTTTCTATTAAGTAAAGCCACATCACCATAAATTGGGGTGATCTCCGTTCCAGCTAGGCAAGTCCAATGAGTCGTTAGCGCGATGCTTTTTGCCTTCGTTTCTCTATCTAGCTTGCTCCTAACGCTAATTTCAGAAAATCACCCAACCTCAACTCTTAGTGATGAGCCCGAATGAAGATACCCTCATTTTATTTGCCAGTAGTTGATTTCGTTTCATCTCCAGTATAGAAGACGCTAGTAACCTTCCAGAGTCCATCTTCTTTGACGAATACTGTAACTTGTTGTCCTGCACTTTCATGCTTTACATTTGTTGCAGTTTGTACAAAGTGCGATGTTATATTGGAATAGACCTGTGCTTCATTTTCGCTATATTTTATAATCGTAGTATTTTTCGCATCTCGTTTAACGTCTGACTGTTTAAATACATCTGTAATGTAGTTCTTTTCACCTTCATAATTGAAACCTTTTGGATTCTTTGAGAGTGTTTGCATATAACGATCAATTTCTTTTGAATTGAGAGCTGCAATATATTCATTAAAGGCTGCTAATATCGCTTTGTTTTCTTCAGCAGGGATATTTTCTGCCTTTGTTATTTGCCCACCATTCGTTTCAAATCCGACAGTTCCATCATCAATGATTTTTTGTCTTTCTTCTGCACTCATTTCATCATCTTTTTTATTACCACAGGCAGTTAACACTAATGTAGTTAACATTAATAAGGTAAAAACTGCTAGAAAACTTTTCTTTAACATCAAAAAACCTCCCGCGCATATTGTAGCATATAAATTCCGTTGTAGGAATTTTGTTGTGCATTTTCAACATTTAGGCGTTACATCTTCCTTATGACGCCCATGGTTTTAAAATGTTGCACTATTTATGTAATCACTATGTATAAATTGTTACACCTTTAAACGACATTTGGATAACGTGGGTTTCTTTTCTAATAGGTGTAGATATTACAGAAATCTTCTGTGGACAGCGCTACGATTTCGCCCTCAATTATGCCTCGGCATAATTGCGTCCGGAATCTGCTTTGTGGCACAAGCTGATTCCGTGACACATACCGACCTGATGAAAAGTAGCTTATATCTGCATTCATCTCACCACCTTAGAGGCGGGAGGCTTCTGTAGCGTCCGCTTTACTTTCGGTACAATGACATTTGCTGAAAGAAGGTAAAAAAACTGCTTTAAAAACTACTAAATAAAATAGTAGCCTTTAAAAACAGCTTTAATTTCAATATATACTATTAGCGTACTTCAACCCAACCATTTTTAATGGCTGTAACAACAGCTTGTGTACGGTCGTTTACATTCATTTTTTGTAAAATGCTTGAAACGTGGTTTTTAACTGTTTTTTCAGAAATGAACAGTGTCTCACCAATTGTACGGTTAGATTGTCCATCCGTTAATAATTGTAATACTTCACATTCACGTTTCGTTAGTAAATGGAATGGACGGCGAATTTCTGTTTGATGGAAGTTACCTTTATTTTCATGCTCAGAAAGACGACGGAATTCAGCTACTAAATTTTTAGTTACTTTTGGATGTAGGTAAGATCCACCATTCGCAACTACTTTAATGGCCTCGACAATTTCGTCAGCATCCATCTCTTTTAGCATATAGCCAAGTGATCCAGATTTCAGCGCGTGTGTTACGTATGTTTCATCATCATGAATAGATAACATAATAACCTTCGCATCTGGGAATTCACTAATTAATTCTGCTGTTGCCTCTACTCCATTTTTCCCCGGCATATTAATATCCATTAGTACAACATCTGGTTGATTTTCAGCATATAAAGAAACCACATCTGTACCATCGTCACCTTCTGCTACTACGTCAAATGTATCTTCAAAATCTAAAATACGTTTTACTCCTTCGCGGAATAGCTGGTGATCGTCTACAATAATAATCTTCGTCATTTGTCTTTACCCCCTAAAATTCTCCAACAATCGTTTTACTCTACTTCTAACGGAATTTTAAATAACACCGTCGTACCTCGATTTATCTCGCTTTTAATTGAGATCGTCCCATCCAAAATTTCGATACGTTCTTTCATACCTAAAATCCCAAAAGAATGGTCTTTAACCTCCTGTGGATTGAAACCTATACCATCGTCTTTTACAACGATATTTACGGCATCTTTCAACCACTCCAGTCTTACCCAAATATCTTTACATTTCCCGTGCTTCATGGCATTTGTTACACATTCTTGCACTAATCGGAAAATAGATACTTCATAGTTTGATGGTATACGCTTTTCGGTGCTTCTCGATTGGAAATGAACTTCAACACCAGGATTATATTCAGTCACTGTCGATAAGTATTTTTTTAATGTCGGAACAATCCCCAAATCATCAAGTGCCATTGGTCTTAAATCATAGATTATACGTCGCACCTCAGATAAAGCATTACGCACCGTTTTCTTTAAATCAGCAATTTCATCTAAAGCATATTCAATGCCTTTTTCACGATACGTCCTGTCTATTAAATTAGTGCGCATTAGTACATTTGCCAGCATTTGAGCAGGTCCATCATGAATTTCCCTAGATAGACGTTTGCGTTCCTCTTCTTGTGCTGCAATAATACGTATACCAAAATCTTGTTTCATTTTTGCTTGTTCTAGTGCTAAACCAACATTTCTTAAATCTGAAGTTAAGTAATTCAAAACGACATTTACTTGATTGACAATATGATCTGCACGTTCAATCGTATCGAGTAACGCTCTTAATCTTCTCTCTAAATCATCTCTTTTATCACGTAGTTGCTTTTCTTGTGTTCTAATAACGGAGAGCTTCACTTGAAAATCATGCGCGGTTTCATATGCTTCTCTAACTTGATCTTCGGTATAATTATCAAAAGCTTTACTCACTAACACAAGTCTTTGCTTAGCAAGCTGTGTACTCTTTTCTAAAGCATCGCCTTCATCAATAACAATTGAAACTTGTTTTCGAACAATTTCTAGCTCTATTTTCATATCTTCGAAACTTCTTCGGCTTTGTTCGCTTATAATAAAGATATCATCTTTTGAGCTCATGATTGTTTCTAACATTCGATTAAATATGTCATCAAGCGACTTTAAATCGAAGGTATCATTTGAAAACATAGTATACTCCCCAGTCTAATGTCTTATGATTACTTACTATTTCAATAGACCAATTACATAGTCTACATCTATTATAGCATTCCCATGTTAAAATTTAATGCTTTTTCTTTATGAAAATTATAGAATAGAACTCTACTTTAAAGGAGATTGATACTGATGAGAGAAAACTATTTAACTGTAAAAGGATACGGAGAAAGTGAAATTGTTATTTCAAAATCTCGTTTCCTTACTTATATAGAACGTGCAGAAACGGAAGAGGATGCAATTTCTTTTATTGAACGCATAAAAAAAATGCATCATAATGCAACACATAATTGTTCAGCCTATATTATTGGAGAACATGATCATATTCAAAAAGCAAACGATGATGGGGAACCTAGTGGCACAGCTGGCGTCCCTATGTTAGAAGTCCTAAAAAAACAAGGGTTAAAAGATACGGTCGTTGTCGTCACACGCTACTTTGGTGGCATTAAGCTTGGCGGTGGCGGTCTTATTCGTGCGTATGGAAAAGCGACAACAGAAGGATTACTTGCTGCTCAAGTAGTAGAACGCAAGCTTCACCATTTTATGAACATTTCTATTGATTACACATGGTTAGGTAAAGTAGAAAATGAAATTCGAGGTTCTTCATATACTTTAGAAGAAATTCGCTATTTAGAAGGCGTCGAAATTATTGTATCCGTATTAAAAGAGGAAGAAGAACAGTTTCAAAACTGGGTAATAGAAATGACAAATGGACAAGCAAACATTACTTTTGAGAAAGCTCAATTTATTGAATTTGTTGTAAAATAAATAGTTTTAATTGTCGAATACTAAATATCCATAGTATAATTTTAATATTGAGCTATTTTATCTTTTACGCATATTCTAAAATTACTGTGTTTAATCGCTTTATTATTCCCAAAATTCAGAGGAGAATATATTAAAAATGAAAAATAGAATTAAAAAGCAAGGCAAAAAGAGGTCGTCTAAAGCCTCCCTAATTATAAAGATTTCCCTTCTTCTTGTTGCTAGTTTACTAATTTGTGCAACTGCTTATGGAGTATATATTACGAAGCAGGTAAAGCATGCAGCTGACTCAGCACACGAAGAATTAAAAGGGCGAGACATTTCTGCACTTCGTAATGAGAAGGTAGAACCAGTACACGATAATGTTTCAATACTATTTGTCGGTGTTGATGATAGTGAAAATCGCGGGCAAGGCTCTGACCACTCACGTTCGGACGCTCTTATTCTAGCAACATTAAATAATAAAACAAAAACAATTAAAATGTTGAGTATCCCTCGAGATTCATATGTATATATCCCTTCTGTAAAACATAAGGATAAAATTACTCATGCACATGCCTATGGTGGAACAATTTCAACAATTGATACAGTAGAAAAACTATTAGATGTGCCAATTGATTACTATGTTCGTATGAACTTTAATGCGTTTATTGATGTAGTTGATGCATTAGGTGGAATTGAAGCTGAAGTACCGTACAAGTTACACGAAAAAGACGAATTCGATCGCAATGCCATCAATTTAGAGCCAGGTTTACAGCATTTAAACGGAAGTCAAGCACTTGCACTAGCAAGAACACGTAAGCAAGACAGTGATATTGAACGCGGCAAACGTCAACAAGAGATTTTAACAGCGATCATCAATAAAGTTTCTTCTGTAGGATCCATTACAAAATACGATGATGTCATTAGAGCACTTGGTGATAACATGAAGACAAATATGACATTTAGCGAAATGAAGTCATTCCTATCTTATTTATCACAAGGGATGCCACGTATCGATTCTTTAACATTAGATGGTACAGATGATATGTCTACTGGTGTTTACTACTATCAATTAAATCGAGAATCAGTTGATGAAATATCACAAACGCTAAAAAACCATCTTGACACTAATAAAGCATCTAGTAGCTTAACGAATAAACATACTAATAAAGATAACGCTACTGGCGAAGATTCAACAGATAAAGATAGCACTCAGTAACTATAAAAGCCTTTCCACTTTATATTTGTGGAAAGGCTTTTTGTTATGGCATGATATTTCGTGATGTTTGCTAAGCGTGGAAATTATTGATTGGAGCACTTATTGATTTGAGTTTTGCTCAAGCATTTCTGAGGTCTACCTGAGTAGTTTTCGCGAAAAACTATATACAAAGTTTTCACAGCTGACTTTAATTTTGTTAAACTGTCCAGCTTATATTGGGTATCGCCGCTAAAAGTATGAGTTACGCCGCTAATCAAGCTAAGAATGCCGCTAAATACCGAATTTCCGCCGCTAATCAAGCTTGGAACGCCGCTAAAACTCGAAATTTCTCCGTTAACCAAGAATGCCTCTAAATACCGAATTTCCGCCGCCAATCAAACTAGGAACGCTGCTAAAACTCGAAATTCCGCTGCTAATCAAGCTAGGAACGCTGCTAAAACCAGAAATTCTGCCGCTAATCAAGCTAGGACGCCCAACAAGTCCACTCATAAAAAAGTAACCATCCATAAAATGGATGGTTACTTGAATGTTTTATTTATTAAATATCCGCACAAAATTCAATAGTGGTTTATAGTTTTTACCCGCGAGTCCGATGACTTCAACCAAAATTTCAATTGCAGTTAAAATGACAGCTACGAGTAAAATGGCACCCCATACTTTTGCCATTGAGAAAATGATGGCTGCTAAACCAAACATAATGGCAATCCCATAAATAATGAGTACTGTTTGACGATGTGTGAAGCCCATATCTAGTAAACGGTGATGCAAATGTGATTTATCTGGATCAGACCATTTTTTCTTCATACGTACGCGACGAACAATCGCAAAGAATGTATCAGAAATTGGCACACCTAGTATAATAACTGGGATAATTAATGTTACGACCGTGATATTTTTAAATCCAAGCAATGCGAGCACCGATATCATGAAGCCTAGGAATAAGGCTCCGGTATCTCCCATGAAAATTTTCGCTGGATGGAAATTGTAAAATAAAAATCCAAATGTTGCTGCCGCTAAAATGGATGCGATAGCTAAAACGAACATATTGCCCATAATAAAAGCCATGATCGCTAAAGTAATAAGGGCAATCGTTGACACACCGGCAGCTAGGCCATCTAAGCCATCAATTAAATTAATGGCATTTGTAATACCAACAATCCAAAGAATAGTTAAAGGGATACTTAGTAATCCAAAATTTAATTCACCTACAAATGGTAAATTAATCATCTCAATTTGAATTCCACCTACAAAAATAACGATAAGTGCCGCAACAAGCTGACCAATTAATTTTGCTTTTGCAGAGATTTCACGCATATCGTCAATGACACCTGTTGCTACGATAATACAAGCTCCAATTATAATTGCCAGTAAAAAATCGCTACCATTTTCATTGTATATCAAAATCGGCTGGAATATAGCCACAGCTATTAAAAACGCAAGGAAAATCGCCAATCCCCCAAGTCTTGGCATAATTCGTGCATGTACTTTTCGATAGTTTGGTGCATCGACAGCACCTATTCTGAATGCTAATCGTTTAACTAGTGGAGTTAACAATATTGAAGCAACAAATGCTGCTATTAAAGACACGTAGAGCATGTCTCTCCTCCTCAAAAAAATAATCTACATTTAAATTCTAATTGATTATAGCACGAACAGACGCCGAAATATACTTTTTCTATTTATTTTCCACCATTTCACAAATATTATTCCTCTTTTTCGAGTTGGAAGAATGCTGCATGTCAAATGTAGTCATCATTCGTAAAATTTGATAAAATAATGTAGTGTCTAGCATTTAGACAACTTAAAAGGAGCGTAAATTTCATGTTCTCAATTTTTAAACGTAACAATGAGCAAACTAGTGCTCGTCAATTAAAACGCTACTATAAAATAGTAGATCAAATTAATAGTCTTGAAGAAAAATATGTTACTAAGTCAGATGATGAATTAAAAGAAATGACTTTTATTTTCAAGGATCGTTTAGAACAAGGTGAACCAATTACATCTATCATCCCAGACGCATTTGCTGTTGTACGCGAAGCCTCAAAACGTGTATTAGGTATGCGTCATTTTGATGTACAGCTTATCGGTGGTCTTGTTTTAACTGAAGGCAATATTGCAGAAATGCCTACAGGTGAAGGTAAAACGCTTGTCGCTTCTCTTCCTTCCTATGTACGTGCATTAGAGGGTAAAGGTGTTCACGTTATTACTGTAAATGACTATCTAGCTAAGCGTGACTACGAGCTTGTCGGTCAAATCCATCGTTTCCTTGGTTTAACAGTTGGTTTAAATATACCGATGATGGAACCAGATGCCAAAAAAGATGCCTATAACGCAGATATTACATATGGTGTAGGTACTGAGTTCGGATTTGATTACTTACGCGACAACATGGCTCACAGCTTGGCTGATAAAGTACAGCGTCCTTATCACTTCGCCATTATCGATGAAGTCGATAGTGTCCTTATTGATGAGGCAAAAACACCACTCATTATCGCTGGGAAAATGGCTGCGAATGATGAACTACATCGCATTGCTTCTATGCTAGCTAAACGTTTTAAAGAAGAAGAAGATTACGATTTTGATGAAGAAACAAAAGCTACTTCTTTAACAGATAAAGGCATTGAAAAGGTTGAGGCTGCCTTCAATGTTGATAATCTATATGATCTTGAACACCAAACACTTTACCATTACGTAATCCAAGCGGTGCGTGCACACGTAATGTTTAAGCGTGATGTTGATTACATCGTAAAAGATGACAAGATTGAGCTTGTTGATATGTTCACAGGTCGTATTTTAGAAGGCCGTTCACTATCTGATGGCTTACATCAAGCAATTGAAGCTAAAGAAGGCGTAACGATTACTGAAGAAAATAAATCACAGGCACAGATTACAATTCAGAACTATTTCCGTATGTATCCGAAGCTTTCCGGAATGACGGGTACGGCGAAAACACAAGAAAAAGAAATCCGTGAAGTGTACGGCATGGAAGTTATTCAAATTCCAACAAACCGTCCACGTCAACGTGTCGATCAGCCTGATATTATTTTCAAAAAACAAGAAGATAAATACAAGTTCGTAGCTGCTGAAGCTAAACGTCGTCACGAAAAGGGACAACCTGTTTTAATTGGGACAACGTCAATACTACAATCCGAAACAGTGGCCGAATACTTAAAGAAAGAAGGCTTAAAATTCCAATTGCTGAACGCTAAAACGGTTGAGCAAGAAGTTGAGCTAATTTCACAAGCTGGTCAGAAAGGTCGTATTACTGTAGCAACAAATATGGCTGGTCGCGGTACAGATATTGTGCTAGATGAAGCAGTTCACCAACTTGGAGGCTTATATGTCATCGGTACCGAAAAGCATGAAAGCCGCCGTGTAGATAATCAGCTGCGTGGTCGTTCAGGTCGCCAAGGTGACATAGGCGAAAGCCGCTTCATTCTCTCTATTGAAGATGATATGTTCCGCCGTTATGCAAAAGAAGAGGTTGAAAAATTCTCAGAAAAAATGGTTGTTGATGAAAAAGGCATTATCCAAAACAAAGAGGTTCAAGAACTCATTAACCGCACACAACGTATTGTGGAAGGCTCTCAATACGGTATGCGTGAATACAACCTAAAATTAGATGATGTTATCAATGATCAACGTACAGTTATTTACGGACTACGTGATAAAATTTTAGCTGGTGAAGATTTAATGGGCGAGCTGAAAAAAATGCTAAGTGAAACGGTTGATTTTGCTGTTCGCGAAGCTGCTCCAGATGAACTCCCTTCAGTGGAATGGGATTACGATCAAATGGAAAGCTCTCTCAACTCACTATTTATTACTCCTGTCACAATAGATCGTGAAGTAGGTAAAGTAAAACAAATTTTAGCTGATATTCAACCTTCTGAACAAGAGTTACTCGATCGCATGGAAAAATTTGCTGATAACGAAAAAGTAATGAATATTATTCCACAAGTGATGCTGAGCTACCTAGACAATGGCTGGGTAAAACATTTAGAAAACATGGCACATTTAAAAGAAGGAATCGGCTTACGTCATTATCAACAAGAAGACCCGATGCGAATTTATCAACGTGAAGGTCTTGAGTTATTCGGAAGGAATTTCCAAGAATTACGTCGTTCTATTATTATTGAAATTACAGGCTTCATGAAAATGATTGAAGCACAAATGGAGGTACAATAATGGGCTT